>Ga0209374_1000010_pt1 | contig 183553 bp, 169 predicted proteins | sample SaaInlLV_DNA_10m_FD_184683 | JGI IMG/M metagenome (GOLD analysis project Ga0209374, IMG submission 184683) | Marine microbial communities from expanding oxygen minimum zones in the Saanich Inlet - SI075_LV_DNA_10m (SPAdes) (version 2) | ecosystem: Environmental > Aquatic > Marine >... | reverse complement strand
CCATTAGTGAACTACAAAGGACAGACGATTACATCAGGTTCAACGGTTCGTGGAAATGTTCGTGATTTTGGTGGCGGAAATGTTCTTCTTGATGAAACTTGGTATAGAACCGGTGTAGGTGGAGGATTTGGTGACAACCAAGCATATAACTTTTCTATTTATGATGCGACATGGACCAAGGTAAGAGAATTGTCCTTGAGCTATATTCTTGATTCTCCAATCTTAAAATCAAGTATTGGACTCGATAGTGTTAGATTTTCACTGACGGGAAGAAATCTAATCAACATTAATAACATTCCAGGTATTGACCCTGAAGTAAATCAATTTGGAACAGGGAACGCAATAGGGTTGGATTATTTTACAAATCCTCAAACCCAGTCAACACTTTTAGGCGTAACCTTTAACTTTTAAAATGGTAAACATGAAAAATATTTATAGATTTTTGGTCTTTTCTTCATTGATATTTACAGCATATTCTTGTCAAGATATTGTCGAAGGAATTAATGAAAACCCCAACGATTTAACTGTTGCAGACGTTGATGAGGTCCTTTTTTTAACAGGGGGTCAGCTAGCAAACATTCAACTTCAATGCGGCCACTTAAATCGAGTAAGCGGAATGTACTCGGGACAGCTTATAGGAATCCAAGCCTTGTATTCGAACATTTATGGGTATAATTTATCTACGGGAGAGTCTAACAGTGAGTGGACAGCCTTGTATGTTGGTGTAATGACAAATATGAGACACATCATTGAAAACTCAGAAAGTGGATTACTGAGAGGAATTGCTATGATTGTTGAAGCTCATGCATTTGGAACGGCAGCATCTCTTTGGGGAGATATTCCCTATTCTGAGGCGGGCAATCCTGAAATTGAAGATCCAACATTTGATAGCCAAACAGATGTGTATACGTCGGTTATTTCTCTTTTAGATGATGGAATTAGCACGCTAAACAATGCCTCTTCATCACCCATCAAAGAAGATGTTTATTTTAACGGAGATAAGGATAAGTGGATTGCGGCTGCATACACACTAAAAGCACGTTTTTATTTGCATCAAAAAGATTACGCAAATGCTCTATCAGCAGCCCAAAACGGAATCAATGCTGCTAGTGGAGATATGAAATTTAAACCAGGAACCGCTGTTTCAGGAGACACCAATCTTTTTTGGACCATTCTGGCGGGGTCCAGAGCGGGGGATTTAGGGAATTATACGGAGGACACGGATAGTTATTTACTTCAAATATTAGACGCGTCCAGTGATTTGTCTCGGAACCACTCAAAGACTAATGAAGCGGCTCGTAGAGCCTATTACAGCATTGATTCTTCAGGGAGTAATGACGGAATTATTCAGGAGCGCGAACCTCAGAATATGGTAACCTATTTTGAAAACAAGCTTATTATGGCGGAGGCTGCTGGGCGTTCTGGAGGAGTTGCTGCAGGACTGTCTCATCTTAACGATGTACGTGCATGGCTTAATGAGGGGGGAAATCTAAATGAGAACTATACTGGACTAACGTATAATTATGCTCCCTTTGTAGCTGCAGATTTTGATTCTGGGGGAATTGAAAATTCCGATGGGATTAGTGCTAATAATGCTTTTTTACGGGAGATAATGGAGGAACGCTATGTCTCAGGATTTGGGATGCATATGCCCTATAACGACGCACGTCGTTTACGTAAATCGGACAGCTCTATTGCGGTGCCTTATGTGATGGTAAATGCAGACAATACTCGTAAACCAGAGCGAATGCCGTATGCTCAAAATGAATTGAATTCCAATTCAAATGCACCTGCTGAAGATCCGGGGATATTTACCAAAACCGAGGTTAACAAGTAGTAAATTACGTAGAGGGATCAAATAAAAGGCCTGTATTCTTATGTAGTAAAGAATATTGTTTGGTTAATTAAAACATTACTTGGTTTAATTATAAAGCATAAGATTTCAGGCCTTTCTTTTTTTAAAAACGAAATCATCAATAGGTACTTTTTGAAAATTTCATATGAGGAGTTTTAAAGCATTTAGGCTTTTAATGACTCTGTGCGTATTTTTTTGTTTCAAAACATTTGGGCAAAAAGAGAAAGACACAATCAGGGTTCTTTTTATAGGCAATAGTTTTACGTATTTCTATAATCTTCCACAAGTATTAAGTGCAATGTCTGAATTCAGTAAAACAACGCACATAGAAACGCGCCATTCATTGGTAGGGGGTTCCACTTTAGAAGACCACTTTTATCAGAGAAAAAACACGAAATCAATTGAAATTTTGAATACTCAATCATTTGATTATGTGGTTATGAATCACCACAGTTTAGCTGCAATAGACGGCGCCGATACTTTTTTGGAAACCAGTAAGCAAATGATAGATTTAATTAGAAGCAAGAATGGGACTCCTGTTTTCATAATGACTTGGGGATATAAATCGAACCCCCTTATGATCAAAACAATTTCAAAAGCGTATAACGAAATGGCTTCTAGATTTGATGTTGATGTCGTTCCATGCGGGTTGCTTTTTTCGCAGGTGCGTCAATGGCGGCCAGACTTAAATCTGTTCGACGATGATAAACACCCCTCTAAATTCGGTACCTATCTCAATGCCTTGGCTCTGTTCAAATATTTCACCAAAGAGAAAACAACAGTTATTCCCAATAGGCTTTTTACAAATGACTCGAATAATGAAAAACTATATCTATTATTTCTGAATAATGAAGAATCAAACTTTTTGAAGGATCTAGTAGAACAATATGACTTCTTAAATTAGTTAAAGTGATTTCAAAAAAATAAAAGGTTTGTTTTTTCATTCAAGAACTTTTTTCTGATGAACGCAAAAAATATAGGTCTATTTTTAGGTCCAATACTGTTTATTCTTGTAAGGCTTGTCATTGAAGTCGAAGGATTATCTGATGAGGCCAATGCAATATTAGCATCAACACTTTGGATCGCTACATGGTGGATTACGGAAGCCATTCCAATTGCAGTAACATCATTGTTGCCGATCATTCTTTTTCCCTTATCGGGTGGATTATCTGTTTCTGAAACATCATCTTCCTTTGGTCACCGATATATTTTTCTTTATTTGGGAGGATTCATTTTAGCTCTTGCCATTGAAAAATGGAATTTACATAGGCGAATTGCCTTAAAGATAATTAGCCTTATTGGGACGAATGTTCGAAAAATAATTTTGGGCTTTATGGTGGCTACCTCTTTTTTATCGATGTGGATATCAAATACCGCTACGGCTGTGATGATGCTTCCCATAGGAATTGCTATTGTAAAACAGATGAGCAATCTAAAAAGCACCGATAAAAAGGAGAATATAATCTTTGGCAAATCATTGATGCTCTCCATTGCTTTTAGCGCCTCTATCGGAGGAATTGCCACATTAATTGGTACTCCTCCCAACCTTGTTTTTGCAGGAATTCTACAAGAAATATATAATGTTGAAATAAGTTTTTTGAAATGGTTCATTTTTGGACTTCCTATTTCTATTCTGCTGATTATTATCTCATGGCTTTATTTAACAAGGATTGCGTTTAACTTTAAACAGAAAGAGTTTAAAGAAGGTGAAATAGAGATTAAAAATGAGCTTAATAAGCTAGGTAAGATTAGCTACGAAGAAAAAGTAGTGTTAAGTGTATTTATCCTTACAGGAATGGCTTGGATCTCAAGATCATTTTTACTGAATATATTTATTCCAAGCCTTGATGACACAATAATTGCACTTATTTGTGGGGTTTCATTATTCCTTTTAAAAACAAAGAATAAGAATGGTTTTAAAGAAAGAATAATGAATTGGGAAGATGCTGTAAAGCTCCCTTGGGGTGTTTTATTACTATTTGGGGGAGGTCTTGCCATAGCAGAAGGGTTTCAATCTAGCGGCTTAGCCAATTGGATTGCAGACAACCTCACGAAGCTAAACGGCTTTTCACTAATTATCATTTTAATGGTTGTAATCGCAGCCGTAAACTTCCTAACGGAAATCACCTCAAATTTAGCTACCATAGCAATGCTGCTTCCGATATTAGCCCCTACAGCGATCATTCTAGATGTGCATCCTTTCATTCTGATGGTAGCCGCTACTCTATCGGCTTCCTGTGCATTCATGTTACCAGTGGCAACCCCGCCAAATGCAGTAGTTTTTGGATCCAATTATTTGAAAATATCGGATATGGTAAGAGTAGGTATTCTTATGAATTTAATATCTATAATAATTATTTTCATAATGGTTTATTACATCCTACCTATAGTTTGGAACTTTAACCCATTTGAAAATCCTTTCCAATAAATTAGGCAGTACGAGTTTTTATACACTCACGACCTTACACCCCACCCGAACCAAATTAAAGATAGAAATGTCAAAGGATATCCTCTAGAAAGATCCTTTTGGAAGGCTAATTTTTTTTCTTTTGATCTGTACCTAAAGTATTTCACTCGGTGTGTAACAATTCAGCTATTTTTGACTCTTAAAACGAGACGCATAAATTCCAACACTTGAAAAATATTATAGTAAGCGTATTGCTAATTTTTGTATTCTCTCCTTCGATAGCACAGTATACAATTAGCGGAAAAGTCACAGATAATAGTAAGATTCCACTTCCATTTGCCAACATAACACTACACCAGATCGGAAATGAGGAGCTTTTGAAAGGGGTTGTATCGGACGATCAGGGGAACTATCTTTTTGAAGACATTGAAAAAGGGACCTATGAGATTGAGGTTTCCGTCTTAGGATTTGAAAGCGAGAAAACAGAAGTATTTGAATTGAATGAAAATAAAACCTTCACTTTTGTTCTAGAAGAAGAAGTGCAAAGCTTGAATGAAGTGATTGTAAAAAGCAAACGTCCTGTTATTCGACAAACAGCGGAAAAGCTGGTTTTGGACTTAGAAAATTCCGAAATGATTAACACCAACTTACAGGATGTAATGCGAAAGATACCAGGAGTTTTGGTCACCAATAATGGCATTTCCATAGCGGGAAATAGAGGTGTCAAAATACTCATCAATGGTAAAACGACCGAGTACATGGACATTCAAACCTTACTCCGAGACTTTCCAGCAGATAACATTGCTAAAATAGAAGTTATTGAGCAGCCTGGATCTGAATATGAGGCCTCAGGGTCAGGAGCAATCATAGATATTATTTTAAAGAAAAATATACGCTTAGGCACCCATGGAAACATGAGTAATTGGATCGGTGAAGATCAAGGGTTTGAATACGGAACAAGATTCTCAATAGCGAGCTACAAAAAAAAATTAAACTGGCAAGGAAGCGTTAGTCATTCCAAACCTACTTGGAGAGATGACTTGTTTTTGGTCAGAAAAGTAGGGAGCGAAACCTACAACCAGGCGACGATAGAGCCATACAATCCTAATAATTTTAGAATAAGTGGTACGATAGATTATTTTATTAACACCAAAAGTATCATTGGAATTGGAGGACGATATAATACCAGAAAATCAGACAGAATTGCATCGAGTGAAACCATAATTTCTGATGCTAATTCAACTAACACTTTGTTCTCTGAAAACAGCTTTGAAATTGACCGACACGATTTTAACTTAAATCCCTACTACGAATACAAGACAGATACGGATAAATTACTGATTGATTTCAATTATATAAATTTCCGAAACGACAACACCAACGTTCTTTCGGATGTAGCAGGAAGCACCATTCCTTTTACAAACCGAAAATACATCCAGGAAGGGACCTACAACATAAAAACATACCGTCTGGACTACACAAAAACCCTTTCAGATAAATTATCGCTGAGTTTTGGATCGCGATACGCAGATGTCGGTACTGACAATGACTTACAGTCTTTTAGCGAAAACACAAACAGTATTTTTGAGTACAATGAAAATGAGAGCAGTCAATTTTTAATTAATGAAACCATTTTTGCGCTTTATTCTAAGGCCAACGCTAGCTTGGGTAAATGGTCTTTTGCCGGAGGGGTACGCTATGAAGACAGCAATACGGATGGCAATTCAATTTTCATGAAAAATGGAACGCTCAGCTCAAGTGTCAAAAAACGACAGATTAAAAAAATATTTCCAAGTGCATCCATAAGCAGAGAAATCTCGGAAGTTTTAGGCGCTAACATATCCTATAGTTATAGGATCCAAAGGCCTTCCTATAGTAGTCTGAATTCTTTTGCAGAATTTTTAGATCCTTACTCTGCAAGTCAGGGGAACCCAAATTTAACCCCCTCCTATACAAACAAATATCAGTTTAATTTGACCTATGAAGGACAACCCTTTTTTGCCATAGGTTACAGTAATACAGAGGATGCTATTTTTGAATTAATTCAACAAGATGATACCACGGCTCAAATCCGACAAATGGAAGTGAATATTGAAAAGAACACGAATTGGAATTTTCGACTATTTGGCCCCTTGAATTTCATAAAAGGCGTAGACGGATTCACAGGATTTGTTGTCATAAATAACGACTATGCCTCCGAAAGCTATTCTATAGATTTAAATAAATGGAGTTTGATCTGGTTTACACAAGCAAACTATGGCTTACCCTATGACATCAATTTTGAGTTGAGTGGGAATTATGGGACAGGTGCTTTAGATGAGGGGGTTGAGGTAGATTGGTTCGCAGATTTAGAAGTTTCTTTTGGGAAAAAGTTTTTGGACGATCAGTTAAAAGTGAATCTAGGGTTCAGTAAAATATTAAACAGGGGTTTTGTTGGGGTTATAGATTACGGGAATGTTAATGCACAGGTTGATAGTAATGGATCGAGACAAAACGTCCAACTTCGATTGGTGTATAATTTTGGTTCCAATTTTGGCAAAAGCAAAACAGATCGAAATGCTACGGAAGAAGAAGAACGGATACAAGACGAAAACTAGCATAAAAAGGCATTGGTAGCCAGTTCATTATACCCCAAACGGAGACAAAGCTTTCGGAATAGAGAAATACATTCTGCACTTGCAGCTTCTATTTCAAATCGCTGTAATGGTTGAGGATTGCCTACGATTTTGTATTTTAGTATTTAACCATAAATCAATTACAATGAAAAAAGCATTTTTTTTAATGACCTGTTTGCTTGCAACAGCATCGCTGTCAGCCCAAACAATGGTCTTTAATGTCCAAGAAATCAAAGCAAAAGAATTTGCTCAAGACAAAATAGAAGAAGCCTACGAAACTTGTTGTGCTGATATGAAACCCAACAAAGGGGGATTCTCGTTTCAAGTCATCGGAAAAGGTGGGGACAACGACATGACGCACCGATTGGTTTGGTACTGGGAAATCGGAGAGAACCTATGGGAAGGCACCAATGTTCAGGAAAAAGCACCTCTTTGGTGGAGTCAAATGGACAACTATGTTGAGGAATATGGAGAATCCTACAGCGGAAGAGTCTTAAGTAGACAAAAAAGCACCAATGACGACTATGAGTGGACACATATTTGGGATATTAAAATTGACGATCCCAATCAATTCAAAACAGCGCACGATAAAATTGTAAAAAAATTCAAAGAAGAATTTAAAGGCAGATGGGTGGCTTTTGGAACCTATGACATCAACTATCCAAATGGAGCAACGCATTGGGTAGGCGTTTCAGGGAAAGGCGAGCACGATCACATAATGCTTTATGACAAACTTCAAAAACAGAGCGAATTTATAAAGCTAATCAAAGAAAGAGGCAAAACCATCGACGTAAGAGACTATATGGTGAAAAACATAAAAGCCTACTAAGTTTTAGAAAAAACAACAATCGAATTTGATATTAAACCCTCCTTTAAAGGAGGGTTTTCTTTTTTTATTCAGCCAAGAATTATTTAAGGTCTGGCATCATAGACTCAACAAGTTCAAGAGTTTGGACTTGTTGACCGACAATCATTTCAATAGACTCATCAAAAGCATCTCGATCATAATCCCAAGCATTTGCTCCGAAACGTTTGTTGTACTCTTGTTCCCAAGTATTGTCGAATTCTTTCACGGTTCTTGCATAGGAATCAAATCCAATAAAAGTGGTTGACATATTATAGTTGCCACCTGAGACAAGCGAGACAATAATTCTTCTGTGCTCTGGAATGCGCTCGCCATAGATTTTACCAATTCGTTCAAGCCATCTTCTAAAATCATTCCATTTGGTTGGTTTGACGATATAATCGGTTTGCTGTACATATTTGGATGGAGCCTGATTGGCATCAGAATTCATGTCACCCCATTTCATTCGCGCCCATCTTTTGGCTCCCCCAATAGATGTTGCGTATTTTCCCACATTCTCTTCCCAATATTTGAGTTCTTTGGATCGGTCAAGATCATAGCTTTTGGAGGATTGCCATGGCATTACTCTTAAATATTGCCCTGTATTCGGACCTGTTACGACTTTAAAAGTCAAAATGGCGTTTTCTCTTGAGGAGTTAAACATTTTTGTTTTTTTAGCAGCAGCTTTCTCAAACGCATCAACCATACCTTCTTTGGGTTGGTAAACCCAAGTATTCCAGTATTCTGTGTTTTGGAATAGTTGCTGAGAATAGGTGTTTAGGCTTACTAAAAAGACAAAAAGTAGTAATAGCTTTTTCATTATAAGTGGTTTATAGTTACAGTTAAATATAACAAAAACAGTTATCAGTAGGACTTCGCTTTCAATTGGGTTTTTTGAAGTCAAATAAAAGTAGGGTCTAGCGGTTGGAATCGTATATTCACAAGCCATCAATAGAAATATGTTTCGTTGTCTGGAAAAGTTAGGCAGCCAGGCTAAATCAAAGCTTACCTTTTATTTATACATTAGCAAAAACCATAAACCACTTTACATGAAAAATGCAGTAACAATTAAGACTATTTATGTCCTTTCAGCAGCCTTCCTTGTTTGGGGAATTTTTGGCTTGCTGGAAGTCAAAAATGAGGTCTACAGTGGCTTTAAACAAAACAAATTTAAAGTTGTTTCCATCGAAGAAGACAGTCCTGCCGCTCGCGCAGGCTTCCAAGTAGGAGATGTTCTTTTATCTTCCGATGGCATATCCATAGAAAATTACAAAGAGCAGGAGAAGCGCCCACGTGAAAAAGTAGGACAAGAACGGACCTACGTGGTGGAGCGTGACGGGGTGGAACAAAACATTGTATTGACCTATGCTGGCCTGCCTCAAAAAAATAAGACGAACCGCTACATTAGCTTTGTAATAGGCTTGTTTTTTATTCTTTTACCTTCTGTGCTTACAGCAAAGAATCCAAGCGCACTGAAGGTGTCCTTAGGGCTTTCTATGACAACTTTTGGCTTTCTCTTCCTAAACGGCCCGTATTTTAGCAATGGCACCTTGCGCGACCTTGTTGACGTACTAGGGATTGTCATCATTACATTTGCATTGACCTATCTTGCAGATTACCTCCTAAAGTATGCTCCAGAAAGCAAGATAATTGCCAAAAAAGGTTATCAATTGATGTTTCTCCCTATGGTGCTGATTGTTGTTATTGTCGTTGGATTGACAGTAATTAAACCCGATTACTCAGCGTCATTAAACAGTATTGTTCAAGGAATCTTTACGCTTTTTTTCCTAGGCTATTTGGGGACATCGATCATTACGTTGATTCGAAAATTCGTTAGAACCGAACCAGCACTTCGAAAATCTCACGGATTGGGTCTTATGCTATTAGGCGTTTGTTTTTCTTTACTCCCCCTCTTTATTTTGTTTACGATTAATGCCATCAGCCCTGGAGCTGAGGTGCCCGGAGAAGATTATATCTTTTTTGGTTTTGCCTTGATTCCAATCACCTTTTCGGTTGCTCTTAATCGCTATGTAAAAGCAACATAAAAAACCCTAACCACTATCAAGGAACCCTCCAGAAGCTTCTTTACGGACATCTTTGGAGGGTTTTTTTATCGGATTCTTCCTAGGCTGGATTTTAAATTAGGACATTGGACAAGAAACAATCCTAGCCGTGAGGATATTTATATCTTTAAGAATCATTAAATGGCTAAAACCACCCATGAAACTATCGTATTGGGAAATAAAATCTTGGTTGACAGATATTGACTTTGCGGTCATTGGCAGTGGAATCGTAGGTTTGAGTTGTGCGATTCGCCTCAGAGAATGGCATCCCAAAGCCAAGATCGTGATTTTTGAACGTGGGCAAATGCCTCAAGGAGCAAGTACTAAAAATGCTGGATTTGCCTGTTTTGGCAGTGTGTCGGAAATACTTGATGATTTGGATCATCATGAGGAAGAAGAGGTTGTAGACTTGATTGGACAAAGAATCCAAGGGCTACATGAATTACGCGCTCTATTAGGGGACAAGGAAATCGGATTCCAACAACTAGGCGGCTACGAAATGTTTCTCGTTAATGAAGCAACAACGCATGCAACATGCCTTGAAAAAATGCCCTATATCAATAGCCTGATATCGGAACTAGTCCCTGGGGAAACCTTTCAGCTTCGAAAAAATTCTTTTGGCTATAAGGGAATCAATGAAACACTGATTTTCAATCAGTATGAGGGCCAAATTGACACCGGAAAAATGATGCTGTCTCTATTGCAACAAGCATATAAAAAGGATGTTTTGATCTTGAATTCGGCATCGTTAGAATCCTTTGAAGAAATAAAAGGAAGGGTACAGCTTCAGTTTGATTCGTTTCAGACAAGCTGCTCCAAATTATTGATTGCGACCAATGGGTTTTCTTCGGGCTTGTTAAACGAAGACGTGTCTCCCAATAGAGCTCAAGTATTAATCACAGAACCAATTCCCAATCTGGCCATCAAAGGAACCTTTCATATGGATAGAGGGTATTATTATTTCCGAAACATTGATGATCGCATTTTGTTGGGCGGTGGGCGAAATTTGGATTTTGAAACAGAAGAAACAGCAGTCTTTGCCCTGAACGCAAAAATTCAAAATCAATTGGAACAACTACTTCGAGAAAGCATACTGCCCAATCAGGAGATTGCTATAGCGCATCGTTGGACGGGAATTTTGGGGATGGGAAAGAAAAAAACAAGTCTTATCAAAGCAATTTCTGACCATGTTTTTTGTGGGGTAAGATTGGGAGGAATGGGAATTGCAATCGGGTGCAGTGTTGGCTTTCAATTGGCAGCACTGGTCAAAGAATAAGCCTCACGGGCGGTTTATAAAATCAGAAATCAACCAGTGAAAATGATGTACACCCTTTTCCATGGTGGGAGAAAACCGACCTCTATGGTAGTGTTTTGAATGAATTCCTTTGAATACGCTTTCAACCACAAATTCGTCTTCTCGCTCCACTTTATCCAAGTTCCCTCCTGCTCCTTGGTCGAGTTTGCTTTCGTCATAGACGTAGGAATAGAAAGCTACTTTGGTTTTGTCTTGTGAAAGCGGACTAACAATATTGATGGAAAGCCCCCATGGATAGAAATTGAACATCATATTGGGGAAAATCCAAAAATAATAAGCAGAAATATTTTTCCCATAATCTATGTGATCTTCTGGAAGATCAAAGACATCAGAGGAACCGTTGGAATACGCAATCTGAAGATTGGAATAGGCGAATAAGTGTGTCTCGTATTTTTCATACTCGATCTGTTGATTCAGGTCTTTATGTACAAAGGGAATATGAAAGCCTTCAAGATAATTGTCACAATAGAGCGCCCAATGACTGTTGACAATATAGGTTTTGCTTCGGGTGGGATCTCTTTTGAATGTCTCAATCGGCAGATGCCCGATTCGCTCATTCATCGGTGTTAACGCCTTTTTAATGTCAAATCCTGGTTCTATGGAGACAAAAAGATGTTCAAACCATTGTTTGCTATCGTAGGTATGGAGATCGTCGCAAGGACGAGGGAAATTCTTAACTTCTTCAAATTGAGGCATGGATTTGAAGCGACCCTCCAGATCAAACCTCCGACCATGGTACTCACAAACAAGCTGTTTTGTTTTTTGAGATTGGTGTACTAAAATATTCGCTCTGTGGGTACATACATTTGAGAGGCATTTAATCTCATGCTTTTGATTTTTAACCAAAAGCATGGGTTCTTCTAACAATGGGGGCAATAGACTGAGTTGATGGACGTTGTTCGAAGGGGGAAATAACGAATGAAGATCTCCCACCCACTGCCAACTTTTTTCAAATAGTTTTTCTTTGGTCTCGATAAAAAGAGTGGGATCCGTATAAAAGAAAGAAGGCAAGGTAGCTGCTTGGGTAATGTCTTTATCTACGTGAATTTTTTTCATAAATCGTTTTTAGCAAATACATAAAAATTCCAATTAAAAGCAAAACAACACCCAAAGAAACGGTTTCTATTCCTACACCATAAATCATCCACAAGCAAAAGAGACCGCTCAAAACAGCAACGATCTGCATGCCTTTGGAGGCGTTTTTTCCTCGTCGTATAAAAATAAAAAGACTTACGGCAGATAAAAAATAGGGTGTTAATGCTGAAAGTGTAGACAGGTTCATCATAAAGGAAAAAACATCAACCAAGGAACCTGAGAATTTTGCAATCAATAAGAAAGTAGCAAGCAGACTGGAAACAACAATGCCTATATAGGGAACCTCTGCTTGGTTTCGTTTTTTAAAAAAGGCTGGGAACAATCCGTCTTTGGCAAGGGCAAAGGCAATTTGTCCTTGAATTAAAATCCAACCATTTAGAGCACCCAAAGTAGCGATAAGTGCTACCAGCGCTACAAATTGTTCTGCATAGCTGCCCAAAAAAGCGGCAGAGGCATCGGAAAAAGGAGCTGTTGATCGGGAGAGCTTGGCCGTACTTACCAGACCAAAAATAACAACCGAACACAAGATATATATGAAGGCTGTCAGTAGAAAACCAATGAGTCCCGAACGGCCAACATTGGCTTCTGATTTTTTGATTTTATGGCTGGTGATAGAAGCCGATTCAATACCCAAATAAGCAAATAAAGTAAGGGTTGTCGCTTGGGAAATCGCTTTAAAATCAGTTTCTCCGGACAGATTTTCAAAGTCCAAGAGAGACCAATCTACATAGAACAAACCAACAAAACCGATCAACAGAAGAGGTAGGATTTTTAGGACGGTAGTAAGCTTTTGAATACGGCCTACAAACACAATATCTCTAAAGTTTAAAAAGCTAAAAAGCCAAAGGGCTCCAACTCCAAAAGCAATGGATAGAATTTCATTGTGATTTATCTGTGGAATAAATACGGAGAGGTAACCTACAAAAGCAACTGCAATTGCAGCATTGGTACACCATACAGAAATCCAATAGCCCCAACCCACGAGAAAACCAAAAAATTCACCGAGAACAGTTCGAGTGTAGGCATAAGGTCCGCCAACAGTATTTGGAAAATGACTGGAAAGCCCTCGAAATAGCAATACAAACAGAAAAGCCCCTACAGTGGAACAAGCCCAACCCACAAAGCTGATGCCACCCAAAGCAGCCAGTGTGGAGGGAAGTAGAAAAATACCAGACCCAATCATATTGCCTACAATGAATGCGGTGGAGGTATGAAGACCTATTTTCTTCAAAATAAATATATGTTTGAAGGGTGTACCCTTTTTTTAGTGTCCTGTGCCCAGCAAGAGGCAATTCATTTTTATTCAATGTACAACAATAGTAAGAACCCTAAGGAATGGGGAAAATGAAAAAACCCTTTGAAAACGAAAGGAATCAAAGGGCTTTTTTAGGGGATTAAACCTCCCCGTTTACTTGGTAGGGTAATAAGTTAATCAACAACCATTACAAGTTCGTAAGAGGTTGGATTATAATTTTTACGTGCTTTACCCGTTAACTCAAAAACTTTTTGAGAAGCAAAGTCATCCGGAAACTCCAATTCCTTTCCTTCAATAGGGAGGTTCCAGGCAGCATGGGTATTAAAGGTAAGCGCATTATCACTACGATTAAAAATTTTAGTGAAGCCCCACCATCTGTGATTCCCTTTCATAACGTTATCGGCAAAGACTTTCTGAAAAAACTCTGTTTCGTATTTTTCATAGTCATCTTCTAATTGTTTCATAGGGGTAATCACCAATTTGTCTCCAGGCTTCAGACCACCTCCTGTAAAAGGAGTTGCGGCGAGTACTTCGTGGTGGTATACTCTTCTTTCTTTATCAACTTTTTTAGAAAGAATGCGATTAATTTTACTACTGGACATCTTACCTTTCAATCGTCGTTTGATGATTGATTGTATTCTTTTGAAGCCTTCGGTGTTGTATTTTTCAGCTTCTTGATCCATCTGCTCTTTGGATTCATAGGTTTCCACGATCATAAAGCTTGGAACTCTACTTTTTTCAATTTTATCTTCATATCCAGTTGGATCAACTTTCCAGATAGCCCAGCTCGATTTATCGCCATTTTTTACAGCCTCTTTATGATATTCACTCCAAACTTTCTCAAGTTCTAAATAGGCTTTTTCCATCCCATCATTCAGAGTGACATAGGAAGTGCTCGCAAACTGCCCGTAGCTAATACTTAGAGCAAACAGGGTGATTAAAAAGAAATACTTCTTCATTGTTATTGGTTTTATGGTTACTCTCAAAGATATCAAAAAACTTTTGACGAAAATGACTTTCACGGTGCTTTAGAGGTTAAATAGTTAGGCGTTTTTCACAGAGAGGGATAAAAAAACCCCTTGTTTAAGGGGTTTTTGCTTTTTGAAAAGAACTGCTTTATTGGGATTCTTTTTCAGTCATAGTACGCTGGTAGATAAACACTTTTTTGATTTTCTGATCGACAATTTGTGCATCTACAATTCTTTGTACGGTTGTTTTGTCATTATCCGTTCCTGTAGTAACGTTCAGACAAGTGGTAACCCAGTTTTCAGTAGGTTTTGTTTCAAAACGAATATCGGTAGAAATCGACCAAATAAGATCCCATTGAGCGTATTCAAGAGTGCCCAAGACTTTTTTTGACATTGCTATGTGCTCTTCGCTTCCATCAACAAAAGTTCCATTAGGAGCATAGAAGGTTGCATCACTGTGTTCAAGGGATGCTACTTTGTCCAAATCTCTTTCGTTATAAGCTTTAAAATATTCCTCGATCACAGCTGTAGAAGAAGTTTCTCCTGGAGCGATATCAATTTTTTTATCATTTTCAATCTCATAGCCAAGTGAAACAGCCGCAGGAGTATTGTTGGGTGCTTGGCAAGATAGGATTAAAGAGGTAACGAGTAATAATAGAAGTTTTTTCACAAGGATTGATTTATGGTTAAATCTAAATATACCAAAACTTATTGAGAAGAAATCAAGCGATGAAGATGGGCTTTTTAGTAAGATTCAAGCAAAAAAAACCCTCCACAAGGAAGGGTTTTTAATGAAGTGCAAAGAACTTAGTTCCAGCTTTTGATTCTATTAAAGGTTGTTGTGCCTAGGTAAGTAGAATAGGCTGCGGTCATTTTTTGGAAGGTCATAAATGCGTTTTGCGCTTTTTTGGTTTTAGGCCCCCAAGACAACGCGGCACCGTAGTCTTTATGTGTTGTATACACATAATGTGATTCCCCGGCAGTACTTGAACCTTGAGCAATCAGACCGATAGACAAATAGCCTTCTTGTGGAAAGTCTTTTTGCATTTTGACAAATTCATTCATAAAAGAAACAGGATCTTTTACGTTGAACTGCCATAGTTGAGAAATTTTATCTCCCCCTTTGTCAGTATTCCATCGGGCAAGGGTAGATCCGGATTGAATATTTGTGATGCTACAAAAGTTTTCCATTTCTGTATTGTAACGATCATAGGCATCACCCGAACGAAGCTTTCTCAAGGCTGTAATTCCCTCTAAAGATCCAGAGAAGGTCATGATATGTGTTGTTTGGTAACCCTCGTGATGATACCAGGCAGCATCTAAAGAAATACCCACGCCCTCTGGCATGTCAATTTCGGAGTAGAAAGAGTCGATTAATTCAAGAACATAACTGGCCTTTCCAGGTTCGACGGACAAACCAACTTGCTCCCAAAAGATATTTTGAGCGGTGAGGGATTGGGTTACAATCAATAATAATAAGAGTACTTTTTTCATTTGAATTGAATTTATAGTTTGTGATGTTTTTAGTTTGTTCCAGTTACAGCTTCCATAATCATACGTTTGGAAAACCCAGCAGGAATTAGTTGAAAGAGTTTGTCAAACATTTCGGGTTTTACAACCTCGAGGACCCCTTGGTTCATCAAGTGGGCAAGTGTTTGCGGGTAGGTTTCGTAACTGTCCCAGAAAAATAGTGGGTCGTAAGAAGACCCCTGTGGATAGACACGTGTTGCCATTCCCCAGCTAGCCATTCCAGCTTTTTTCATATTGCCTTTGAAGCTGCTTGAAATTTCATCTGCCAAGCTGATAGCGGCACCAAGATTGGAAGGTGCTGCCCAGTTAAAAATAACATATTTGCCAGGACGTTTGCTGTCATAACTCTTCTCAATTTTGTAGGTAAAACTCCCTACAGGGTGTCTTTCTACACTTCCGTAAACGACCGAAGCAGGCACTCCAAATTTTTCTTGGGTTTGCCACCAGTCTCCAGCATTTACCATTTGATCGAGACTTTCATAGGCATGTACCCAAATATAGGTGGCTTTGTCAGAGGCTCTACCGCCAAAGGTTTTTTTCATCAAATACCAGTCTGCGATTTGACCCTTGTCTTTGGCTTCTTGAGCCAGAACGGTAGCAAATTTTTTCTCTACCATTTCGAATTGCTCCGAATCAGCAGGATCAATATTTACAACTTGAAGTTGGAAAATACGCTGTGCTTGCAAATGGAAACAAACGAACAGCAAGAGTAATAATACTTTTTTCATTGGATTGGTTTATGGTTATTTTAAAAAGGCCACCCAAATCGTTGGATGGGAAGTTACAAGATACAAAGAAGATGTCTTTTTTCGAGAAAGACAGCAGACGAATCCTTTGTCGTAAAGGATACCAGGAGCGATAGCTTAAGGGCTATATTTTATTTGTTTCATTTAGAAATTGGTTTATGGTTACAATAAAATTATTAAAACAGGGTAAAATAGGATGTGACAAAACGCACAGGGGTAAAATTTTAGGCCTAGATACCATATCAAGTGGCTAGCTCCCACGCTTGGGGAGCTTTTTTTAGAACACCCAGAGCTGTACTTATCTAGCGAGTGATGTCTCCAATGGTTTGCTTCATGAATTTTTGTGCAAAAGCCAATGATTGTGCGCGCGCATCAGGATTTCCACCAATATCTACACCTCGCTCAACACAAAATAAAAACCCAAGTTTCTGAAGCCAAGGATTGGACATCGGCCATCCAAGGTAATTCATCAGAATATCGCCGTTTGCGGTGAGTTCAAACATACAATCTTTGAAACTATACCCATTTTCATTCCTGTGTACAGGCTCTTGACTGTCAAAGCCGTGATGAGCATTTGGGAAAACGGTGATATCAATAGGCGTGTTGGCGGCTAGTTTTTCCACCAAATCTTGACAAGGTGCAGCAGGAGTCCAGTTATCCGACGCACCAGTCAATAAGTGCATGGGTGCGGTGGTAAAAGAGAGATTTTCAGGATTAAAAAAACAAGGAGGATACAAGGCTAGATGTGCCGCAAAGCTGTACTCTTTTGAAAGGGCCTCTTTGACGGGGAGCCAACCTGACATAAGGGTAACCCCACCTCCAAGACTCCAACCCGTGATTGCGACCCGACTAGCATCAACGTTGGGGTGTTGTGCCAAACGCGCCAAAGCGCGATAGGCATCTACAATAATAGCAGCAATGGTCACTTCATCTTGCGAGCCGACTGTAGAGATGATTTCGCGACTTTTAAAACTATTGAGTTCAAAGGTGGCAAATCCCATGGCTTGGTAGCGATCCATATAATCTCGATGGTGCTCTTGCCAGCCTCGACTACCAGCAACTCCCAAGACAACAGGATATTTTTTATTGGGGTGTAGGCTGTCTATGGGAAAATCCAATTGCCCAAAGACTTCTTGTTTTTCCTGTAGGTCGAGTGCTCCAATAATATCACTAAGTGAAAAAGGGTTAGCACTTTGGAAACGAAGGGTTTCCTGTTGTCGTAATTGGGCTGAAGAGGAATAACTGTACAATAAAGCACCAAGAGTCAATAGGATGATTTTTTTCAAAAAAACGGATTTCATTACTTTAAATTTAGCGGTTGGATGTTCGGGTATCCGCTAGAAATAAAATCTTCCAGCGAAGCCCATCCCAATAAAGTTGGAAAAGATTGAAGCCCGTATGCGATAATTGATCGTCTAGATAGAAGGAAAAAGGCACCCACACAGTGGCTAGGTTTTGATGCACCGTAACAGAAGGGGTTCCTAGGCGTTCTTCCCATTGGGGTTGATCGGGTCGCTGACAGACGCGACGCACAAAATCATCAAATGCAATGTGATGTTTAACTGGACTACCGTCCTCATTCTCACGTGTCAAACTCATTTGAGCTTTCGGATCAAAAAACGCTTGAAGCGCCGTACTGTCTTTTTGGTGAAATGCTTCAAAAAAAGCAGTTACCGTTCCAAAAGGGTTTTCCTTTTGGGCTTGTAAGGGTTGCAAACCTGCCAAAAGGCTCAAGGAGACAAAAGAAGTAAATAACCGATTGACCAAAACCATTATTTTTTAAGCATGGGAAGTTTGATATGCGAGGGATAGCGTGTGGAGTGATGGATACTGTTGCGGGCTACAACACCCTCCGTTTCATCTATATTGGCTCCTCCAGTATTTAGATTTCTAGAAAAGCGAGGAAAATTGCTACTGGAAACTTCAATACGAATCCGATGTCCTTTTTTAAAATAGTTACTTGTAGCCATAGGGGTCAATTCCACCTTATAAACGCTCCCTTTTTTCATAAATACTTCTTTGTCATAGCCTGATCGATAACGAACGCGTTGTATGGTTTCATCTAAATTATAAGCAGATCCATCAGGATAAACATCAATAATTTTTAGAGTCAAATCAGTGTCTTTGACATCCGAAGACAGGTAGAGAGTACTTTCAATGAATCCAGTGACTTCAATTCCTTCGGATAGAGGATCAGAGGTATAGACTAAAATGTCTTCCCGTTCTTCCATGTCTCGTTGATCGAAGGAGCCACCTTCAACAGCATTTCCAGTACAGCAAACGCCACCACCATAGGAGGTCACGGGATTCATAGGATCATAATAAAAAGAGTCCTGTTTTTTGCCCTTGGTATCAGGGGTTGATTCCAACTTTCCATCGCCAAATCGTGAGTTGGCCCGGCCATTACTGTTTAAATAATAGTTTACCATTGTGCTGTTCTTTGGCGGCCAAGTGTCGGATGCTTGCCATTGGTTGCTCCCCATGGTGTAGTACTGAACCCGAGGAGTGTTTTCTTGGAATCCGTTGGATTGGTCTTTGAGGAGGTAGTCAAACCAAGCATAGATTTGTGCGTCATAGTCCAAACGGGCATCCCCCATAGAACGTTCGCCCACGATGGTGTTTTCTGTTGCGCGGGTATAGCGGCAATGCAAGGTTGGGGCGATAACCAAATACTGATGATCTCGAACATAAGCATCATCACCTTGTTCGCGAACATGATTGAAAAGTGCTAGGTTGGGTGCAACGGAAACATCATACCAGGAGACAAACCAAAAGCTAGGCACCCCAAAGCCCATAGTGTCATGATAGAGCCCTCCTTCATACCATGCTTTATCATTGGGTTTTCTTCGGATCATTTTGTCAAAAATCTCTTTTTTCCCATGGATGTTTTTTAGAAGATCTTGTAACGGTAGGTGTTTAAACGCTTCGGCCCAATCGACGGGTGGATTTTCGGGGGCTAAGTCATAAAATCGAGAAATGCGAATGAGATCCTCTTGGGTAGCTCCCGCTGGAATTCTGGGCTTGAATTTATCTTGTTCGACACCGTAGAGCCAAGAAGGGAAAAGCAGTTGTTCAGCACCCCCTCGGTACCAGTTGCCTTGTTCAAAGTAGGATCCAACCACTCCAACTCCTGCTCCAAAGCCTTGGGGGACCATTGCGGCATGGGAAGGATGGTCTAGGGCCGCGACAGCCATTTGCCATTCTGCAGTGGAGGAGCAACCCAAAGTACCAATTTTTCCATTGGACCATTCTTGTTTCTGAAGCCAGCTAAAGGCATCGTAGCCATCCGTCAGAGGAACACCAAGAATATCCCATTCTCCTTCTGAAAAAAAACGCCCTCGTTCGTTTTGCACCACATAGGCATAGCCTCTTTTTAAAGCCTCATAGGCACGTTCCAAAGTTCTTGTCTGTTCTTTGCCATCTCCCCAAGAATTGAAATTATAGGGTGTTCGGGAGAAAATGATGGGAACTTTTTGATCTGTTTTCGGGAGGTAGATATCGGTAGCCAATCGAACGCCATCACGCATGGGCATCATTACTTTCTCTTGAATGGTAGCAATTTTCAACACTTTTTCACGGATGGATTCTTGTGCGTTAAGAACAGAAGAAGCTATAATAAAAAAAGAAAACAGTATTCTTGAAAAGGAAAAAGACATAGTTTGTTTGTTGAAATTACCCTAAATTAAGAAAAAATGGCTTTGCTAACAGGAACGATCAAAGGAAAAGCTTTTGATTCCCGATCAATTAGAAAAGGTGTAACTTACTTTTTCAATAATTTTTGATGATGTGTAAATTTACCTTTAGTTGTTTTCTTTCAATTATGTTCGTGGCCTGTAGCCCAAGGAGTTCATATGATATAATCATTGTCAATGGAAGCGTTTACGATGGTTCTGGAGCAACTCCCGAAAAAGTTGACATTGGTATTAAAGGAGATCAAATCCTTACCATAGGGGATTTAGCAAATTCTGATACCAAGCAAGTGATAGATGCCCAAGGGCTTGTTGTTGCCCCAGGATTTATAGATACCCATGTACATCTGGATCCAATGGACAACTTTTTTAAACTGTCAACAGCAGAGAGTCATGTGCGGCAAGGAGTGACCACTAGCTTTGGTGGTCCAGATGGCAGAGGAGTCCCATATCAGTTTGATTTTCAAGAGTATTTAGATACGGTGACCAAAGTTGGAGTGGGCATGAACGTAGGATTTCTGACAGGACACAATAAGATTAGAAAACGAGTTTTGGGTTTGGACAATAGACGACCAACATCAGAGGAGTTAGACCGCATGAGATCCATGGTAATAAAAGCAATGGACGAAGGTGCTTTTGGGATTTCTACAGGGCTTAAATATTTGCCAGGGAATTTTTCCAAAGTAGAAGAGTTGATTGAACTTTCCAAGGAGGTTGCAGAAAAAGGAGGCGTATATACTTCCCATCTAAGAGATGAAGGATTGGCAATAATGCCTGCAATGAGAGAGGCCATTTATATTTCTAAGGAAGCCAATATTCCTGTGATTCTAACCCACCATAAGGTTATTGGCAAACCCATGTGGGGTAAAAGTAAGCAATCACTAGCATTGGTGGATTCAGCCCGGCAAAAGGGGCTTAAGGTTTTATTGGACCAGTACCCTTACAATGCAAGCCATACAGGAATTAGTGTATTGATTCCTACTTGGGCACGAGCCGGAGGCGATAAGGCATTCAGCGAACGCTTGAAGAATCAAAAAACACGTGGCCAAATTGAAAAAGAAATTGTCTTTAATATCCTTAACGATAGAGGAGGTGAAGATTTGAGAAGAATTCAATTTTCTACGGTGAAATGGGAGCCTGAATTGGAAGGGAAAACACTACATGAATGGGCACAAATGGAAGGGATGGAGCCCACGGTCACCAATGGCGCTAAACTGGTAATTCAAGCGCAACTCAACGGAGGGGCAGGGTGTATTTTTCATGCAATGGATGAAGGTGATGTAGAAAATATCATGAAACACCCTTTCAATATGATTGCCTCAGATGGGCGCCTATCAGAACCGGGCCTTGGACATCCCCATCCTCGATCCTATGGTACTTTCCCACGTGTTTTAGGAAAATATGTAAGGGAGAAAAAAATCCTATCTATGGAAGAAGCTATCTATAAAATGACAAAGTTACCAGCGATTTCTTTCGGGTTAAAAAACAGAGGTATTTTAAAAGAAGGGTATAAAGCAGATATCACGATTTTTGATCCGCTCACAGTGACGGATCGAGCTACTTTTGAAGCTCCACATCAATACCCTGAAGGAATTCTGTATGTAATCATAAACGGAAAACTGGCGGTCAATCAAGGAAAATTTCAAGGAATTAAAGCGGGTGAAGTGCTTTCCAAGAAATGATCTTTTCTTTTCCTATTCAAATTGCTCTAGCAGAGTAATATTTAGAGGTTGCCTTCTCTTTTTATATTATTGAAACAATCAAACGACACTTCCAGAAACGCCAATAAATCAATTAGTTTTATATTCCGTGGTGCCCTCCCAGTCAGGGTCTGCCGCACCAATCCATTGTGAGGCGTTAGGGTCTTTGGCGATGGCGTGGACCCTTCCAAAACGAGCAATTTCATCAATATATTTGACTGGGGTTTGGGAGGGATCAAAGGTCGCATTTAGGGGAGCCACCTCAGGATGGTTTTCGATCCACAAACTGTCTTCATAGGGATAGACTCTTGGGAGTAGAAGTGCTTTTTCTAAGGGATGCTTTTGAGCTAAATACCGACTGAGTACTTGTGTTATGGCAGTCACAATACGACTGCCACCAGCAGCGCCTAAGGCTACTTGGAGCACTCCGTCTTTGGTGACCAAAGTGGGTGAAATATGCGAATTGACCCGATCTCCTGGATTGTAGGCTCCTAGGTAGCCCCCGAGTGTTACGGCATATAAAAATCCAAGTCCTTTTGTCGCTACTTTGGAGCCCATATTGGGTCCCACAGTTTGGGTTAGGGCAACGGTATTGCCCCATTGGTCTGCGGTTGTGAGGTGGGTTGTGTGTCCATCAATAGAAGTCCAAGAGATTGGAGTGCTGTGTGGTATGGATGCTAGACGCTGTTCCTCTTCTTTTTGAATTTGCTGCGCCCACTGCGCTGCTTTTTCATAGGATAAAATAGCAGAAAGGCTGTCTTGATTTTCTTGGTGTCCCCGATATTCATACGCAATTTCAGTAGCTGCCCCTAGTTGTGTGGCCCATTCTTCTTCGGTTTCAGAGGGTTTTAAATGATCTAGGATTTGAAGAATTTGTAAAGTTATTGCACCATAGGATGGTAGGTAAAGGCTATGGATCTTATGGCCTTGGAACTGCCCTTCCACCACACGAGAAGATCGAGCGGTATACTTTTTTAAATCTTCTAGACTGAGGATGCCACCATGGGCTTCCATATCAGCAACAATTTTTTCGGCAACAGCCCCTTGATAAAAACCAGCAGCACCTTTCTGGGCAATTTCCTTCAGAACCTTCGCCAAGTCTTTTTGGATCAAAAGCTCTCCGGCATTTAATGCGGTGGAATCCGCTTTTAAAAAATGGTGTCGTGAACCCTCAAATTGGGCTAAGATGGGAGCCGCTTTTTCTTGTCGTAAGGCCTCACCAGGTAGAATTTTGAAACCTTTTTCAGCATGGGTAATGGCTGGGGTCATAAGGGTAGCTAATGGCAATGAACCATGGTCCTCATGCAGCTTGATAAGCCCTGCAACCACCCCTGGAATACCAATGGTGCGGTAGCCATAAGGAAATTTATCTTCTGTGTGCTGATAGCTTTGAGGTACCTCAGTGGTAGCGTCAACTCCACCAATCACTCCTTTTTTGGTCTGATAGATGGCCTGTAAACGACCCCCAATACCACTCATACTGGGTTCAACCACAGCAAGAGTAAAAGCTGCAGCAATAGCGGCGTCAAAGGCATTCCCACCTTTGGCGTACATGGCTGTCCCGGCTTTTGAAGCTAAAGGATGCGCCGCTGCCACCACATTGTTGGAATAAGGAGGGTTTTCAGTTGGGCTGCAGGCATGGAGCATTAGGGCAATTCCGCAGCTTATTTTTATGATAATAGGACGGGCATTCATATATGAAATTTAGACAAAAAAGGTACTAAAAATCAAATATGCAACCTAATGGAAACGTTAATGAATTAAAGTGTTTGGCTGACTAACAGGCTTTTTGATATATGTTTGATTCCGAGCCGCTAGAGTGAAGAATAAAAAGTTGCATCACGGTAATAAAAAAAACCGCTGAATGTAAAGTCCAACGGTTTATAACCATAAACCAATTCAATGAAAAACTGAATTAGTTATTCAAATATACAAATGTTTTACAAATATTAAAAATATTTAAACAAAATATTAATCATTTGACAAAACCAGAATTCTTTTGTTAAAGAATAGTATAAGCAGAAGTGCCAATTTTTTTGATTTTACGATCCACGATTAGCTTTTTAAGAGCCCGTGTAATTACCTCTCTGGAGGTAGCCAGATCATTTGCAATATCTAGGTGTGATTTCTTGATATCTACCACCCCATCGGCATCTTTATTTTTTGAAAGATAGGTCAGGAGACGCTCATCAATTTTCTTAAAGCTTAATTCATCTACCGTTTCAAGAAGAGATTGATATTGTCCCATAAAAAGTTGAATGATGAAGTCATTCCACTCCGAATATTTTTTCTGCCAATCCCGAAAATTTTTGTTTGGTATTTGAATAATGTCACAGGTCGTTTCGGTAATGGCTGCTACTTGGCTTCTTTTATCACTCAAACTGGCGATCATTGACATCAAGCAGGTTTGCCCTTCTCCCAGATAATAGAGGAGCTTTTCTTTGTCTACATCTTCGTTTTCAATGTAAACGCGAACGGACCCTTTACTTACAAAAGGCAAAAAACTCATTTTGTCTCCTTTGGACACGATAATAGTGTTCTGAGGAACCTTAATTATCTCGACATTTTTTTCAATTTCACCAATTAATTCTGCTGGCAAACGAAGGTTTTCTATCATAATATAGTGTTAGTAATATGACTAAATATACAAATGTTTTGAAAACGACATTTCGTGAAATGTAGCTAGAAACCAATAAAAAAAAACCCTCCGTTAAAGAGGGTTTTTTTTAGATTACATAAGCAATGACTTACCAGTTTGAGCTCATTTCTGGGCGCAATTTTTGGTGTTGTGTCCAGCTATCTGAAACAGATTGAGCCAAACGATCGGAGTCGTCTTTATAGGCTTCTTCACCATACATTTCGTTGTATTTAGCGACGACCACAGGGAACATCTCTTGATTGTCCTTAGCCTCTCCTGCAAAACTTTCATGATGGTAGCGAATCTGAACCCATCTTCCGTTGCAACCGGATTGGCAGTTCATTACACCGACTCTGCTCGGCCATCCTGAAGCTTTAAGAGCTGCTTTCAAGCGAGTGCGATAGCGCCAAAAGTCTCTTTCTTTACCCGGTATTAGCTTATAATGCAACACTCTTCTGTGGTTGCCTGTACGAGCCTCTTCGGGTTGATAGGTGGCATCAGAATTAACTGTCCAAATACGATTGGCAAGGGATTCATGAAGCTTCCCTGTTGTTTTCCACCAATAGTCTAATTCTTCTTTATTGACGGCTTTGTCAAAATCAGAAATATCTTGCGCCCATTGTACTCGGTAAAAATTATTGGCTTGATTTCCGGTCAAAATTTGAAAAGTAAAAAATCGTGCAGCCCCTTCTTTGTTGTTATACAATTTGGTTTTTTGGGCAATAGCCTTTCCGAGTTTTTCCATGTTCATAGGATCTACTTTAAGAACACGGGCTTGTACTACTTGTCCGTACGATACAGCCACAAGACCGAACGCTAGGAGGGATAAAATATATTTTTTCATTTTAAAAAGGGTTTTTAATTATTGGTCTGAAGAAGAAACAACCTCAAATACATATCGCGATTCAAAAGTGATTGGCTCAACGGCATCCCACTGAATTCCTTTGATGGCCTCTCCATCACCAGAAAGGTGTCTCATTAAGTTGGCCATAGTGTCAAAGGCATCATAGGTCATATAAGTGGAATAGTCTTTTCCTTGAGGAGTAATTTTGGTTGCAGAACCCCATCCGGTCATCCCTGATTTTTTCATGTTCTTTTTAAAGGTTGGAATGATAACTTTCTCTTCACTTTCCAAAACACCAGCAATATTTTTGGGTGTAGCAAAGTTGAAGATGACGTATTTACCCGACTTTCCAGAGTCTAGTTGGTGTTGCATTTTGTAGAAATAACGACGGTCTGACTTGATCCCTTGAAGGCCGTCATAAAGCATCCCGGGAGCAATACCTACAACAGCTTTAGAATTGGCCCACCAGCCAGCAGCATCAGAAGTAGCGGCATCGATATCTTTATAGACGTTTACCCACATATAGTTATAGGGATCGTCTGAACTGGTGTTGGTTAACTTCATAAGACTCCACCAAACAAGATTGCCTTTAGCAACAGCGTCTTTAGCGGTTTTTTGGCTGTAGTTGGTTTCGATCTCTAAGAACTTTTCCATTTGATCTGCAGGAACGTGGACCGGGTGGAAAACTGCTACCTGAGCTTGCAGAGCAAAAGTCAAAAAGAGAGCAAATAATAGGAATTGATTTTTCATTTAAATTGGTTTTTGTGTATAAAATTTATGGGTGATGGACAACGGTTTATTTTAAAGCGATGGGCCCAAATTTTTTTATTCGGTGGTCTTAGGTTCTGGAAAATTAGAAGTATCGTAGAAGGCCCATTCAGAGTCCACTTGGGTACCCTTCATATGAAAGGATAAATTGACAGGGATTTTCACAGCTTCGTCCGATCCATAGCCCTTGACGGTAAATTCGATCCATACATGGCCAAATTGATTGCCATTTTCTTGCGTGATGATTTCATAGATTCCGTCATTCACACTTATGGAAGCAAAAACATTTTCACGATTGGCCATATGTACTTTGACCATTTCATCAATGCTTATGGAAGCATCTTCTTGCTGATACCAAACATTGTGTGTTATTTTGGCGTCGTCCGTAAAAAAGGCTCGGTAGGCGTCGAAATCTCCTGCTGTAAAAGTAGCAATAAGGCCTTTTAGGGCTTCGATTTGTTCTCCTTCATAGGAGACACTGCTGCTTGGCGCTGGATTTTGACAAGCGTTGAATACAAAGAGTATTGATAGAAAAAAAATTGATTTTTTCATTGATATTGGTTTATGGTTTTTCCAAATATACAAAGTATGGGCTAAGTTTTCAAAAACGCTTTTGAAATTGCTGTTAGGCATCAAATAGCCATAAATGAAATTTTCACCCTTACTGATTAGCAAAAGAACTCTTTAATTAAAGGGAAAAAGGAACCTCCATAAAAAGAGGCTCCTTTTGAGAGGTAAATTATTTAATTGACTTTGGTAAAGTACCATTTGATGGGCAATTCATCTTCGTCCTCATTATCCAGGTCTTGGCTTGCATCAACAGTTTCAACAATGACAAGTTGGGTATCCGTAATGGTCTCGATTTGGAGACGTGCTTCTCCTCCGTCAACCAAAAGTTCTGTTTGTTCGGTATTTGCAAATTCCCAGTCATCAACGTTCACCTCTACAGTGTCCCCATTTATCATAATAGTGAAGATGTAGGACCCATAAGCGGAAAAAGAAACCTCCACAGAGGCATCAATGGTTTGGGAATACTCGCGAGTGATTCGTTCACATTCTTCTTCGGCCTCTTCAAAATCAGCTTCTGAGGGTTCAAAACTTGTGTAAAGCGCTTCAAGGGCTTCAAAATAGGTGTTTAAAAAAGCGTTATAATCATCTTCTGTGGCATTGGGATTTTCTGCGATAAAGGTTGTTTGATCGGCTTCAAATTGCTCTTCAAAAGCGTTGACTTGTTCATCCAATTGTTCAAAATCAAACAGCGTATCATAAATGTCCTCACAAAGATCATCTTCTACAAAATCCTCAACAACAAGCAACGCAACGTCCTCTTGCACACCGTCTAATTCAATACTTGTAAGTGACCATACGTTTACCAGTTTGGCAAAAACACTGTTGGCATTGCCTTCTGTTTCCGTAACAACGGGTTCGTCCTTTTCCGCTGAATAATCACCCGAGAGAGTACCGCACGGAAAATCAAAGAAATCATTAGGTAAATCAAATTCAATGCTAAAAGTAGCATTCAAATCCGTATCGGATTCTTCTACAATAATATCGACTAATTGAGCGATTTTTAAATCCACTCCATCGATTGTTTGAAAGAGATCAACAGAGGTCACGGTGCCATCACTTCCCTCATTAAGAACATAGGCCCCGTAGGCAAATATTTCTTCATTAATTGACTCTCCTGTATCAGGATTACCACCTTGAATGCTAAATCCAAGAGCGAAACGCGTATCTGTAAATTCGATACCTAAAAAAGTACAGCTGACATTTCTTTTGGAACTAGAAGGAGCATTGCTCACATCCCATTTACCATTAATCGTTTTTTTGGCTTCTTCAACGGTTTGTTCCGAGACGGTGCCTACCGCATCAAATACAAATTGAATATCTACAGGATTGTCACCGCTTTCTTTGCTGCAACTAAGCAGAAAGAATAATGCTGAAATCACAAGCGTGGGTCTGGAAAATTTTCTCATTAGTTTATGTTTTCTATAAAGATAATCAGAAAATGACACACCTATTTTTTAATGAATTAAAATAAAGAACTGGTATATTTGTATATACAACAATTGTACGCACATTTGAATACTTATGAAAACACAACTCTATAAATCCGAGACACGGGGTCAGGCAGATCACGGATGGTTACAGTCGCATCACAGTTTTAGTTTTGGAAGTTACTATGATCCTGAACGCATGAACTTTGGAGCATTACGCGTTTTAAATGATGATACAGTAGCTCCAGGAATGGGTTTTAGCACCCATCCGCATCGGGATATGGAAATTATTTCAATTCCCCTAGAAGGTGACTTGGAACATCAAGACAGTATGGGTAATAAATCGGTAATACAGTCAGGAGATGTTCAGGTCCTGAGTGCGGGAACAGGGATTTCACACTCGGAGTACAACAAAAACAAGGATATCCCCGTTAAGTTTCTTCAAATCTGGGTGGTTCCCAACCAAAAAGGAGTAGCCCCTCGATACGATCAGATCACATTGAATGTGACCGAACGCAAGAACAAACTCCAACAAATTCTCTCGCCATTCCCAGAGGACGAAGGGGTGTGGATCCATCAAAACGCTTGGTTTTATCATGGGCAATTAGACAGTGGGAAAGAATTGTACTATCAGTTACATGAAAAAGAAAAAAATGGGGTGTATGCTTTTGTATTAGAAGGAGATCTTGTGATCAATTCACAGCAACTGTCTCCACGAGATGGCTTGGGTGTCTGGCAAACAGAACAGCTTCATATCAAAACCCATACTTCTTCGAAGTTGCTCTTGATGGAAGTGCCCATGACGATTTAAAAGCCTTAATTTCTTTTGTATCTTTTTAAAAAAATTAAAAGTATGAAAGTCAATAGAAGAACATTTCTACAAAACAGCTTACAGTCAACGGCAGGTCTACTGTTGGCACAAGCGTTTTTGGGGAGCGAGCTTTGGGGGCAAAATGCAAGTCTTTCCAATAAAATTAAAATTTCTCTTCAATGTTATTCTTTTGGTCCTGACCTATTGACGGGCAACTTAGATATTTTGGATTTTCCGAGAAGCGTTCGGGAAGACTTTAATTTGGAAGGGGCTGAATACTGGAATATTCCTATGTTGGCAAAAAGGAAAAATCCTCAATTTCTTCAAGAAATTCAAAAACGAACAGCAGATTACGGGCTTGAAAACACCTTAATGTTGGTGGATTTGATCAATTTAAAGGATCCGAGTAAAACCTTGAGTTTGTGCGACAAGGATTCTGCCAATCGAGCACTGGCGGTAGAAGCACATAAAGAATGGATTGATGTCGCCAAAACCATTGGATGCTCCGCCATACGGGTAAACCTTAGATCACAAAAGATGACAGCAGATGAGGTTGCCAAAGTGAGTGAAGAAAGCGTACTCAAATTGCTGGAATATAGTAGTGAAAGAAATTTGTCTATAGTCATTGAAAACCACGGAGGATACACCTCTGACGCGCAATGGTTAGTTGCTTTGATGCAAAAAATAAACCATCCCAATTTGGGAACACTTCCGGATTTTGGAACGAGTAATTTTTGCGTGGAGAAAACCCTAACGAAGGAAGGAGCGTTTTTTGCCTCTGAATGTTTGACCCAATATGACAAATACCAAGGTGTGGAAGAAATGCTTCCCTATGCAAAAGGAATCAGCGCTAAAACACGCGCCTTTGATGCACAAGGGGAGGAACTCGAAACAGACTTCAAACGAATGCTGGACTTGATCAAAGCAGCCTCATTCGAAGGCTATATAGCTATCGAATATGAAGGAGGAATGATGAATCGCTTTGGAGGAAGCGGTGAGTATTTACCGGCTAAGGAAGGAATTTTAGCAACCAAAGCCTTAATCGAAAAGCACCTCTAATACCCTTTATTTTGTTCCGGTGACAATGAGTGTACCAGCCCAATCTTGTTTGGCACCAACCTGCCAGCTTAGTGTATTTTGGAACCCTGCTTGATCAAAAAAAGCGAGCCAGTCTGATTTGGGCAGCAACGTCATGATGGAAATACCACAGTCTTCGGGCCAGGTATGAGACACTTTGTTTTCATAATAAAAATCGAGACCGATAATGAGTCGTCCTCCAGGAGCAAGCCAATTTTTATAAATATGTGTAATGATTTCCTGAGGATTTTGGAGATAGTAAAAAACTTCCATAGAATGCACCAAGCTTACCGTTTCCTTTGGAGACCATTGGAGTAGGTCGGTTGCAACATAGGAGTTTTGTGGATCCATGGTTTGGGCTTTGGCGATCATTTTTTGTGAACCGTCCACACCTATTGCAGATTGACAAGCCGGATTTTGACTCACTTGACGAACGACCCAGCCATTGCCACAGCCCGCATCGATAAAAGAAAAAGGGGCTGGTTTGTCCAAAGCATAGGCCAACATAGCGTCAACAGCTTCCCGGTGGTTTTTTTCCATTCCTTGGTCCCGGCCAGATTCTGCCCATTGGCTAAAGACCTCAATTGGTTTTTTTCTTACTTTCATTGCTATAACTAAAAGGTTAAAGTTACAAAATGGATGCTTTTTAGGGAGACTTTGTTTTCGTATCTCAAAAAGTATTTTTAGTTCCAAAAAAAGCAGAAAATAAGCATGGAAGAAAGTGTCCTTATTGCGTTTTTATCAGCTTCTGTGCTTCTGACGCTAAGTCCGGGACCGGATATTCTATATGTGTTCAGTTTGTCTTTAAGTGCAAAAAAGAAAGACGCCATAAAATTGACTTGGGGACTCACCACGGGTCTTTTTTTGCATACGGCGGTAGTAGCCTTGGGTTGGAGTGAAGTATTGCTGCGTTTTCCCGAGTTGGTGTGGAGTATTAAAATCATCGGGGCAAGTTATTTGGTTTATCTAGCGGTGAGTGCACTTCGGCAAAAGCCGACAACAGAAGTTTCAGAGCCAACAAAAACCAAAAGTTATTTCTGGCAAGGGTTTTTGATGAATGTAACCAATCCGAAAGTGACCCTTTTTTTCATGGTGTTTTTCCCTGGTTTTGTTTTTATTGAAACCCTTTCCCTGCAAACGCAGTTTGGGGTTTTAGGTCTGTTGTTTTGGGGACAAGCATTTTTGATTTTTAACGGAGTTGCTTTGCTCGGGGATCGGATTCAAAAGTATTCTTATTTCAGCCTGACGCAACGATTTCAAAACAGATTGCAAGCATTTGTATTGTTGTGTATTGCCGTAGTACTCCTTATGTCTGCCTGATGCAATCGGCCTACTTCATTCAATTGAAATGAGACAGATCTGTGGCAGCAGTTAAATCCGGAACATTTTCAGTAAGCTTGTGCCCATAAATGGTTTTGGGCTGTTGTTGAACGAGTTGTCCAACGGCTACAGGCAGTTCTTTTTCCTTTCTCTCAGGGTGGATGGGGCATTTTTCCAAATAGGGTTTTAGTAGTTTACCCGTAAAACGGAAGAGGTTCATACTGACATAAACCTTTTCTTTTTCATCTCTGAATTGAGCCAATTGCTCGGAGGTAGGTTTTTCGATAATTTCAGTCAAATAGCTTTCAGAATCGAGGGCTAAAATGGCAAAACGAGCAATGCGTTCTTCGGAAAAATGAAGCCCTGACCGATCATAACTAATGAGTGAATGGGGGGCATTATGGGGTTTCAGTAAAAGGGCAAGACTTTTTTTTGAATACAGATTATCTCCATTACACAATGTAAAAGCATTTTTTTCCAGTTCTGGATATTGCGTCATGGCTTGAAGGACAGCATCGGCGGTGCCTAAGGGTTTCGAATGCCCTGTGGGCGGATATTGAAACGCATAGTGAACCTGAAAATTCCCATTGGAAAAAAGGGATGGATAGGCAGACAAGACTGTTTTAAAAGTCGAATTTTCGGGAGCTGTAATAAGATAGATTTTTTCATAGCCAGCAGCTTGGGCGTTTTCCAGCAGATGCACCAGTAGGGGTTTTTGGGAGACTCCTAATGGGATAAGGCTTTTATGGACTCGTAGAGCAATCGCTTTGGTGGTGGCATCCAAAGAAGTCTGTTCCAAAGATTTTTTCATCCGTGAGGAGGCGCCGCCTGCCATAATTACCAAACTATTCATCAGAAGGAGTGTTAATCAATGAAACGGCATAGGCTTTTTTAGCACCGGCTTTGAGAAAAGCGGCAATCACATTTCCTTGGGCCGCTTTTTCCACCAAAGCAACCAAACAACCGCCACCCCCAGATCCGATTATTTTCCCACCCAAGGCACCCGCTTCTCCGGCAGCAGTGAGCATTTTTTGAAGGCTCTTTGGGGTGTTTTGGATTTTTGAATCCAGAATAGCTTGATGGGCATTTAGCAAGCGACCAATGGTTGTGGCCGATGGCTTTGATTGAAGTTCTGCAACTGCTTTTTGTGTAATATCGTAATTGTGAATACTCGCATACCAATGGTTATGCAACGCCTTTGGAATCCGATCCAGAAAACGGTCATAGTCCTTGGCAGTGCTTCTTTTAAGATCAAAATCGGGACTTTCTCTTTGCACGATCTCAAGAGCCTTTTGCTGCCAGTTACGGGCATTTTCAAGCACTTTGAGTGTTTTCTTTTCAACCCCTGATTCTGCAACAATCCAATGCCAATCTGGGATGGGAAGCCTGTGGGATCTTTGTTTTTCGGTGTCGATATGCAGCAAGCCCCTTTGAGCAATGGTGTATTGATCCATCAAACCTCCCGGTTGGTCAAATGCCAAAACCTCTACCTGGTAGGCCCAATGTCCCAGATCTTGAGGACTTGGAATGGGTAGAGTGTTTTGTACTTGAGTTAAAAATTGCAACCAAGCAACGACCAGTGCCGAAGAACTGGAAAGTCCGGCATTGATGGGAATATCACTCCAAATACGGATGGCATAGCCTTGTGGAAATTGGACTTTCTTTTTCCAAAGATGCTGCAATCCTGATTCGAAATAGTTGGTTGGATCCGCAAAAGATGATGGCGCTGCGATGGGAAGCTGAAATTTTTCTTTAAGATCGAGCAGCTCAATTTCAAAATACGCTCTGGGGATGGGCTTTGCTTCTAAATTCAAGAAACGATTGATGGTACCCGCAATGACAGGGAGTCCCAAATAGTCTTGGTGGTCTCCAAAAAAACAAATCCGACCGGGTACTCGAAAGGAAATCATTGGCGGTTACTTTATGATGGCTAAGGGATCCGTATTTTGCCATCGTCCACGGGTAAAATCCGGGAAGGCTTGTGAACGTCCGTTTTCGGCTACGGATTGTTCGCTGAGGGGGGTAACGGCGCTCCAAAAACAGCCTTCGTACACATTTTGATCCAGCGGCTTCCCCTGTAGAAGGCATTCCACAATACGATATCGCATAATAAAATCCATTCCTCCATGGCCACCCATTTTTTCAGCTAAGAGGCCCAAACGTTTGTAGAGAGGATGTTCGTATTTTTCATAGAGTTTTTGCAAAGCCTCTCCTTGAATCCAGTCGTGATGCGAATCTGTGATTCCTTCAAAACCACCTTCAAAAGCCACTCGTGTTGGATAGCCAGCCAAGGTGCCAAGGGTGCCTTGAATCAAATTGAGCCGGGTGTAGGGACGTGGACTTGTTTCGTCCCATTGCACAAGGATGGTTCTGCCGATTTGGGTTTTGATCAAGGAAGTATTAAGGTCACCGCCTTTAAAGTCAAATTGATTCCAAGGATGTTCTGGGGGATAGTTTTTTTTGGCGTGGAGATTTCGTCCTCTGGCAGGGGTTGAAAAAGAAACCATATGATCGAACAAGTCTTCGCCACGTGCAATATTCATATACTGGGCAATGGGACCCAATCCATGGGTAGGATACAAGTTTCCACTGCGATTGGCGTAATGCGTGGTCCTCCAGGAACCGGTTCCTCGAGGGAGTTCTTCCATCTGCCATCGCAATTCGTGGATGTAAGCCGCTTCTCCATGGAGAAGTTCGCCAATTTTTCCTTGGCGACATAGGTTGAGATACATCAGCTCGTCCCGGCCATAGTTCACATTTTCCATCATCATGCAATGCTTTTGTGTGGCCTCGGAAATATCAACCAATTCCCAGAGGTCTTCTAACCGAAGAGCCAGCGGCACTTCGACAAAAGTGTGGGCTCCAGAAAGCATGCTTTCTTTGGCCATGGGAGCGTGGTTGATCCAGTTGGTAGAGATAATTACAGCATCAGCATCGATTTCTGCCAGCATTTTTTTCCAAGCCATCGCATCACCAGAATAGGTTGCTATGTTTTGATGTCTAGCCCCTTTGCCTATTTGCTGGCATTCGGAAGCTGTTTTTCTAACCAGATCATCATACAGATCACAAATTGCTACAATCTCTGTTCCTTCAATTTCGGCCCATTGCAGGGCATGGCGCGATCCGCGATACCCAACTCCAATAAAAGCCATACGAACCACAGGAAGGGGAGCGGCAGCAAAACCACCCATATATTGCTGATTGGACTGTGTCGCGGGAACCCAAGCTCCAGACGATAGACGGGGACTCAGCACCGTGGCAGCTGCACCTAGGCTGGTCTTTTGTATAAAACGTCGACGATTTAAATTTTTCATTGTCTATACTTTTAAAGCGGAACCCTATTCCAAGTGCTGATGCGCATTCTTTTCTGTGGGTCACAGGCTTTTTTATCGATTCTTAAGGGCCGTTTTTGCGAGAATTTTTTTTAGGAGCAATAACAAACGAAGTTTCTCAAATCAGCTTTTACAAGAATTTTGATGCCTGTAATTTAAGAGATTTAATTTTTTGAAAGAAGTGTCCGAATTGAGACATTTTAATTAGTTTGCATAAAAATGAAAGAAAATTGATGAAGAATGTGCTATTTGGACTGATCGGATACCTCATTTTATCTTGTAGTATTCCAGACAATCCCACAAATTATTTAGCTCTTGGAGATAGTTATACGATTGGTGAAGGCGTAAACGCTTCCGAACGTTGGCCAGTGCAGTTGATGAAAGACCTCAAACAAAGAGGTTATATGATGGATTCCCTTCAAATCATTGCTCGTACCGGCTGGACTACCGACGAGTTATTATTGGGGGCATTGGAAAGCTCTTTGGTGTCAGATTATGATTTGGTAACAGTTATGATTGGTGTTAATAATCAATTCCGGGGAAGAAGTCTAGAGAACTTTAGAAATGAATTGTCTATTCTGTTAGAAAAGAGCATTCAATACGCAGGGGGAGATAAAGAAAAAGTATTTGTTTTTTCCATCCCAGATTGGGGAGTTACGCCTTTTGCAGGAAGTCGCGATAAAGCTAAAATTGCAGAGGAGATTGACGCCTTTAATGCGGAGATAATCCAACTTACTGGGGACCTGAATTTGCGCTACATAGATGTAACTGAGATTTCTCGAAAGGCCGCTCAAGACAGCACACTTTTGGCATCGGATAGCTTGCACCCCAGTGGCTTGATGTATTCCCAATGGGTGGATAAAATGGCACCGATTATCTTCAAAGCAATCGATGAGTGATTGGCGGCATCGAGCCCAGCAGCTTGATGAACAGGACCCCCTAAAAGGGTTTCGGGATCGTTTTTTGAATCGTACGGACGAGATTTATTTGGATGGGAATTCGCTTGGGAAATTGCCTCTTGGCGTTGCCGAGGAAATTCAAGAAGCAGTGCAGGAGCAATGGGGGCATAATCTTATCCGGTCTTGGAATGATTCTTGGTTGGCGAAAACAGAGCAGCTGAATGAGAAATTTGGGCAATTACTGAATGCCTCATCAAAAGAAATAATTGTTGGAGAATCAACTTCGGTGCGGTTGTATCAAATTACCCAAGCCTTGGTGAACGCTAAGCGATATCCTCCACGGTTGGTTACCGACTCGCTCAACTTCCCTACTGATGTTTATATTTTAGATTCCATAAGCCAGCAAGCCTATGGAGTACCACTCACACAAATTGAGTACAAAGAATCAATAGAACCCAATTTGGAGCAACTCCAATCCAAAATGCAATCAGAGCCCGGGATTTATTGTCTTAGCTTGGTGACCTACAAAAGTGGTTATGCCTATCCCATGCTGGAGCTGAACAAATTTGCGGAAGCGCATAACAGTATCATTCTATGGGATCTGAGTCACGCGGTTGGAGTATTGGATATTGATTTTAAAGCAACCGAAACCAAAGTGGCTTTTGGTTGTACGTACAAATATTTGAACGGAGGCCCCGGGTCTCCAGCCTTTTTATATACGGCAACCGATTTGCTAGAACAAACTGAAAATCCAATAGCGGGGTGGTTTGGTCATGCGCGTCCTTTTGATTTCGGAATACGCTTCGAAGCTGCTGAAGGCATTCAAAAAATGGCCATAGGCACACCATCAATGCTCTCTTTGATCGCTTTGGAGAAAGGACTTGATATTACCTTGGAAGCGGGCCTTAAAGCGATTCGAGAAAAAAGCACAGCACAAACCGCTTTTCTCTGGGAATTATTGCATTCACGATTGGCTTCTTTCGGACTTGAAATTGAATCGCCAGAATCTTCCGATCACCGAGGGGCTCATTTATCGGTTTCTCATTCTGAGGCTTGGCGGATTGCTCAAGCACTCCAAAAGGGAACTCCTGCAATTATTCCCGATTTTCGGCCAGATCGTTTTATCCGCTTGGGGATTGCTCCCCTTTATACCCGTTTTCAAGACTTGCTTCTAACCGTAGATCGTTTAGAAGCCATTTTAGAAAAAAAGGAATACGTTATGTTTTCCACAAAAAAGCCACAAGTGACCTAGCATCTAACAAATTAAGTTAGCAGATTTTCCTATTTTGCGAGTCTTAATTTGACTTTATGGATTTTAGAAGTACAAAAATGCGCTCCCTTCTTTTAGGAGCTCTAGTTTTAAGTTTAATTGCCTGTACGACTCCTTCTTCAGGAGCCAAAGACAGCATTGATCAAAAAGTATCGGAATTACTCAGCCAAATGACCTTAGAAGAAAAAGTAGGTCAGATGGCTCAAATTAATTTGACGGTAATTGCCAAAGGGCCCAATAAATGGGCTTCGCATGAACCCATGGCCTTGGACTCTGAAAGAGTAGCTAAAGCCATCAACCAATATCATGTAGGGTCGGTTTTGAACACAACCAATAATCGCGCACGTACCCCCGAGGAATGGAATGGGGTTATTGGTGAATTGCAGGAATATGCTTCCAAAACACGCTTGGGAATTCCCATTGTGTACGGTTTGGATGGCATTCACGGAGCGACCTATATTTCAGGAGCAACCATGTTCCCTCAGCAAATTACGGTGGCTGCTAGTTGGAATCCGAAAAACGCATTTGAAATGGCGCGCATTGCTGCATATGATACCAAAGCAAGTAGTGTGCCATGGAATTTTTCACCCGTATTGGATTTAGGTTTGGATGCTCGATTCCCACGACAATTTGAAACCTTTGGCGAAGATCCTTATCTGGCCTCTCAATTGGGAGAGCAAGCTATTTTAGGGTATCAGGGCCCTGAAAATGACATCAGCACACCCTATACACTCGCCGCTTGTATGAAGCATTTTATGGGTTATCAAATTACCCGTACAGGAAAGGATCGTACACCGGCCTATATTCCAGAACACCAATTGCGGGAACTTCACCTTCCTTCATTTCAACGAGCCATTGATGCAGGTGCCAAAACCATTATGATCAATTCTGGGTTGATCAATTCATTGCCCGTTCATGCCAACAAGTATCTGTTGACCACTTTGCTTCAAGAGGAGCTTGGATTCAAAGGGGTGATTCTGACGGACTGGGAAGACATCAACAAACTTCACGATCGCGATAAGGTGGCCAGTACGCGCAAAGAAGCAATCAAAATGGCAATCAACGCAGGGATTGATATGTCTATGGTTCCTTATGATTACGAAGAATTTTGTGAAGGCTTGGTTGCCCTAGTTAATGAAAAACAAGTTTCCGAAGCACGAATCGACGATGCTGTGGCAAAAATCCTTCGTTTGAAGTATGAACTCAATCTATTTGAAAAACCATTGAGCAACCCTGCGGACTATCCTGATTTTGGAAGCGAAAAACACGAGCAGTTAGCCTATGATGCAGCGGCAGATGGAATTACATTGCTCCAAAACAACAAAAATATTTTGCCCTTGAAGAAAGGACAGAAAATTTTGGTCACAGGCCCTAATGCTAATAGTATGCGTACGTTGAATGGTGCTTGGACTTATTCATGGCAAGGTGAAAAAGCTGACTTTTTTGCACAGAAATACAACACGATCTACGAAGCGGTTCGAAATAAATTTGGCTCTAAAAATGTTCGTTACATTCCTGGGGTTAGTTATCCTATCAACGAGGACTATGATAAAGAGCCGAAATATGAATACTATGATCAAAATAAAGATCAGTTTGAGCAAGCCATTCGTGCCGCACGGAGTGCAGATGTAGTTCTTCTGTGTGTTGGAGAAAACACATACACCGAAAAGCCAGGAGACTTAAACGACTTGCAGCTTCACCCATTACAATTAGAGTTTGCACAACGGATTATCAAATCAGGGACTCCTGTCGTTTTGGTTTTGAATGAAGGGCGTCCACGTTTGATTTCTTCCATTGCCAATCAAGTTGATGGAATCATCCAAACCTATCTTCCAGGTAATCACGGAGGCGATGCTTTGGCCGATATTCTTTCGGGAGAAGTGAATCCTTCAGGGAAACTACCGTATTCCTATCCTTTATTTCAAAATGCATTGACAAACTACAATTTCAAGCCCTCACAAGTTCAAGACAATGCTCAAGGTGCCTATAATTATGTTGGAGTGGTAAAAAACCTTTTTGATTTTGGTCATGGATTGTCATATACCACTTTTGAAACCTCTCAATTGAAGGTAGACGCTACGCAAGTGGGGCGATCCGACAGTCTAACCATATCGGTTGAAGTAAAAAACACGGGGAAGGTTGCTGGGAAAGAAACAGTGATGTTATTTTCCAAAGACCATTACGCAAGTTTGAGCCCTGACATCAAGCGCTTGCGTCGCTTTGAAAAAGTGAATTTGAGTGCAGGAGAAACAAAAGAATTGACATTTACGCTTCCAGTGCAGGAATTAGCATTTGTTAATGCTGATCTTGAAACAGTGGTAGAGCCTGGAACTTTTGATTTGATGATCGGTAATGAAAAAGTTCAAATTACCGTAGAGTAAAACGGGTATTCCATCAATTCAAAGAAGCACCCCTTTGCACGAATCTTATTTGATTGCAGGGGGGTGTTTTTTTGGGTGCTATGGTATTCGGATTTGCTTAGTCTTGTTTGGAATCTCGAAAGGCCTGTGGCAAAGACTCTTCCTGAACTTCAAACAAAACCTCATTTCGACGATTGAAAAGGGTTAGCGGGCTATTATAGCCCAGTACTTTAAGAGGACCTTGGGGACTAATATTGTTTGATTCCAGAATTTTTTCAAGTTTTCGGCGGTATTTTGCTGTTTTGTTAGCATTGTTGTACCCAGCAAATTCTAGAGCAACAAAAAAGCCTGCCTTGGCCTTATAAACGACCACATCAGATCGAACGGGGGAAGGTGCCATTTCGGTCAAGTATTTACGAGGAAGCACAAATTCCATTTGAGACCGCTGCGAATCTTGTTGCATATACACAGGAGTAGTCATGGCAATTTTAGTACTGGAAGCATTGCCTTTAGCGATATAATTAAAGAGCTTTGAAAAATTTCCATTGCTTGACAGGGAACCTTCTGTTTTGGCTTTCATGACTTCGGGATAAAAGCGAACTTCGGCATCATCCAAGCGACCTAGAATCATATAATTTTGCGTTTCGTATTCTTGAGCAAATAGCCCCATGGCAAATAGTAAATAAAAAATTGTTCGCATGCTACATCAAGTTCTTTAAAAGTAAGAAAAACACAATTGAAGCCAAGCCCGAGAGGGGGTTTTTGTACTTTTGTTTTGAGGAGATGAAAAAACTATATTTTTTTACGGCGTATTTGCTAATGGCGGCTTGTAGTAAAACGACTCTAATTCAGCCGACCGCTGACATTGGTTCCACCATCATATCAACGACAAATTATACCGACGGGTATAACGGGAGTATGGATATTCAGTTCATTTCTTCGGAAAACCTAGTGAGTTTTTCTCAAAGTTTACTAGAAGAACGAGACACTTTGCAGATCACTTATATCACCAAAACACAGAATTTTGATAGTTTGGTATGGGTGTTTCAAGGTGCAGAACCATTGGTGGAAACGGCGAATTCATCTTATACGGTAAGCACCACTCACTATCTTGGGAATGAAATTGAAGAACAATCGGTTTACGGGGGTATAAAAAGCACAATCCCTTATAGTATTACGGTCCCTTATCGGGTATTTGGAAAGTATGACGTGTTTCATGGAGCCTCCAACAGACTTGCCGTAGACAGTAAAATAGAAAACGATTACGCGCAAATTTCCTACAAAGATGACCGTACAAAAAATTGGGACCCTTGGGAGTCTCCGGGGGGGCCTGATAAGCTAGATGGATGGAAGTCCCCTCCACCGGGGGATGGAGATTTTTCGATCTGTTTAGAAAGTTTAGTGGCATTTTACACCAATTCGAAAGTGGTTCGCATCAAGAAACCCTTTACCGGTTTCGGAGGGAATCGGAAAAAATTAATTTTTGAATTCAAATACGATTTTCAAATTTTCCCCAGTCAAGACAAGGGAAGTCGAAAACTAGGCTTGAGCATGTTTCCAAGTGAAACGATCCCTACGGGCCTAACCTCGGAGGATATTCCAAACCTTTGGGAGGATGGTGATATCAACCGAACAGAGTTCCGTCAAGTCGTTGTTGAATTACCTCAAGTAGACTCGTTCAGCTTGGTATTTACCAAATATTTGGGCGATACTGATGAAGAAGGAACACACATCTATCCCTTTACCGCTTGTATTCGAAATATGCGTATTATCCCTGGGGATTAATGAAAACAGTTTTGATCTTTTTGGGTGTTTTTCCATAGGGCTGTATTTTAGAGTTGTTTTGATTTTATTTGTGATGCGCGTACTGTTTTTAACACTAATGATTGGCATGGCTTCTTGTTCTACTGAGAATCCATTGGTGCGGATCATGCAATCCAAAAAAAAAGAAATAGCTGAAATTACCAAAAATCAAGACCAACACGCTGTCCAAATCCGCTATACGCAGATCGAACGAGACAGTTTTAACAGACCAATATTCAAGTCCTTTGAGTTTGGAGTGGATGAGTCGCGGTATTTTTACCCTGCCAGTACAGCCAAACTTCCCGTTGCTATTCTAAGTTTGCAGCGTTTAAGAGAATTACAAGCCGAGGGGTTTGCGGTTGATATGGATACCCCCTTTCAGATAAAAGACCCTCAAACAGCTGCGATTGTTGCGGTTCGTGATAGTACCCATCCCCAACAGCAACTAACAGTAGGACACTTAATCAAAAAAATATTTTTAGTCAGTGATAACGATGCCTATAATTATTTATTTGACTTTCTGGGACGTGACTATATTAATACAGAATTAGAGAAAAGAGGTTTTAGCGCGGTACAAATACATCATAAGTTTCTGTTGGGAGCCGATAATGTGAACAGCTGGGAATATGCGTTTTTTGACGGAAAGAGAGCCCTCTATGAACAAGCGTCCAAAGTGTCTAAGTACACCCGTACTAATGAAGGATTGGACGGCGTGCTGCAAGGGAGAGGGTTTATGAAAGATGGCGTTTTGGTGGAAAGACCGATGGATTTTCGAACGAAAAATCGTTTGTCAATACGAAGCTTGGAAGAGCTGCTTAAACGGGTGCTGTTTCCTGAACTATATGAAAAACAACAACGTTTCGGTCTGTTACCAGAAGATTATGCCTTTTTGCGTTATTGGATGAGTCGTACCACTATGGAAGGGGAATCACCACGCTACACCCCAGAACAGGGCTACTATGACAGCTATGTGAAATTCTTAATCTATGGCGATCAGCCAGGACAGATGTCTTCCAAAGTCCGAATTTATAATAAGGTAGGAGACGCATACGGAACCCTTACTGATTCGGCCTATATCGTAGATAAAGAAAAGGACATTGAGTTTTTACTTACAGCTACTATTTTGGTTAATGCCAATGCGATTTTCAACGATGATATTTACGAATACGATGGTTTGGGCTTCCCTTTTTTAGGAGAACTCGGGCGGCAAGTGTTGGAATGGGAACAAAAAAGAAAGCAGGCCCATCGGCCTGCTTTGTAAATAGTAGATAAGGATCTAGTTCCTAAAAGGCCTCAGTAGTGAGGGCCTGAAGTCTTGAACTATTCCTTAAATGATTATCATAAGACATAAGACACCTCCTTTCTACATTAAATTAAACATCACTGTTGTCACAGTGCTCACGGGTCATTCCAAATTTAGAAATAGTTTTGGAGCTCCAAAACTTAATCCACCAATTTTTTTAGAGTTAATCCCTGGCCTAGAATGGTGAACAAAACTACGGCATAGGTAAGGATTAAAATCAATGATTTCCCCCCACCCATACTCTCGGGTAAATTCAGTGCTAGAGCAACGCTAAGTCCTCCTCGAAGCCCTCCCCAAGTGATGATTAGAGCGGTTCGTTTTTCAAATTTTTTCCAAATAGATAATATTGTAATGGGCACCGTAACCCCAATCCAACGCGCAATGACGACAATTAGGATGGTCAGTACGGAAACAATCAAATAAGAAAGTTTAAAGCCTTCGGCAATGGTGATGATCTCCAAACCGATTAGGATAAATAAAATGGCATTGAGCGTTTCGTCAAGCAAATGCCAAAACTTATAGACATAGTCTCCCATAGCCCTTTGCAAACCTTTGGTACGATTATCAGTATCGATGTTTTGGTTTAAGAAAAGGCCCATAACGACAATACCAAGTACGGCAGAAAAGTGGAAACGATGAGAAATGATGGGGAGCAACAATACCAAAGAAAGAGTAATGAGTACTTCCAACTCGACAAACTCATTTTCTACATATTTAACCAGTTGGAGGCCTAAGTATCCCATGATTGCGCCTAAGACAACCCCTCCAAAAACTTCTGTAACAAACAAACTTGCTACACTGCTGGCTGTGATATTATCCACGCCGTCTTGCTGAATACCCAAAAGGGTAAGAAATACAACAACACCAATTCCATCGTTAAAAAGAGATTCTCCAGCAATACGGGTCTCTGTAATTGAAGAAAGATTCATTTTTTTGACCATAGCTAGAACGGCAATTGGATCGGTGGGTGCAATTAAAGCGCCAAAAAGCAAGCAGTCTATATAGGTGAGTCCCAGTTCTCCAAGTCCAAGAAAATGCAGGCTAAGCAACCAATTCAAGGTAGTTCCGATTGCAAAAGTGGAAAAGACAACCCCAAAAGAAGCCAGTAGCAAAATGGTGAGTTTGTCTTTTAAGAGTTCGTGAACGTTCACACTAATGGCTCCCGCAAAGAGTAAAAAAGGAAGCATCACGTTTACTAGGAGATTGCTAAAATCATATTCTTTTGAAATCAGCCGAACAGTGTCAAAAATGGATGGGAAAACCAAGCCGATGCCCATAATGGACAGTGACATAACTAATGCGAGCACCATCAAACCAATGGTGGTGGGTAGTTTAAGCAGTCGGATGTTGACCAAAGAGAAAAAGGCAGCAAGACTGATTAGTATCGTCGATAATTCAAGAATTTTCATGTTTATGGTATTTTGCCTCAAATTAGGGAAAAATTATGGCACCATTAATCGTTTGATGTATTTTCCGATCAAATCAAATTCAAGATTGACAGGTGTTCCCTTTTTAAAGCGATGAAAATTAGTGTGTTCGTAGGTGTAAGGGATAATGGCTACCGAAAAAGCATAAGGTTCTGAATCTACTACCGTTAGACTGACGCCATTTACGGTAATAGAGCCTTTTTCGATAGTGACATTGTTAGGTCCGGGCTCGTACTCAAATCGGAAACGCCAACTGCCCTCCTCGTTTTCGATACGCGTACAGTGGGCAATCTGATCAACATGGCCTTGGACGAGATGTCCGTCTAAACGAGCATTAAGCATCATGGCTCGTTCAAGGTTGATTAAGTCTCCCAACTGCCAGTCTCCCACGTTGGTTTTTTCAAGGGTTTCTTGTATGGCTGTCACCGTATAACTTTGATCGTCTTGAGCAACTACGGTAAGACATACTCCATTGTGAGCCAAACTTTGATCTATCTGGAGTTCTTTCGCAAGAGAGCTCTTTAAACTAATGTGTAAATTGGTTTGGTCTTTTTCCAGCCGAATTACTTCTCCGAAGGCCTCGATTATTCCTGTAAACATCTTTGTTTTCTTTACCTTTGGCGAAATTAGAAATAAATCATTCAAGATGGGTAATGCTGTAAAGATTAATCTAGGAATTTCGATGGGAGACCCTAACGGTGTGGGCTTAGAAATTATCCTTAAAGTCTTTGAAGACCGTCGTATGTTTGATTTTTTTACACCGATCTTGTTTGCTCCTCATTCGGTAGTTCAGTTCCACAAAAACCACTTTAATATTAATATTTCCCTACAACTATGTAAGGGCCTAAACAAACTTAACAAGGGAAAGTTGAATGTAGTGGATGTTGAAACGGAAAATCACCAAACACATTTTGGTACGGTAGCCTCTTCAGCGGGGAAATGTGCGGTAGATTCGCTTCGAGTAGCCACCAAAGCGCTGAAAGAAGAGCAGATTGATGCACTGGTCACAGCCCCAATTCACAAGCAATCCATTCAATCGGAAACCTTTACTTTTCCGGGTCACACACAGTTTTTGGCAAAAGAATTACAGGGAGATGCCCTGATGTTAATGCTTTCGGATCAATTACGAATAGCACTGGTAACAGATCATATTCCAGTAAAAGAAGTAAGCGCAACAATCAATGCGGAACTGCTAACCGCTAAGGCGAATCAGTTTTACCAAAGTTTACAGGAGGACTTTGGACTTCCCAAGCCGAAAATTGCCGTCTTGGGAATGAATCCACATGCGGGGGATGCAGGAGTGATTGGCGATGAAGACGATACCGTACTTCGTCCGGTGCTCCAAGAATTCCAAGAGAAAGGAAAATTGATTTACGGCCCTTACGCAGCGGACAGCTTTTTTGGTTCGGGAAATGTCCATCAGTTCGATGGAGTTTTGGCCATGTATCATGATCAAGGGTTGATTCCTTTTAAGACCTTGTCTTTTGGCCAAGGAGTTAATTTTACGGCTGGCTTATCGGGCGTACGAACCTCCCCAGATCATGGAACGGCTTTTGATATTGCCGGAAAGGGAATAGCAGAAGGGCAGTCTTTTAAAGCAGCACTTTTCGCTGCCAAAGAGATTCAATTCCAGCGAAATCAAAAGGGAGGATCCCAGCAATAGCGCAGATCACCTCAACAGTTTAAAAATGGGGTGATTAGTAGCGGTATTCCAATAAATTTTTAATAGATTTGCATGCTCAATTTTAGGCTATGGATGCACGGTCGGAGTTTGTCATTCCTTTTGTAGGATTAAAAAACGGCCAGCACACATTCGAGTTTAGTATTGATCAGAAGTTCTTTGAAGCATTTGAGTTTTTTGATTTTAACCAGTCTCAGTTTGCTGTTTCGGCAGTGCTGAATAAGAAAGAGCAGTTGTTAGAATTTGCCCTTGAAGCCAATGGAATGGTAGGTGTCGCATGCGACCTTTCTACCGAACCTTTTGATTTACCGCTTCATTGCCAGTTTGACTTGATTGTCAAGTTTGGCTCAGAATTCAACAACGACGACGATGAAATATTGGTGCTACCTCACGGAAGCTATCAAGTGGATCTTTCGCAGTATGTCTATGAAATGATTTTGTTGACCATGCCTTCAAAATTAATTCATCCCCAAATTGAAGAAGGCACTTTACAATCGCCCATTCTGGATAAATTGAAAGAACTTGAACCCAAAGAAGAAAAAAAGTCACAGCAGGATAATGATCCTCGTTGGGACAAACTAAAAGATTTGTTAAAAAACAATAAGTGATAAAATAAAAACAGGAAACGATGGCACATCCTAAAAGAAAAATATCGAAAACGCGAAGAGATAAAAGACGTACGCACTACAAAGCAAGCTCTCAACAAATCGCTACTTGTGGCGCTACTGGAGAGGCACATCTTTACCACCGCGCACACTGGCACGAAGGGAAACTTTACTACAAAGGTAAAGTTCTTATCGAAAGCGCAGAAGCTGCTGAGGCCTAGCAGTATTCTCAATCCAAAATCATATAAACTCTCCTAAATTCATTTTAGGAGGGTTTTTTTATGAAAGAGGATGGCAAGCCAAAAAAACCATTATCTTCACTATAAGAAACCACAGTCAGCTAGGATTTTTTAAATGACTTCTGTGCCAGAAAAAACCATAAAAGCAGCCATCACCGCTGTGGGAGGCTACGTTCCCGACGACATACTCACGAACTTTGATCTGGAGCGCATGGTTGATACTAGCGACGAATGGATACGTTCAAGAACGGGAATCAAAGAACGTAGAATTCTTAAGGATCCTAACAAAGCAACCTCTTTTTTAGCAATCGAAGCGGCCAATGAGGTGCTTCGCAAATCCAACTGTGCTCCGGAAGAGATTGATATGCTTATTCTAGCTACAATTACTCCGGATATGAAAGTGGCTGCAACAGCAGCCAAAGTTGCTACGAACATCGGAGCGGTTAATGCTTTTGCTTTTGACCTTCAAGCGGCATGCTCAGGATTTCTTTACAGTCTTTCGATGGCAGCAGCTAAAATTGAAGCAGGCCACTGCCAAAAAATACTAGTCGTGGGAGCGGATAAGATGTCCTCTATTGTAGATTATACAGATCGAACTACTTGTATTATTTTTGGAGATGGTGCTGGAGCGGTTCTTATGGAAGCTAGTTCCAATGCCTTTGGATGGGAAGATGAATATTTTCGATCCAATGGAATGGGTCAAGAGTTCTTACACGTCAAAGCTGGAGGATCGCTGCATCCAACTACGGAAGAAACCTTAGCGAAGGGATGGGAAACGATCTATCAAGAAGGTAAGACTGTATTTAAAAACGCGGTGTCTGAGATGGCATTTGCCACGCAAGAAGTACTCCGTCGAAATGACTTACAGCCCGAAACGGTGGATTACATTATTGCACATCAGGCGAATAAACGTATTTTAGATGCAACACAAACACGTACGAAATTGAGTCAAGAACAATTTTTAACCAATATCGAACGCTACGGAAACACCACAGCTGCTACATTGCCTTTGCTGCTGAGGGACTATGAAGACCAATTTAAAACTGGAGATAAATTACTATTTACGGCCTTTGGAGGAGGGTTCACTTGGGGATCCGCTTTTTATACCTGGGCTTATAACTAATTTGAAAAAACGAACGTATGGATATTAAAGAAATTCAAAATCTGATCCGCTTTGTCGCCAAATCTGGAGCGCACGAAGTAAAATTAGAAATGGAAGACATTAAGATTACCATTAAAACGGCAGCCGATAATGTCTTGCCGGAATCACAAACGATTGTACAACACTTACCTGCCATGCCAGCAGCTCCAGTAGCCGTGGTGGAAACAGAGACACCGGCTCCAGCGCCGGAAGCAGCCAGTGCGTCGGCGGATACAGACGCCAATCTAATCACTGTAAAATCTCCTATCATTGGAACCTTTTACCGCAAAGCTTCTCCGGACAAACCGTCCTTTGTTGAAGTAGGCGCCGATGTAAAACAAGGCGATGTATTGTGTGTGATTGAGGCCATGAAGCTTTTCAACGAAATCGAATCGGAAATGTCTGGGAAAATTGTCAAAATCTTAGTAGATGACGCTTCCCCGGTAGAATTTGACCAACCGCTTTTCTTGATAGACCCTTCTTAAACCGTTTTCTATGTTTAGCAAAATATTAATTGCCAATCGCGGCGAAATCGCCATGCGTATCATCCGTACCTGTAAGGAAATGGGAATCAAAACGGTAGCTGTTTATTCCAAGGCAGATGTCGATAGTCTTCATGTGCGTTTTGCCGATGAAGCTGTTTGTATTGGTCCTGCACCGAGTGCTGAGTCCTATCTTAAAATATCGAATATCATTGCAGCGGCAGAAATTACCAATGCCGATGCAATCCACCCAGGTTATGGGTTCCTTTCGGAAAATGCTAAGTTTTCCAAAATCTGTTCGGAACACGAAATCAAGTTTATTGGTGCTTCTTCCGAAATGATTGAAAAAATGGGAGATAAAGCCACAGCAAAATTCACAATGAAAAAAGCAGGTGTTCCAACGATTCCTGGTTCGGAAGGTTTGTTAGCGTCTTTAGAATCGGCTCAGGAGATTGCGGCAGACATGGGATATCCCGTCATGCTGAAAGCCACTGCTGGTGGGGGCGGTAAAGGAATGCGTGCCGTATGGAAGGCAGAAGATTTACAGAAAGCTTGGGATAGCGCCCGCCAAGAGGCTGGAGCAGCCTTTGGCAATGATGGCATGTATATGGAAAAGCTCATTGAAGAACCCCGTCATATTGAAATTCAAGTGGTAGGGGACTCCTATGGGAAAGCCTGTCATTTGTCGGAAAGAGACTGTTCCGTTCAACGCCGTCACCAAAAATTGACCGAGGAAACCCCTTCTCCGTTTATGACTCCAGCGTTGCGGAAAAAAATGGGAGAAGCCGCCGTTCGAGCTTCGGAACATATTAAATACGAAGGTGCTGGAACAGTTGAATTTCTTGTGGATAAGCATAAGAATTTTTATTTCATGGAGATGAACACACGGATTCAAGTAGAACATCCTATTACCGAACAGGTGATTGATTTTGACTTGATTCGAGAGCAAATCAAAGTGGCTGCTGGGATTCCTATTTCTGGGAAGCACTATCTTCCTAAATTGCACTCTATCGAGTGTCGAATCAATGCAGAAGATCCCTACAACGATTTCCGCCCTTCTCCAGGGAAAATATCAACACTTCATTTTCCAGGGGGGCACGGGGTGCGATTGGACACCCATGTATATTCAGATTATGTGATACCACCACATTATGATTCAATGATTGCGAAGCTTATCACAACGGCTCAAACGCGTGAGGAGGCCATAAATAAAATGAAACGGGCCCTTGATGAGTTTTATATTGAAGGAATTAAAACTACGATTCCGTTCCATCGAAAATTAATGGATCATCCAGATTATGTGGCGGGAAATTATACCACCAAGTTTATGGAAGACTTTACCATGGACGAAGAGCAATAACAAAAAAGCGGCTTTTAAGCCGCTTTTTTTTAGCCTTTAATTTTTCCTGTTTTTTGAGGCAGCACTTTATAGCCCATATTATAAAGGGTAAATCCAAAGATATCAGCATACTGATCAATGATTTTGGAGACGGGTGTACCGGCTCCATGACCGGCTTTGGTTTCAATTCGGATCAACACCGGACTATTTCCAGCTTGCTTGTCTTGGAGTTGGGCGGCAAACTTAAATGAATGTGCCGGTACTACTCGATCATCATGATCGCCTGTAGTGATTAAGGTAGCGGGATAGTGTGTCCCTGCTTTTACGTTATGTACAGGGGAATAATCTTTTAGATAGCGAAACATTTCTTCGGATTCTTCTGTCGTTCCGTAGTCATAGGCCCATCCAGCTCCAGCAGTAAAAGTATGGTAGCGAAGCATATCCAAAACACCCACAGCAGGGAGCGCTACCTTAAACAATTCAGGGCGCTGGGTCATGCAGGCACCCACCAAAAGACCGCCATTGGATCCCCCTCGAATGGCTAAAAGTTGGGGTCTAGTTAGGTTCTCTTGAATCAGGTATTCGGCTGCGGCTATAAAATCATCAAAGACATTTTGCTTTTGAGTTTTGGTTCCTGCTATGTGCCATTTTTTTCCATATTCACCTCCACCGCGTATGTTGGGAACAGCATAAACACCTCCGTGCTCCATCCACACCGCATTGGTAATACTAAAGCGAGGGGTTTGACTGATATTAAAACCACCATAACCATAGAGAATGGTAGGATTTTCTCCGGTGTACTCAATTCCTTTTTTATGGGTAATAATCATCGGAACCTTAGTGCCATCTTTAGATTCATAGAAAACCTGTTTGGAAACATAGGCCTCACTGTCAAAATCAATTCCTGGCTTCCAATACGATTGGGAGGTCATGTTTTTGGGGTCATAGGCATAAATACTTCCTGGAGTATGGTAATTGGAAAAAGAATAATAAAGAGTGTTCTGTTCTTTTTTCCCGCCAAAACCACCAGCCGTTCCGAGTCCAGGGAGGGAAATTTCACCCATCAAAGTTCCAGTATAGTCGTATTGATTCACTTTGGAAATGGCATCAATCATATATTTAGCAAACAGATAACCGCTTCCTGAACTAACACTTAGAACGTATTCTTTTTCTGGGATTACGTCTTGCCAATAGACCTGCTGGGGTTTGTTTTTTCGAGCTCGAACCAAGCGTTTGTTGGGAGCGTTATAATTGGTCACAAAATAAAAATAACGATCATCACTGTCCACTAGGTAGGTGTCACTATCGTAATTATCTACAATAGGAATAAGAGGAGTGTTTTTTCGTTTAAGATTTTTAAGAAATAATTTGTTTCCAGAAGTCGATTCGGAGGCGTAAATAAAAAGGTAGGCCCCATCTTCAGTGACATCAGCTCCAACATAACGGTTTTTTTCTGCTGGGGTTGCACCAAAAACAAGTTGGTCTTCTGCTTGTGGGGTTCCTTGTTTGTGAAAGTAGAGTTTGTGTTGGTCTGTTTTATCTGAAAGCACACTACCTTGGGGTTTGTCATAACTAGAATAATAGAATCCTTCATTGCGTTTCCATTGAATTCCACTGAATTTGATGTTTTTCAGCGTGTCTTCTAGAATTTTTTTAGAACCGGCATCCATAACAATGACTTTTCGCCAATCACTTCCTCCCTCGGAGATCGCATAGGCAAGCGTTTTTCCATCATCGGAAAAACTGAGTCCGGCCAAAGAAGTAGTGCCGTCCTCGGAAAAAGTATTGGGATTTAGAAACACTTCTTCCTTATCCGCTGTGTTTTTGCGGTAGAGTACATACTGATTTTGAAGTCCTGAGTTTCGATAATAATACGTAAAATCGCCTTCCACAAAAGGAGCCGTTTGTTTGGCATAATCCCAGATAGAGGTCAAGCGCTCGGTCAGTTCTGAACGATACGGGATTCGATCCAAATAAGAGAAAGTGGTTTCATTTTGAGCGCTAACCCAAGCGGCGGTTTCTTGGCTCAAATCATCTTCTAACCAGCGATAATTATCGGTTATGGAAGTTCCAAAATACGAATCGACAACTGGTTTTTTCGTTGTTTCGGGGTACTGGACTGTAGCTGTGTTATGGCAGCTGAATAGAAAAGCCAAGCAGCATCCTGCAAGAATAAGCCTCATAAGATCTGAATTTTGATATCTAAAGGTATCAAAACTTAGTAAAACACTACACTAGCTGGTGAGCAACAAGATGTTCTGCAATTTGAATGGCATTAGTGGCAGCGCCTTTGCGGAGGTTGTCTGACACAATCCAAAGATTGACAGTATTGGGCTGGGAACGGTCTCTACGGATACGCCCCACAAAAACAGCATCTTTCCCCTGAGCATATAGTGGCATGGGATAGGTATTTGTTTCGGGATTATCCTGAACCACAACGCCATCACTTTCATGTAAGAGCTTGCGAAGTGCATCCAATTCATAGTCCTTTTGGAATTCAGCATTTACAGACTCACTATGCCCTCCCACCACGGGGATTCGAATAGCAGTAGCTGTAATCTGAATGGCGGAATCACCCAAAATCTTTTGAGTTTCGTTGACCAGTTTTATTTCTTCCTTAGTATAACCATCTTCAACAAAAACATCACAATGAGGGAGTGCGTTCCGGTGAATCGGATATGGATAGGCCATATCCCCGTCCACGCCTTGATATTCGTTTTCCAGCTGCTGAACGGCAGCCACTCCTGTACCTGTAATGGATTGGTAGGTTGAAATGACCAAGCGCTTGATCCCATACTGCTGATGCAAGGGCGCAAGGGCTACTACCATTTGAATGGTTGAGCAATTAGGATTGGCAATGATTTTGTCGGTAGCTGTAAGTTCACGCGCGTTGATTTCTGGGACGATCAATTTTTTGGATGGATCCATTCGCCAAGCAGAAGAATTGTCAATCACAGTTGTTCCTGCTTCGGCAAATTTAGGAGCCCAAACTTTTGACGTTTCTCCTCCTGCCGAAAACAAGGCAATATTGGGCGCCATGGTAATGGCTTCTTCCATTCCAACAACGGTGAGTTCCTTTCCTTGAAAGTGAATTTTTTTTCCTACAGAACGGGCAGAGGCTACAGGAATCAAAGTGTCAATAGGTAATTGACGCTCTTCCAATACTTGAAGCATCACCTGACCAACCATTCCCGTTACACCAACAACAGCTACTTTCATTGTAATCTAATTTGTGGGCAAAAATAAGCCGAAATTTTCGCTTTAAGTGCATTTCTTGCAATCCTTGCTTTTTTTCACAAATCGTTGTAAAAACAACAAACCGTGATAAAACTAACTATGTATCTGCCTTGGAATGCGATTGCTAAGTCCTGTTAAGAGCTCGTAGGGGATGGTATTAGCCGTTTGGGCCCACTCGATTAGGTTATGATCCGCATTGAAGAAAATCACGGGATCGCCCGGTTGGCAATCGATATGAGTCACATCGACCATTAGCATATCCATACAAACATTGCCTACAATAGGCGCTTGTTGACCGTGAATCCAAACGGATCCTTTGCCGTGGCCAAACTGCCTTCCAATGCCATCGGCGTGTCCAATAGGCAGACAGGCTACAAGTCCTTTTTTGGGAGCCTGCCAAGCATGGTTATAGCCAACATAGTCTCCTTTTTCTAAGGGATGTATTTGGATGATGGTGGCGCGCAGCGCTGCAACGGATTTCAATTGACAATCCCATTCGGGATGATTGGCATAACCATACAAACCAATACCGACTCGAACAGCATCCATTTGCCATTCTGGGTAGTTAAAAACACCAGAGGTATTGAGTAGGTGAAACCAAGCTTTAGGGTAGGCAGCGGCTAAAGGGGCTTTGATTTTTTCAAATTGTTTCCATTGCAAGCGGGTTGGCGAGTGGGGCTTTGGCTCCTCAGAAGCCGCCAAATGGGAATAGATACTGACAATCTCAAGACTAGTGTTTTGTTGCTGTTCTAGAAGCCAATTCACATCTTCAGGGGCAAATCCTATTCGGTTTAAGCCCGTGTTGAATTTGACATGAACAGGATAGTCTGGAATGCGGTTTTGCTGTACAATTTTGGAAAACTGAGTCCAAACAGAAGGACTGTAGAGAGCCGGTTCGAGGCAGTGATGCAAAAGAGCGGAAAAGTTTTCGGGTTGTGGATAGAACACCATGATACGACAACGAATTCCAGCAGCTCGAAGTTCAATGCCTTCTGACACATAGGCCACGGCAAGATAAGTGACTCCTTCATCGACGAGTTTTTTCGCAATAGGCACCACTCCTTGTCCGTAAGCATTTGCCTTGACCACCCCAATGATTCGAGTGTCCTCTTTGAGCTTAGCACGAATCACGCTAAGGTTGTGGGCGAGATGGGTTAGATGTAAATCAAGAGCTGTCAAAACTTAAGATTTTTTGTTCTTTTTGGTAAGGGATGTATCTTTTTTATCGGACCGCATGGCTTTAAAAAAAGCGGCACGACTGAGGGGCTCATAGGCTTCCTTTTCCCCCAATAGAACCAAGTTGTCTTGTGGGGCTTTCCGGTAACTGTATTGTGCAAGATTCCCTGTTCGGGTGCAGACCGCGTGAACTTTTGTGACGTATTCTGCTGTTGCCATCAAAGCGGGCATGGGTCCAAAAGGATTTCCTTTATAGTCCATATCGAGACCGGCCACGATGACTCGCATGCCCCGATTGGCTAGATCATTGCAGACCTGTACAATCTCATCGTCAAAAAATTGCGCTTCATCAATACCGATCACATCACAGCCGTCGGCAAGAATAGGAATATTGGCTGCAGCAGGAACGGGAGTAGATCGGATTTGGTTTTCATCGTGTGAAATCACATGACTTTCATCATAACGATGATCGATACTGGGTTTGAAAATTTCAATTTTTTGCTGTGCAATCTCAGCCCGTTTTAACCGACGGATGAGCTCTTCAGTTTTTCCAGAAAACATCGACCCGCAGATGACTTCGATCCAGCCAAATTGTTCTTTGGGGTTTACGGTGTTTTCTAAAAACATTTTGTACTTTTCAATTTAGATGATCGACCTTCGGGTCGCTAACAAAGGTATTAAAACAATTTTGTTGCACTCCCTCCAATGAAGCATCAACTTCGTCAAGAAATCGAAAACGTAATTAAGCGGCTGCATGAGAATAGCAGGCAGCTAACAGAAAACCAACTTTATGAAAGCTTGCGAACGGTTTATGAGTTGGGTGTTCTTTTGAAACATGAAAATAAAGCTGCTGACACATCCCCTTCTCCGCTTGGAGAACAGCAAGACGAGCTTTTTGCGTCTCTAGAATCAATGGCTATTGAAAAGGAAACCCCTCCATCAGAAAGTTTTCAGGAGCAAGAAGAGGTGCCAGAGCTTATGGATACCATCAAAAATATGGTGACAGAAATGCCGGAATCCAAAGTAGTAAATGAATTATTCACTCAAATTGAGGAGCCCCATTTTGTGCGTAAGGAAGCACCAGAAGCTCCTCCAGCAGTTGTGTCTTCCACAAAAGAATTGGACAAGCCCAGCCCAAATCTCAACGAACGCTTTTCCAAAGGGCTCAAGGTGGATTTGAACGATCGTTTGGCGTTTATACAGCATTTATTTGACAACAAACCTAACGATTACCAGCGGGCACTTAATCAGCTTACGACTTTCGATAGTTTTCAAGAAGTTTCTGTCTTTATCGAATCAATGTTAAAACCCGACTACAACAACTGGGAAGGGAAAGAACTGTATGAAGAACGTTTTCTGGGGATACTTTCGCAGTTTTTTGAGACCAAAGAATAGGCAGCAATGGCATTATATCTAGTCCCAACCCCTATCGGTAATTTGGAAGACATGACCTTCCGAGCAGTCACACTTCTTAAAGAAGCCGATTTGATATTGGCAGAAGACACACGTACCAGTGCTGTTTTGTTACAACATTACGGGATCAGTACGCCTATGCAGAGTTTCCACATGCACAATGAGCACAGCAAAGTAAAAGGAGTGGTTGAGAAACTAAATGCAGAGCAAACGATCGCATTGATTTCAGACGCTGGGACTCCTGGAATTTCAGACCCCGGATTTTTATTGGTGCGCGAGGCCCTCCAACATGAAATTCATGTGGAATGCCTACCAGGGGCAACAGCATTAATTCCAGCTTTAGTACAAAGTGGTTTGCCTTCGGATCGTTTTTTCTTTCAGGGTTTTTTACCTCCTAAAAAAGGCCGACAAAAAAAAATGGAGGAATTGGCACAACTTGCAGTAACAGTTGTGTTCTACGAATCCCCCCACAAGCTCTTAAAAACCCTTGATCAAATGGAACCCATTTTTGGAGGGGATCGAAAAGTGAGTATTAGCAGGGAACTGACTAAAAAATTTGAAGACACCTTCCGAGGGAGTTTGTCTGAAGCACAAGAGTTTTATACCCAGCAAGCCCCTAAGGGCGAATTTGTCCTTTGTATTGCACCCCAATAGAATTTGTATGCGATGGAATAAAACCACAAATGCCGAGACTACGACCATCTTACAGTTGGAACAAGCATTAGGAATTCCTACTGCGGTGGCTACAATTTTGGCGCAGCGTGGGATCACGTCATTTGAAGCGGCTAAAACATTTTTTCGTCCAGATTTAAAAGCCTTACACGATCCTTTTTTGATGTTGGGAATGTCCAAAGCGGTAGATCGGATTCTGCAAGCTGTTAGTACCGGTGAAAAGATACTGGTTTATGGTGATTATGATGTGGATGGAACCACTGCCGTAGCCTTGCTTTTTTCATGTCTCAAAACATTAACATCCGAAGTTGCAACTTATATCCCCGATCGCTATTCAGAAGGATATGGACTCTCCTCTCAAGGAGTGCAGTTTGCAAGTGACAATGATATTGGACTGTTGATTACACTAGACTGTGGGATCAAAGCAGTAGAACGGGTGGCCGAGGCCAAGGCTTTGGGAATTGACAGCATCATTTGCGATCACCACCTTCCGGGAGAACAACTGCCCTCAGCGGTGGCGATTTTGGATCCGAAGCAAAAAGACTGCTTGTATCCCTATAAAGAACTGTGTGGCTGTGGAATTGGGTTTAAATTGATTCAAGCCTTAACTCTTCAGCAAGAGCATGATTTTGAAGTTTTGTATCCCTATTTGGATTTGGTGGCCACAGCCATAGCAGCCGATATTGTTCCGCTGACGGGAGAGAATAGGATTTTGGCCTATTACGGCTTGAAGCAACTGAATAAGGCACCGCGTCCCGGTTTTGAGCTTTTGATCCAAAACACCAAAAAAAAGGTTTTGCAATTGAGCGATTTGGTTTTTGTGATTGCACCACGCATTAATGCAGCAGGGCGGATGCAACACGGTCAGCGAGCAGTTGATCTACTCTGTTCGGAAACTACAGAAATAGCGTTGCCCTATGCCCGTTCCATCGAATTGATGAACGGTGAACGCCGACTGACCGATGAAAAAATCACAGAAGAAGCCTTGGCTCAAATTCAGGATTTGAAAACGGAGTTCAGCACGGTTGTGATGCAAGAACACTGGCACAAAGGTGTGGTGGGAATTGTAGCTTCGCGTCTGATAGAATCCTTTTATCGGCCTACGGTTGTGTTGACAGCTTCCGGAGATCAACTGGTAGGTTCTGTACGATCGGTCAAAGGGTTTGATGTTTACGAAGCATTGGTGGCTTGTAGCGATCATTTTATTCAGTTTGGAGGACACAAATACGCAGCAGGCTTGACCATGACTAAAGAGGCGTTAGAGCCTTTTCGGGCGGCTTTTGAGCAGGCTGTAAAAGAACGAATTCTTCCCGAGCAACGCGAACCCAGTATGTTATATGATGCTACTTTGACTTTGAATGAAATTACGCCTAAACTGTTTCGAATCTTTCAACAGATGGCACCGTTTGGCCCCCAAAATATGCGTCCTGTTTTTCGGACTCAGGGGTTAAAAGATGCGGGTGGAAGCAAAGTGGTGGGCAAAGAGCAAACCCATCTAAAATTAGAGGTCACAGACTTTAGCGGTGCTCCTGTTTCGGGCATTGCTTTTGGCATGGCTGAACACATCCACAAAATCAAAAGCCAAGTCAGTTTTGAGTTGCTTTATACGTTAGACGAGAATGAGTTTAATGGGGTAAAGACCTTACAGTTAAAAGTCAAAGCATTACGATTCACCGAATAAAAAACAAAACTTAGTTTCCTTTACAGCGTTCGATTAGTGCTATTGTGGAGGGATCATGTGCCGCTAGGGTATCGGACTGTAAATCACTTAAAACACTATTGGCCAATTGCTTTCCAAGCTCTACACCCCATTGGTCATAGCTATAGATATTCCAAATGATTCCCTGAACAAAAATCTTATGCTCGTACATGGCAATAAGTGCTCCCAAGGTGTAAGGGGTCAATTTTTGAATCAAAAATGTGGTTGTAGGCCGATTGCCCGTGAATACTTTAAAAGGTGTTAGGCGATCTATTTCTTGCGCACTTAGCCCTTTTTCTTCTAATTCTTTTCGGACGACCGCTTCTGTTTTTCCACACATCAAGGCTTCTGTTTGTGCAATAAAGTTGGAAAGCAGCTTGTCTTGATGATCCCCTGTTTCGTGAAGGGACTCTTGGAAGCCAATAAAATCGGTTGGGATGAGCTTGGTTCCTTGATGGATCAGTTGAAAGAAGGCATGTTGGGCATTGGTTCCGGAAGCGCCCCAGATAATGGTGCCTGTCTGATAATCCACAGCCTTTCCGTTTCGGTCCACTCCTTTACCATTACTTTCCATAATCCCTTGTTGGAGATAGGCGGGAAGGTTTCTTAGGTATTGAGTGTAGGGAACAATGGCTTCGCTTTCGGCTTGCCAAAAATTGTTATACCAGACACTCAGTAGTGCCAAAAGGGTTGGAATATTTTTTTCAGCGGGGGTGTCGCGAAAATGTCGATCCATCGCTCCAGCTCCCTGTAAGAGTTGTTCAAAATTTTCAGGGCCTACAGCCAAACAAATACTTAAACCAACCGTACTCCAAAGGGAAAAACGGCCGCCCACCCAATCGTTCATTGGGAAGACATTTTCAGGGGCAATACCAAAGGCATCAATTTTTTCCAAGTTTGTGGAAACCGCTACAAAGTGTTGGGCAATAGCCGATTCGGGTGCTGAGGAAAGGAACCATTTTCGGATGCTGTTAGCATTGGCCAAGGTTTCTTGTGTGGTAAAGGTTTTGGAAACAATCAAAAAGAGGGTGGTTTCCGGGTTGATTTTTTTCAATAGCTCCTGATGGTGATCCCCTTCTACGTTTGAAACGAAATAGGGCGTCAGATGATTGCCGTAAAACTCCAGAGCTTCTGTGACCATGGCAGGGCCTAAATCAGACCCACCAATTCCGATATTGACAATGGTGTCGATAGATTTTCCTGTGTGTCCTTTCCAGTCTCCAGAGATAACACGTTCAGCAAAGGCATACATTTTTTCTTTGACGGCATTGACCTCTGGGATCACGTTTTGACCCTCCAGGGCTATGGCTTCTGTACCCTTGGATCGCAGGGCGGTATGCAACACGGCACGACCTTCGGTTTCGTTTATTTTTTCCCCTGAAAAATAGGCTTTAATAGCTTGGGAAAGACCGGCTTCATCGGCTAGATTTATAAGAAGTTCAAGAGTTTTTTGGGAAATGCTGTTTTTAGACAAATCCACATAAAAGTCTTCCCAGTGGAGGCTTAGTTTTTCGAGACGGTCTTTTTCCAATTCAAAAAAATCGAGAATCTCCTGGTTTTGAATTTGGCTAAAGTGAGCAGCTAATTCATTCCAAGCGTTTAGCTGAGTTGGTTTATGGTTGGGTAGTGTCATGATGGTCGGCAATTCGTTTTGTGTTTAAAAAATCAGGTTCAAAAGGGATGCATTCCAAATCGTATTTCAGAGATTCAATAGCCGTAAAAAATCGGTTTTTTAAATTTTCAGAAATAGGTTTGGCTGCAGGCAGTTTTTGTTTGAATGGATCTACTTGTTTTCCGTATTTCCAGAAGCGGTAGCAAACATGAGGACCAGCAGTCAATCCGGTCATTCCGACCCAGCCGATGATGTCTCCTTGTTTGACGTATTGCCCCACACGCACATTGCGTTTTTTCATATGGAGGTATTGCGTCTGGTAAATGTTGTTGTGTTTGATGGTCACATAATTCCCATTGCCCCGGGAATAGGAGGCTTTTTCAATGGTTCCATTAGCGGTGGCCATGATGGGAGTTCCCACACTGGCGGCAAAATCGGTTCCACGATGGGGTTTGATACGGTTTCCGTAGAATTTAATTCGACGGCGTAAATTGTAGCGCGAGGAGATGCGGCTAAATTTTACAGGAGCTTTTAAAAAAGCGCGACGTAGGTTTTTGGCATTTGCATCAAAATAATCCACACTTCCCACCAAGCTATCAGATTCAAATTTAAAAGCATAAAGCGGTTTGCCATTATGCTCGAAATAAGCAGCTTTGATCTCTTCAATTCCTATAGATATAGAGTCATCCACAAAACGCTCTGTATAAATGACCTTGAATCGATCGCCTTTTTGCAAGCGAAAAAAATCGATTGTCCAAGCATAAACGTCTGCGAGATAATAAGTCAATTGATCGTTGAGTCCACTTTTGATCATGGTCTCGTATAAGGAATTTTCAATGGTGGCGGCGGCTTGTAGTTCGACGGTTCTGATGGGCTTGCTAACCTTTTCACCGAAGAGGCTGTCTCGGAGTTGTATTTTAGTGTAGCTTTCCACACCGGGTTCGTAGATAAAAGCATAAGGGGTAGGAATGCTGTCCTGGCTGTAGAGGAGTGTGTAAGGTTTGCCGATTTTCAATCGGTTTACTTTGACTTTTCCTTTAATGGCCTGAAGAATTTCATACACCTGTGGATAATCAATGCCATTGGCTTCTAGAATAGCACCGAAAGTATCTCCTCTACGAATTTTTTTATAAACGACTTGAAATTGATTCAAATCGTAACCGTACTTCATTTTAGGGGGTGGAACTTCTACAACCTCTTTTTCTTCCACCAGCTTTGGGGTCGGTGCATTACAACCGCTTGCCAAAGAGAGGGTAAAAGCCAAGAATTCACAAAACAATACTGTTTTGGAATAAGAAAGAGGGAAATCGCTAACGGCTAACTTCAATGGTAAAAGGATGTTTTAGATTTTTAAAATTCTCTAGATCGGCCTTAATACTTCCGACAGCCAAATCGGCTTGCATACGAAGGGGGATACGATTTTGATCGTCAGACACCCAGAGAGTTACACTTTCTTGCTCCCGGAATACGCGTCCGGATTGGACAATGGGACGAAACTTGAGTGATGGCACAATACCGAACTTAGTGCTGAGGTTTTCCTTTCCCATAAACTTGAGCTTGAAAAGATAGTTTTCGCTGTCAAAAAACATGTTGATGGCAAAACTCTGATTGGGAATCAAGTCTTTTGCCGGAAGAAAATTCCGTAAATAGTAAAAGGCAGAAATTAAGTCTTGTGCTTTGTCATTGAAGGGATAAAGGGTTTTGGTTTTTTTCTTTTTATTATAAACCAAGGCTTGTTTGGTCTCTTGGTCAAAATCGATTTCTATATCTTTAGTATAACCTCCTTCATCAATATTGCGGATGAATTTATAGGGAACACCGGTCACGGTGTCAAAGTAACTTTCATAATGATCTTCCACCTTAAAAAACCAGCGTGCAAGACCTACGGTTTTCCCATATCCTTTGGCATGAAAAACAGAGCGTCCGTTGAGGGTGGTCCTATCCACTTCTAGTGTGGCTATGGAGGCATTAAAAAAGCCATAGTGGATACGAAATTCAAACCACTCCTTGTCCCCAAAAGTATTATTGGATTGGGTGTCGGGAACAATCGCTTGGGTTGTTTCAGAGGTTTGAGCGTGGGCGACTGAAAAGACGATAATTCCAAGCAATAACGCAGCTGCACTTTTCATTTTCATACCAATACAAAAGTAGAAAATCTTTTAAGAAGCTGGGGGAGAATTCAAGTTATCAAAAAGGACAGTTCCTTTGCGTGCTCCCAATACTTCAATTAAGTCTTCTTTGGAAGCCGTTTTCATGCGTTTAATAGACTTAAATTTTTTTAAAAGAAGCTCCTTCGTTTTAGGACCAATCCCGGGGATCTGATCCAATTCAGAGTCCAAGGCCCCTTTGCTTCTTCGGTTTCGGTGCAGTGTAATTCCAAAGCGGTGGGCTTCATTTCTCAGTTGTTGGATGATTTTGAGGGTTTCTGATTTTTTATCCAAGTAGAGTGGGATAGGATCTTCTGGGAAATAAAGTTCTTCCAAGCGTTTGGCGATACCAATAATGGCAATTTTGCCGCGTAGGCCCAGTATATCCAAACTTTTCAGAGCAGAGGATAACTGTCCTTTTCCTCCATCAATGACAATAAGTTGCGGCAGGGGTTCGTCTTCTTCTAGTAAGCGGCGATAACGCCGAAAGACTACTTCTTCCATAGAGGCAAAATCATCGGGGCCTTCTACGGTTTTAATTTTAAAATGGCGGTAGTCTTTTTTGCTGGGCTTGCCATTTTTGAAAACAACACAAGCGGCCACGGGGTTGGATCCTTGAATATTGGAGTTGTCAAAACATTCAATGTGAATGGGTTCGGCACTGAGTCGAAGATCTGTTTTCATCTGCCCCATTAATCGTTTTTCATGTCGATCAGGATCTACAATCTTCATTTGTTTGAACCGTTCCATACGGAAATATTTAGCATTCCGAAGGGACAACTCCACCAGTTTGCGTTTATCTCCAATTTGTGGGATTACGATTTGTATCCCTTCCCCAAAATCGAGCTTATGCGAACTGTAGATTATTTTGGACTGAGAGTGGAAGCGTTGTCGGATTTCTATGGCAGCCAAACGGAGCAATTCGGTATCGGTTTCTTCCATTCTTTTTTTGATTTCCAAGGTATGGGAGCGAATGATGGAACCGTAGGAGATTTGCAGAAAATTCACATAGCCATAACTTTCGTCGGAGAGGATGGTAAAGACATCGACATCACTGATTTTTGGATTAACGATCGTGGACTTGGCCTGATAGTTTTCCAAAACATCAATTTTGTCTTTTATCTTTTGGGCTTCTTCAAATTCTAGATCCTGGGCATGGACTTCCATCTGTACTTTAAATTGTTGCAGAGATTCCTTGAAATTTCCCTTGATAATAGAACGAATCGCCTGAATATTTTCCTCATACACAGAAAGTGCAATATTTCCCACACAGGGACCCAAACAGTTTCCCAAATGATATTCTAGACATAATTTGTATTTACCAGAGGCGATTTTGTCGGGGTGTAAGTCGTAGTTGCAAGTTCGTAAAGGATAGATTCCCTTAATCAAGTCAAGCAGAGTACGGACTGTTTTCATACTGGTGTAGGGACCAAAATATTCAGAGCCGTCTTTAATGACTTTTCGGGTTGGGAACACTCTTGGAAAAGGCTCTTTTTTAACACAAATCCAAGGGTAAGACTTGTCATCTTTTAACATGACATTGTATTTAGGCTGGTATTTTTTAATGAGGTTATTTTCCAGCAATAGGGCATCCATTTCTGTGGCTACTACAATGTGTTCGACTTTAAGGATATTCTTTACCAACATACGGGTACGATTGTTCAGGTGCTGTTTGGTAAAGTAGGAGTTGACACGTTTTTTTAAGTTTTTGGCTTTGCCTACATAAATGACCGTATCCTTAGCATCAAAGTACTGATAGACACCAGGGCTTTCCGGTAGGGTTTTGATCTGTATGTCGATAGCGGGTAAATCCACACATAAAAATAGGGGATTTCCACTTTAAGACCATACTATTCCTTGGGAAAGGTCTGTGTTCATTAGAAATAGTTATCTGTTTGCAAACGTTTGTGGTCAACGTTGGCGATGCAGTGAGTTGACTCCATAAATTGCTGGAACCTATAGAAAAGAAGAGTAAGAAGGCGAGTAAAGAACAACGTAAAGCAGTTCGTTCAAGCATGGATAGTAAGATTGGGCTTTACAAAACTACAAAATTTTAAATAAGTAACCCGAAAAGGGGTGTCTGCGTGTTTAGTTGTCTATCTTTTTGTAGCTTGTTCTCGTGAGGAAAAAAGAAATTCGAATTCATTTTCTTGAAAAAAGAAAAGCAATTTCGCCAGCAAAGCATACGCAATGGAGTCAACAGATTGCTGCCAGCGTTCTTGAGGGTCTGATGTCAGATCAGAAATGGATTCATGTTTTTTTACCTATGGCTTCAAAAGCCGAGGTGGCTACCCAAGAGCTGATGGCAAGCTTGTGGAGAGCAGGCAAAAAAGTGGTTGTACCCAAGGTGCAGCCCAAGGGTCAACTGAGCCATCACCTTTGGACACCTACAACGCCTACGGTAGTAAATCAATGGGGTATTGCAGAGCCGGTGGGTGATAAGACCATTTTAGCCGAACAATTGGATGTGGTGTTGGTTCCTCTTTTAGCGATCGATCAAGATGGTCAGCGTGTTGGATATGGCAAAGGATTTTATGACCGCTTTTTAGCAAGCTGTCGCCCAGATGTTGTCCGAATGGGTATTGGCTTTTTTCCACCTATAGCAGCGATTGCTGATATTCAAAGGACGGACATTCCGTTAGACAGTTACACTACGCAAGAAAAAACCTATTTTTTCAAAACTAGGTAGGATTGAAAATCTTTTTATTAAAAAACAGTAAAAGCCCCACCCCAATACTGATCCAAGTGTCAGCGGCATTAAAGATATATTCAAAAAACAAATAGCGTTCTCCTCCGATGCCAGGAAGCCATTGCGGCCAAGTCCATTCCACCAAAGGAAATTGAAACATATCCACCACATGCCCAAAGAAAATTGGGGCATAGCCATTTCCGCTGGCCCAAGTGGCTATTTGCCCATAGCTGTTAGTAAATAAAACCCCATAGAAGACGGAGTCTAGGATATTTCCCAGTGCTCCGGCAAAGATCAAACAAAGTGCTATCGGTAGCAGGGTTTTTGTGCGTTGGCGAAGTGTTCCCCAAAGCCAATACCCCAATCCACAAATGGCAATCAAGCGAAAGCCGGTTAATAGAAGTTTAGCTGTGCGTTCTGACAAAAATGGAAAAATAGTATCCAAACGGGTTCCCATGGCCATCCCCTTGTTTTCGACAAATAGTAATTTGAAAAAGCCCCAATCGACAATGGCATCTTGCCCATAGAGTGTTAGAGAATAGTTGAGTTTGATGCTAATTTTGATCCACTGATCAATGACCAATAACACAAGAACCAACAAAAAAGCGGTGAAGTCGTTTAGTGGGCGAAAGGAAAGTTTGATCATGGATTCAAAATGAGTTCAAAAATACACATATCAACGGGCTTTGCAATCGACAGACCCTTGTAGATTTAGGATTTGAAAAATAACCCCTGTACTTGCTGTGCTGCAAGAAAGTAATTTTCCTTGAGATTTGGCCCACAGCTGCATATCCTGATGGATAATTTGCACTAACGCAGATCGGGTTTTTAAACGCCCTTTGGTTTTTTGTAAATCCAGATAACAGTTTCCGGTTTGCATTTGAATATTGAGTGTTTCGTACTGTCCTTGAACCTTTAGCTGCCCCTGTTTTATGTTCAGCTCAATGGCAAGGGAGGAGGGTGCTTGTATTTGAATACTACTGGCAATAACTTTATGAGCGGAGAGCTTGTCTCCTGGATTGGATAAAAGGGGGTTTCGAAATTCTGTCAACACCAGTTGTTGGTTGTCCAACTGACTGCGAAGTCCCATTTGATCTTGGAGTTCTCCCTCCGTTTGATAGGAGATGATAAGTGTATTATCAGGGTGATTGCTTAGTGAAACAGTACTCGCATAGGGTAAGGCTAATACTACATGATCCAAAGACTCTAAAGACCAACTTTTTGTCCAAATAGACTGTGGGTAGAGTGCCCAAGTGCTGCAAAGGACACCTATAAGGGCAACGGTCTTATTTTTGAATGTTTTTAGCTTCAATACTGAGCGTAGCATGAGGGACCAACAAAAGGCGTTTTTTGTTGATGAGTTTTCCCGTAACACGACAAATGCCATAGGTCTTATTTTCAATCCGTATCAAAGCATTTCTTAAGTCTCTTATAAATTTCTCCTGACGGATGGCGAGCTGGGTATTGGCTTCTTTGGACATGGTTTCAGAACCCTCTTCAAAGGCTTTAAATGTGGGAGAGGTGTCTTCCGTCCCATTGTTCCCATCATTCATATAGGCACTTTTGAGCAGTTCCAAGTCTGCTTGCGCCTTTTCTATTTTCTCTTCTATCAGTCCTTTAAATTCTAAAAGTTCTGAATCGGTATATCGTTTTTTTGTAGTTGCTGGCATGATTACAGTTTTTTTATGGTTATCTGTGTATCAATTTTATCAAACGTTAGGGCTTGACCATTAGGCAATTGCGCTACAAAGTCCAGTGCCTCTGTTAAAGTCTCTGACATAATATAGCTTTTATTGTTTCCAACGGCTTTTTCGAGCCCAGCATGCTGTGCGATTTGCACGGCAATCTTATCGGTGACTTCTAGTCCCGCATCTTTTCGGAGGTTTTGAATTCGATTGACCAGTTCCCTAGAGATTCCCTCTTCAATTAAGGTTTCATTTAAAGTGATATCAAGAGCAACCGTTGTTCCGCTTCCAGAAGCGATCAACCATCCTTCAATATCCTTGGTGTTGACTTCCACGTCCGATTTTTCTAAAGTAATATTTTTTTCGTTTACTATGACGTCTAATTTGCCTTGGTCTTCTAATTGACGAATTTCATCTTCAGAAAGTTGCTTGATTGTCTCGGCGACAAAGCGCATCTCTTTTCCAAATCGGGGGCCTAGCGTTTTAAAATTCGGTTTGATTTCTTTGACCAAAATGGCACTGGCATCGTCAAGCAGTTCCAGTTCTTTGACATTGATTTCGGTTTTGATTTGATCAGTGATGGAGGCCAATTGTGCCCGATCTTCCTTGTTTTTGACAGGGATCATCAGTTTTTGAAGCGGTTGGCGAACTTTAATCTGTTCTTTTTTCCGTAGAGAAAGGCCCAATGAAACAATCAAACGGGCTTTGTTGATTCGGGCTTCCAAAGCGGAGTCAATCGTTTCGGACAGTGACACGGGGAAATTGCTGAGGTGTACCGATGCAAATGATTCAACGTTAGTGTTGCCGATCAAATCTTGATACAAACGATCCGTATAGAAAGGAGCAATAGGAGCGGCTAGTTTGGCTACGTTCAGTAAACATTCAAAAAGTGTTTGATAAGCGGCCATTTTATCTGCACCATAGGTTCCTTTCCAAAAACGACGACGGTTGAGGCGTACATACCAATTGCTCAATTTTTCTTGAACAAAATCAGCAATGGCTCGTGCGGCCTTGGTGGGTTCATAGTCGGAATAGGCATTATCTACTTCTGCAATCAAGGAGTTCAATTCCGATAAAATCCAACGATCCAATTCGGTACGCTGGTCTAAAGGAAGGGCGTTCTCTTCATAACAGAAGCCATCAATATTGCTGTAAAGGCTAAAAAAGGAATAGGTGTTATAGAGGGTACCAAAAAATTTGCGTTGGACTTCTGCAATACCTTCCACATCAAACTTTAGATTGTCCCAAGGATTGGCATTGGCAATCATATACCAGCGTGTGGCATCAGGGCCATACTTTTTTAAGGTTTCAAAGGGATCAGCGGCATTGCCCAATCGTTTAGACATTTTCTGACCATTTTTGTCGAGTACCAACCCGTTGGACACCACATTTTTATAACTGACTTGATCGAAAACCAAGGTTGCGATGGCGTGTAAGGTGTAAAACCATCCACGGGTCTGATCGACTCCTTCTGCGATATAATCAGCAGGGAAAGCTTCTCCAGCATCAATTTTTTCCTTGTTTTCAAAGGGATAGTGCCATTGAGCATAGGGCATGGATCCAGAATCAAACCAAACATCGATGAGGTCGCTTTCTCTGTGGAGGGGTGTACTCCCGTCATCTCCAACCAATACGATGGGATCCACGGTGTTTTTGTGTAGGTCAATTTTTTCGTAATTGGCTTCTTCATAGTTTCCTACTTCAAAACCTACGAAGGGATTATTTTTTTGAACTCCAGCGGCTTGTGCCTTTTCAATTTCGGAGACAAATTCTTCCATAGAGCCAATTACTTTGACCTGTTTTCCATCTTCCGAACGCCAAATAGGCAGTGGAATTCCCCAGAATCGCGAACGGGAAAGATTCCAATCATTAGCGTTTTGAAGCCAGTTGCCAAAGCGTCCTTCTCCAGTGGATTTGGGCTTCCAGTTGATTTCTTTATTGAGGGCTACCATGCGTTCACGAACCGTGGTCATCTTTACAAACCATGAGTCTAACGGATAGTATAAAATGGGTTTGTCGGTTCGCCAACAGTTGGGATAGGAGTGCACATACTTTTCTACCTTAAAGGCTCGGTTGCGTTCTTTGAGTCGGATAGCAATTTCAACATCGACCGATTTCTCTGGGATTTCTGTTTCGGAGTAGTATTCGTTTTTGACGTATTTCCCACCCAAAGGGCCGAGTTCTTTCCGAAATTTTCCTTGAAAATCTACTAAGGGAACCAGATTCCCATTTTCGTCTTCAACCCGCAATGGGGGTACAGGAGGCTGGGCTTCTAAGGCTACTTTGGCATCATCAGCCCCAAAAGTAGGAGCTGTGTGAACAATTCCTGTTCCATCTTCTGTGGTAACAAAATCACCAGTAATAACGCGAAAAGCATCTTGAGGATTTTCTGTGGGAAGGGGTGCTTCATCCCAAAGCTGTTGATAGCGAATACCGACTAAATCACTCCCTTTTATTTCGGATTCGATCCAGTAGGGAAGCTGTTTTTGTCCCTTTTCGTAGTCTTGTAATGCTTCGGGGGTGGTGACTTCAACAAATTTTTTCCCTAGCTGTTTGCCAACTAATGCCTTGGCGAGAAGCACACGGATTGGGAGATGGGTGTACTGGTTGAAGGTCTGCACCACTACATAGTCAATTTTGGGCCCCACGGTAAGTGCGGTGTTGGACGGTAAGGTCCAAGGTGTGGTCGTCCAGGCCAAAATATACAGGGTGTCGGATGCTTGTAAGGTCTTTGGAAGACTATCCATTTGAGTCTCAAACATGGCGGTTACCGTAGTGTCCGTAACGTCTTGATAGGTGCCAGGTTGATTGAGCTCATGGGAGCTTAATCCGGTTCCTGCTTTGGGGGAAAAGGGCTGAATGGTGTAGCCTTTGTAAAGCAAGCCTTTCTCGTGGATTTGTTTTAGTAGCCACCAAACACTTTCAATGTATTTGGATTTGTAGGTAATGTAAGGATCTTCCATGTCCACCCAATAGCCCATTTGGACAGTAAGCTGATTCCAAACATCCGTATAGCGCATCACAGCCTTTTTACAGGCTTCGTTATAGGCTTCAATACTTAGGCTCTTCCCAATTTCATCTTTGGTGATCCCGAGTTCCTTTTCCACGCCTAGTTCAACAGGAAGCCCATGAGTGTCCCATCCCGCTTTTCGTTTGACTTGGTAGCCTTTCTGGGTTTTGTAACGACAGAAAATATCTTTGATCGCTCGCGCCATGACATGATGAATCCCTGGCATTCCATTAGCCGAAGGAGGTCCTTCGTAAAAAACAAAAGGGGGATTCCCTTCCCGAGAACTGATGCTCTTTTCAAAAATAGCTTCCGCTTCCCAATAGGAGATAATTTCTTCCGCTACTTTGGGTAAATCAAAATGGTTGTATTCCTTGAATGCCATGTACTTGCGCTTTTTCGCTCGCTTGCGAAAATAATCAATTTAAGGAAGAAATTGGCGGATTGAAATTTGAAATGCTACTGTTTTCGTTTGGTGTCATCAACAGGAATATAAATGGGTAATGATTTGTATAAAGGAACCCTTTAATGCTGTTTGCATACAGTTAAGTTTACAAAACACCCATTTCTCTTAAATAAACACGATTCTGAAATGCTTTCCTTGTCCAATCTAACGGGTTTATTTTTTGTTATTAATATAATAACTTAATGCTCCTGAGGGGCATTTTTTTATCTGAGTTCTTAGTTCTTGAGTTGTCGCATTATTTATTGTAATCCAAGGTTTTTGTTTTGGATTATAGACTTTTGGTAAAGCTTTGACGCATTCCCCTGCATGGATACAGGTTTTGGGCTTCCAAACGATGGTCAGTTCACCGTTCGTATATTCTTTAATTAGTTCAGTCATATTTTTCTGTTAATTCTTTCAATTAGGGTTACATGAGAAATCCATTTTCAACTATTGTTGTAGTGCGTTTATAGGGTTTGTAGAGATATGTTTATTTTGAAAATTCTTTAAAAGCTATAGATGGATCATAATCATTAGTGGTCTTAATCGAATGGAGTTCACTGCTTGTATTTTTAGAAGTAATCATAGGAAAAAAAAGTTGCACATACCAAGGCTCTTTTGATTGATTCCAAGCGCCAAACCTTGTGGGGTATTTTCGAGTGATTTTTGAAGTCCCAAAAATAACGTCCCAAATGAAAAGAAGATTTCCATAATTACCGTTTGGATGAGAAACCCCGTCTTCTGCGGTTAGACCATGATGCGCAAAATGAGTACTTGGTGTTGAAATGGTTCTTTCTATAATCCATGCCACAGGATTTAATAGTTTATAGCGATAAAGAAATCGATCCCATTTTGTTTCACTGTGGGCCAATAAAATGACCACTAGTTTTATGGGGAGATAGAACAGATAGACATAGCCCATTCCCAAATAGATTAAAACGGCTGAAAACCATATTCCAGGCATTAAGGCATAGTATAATATCGCATTTCTATAGGTAACAAGCACACCCATTTCTTCTACCACATGATGTGGTCTGTGTAGCTTCCACATGGTTTTATTTGTATGCGAAAACCGATGCCACCAATATTGGGTCATGTCATCCAAAAGAAGAAACGCCAAAATATGCCACCCTAAGGAAGATTCTAGAAAATAATCTTCAAGCCCTGGAAAAGCAAAGCCCATGGTCCAAAAGACAAACAGGAATATTCCAGGCTGTATGAAGGTCGGTAAAGTGATAAGACTAACCAACTCTATGCTAAAATCATTTTTTGACCTTTTATCATCAAAATACAGTCCACCAATGGATTCGATGATTCCTAAAATCAGCAATACAGAAGCGGGGATAAGTTTGCTTATAGTTACTTCTTCCATGATATGTATCCTCGAAGTTAAGAATTAGTTTTTACGATCCACTGATAAATAGCGATGGATATATATTTACAACTTCTTGGGTTTTATTACAACTGGACTTGAAGTCCCAATCGGAAACTTCTCCCGGGAGCAGAAACACCAGAAGCAAAAGTCCGGTAGTGTATGTCAAAGAGGTTTTCCAGCCCGGCTTTGAGGTTGACTTTTTCACTCCACTGGTAGTTGGTCAAAATGGAGAGGTCACTCCAAGCAGGTGTTCCAGCATATTGAGCGGTCAACAGTGTAGCATAGGGGTCGATGAGAGGGGTTTCTTCTAAGCCATCTTCACCTCCAAGACTAAAATTGGAGGGGTCTTTGGATGTGCTGAATTGAAGCTGACTCCGGATTTGAAATCGGGCTTTGCTATAGCTTAGTGCAAACGACCCGAAAAGGGGAGAGATGGACGGCATTGGCCCATAATTGGTATTGTGGTCGGCACCGGTAAAAGTGAGATTCCCAATCAACTCCAAGGAGCTGTTAAGCTTGAATTTGGTGTCTAAGGCTGAGCCATAAACCCAGCGATCCCCTAAGTTTTTATTGGTCACAGTAGGTAATTCTTCGCCATCGTAGCGCACGGTGTTTTGATCAGGAGTAGTGACATCTGAAAACACTATATAATTGGAGCGAACGATGTGTCGGGATATTAAAGTAATGTAATTTCGAAGGGATAGTTGGCTGCGTTTGTCTTTGGAAAAAACAGTAAATCCAAGATCAAAGTTGTAGGCATATTCGGGTCGTAAAAAGGCATTGGGAACAACAAGCACACCACTATTTTCTCGAATTTTGCCAATGTCATCTATGTTAGGAGCTTTAAATCCGTTGGACAGTAGAACATTCCACTGCCATTGCTTGGAAGGACGATGAACCGCTGCGAGTGTCCAGGTCAATGCTTCTTGAGAAAGACTAACGGAATCCAAGAGTCCATCGATGAGAGCTGTTTCTTTCCAGCGTGCCGAAAGTTGGTAATGCGTCAGGCGATAGCCCAAATTAAACGTCCATTTCGGGGCGTATTTCCAAATCCAATTGCCGTAAATCGCATAGGTCTGGGTGTCACTACCATCACTTGGATAGCGGCTTGCAATGGCCAATGGGATTCCCAAGCTGTTAATGTCATTTCCAGAAACATTTAGCAATTGTGAATAGCCACGTGAATAAACGTTATTGTAGACACCTTCAAAACCATAATTTACCTGATGTTTGGGTGTGAGTTGCGCACTAAAATCCCCATTCAAACTCAGCACCTGTACTGTTTCTTCTTGTGAAGATCGGGTTAGACTGCCAAATTTCCGTTTGTTTCTCGACTCCATAACGTTTTGGTAGGCAGCTGTGAGCGTTCCTTTTTGCAACCATTTTTTTTCAGGGAAGAATTTGTACTGACTTGATGCCAAAAGACGTTTTTGCGGACCATAATACCATTCGCTGAAACGTAGCATACCTTCTTTATTTTCGTTGAGTTTGTCAAAACGATTGATATTGGAAGAGGTTGAGTACTGAAGATTGAACAGAAGTTGATGATTCCCCCGAAGTTGTATCAAAAATTTTTGAAGGAAATCGTATTGTGAATAGCCTGTATTTCGTTGAATATTAGGGTGAGGATTGAGGGTTTGCTCCTCCTTGAAATAGTGGCTGGTATTTTCTGAATAATAATTACTCAGTCCCCAATCTTTGTAGCCGTGTGTCCGGTTGGCACCCATTCGGATATCCCCAAATTGGGAAAAGCTAAAGCTGGTAAGACTTCCCCATTTTTCTTTGCTGATATCGGCAGAAGCATGATAAAGACCAGACTGGGTTGCAGAATTAAATTCGCTTGAAACGCGCGTTTGCCATTTTTTGGAACGGTTTAGCACAGGGGATTTGGTATAGTAATGAATCACGCCCCCTAAAGCATCGGAGCCATACCCTACAGAAGAAGAACCAAACATGACCTCTACCCGTTCAATGGTATTGGGATCAAGAGTGATGGCATTCTGTAAATGTCCCGATCGGTAAATAGCATTATTCATCCGTACACCATCTACAACTAGGAGTACTCGATTAGCTTCAAACCCACGCAATACGGGGCTTCCTCCACCCCCCTGTGATTTTTGAATTCGAACTCCAGGAGTTAATGCTAACAAATCGGCTCCTGTACTCATGGGGTTTTTTCGAATGGTCTCTGAGCTGATTACAGCTACTTTTTCGGCAATTTCATTTCGTTTACTTTGGGAACGGGCTACAGAAAGAATAACCTCGTCAAGGTTTTGCGCTTCTAGCACCAAAAAGAGATCGGTGGTTGTCTTAGAGAAATCAACAGTAAGTTGTTGTGTTTCGTAGCCGAAATATTGAACTGTAACCAATTCGTTGGGTAAAAAAATGCTGAGTGAAGCATTTCCTTCGGGTCCCGTTAGGGTACTGCGTTTTCGGTCTTCTGAGAAAACAGCAACACTTTCCAAAGGAGTATTAGTATCAGCGTCAAACACACGCAACGCCTGTGCCTGCCCAACAGAGAGGCTCCCCAAAAGGAAGAAAATAGCACTAGTACACTTCAAATATTTCATGCAGTACATCCAATGATTTGGGGTGTCTGAACCCCTGTAAATGAAACGCATAATACGCCAAAATCGTATGAAGAATTCGGGAACGCAGACTTTTATTTAGTTTTATCTCAATAGACCCCTCAAAATTCGTGCCTAAAAATTGATTGAAGAGGGTTAGCACCTCCCCTTGGATATTTTTTCCACGGGGTAGGGTTGCGCTGTAGCATCCAGATTCTAAATCAAAATAAGGTGCTTCTTTGAGGGTGGTATTAGGGTAAAAGCCAACAAACTTGGTCAGATCAATTAAAAATTTAAGATGAAAGTTTCCTAGTTTATTGAGGCTTTCAAGCCAATGCATTGTGGTTCTTAGATAGGCAAAGAGCGGGGCATTGCGCTCGCTTTCTTCTTTGAGAACAGAGGCCAATACTTCACACAAAAAAAGAAGTAATGGCCCTTTGATGGGATCACTGTCCTGTTGCAAAGCACTCGTCATCAAATGACATTCCCGGATGTACCCTAGCCGGTCTGGTTTTTTATCAGACACTTCAATGGCCAAATGACTTAAGGGCTGGAAATAGGATTTTTTCAGCTTCCCTTTTTTGGATGTCAAAATTCCTTTGATTAAATAAGAGCGGTAGCCCAAGGCTTCGGTAAAAAGATGGACAATCAGACTACTGTCTCCATATTTAATTGTGCCAATGACAAAGGCCTCTGTTTTGACCAAGATTTCGGATGTTTAGACGACTCCTTGAGCTAGCATGGCATCAGCCACTTTTACAAATCCAGCAATATTGGCTCCTTTGACATAGTTTATGTTTCCTTTTTCTTCACCAAAATGGAGGCATGAGGAGTGAATATCACTCATGATATCTTTGAGTTTGTCATCTACTTGTTCACGCGTCCAGTTGTAACGAAGGGAATTTTGCGCCATTTCCAATCCTGAGACGGCAACACCTCCAGCATTGGAAGCTTTCCCAGGGGCGTAGAACACACCATTGGATTGGAAGTGGGTAATGGCTTCTGGTGTACAAGGCATATTGGCTCCTTCACCTATGGCTTTACAGTTGTTAGCAACCAAGGTTCTGGCATCTCCGATTTCCAGTTCATTTTGCGTAGCACAAGGCAAAGCGATATCACAAGGCACCTCCCATACTCTTTTACCCGGGAAAAAAGAAGCTTTCGGGTATTTTTCCAAATAAGCACTCAAGCGTTTGCGCTCCACATTTTTCAGATGCATTATATGGGCAAGTTTCTCTTCATTGATTCCATCTTTATCATGTAAATAGCCAGAAGAATCTGACAAAGTCACCACTTTCGCTCCAAGATGATTGCATTTTTCAGCGGCAAATTGCGCAACATTTCCAGATCCGGAAATAACCACAGTTTTTCCATCAATAGAATCTTTATGGTGATTGAGCATATTTTCGGTGAAGTAAACCACGCCATAGCCAGTGGCCTCAGGGCGAATCAGTGAGCCACCCCAGCTGACGCCTTTTCCGGTAAGAACTCCTGTAAATTCGTTTTTAAGACGTTTGTATTGCCCGAATAAATATCCAATTTCTCGACTTCCCACTCCAATATCTCCAGCAGGAATATCACGATTAGGGCCAATATGACGGAACAATTCAGTCATAAAACTTTGGCAAAAACGCATTACTTCAGTATCTGATTTTCCTTTGGGGTCAAAGTCAGAACCCCCTTTTCCACCTCCCATAGGAAGGGTTGTAAGACTGTTTTTAAAGATTTGTTCAAAAGCTAAAAACTTAAGCACACTAAGGTTAACAGAAGGGTGAAAACGCAGCCCACCTTTGTAGGGGCCAATGGCAGAATTCATCTCAATTCGATAGCCGCGATTCACTTGGATTTTTTCTTGATCATCAATCCAAGCCACTCGAAAAGAAACTACGCGTTCGGGTTCTACCATTCGCAAAAGGATGTTTTGTCCATAATAAATATCGTGTTGGACGATGTAGGGAAGAACGGTTTCGGCGACTTCGGTAACGGCCTGTAAGAACTCAGGCTCATTTTGGTTACGACTTTCAACCAGTGCTAAAAATTGCTGAATAATTTTTTCCATCAGGGATATCAATTTTAAGTTTCAAGTAAAGTTAGCCAAAAAGATAACGTACGAGGTCTTCAATTTTAGGAAAAGCAATCCATTCAATGGATGATGGTGGGTTACTATAGGACGGATGGGGTGCAGTGATGACGGTTTCAAAGCCAAGTCTTGCTGCCTCTTGGATTCGCTGTTCTATTTTGGGGACGGGTCGAATCTCTCCCGAAAGACCAATTTCTCCAGCTAGGGTGATTTTTTTTGTTAAAGGGATATCGTGGTGACTCGATAGAATGGCGGCGACGAGGGCTAGATCCATGGCCGGGTCGTCAATGTGAATACCACCGGTAAGATTGATAAAAACATCCTTACTGCCTAGTGCAAAACCGGCTCTTTTTTCCAAGACTGCCAAAAGCATGTTTAACCGTTTGGTATTAAACCCTGTACTGCTCCGTTGGGGCGTTCCATACACGGCAGTACTAACCAAGGCTTGTACTTCAATCAGCAGTGGTCGAATGCCTTCAATGGCAGCGGCAATGGACTGTCCGGACAAGCCGTGTTGGGTGTCCGAAAGCAAAAGTCGGCTAGGGTTGCTGACGGCTTGAAGTCCGTTTTGATGCATCTCGTAAATACCAATTTCTGAAGTGGCTCCAAAACGATTCTTTTGAGCGCGTAAGATGCGGTAAAAATGATTTCGGTCTCCCTCGAATTGCAATACGGTGTCTACCATATGCTCCAGAATTTTTGGTCCTGCAATGCTCCCTTCTTTGTTGATGTGCCCAACGAGTAAAACGGGCGTATGGGTTTCTTTGGCATATTGAATAAGTTCTGCCGCACATTCTCTGATCTGAGTAATACTCCCAGGGCTGCTTTCCACTCGAGCTGTTTGGAGGGTTTGGATGGAGTCAATGATAATAATTTTGGGAGGGGTTTTTTTGATCTGCTGAAAGATCTTTGTCGTTTGGGTTTCGCTAAGCACATAACATTGTTGGGTGCTGCTTCCCATACGGTTGGCACGGAGTTTAATTTGCTTTTGACTTTCTTCCCCAGAAACGTACAATATCGGATGTTCGGAAGACAATGCTAGTTGAAGTAGGAGCGTTGATTTTCCGATACCGGGCTCACCACCCAAAAGAATGACAGCACCGGGCACCATTCCGCCTCCTAAAACACGATTGAGCTCGGCGTCTTTGGTGTCAATACGGATTTCTGTATGGGTTTGAATTTCTTCCAGCAAAACAGCTTTGTTCGAAGCAGTATTTGCTTCTTCTTTCCAAGCCTGTGGGGGTGTTTTTTCTAGGATTTCTTCAACGAGGGTATTCCAGCTTTTGCAAGCATGGCATTGTCCCTGCCATTGGGCGTGTTGCGTGCCGCAGTTTTGACAAAAAAAACTGGTTTTTGTTTTCGCCATAGACTATTCGAAAAGCTATTTTTTGCTGTTGACTAAAGGTAAGGCAAAAAAGGAAAGCGCACCAAAGGTTAGAATCATTATGGTTTGAGAAGACCACATGATCCATCCAAAAGCCAAGCCTGCTTCTTGCGTAATCCCAAAACCGCCCAGAACCAGAGCTACCGTGTAGGGATAGATGCCAATGCCTCCATTGGTGGCACTGATGGCCAAGCCTCCCGCAACAAATGCAGGAATCACCATTGCCCAGGTCATTTCATAGGTGGCAGGAAGCGTCCATTTGACCACATAAAACATGCCAAGATACATTCCCCATATAAAGACCGTATGGAAAATAAAGGCTCCTTTATTCTGCATGGTTTTAAGAGTTGAAATACCTTCCCAAAACCCAAGAAATAGTGCTTTTATTTTGAGAACAACAGAGTGGTTGCTCTGGGCAAAAACACGGCGAATGACAAAAAATCCAACAAGAGAGATCACTCCAATAGATACTAACAAAAGAGGATTTATTTCATTGAGTTGTAAGAGCTCCCAGATGAGGTCAAATTGCAAAAAGAGGGCCAATAAGATAAATAATAGCAGCAGCAACAGATCGATAGCGCGTTCGGCAACGATGGTGCCAAAGACTTTTTCAAAAGCAAATTTTTCATAATTGCATAGCGCCGTGGCACGCAATAATTCGCCAGAACGGGGGATTCCCAAATTGGCTAGATAAGCAATCATGACCGTAAAAACAGTATTGATCACTTTGGGGCGATATCCCAACGGTTGAAGCAAAAACAACCAGCGATAGGCACGAGAAAAGTGACTTAGTACTGCAAAAAGAACGGAGAGTAAAACAAAACGATAATCAGCATTTTGAATGGACTCAAGAACCTTGGCCCGTTCATCGGCTGTTGTGGATTGATAGGATAAATAGAGAAACAAAAAGCCGACACCCAGTGGGAGGACGGTTTTCAAGATAGCGCGAATCTGTTTCAAACTAATTTATTGGTAGCTTCATCTGGGAAGATCAGAGCAGGTGTGAAGTTTTTGGCCTCTTCTAAATCCAAAAAAGCATAGCCAATAATAATAACTAGGTCTCCTTTTTGAACCTTTCGTGCGGCGGGGCCATTTAGGGTAATTTCACCGCGACCTCTATCACCAGCAATCACATAGGTCTCCAGGCGTTCCCCATTGTTAATATTAACAACTTGAACCTTTTCGCCAATCACAAGGTTTGCGGCCTCAATTAGATCTGGATCAATGGTGATACTACCGATATAGTTGAGATCAGCATTGGTGACTCGAACCCGATGAATCTTGGATTTTACTACTTCGATTAGCATGGCGCAAAGGTATTTAAATAATTCAGAATTTGAGGTTGTCAATCAGCCGAATTTCCCCAAGTTGGGCAGCGATAAAACCACGAACTTTTTCAGGTTTGTCGAGTTGATTTTCCATAAGATTTTCCTCGGAACAAATACTAAAATAATCAAGATTCAATTGCGATTGAGCGGCAAATAAGGCTTCTACGTGGCGGTGGGCAGCAGCAGCATTTTGGCTTTGAAAGAGTGATTTGGCTTCTTGCAAGGCTTGGAAGAGAAGGGGTGCCTGAAGACGTTGTTCGGAACTGAGCCGTTGGTTGCGAGAACTCATAGCTAAGCCATCGGGTTCTCTTTTGATGGGACAGCCCACAATAGTCGTGGTGTATTTTCTTTGGGCGACCATTTTTTTGATGATTTGTAGCTGTTGGAAGTCTTTTTCACCAAAATAAGCGCTGTCAGGTTTAACCAAATTCAATAGTTGTTCGACCACGGTGGCAACTCCTTGGAAATGCCCTTTTCGGGAAGCGCCCTCCATCACCCGATCCAAACCTTCAAAAGCGTATTCCTTGGCATCGACGGTGTTTCCATAGATTTCGGAAACGCTCGGGGTGAATACAAGAGCATCGGGCGCGATTTGTTTAATAAGGGAAAGATCATTGGCGAGACTGCGAGGGTATTTTTCCAAATCCAGAGGATTGTCAAATTGGGTGGGATTTACGAAAATACTGACAACCAAAACCGGATTTTCCTCTAAACTCTTTTGAATCAAGGAGAGATGTCCTTGGTGCAATGCACCCATTGTAGGGACAAAGCCGACAAGCCCTTGAATGCTGCCGAGAGTCTCTTGTAAAGACTGGGTTGTCTTTAGTATTTTCATTTAGGAAAATATTAACAGCGCAAAATAGAGATTATTTCTGTTACTGGGCTTATTTTCTTATTTTTGCAAGACCAAAAAAATTCATAAAATCTTATGAAAGATAAAAGGGTCCTGATTATATCTTCGGAGGTAGTACCCTATCTCCCTCAAACAGAACAAGCAGTAAATTCGTTTTCCATTCCCAAAAGCGTGAATGAAAGCGGAGGACAAACGCGCATTTTTATGCCTCGGTATGGAATGATCAATGAGCGCCGACACCAGCTGCACGAAGTGATTCGCCTATCTGGGATGAATCTGGTAATCAACGACATGGATACTCCGTTGATCATTAAAGTAGCCTCCATACCCAAAGAGCGTATGCAGGTTTATTTCATTGATAATGAAGACTACTTCAAGCGTAAGGCAGCTCTTAGAAACGAAGAGGGCGAGCTTTTTGAAGACAATGACGAGCGCATGTTATTCTTTACTAAAGGAGTTATCGAAACAGTTAAAAAACTGAATTGGTCTCCAGATATCATTCATTTGCACGGATGGTTTACCTCGCTATTTCCTCTTTATTTAAAGAAATACTACAAAGACGAACCTCTATTTGAGCAGTGTAAAATTGTGAGTTCCATCTATCCGCAGGATTTTGACGGTCCTCTTGCAGGTGATTTACATAAAAAAGTAGCCTTTGACGAATTGGAAGCCGATGTGATACAAGGTTTAACGGATCCAACCTATGAGCAATTGCTTAATTTTAATGTCACCTATTCCGATGGATTTGTTCTCGCAGGCGAAACCCTCCCGGCTCCCATTGTAGCGGCTATAAAAGCGTCTAAAAAGCCTGTTTTGGATTATAAGACATCCCAAACCGAGAAAGCTTACGTAGACTTCTACACCGATAAAATTGCACTTTAATTACATGCAGATCAAGCATTCTCTATCCATAATAGCCGTTTTATTGGCTACCGTCTTTGGCGTTTCCAGTTGTGACAAAGAATTTCACAACGTTGGGATTGATTTATTCGAAAACTACGGCTTTGAAATTCAAACCGAAACCTATCCTGTTTATATCTACCAAGACCAGTTAGAAAAGGTACAAACCAATGGTTTGCCCTTGTCCATGTTTGGGGAATACACCCATCCTGTTTTTGGCAAAACCAAGTCGCAGATTACCTCTCAGTTACTGATTAATACCGGCCCCGTGTTTGGTAATTTCACTCAAGAACGAGAAGAAAAAGGAGACCCTGATAATGTGAGTGTTATCCCCGAAAACGAGACTGTATCGGAGGTGTATTTGGAGATTCCTTTTTTTACCAATCAAAACGATTCGGATTTGGATGGGGTGATTGACAGTCGGGACATTGACCCTGAGGATAATCAAAGTGATACGGACGGTGATGGTATTACTGATTTGGCGGAAACGCAAGCCGGAACCAATCCTTTGGATGTTGACAGCGATGGCGATGGCATCACCGATGATGATGACGATGATAGCAGCAGTTACGATGCCGGTGATAATGTGTATGAAATTGATTCTCTTTATGGCAATCGTAATGCAAGCTTCAATTTAAAAGTTAAGGAACTCACCTATTATTTAAGCCAACTTGACCCTGACGAGAATTTTGCGGCATTACGCCCCTACTTTAGTAATACAGATTATGCTTCGCTAGGCTATACTAGGGAAACCCTTTTTGAAGGGAATTTTCAGCTTGATTTTGAGGAAATACCCTATTATTACGAAGAAGATGATCCCGATACGGAAGAAGATGAAACGACTATGATCGAAGGACGCCTTACTCCTCGAATTCGGGTCCCTTTAGATAAGTCGTTTTTCCAAAAAAACCTGATTGATTTAGAAGGAGAAGACGCTCTCGAAAACCTATCAAACTTCCAATCAATTTTTAAGGGAATCATCATCCAGGCGGATCAATTCTCGGATGATCTGATGATGCTATTAGACATCAATAATGCCCAGATCAAAGTGAGGTATAATTATGACGTCAATAACGAAAACGGCACGACTGACGATATTACAGACGACTTTACGGAAACAGCAAATGGAAATTTTAATTTGCCCCTCGGTGGAGTTACGTTCAACACGATCCAAACGGAATCGGGAGACCCTGCGATAATGGAAAGTGTTCTGGCTGGGATTCAAAAAAAGCCATCTGAAAAAATATACATCCAAGGTGGAAAATACTTTGCCAATCTCTCTCTCTTTGGACAAACAGCCACTCAGCAGCGGGATGCTATTCTACCTATAAAATCAGAAAGAAGGTTGGTCAATCAAGCAAATCTACGTTTGTATGTTTCCGATTTGTATCGCACCAATTCCTCTCTCTACCTCCCTGAGCGATTGTATTTATATCTTTCTCCTTCTGGGAATCCTATTCCAGATTACGCGGTTGATAACACCATTGGCAGTGGAACCAATGGCGACAAGTATATCCTAAGTGGGTTGTTGCAAATGGATGACAGTGGCTTGCCTTCGCACTACGCATTTACCATCACTGAAAACATCAATACCTTATTAAATAAAGCGACTATTGAAGACGGAACGCTCTCTATGGAAGACTACGACAATTTTAATTTGGGCCTAATATTAGGGGCTAATATAAGTCAGATAGTTCCTCGTGAAGGCTTTTTAATTAACGATCGAGGAATGATCAAATATCCAACTATGGGCGCCTTAAACCCTTTTGGAGTGGAGCTCTTCGGCAATCTAGCGGAGATGAAAGCGGCAGAGTTGGAAGTTATTTATAACGCGACCCGTTAATCTTCTATTTTGGAAAAATCACTACAATTATTGGGTCACAACCGTCAGATATTCAAGAGTCTACTGACAAAATTCACCCTCACAGAAATCAATTCCATTCCCAAGGGATTCAATAACAATATCTTTTGGAATATTGCTCATTGTATGGTGAGTTTTCAAAGACTTGTTTATCACTATTCTGGCCTGCCAATGGGGATTCCTGAAAAATGGATGCGTCAGTACAATAAGGGCACAGCTCCAACAGTGCGCGTTACACAAAAGGATGTGGATGAACTTATTGCCTTATTTGATGCCAAATACACCCAGTTACTGGAAGATTTGGACAAGGGAATATTCAAAAACTACGAGGTTTACACGACTTCTACCAAAATGGAACTCAAAAGCGTTGAGGATTCAATCATGTTCTGTCTAGTTCACGAAGGGCTTCACGTAGGGAGTGTTTTGGCGCTAGCCAAGCTGGTCTAAATCTCTCCTTTGGCGACAATTCCTTTGACGATCAAAGCGGCGTGTTCACGTGAATTTTCAATAAACCATTTATTAGTCTTTAACCCTCCACAAACTACTCCTGCCAGATATACTCCTGTTTGATTTGCTTCCATGGTTTTCTCATTATAAACAGGGGTTCTGAAAGGATCCTCATGAAACGCCACACCTAGCGACTCTAAGAGCGCAAAATTGGGCTGGTAGCCCGTCATTGCTAACACATAATCGTTTCGAATTTCAAGGGTTTCAGTGGGTGTTTGAATGCGAATGGTACTTGCAGTAATTTCTTTTAGCTCAGACTCAAAATAGGCTTGAATACTGCCCTCTTGGATTCGATTGACAATATCCGGCCGTGCCCAGTATTTGACGTTTTGCCCAATTTGCTTTTCACGAATAATCATACGAACGCTTTTCGCCCCTTTACGATAGGTTTCCAAGGCGGCATCAACGGCCGAATTAGCAGCACCTACTATGGCAATATCCATATTAAAATAGGGATGCGGTTCGGTGTAGTAGTGGCGGACTTTATCCAGATTCTCTCCAGGAATATTCAGCAGGTAGGGAGCGTCGTAGAATCCTGTTGCGATCACAATATTTTTGGCGGTGTAGCTAGCTTTGGTGGTGTGAATTAAGAAAGTGTTTTCTGCGGACCGATCTACCGCCTTCACACCTTCATAGAGATGTAGCTTTAATTGATGATGTTGTGTCACCCTGCGATAATATTCTAAGGCTTCGGAACGCGTCGGTTTTGGATTTTGTGAGATGAAGGGCAACCCTCCGATCTCTAATCGATCGGAAGTGGAGAAGAAAGTCATGTTTATAGGATAGTGGTAGATGGAATTGACCAAGGTGCCTTTGTCAACGATCAAGTAGTCCAATCCTGCTTCTTGGGCGGCAATCCCACAGGCCAAACCAATCGGCCCCGCTCCTATTATTAACATATCTATCATGCTGGCGAAGCTACAAACTATTCTTTTATTTTTAAATTATAAGAAAAAACTATCATAATCCTATTTATAATAGCAAAACACATTAAAAATAAAATTAAAAAGACAAAAAATCATTTAAGTTGCTTTAAAAAAAACACACAAATCAGAAATTACTATTAACAATACGTTGTTGTATATATAAAATCAATATACAAAAGGAAACAAGCCCTGCCGCCACTGCTATTCCTGCGAAGTAGGCAGCAATAATCCCAGTAAAAACGAACCATATAGGGAATATGACCAGTCCAGCGGCAAACTTTACCGAACCGTGAAATATAGGATCAGAAAAGGATTTGATGAGTCTTTTGGTGATCCAAAGAGGGAGAGCGTTGGGCAAACGAAGTAGATAAATCACAGCCTTAAGAAAAGGGGCTTCTTTCTGACTTTTAACTATTTTGCTTTGAGGGGTATGCAAGAGCTGGCGAATGGTTTTAAAGGATTCTCGGGAGTCTATTTTTTGAAGCGTATCGACTTTGCTTGTGTAATCTTCGCTGTTTTCCGGAATCCATAGGCAGTCCTTCATCCCTTGAGCCAAATCGGTTCGGATTTGATTGATTAGGTGGACTTCTTTTTCGGAGTTGGATAGGTATTTTTGGATGGGAATCGCTGTGCCAAAAACAAGGTGTAGTCCTTTCCATGGTCGCTGATAATCCTGATAGTTGATCCCGACAGGAATTAAATACATAGGGTTGTCAGGGTATTTTTTTTGAGCATTAAAGATCAAGCGACTGGATCCCTTGGATACTGGATACAAGAACATTTCTTTGTGATGCAGTCCTTCAGAAAACATCATCAAATTTTTTCCTTGCTTCAGAATTTCATGACATCTATCAAAGGTGGTGTCATTGTTTTTTAGGCTTGAAAATCCGTTTCGAATTCGAAATACAGGAAGCATCTGTAGGGCCTCAAAAACCCATCGATATGGAGGCACAAAAACATCGCCCCGTGTAAGGGAAAATAATTTTCCAGGGACATAAGCTCCCACAAGTATGGGGTCTAAAAAGGCGCCTTGATGGTTGGGGGAAAAAAGCAACGCACCTTCTTTGGGTAGATTTTCTCTGCCAAAAACGCGAATATGACGGAAATAGAAAGGAGTAAAAGCTTTCAGTAAGCTTTTGATGCTGAAGTAGAAAATAGATTTGATGTTTAGCATAGCCCTTAAAAGTGAAGCAGTTGAGAAAGTTCCTTCAAAAACCTAAAGATAAAATACTTTTCGTGTTTAACATTTATTATGAAGTGTTGCAATATTCTCATATATTTAGTGAATATTTATAAAACTTCCGAAAAAATGAAAAGAATTACATCACTATTGCTAATGCTGCTCTGCGCGACGACGGCATTGGCCCAAACAACGCTTTCCGGTACGGTAGTGGATGAGAACAATCAGGCGGTTCCTGGTGTGAACATCGTCCTTTCCTCCACAGAAGGTGTTGTTACCGACTTTGATGGAAACTTCCAGGTTGAGACGACTCAATCATTACCCATAATGTTGGAAATTTCTGCCGTAGGCTTTGCTTCACAGGAACTTAGTGTTTCCGACGCAGGAGCTTCGATCAACATTACTTTGATGGAACAAGCCAGCCAATTAGATGAAATTATTATTGCGGCTTCCAGAACCCCAGAAAGAATTGCAGAATCGCCTGTTTCTGTAGAGCGTTTGAGTTTGAAAGATATTCGAAATACAACCTCTCCAGACTTTTATAACTCTTTAGAAAACCTAAAAGGAGTGGATGTCAATTATTCTGCTATCGGTTTTCCTTCTGTAAACACGCGTGGTTTTGCTTCTTTTGCCAATACTCGATTTTTGCAGTTGGTAGATGGAATGGATAATGCAGCACCAGGACTAAACTTTTCAGTAGGAAACTTACTTGGGTTGAATCAACTAGATGTTGAGTCCTTGGAATTACTTCCTGGAGCCTCTTCTGCTTTGTATGGAGCCAATGCCTTTAACGGTATTTTGTTTATGCGAAGTAAAAACCCATTTGACAGTGAAGGAGTTTCTGCCTATGCCAAAACGGGAATTAACTCATCTTCCAATAACGGAGACAATACGTACTACGATGTTGCGGTTCGTGCTGCTCTTAAGTTGAGTGATAAGTTTGCTTTGAAGTTCAATGTTTCCCATTACCAAGGTAAAGAATGGGCAGCTTCTGATGATCGAATGTATATTGATGGAGGAGCTGGAAAAGCCGATACTCGAATCGATAGAAGAGGGAATGAAACGGTCTTTGATGCGGCTAATGTCTATGGAGACGAAATTGCGTTAAACTTTGACTACAAAGCAATAGCAAAAGGAACCCCTGCCGTACGAGATCTCGTAGGGCAAGCTGTGGCCGCAGGAGCAGTAGCTGCTGGATTAGCACCACAAGCAGTTTTGAGTAACCCAAGCTTGTTGCCAGGCATTGACGGTCTTATTGATGGACAAATAGACGCTTCGAACCTTGACGGTAACGTTACTGTAGGAATGGACGGTTACACAGAACAACAATTATATAATGGCGATGCTACTTCCACCAAGTTTGACGTTTCATTGCATTATAAACTCAGTGATACCACTGAGGCCATCGTTGTTTCTAAAGTGGGGATGGGGAACTCTATCTACCAGGGCGCCAGCCGTTATATTTTGAAAGACTTCATGATGCAGCAGCATAAGTTGGAGATTCGTGGAGAGAATTTCTTCGTACGAGGATATACTACCATAGAGGACTCTGGAAACGCTTACGATGCAGTTGCTACCGGATTAGCGATCAATATAGCCCAAGCTCCTCAATGGTTTGGAACTTATGGACAAACCTATATTGGAGCGGTTTTACAAGGTGTTGAAAACCCTCAAGCACACGCTGCAGCAAGGCAAGCGGCGAATGCAGGTCTTGCTTCAGTAGGATCTTCTCAATTTGAAAGCTTGTTTAATACCATCATTACAACTCCCTTGTATGAGGGATCAAAGTTTACCGATAAAACAAGTTTGACACATTTTGATGGGAACTATAACTTTAAGGATAAAATCAGTTTTGCTGAAATCCAAGTGGGCGGTTCTTATCGGTCTTACAGCCTGAATTCTGACGGAAGTATTTTTACAGATCGTGGCAGCACAATCGATTATTCTGAGTACGGATTGTATGTGCAGGCACAGCGTAAATTTGGAGAAAAGCTCAAGTTTACAGGATCTCTTCGTTACGATGGTGCTCAAAACTATGATGCGAATTATTCGCCAAGAGCCTCTTTTGTTTGGACGCCAGACGCAGGGCGCAAACACAACTTCCGAGTTTCCTACCAAACAGGATTCCGTTATCCTACAACTCAAAACCAATACATCGGTCTAGAAACACCGATTGGAATTCTATTAGGATCAGCGAGTGATAACTACGGAAGATATGAGACAACGGCTAGAGAAAACAATATTTCCTCAGCACTTCAAGCCGCTTTCCCAACACTAGGAGTGACCAACTATGCTACCTTAACAGGAAATAACATTAAAGACAACTCTTGGACATTTGAATCTGTAACAAAGTTTTCGCAAACACAAAACCCTGCCGATCTTGTCAAGGCGAATGTTGCAAATGTTAGACCGGAAAAGATTACAGCCTACGAGTTTGGATATAGAGGCCAGCTAGGCAAGGTCTTTATTGATGCTAGTTATTATATGAATGATTATGAAGATTTTATTTCAGGAGCAACAGTAGTTACACCTCACTATGGAGATGTAAGTTTCACAGAACAGATACCTAATGCTGTTTTAACGGGACAAGCCGTACCTGGAGGAACCCCTGCCAGTGTAATAGCACTCGCATCATCAGATTTTACAGGAACTTCTATAACAACAAACACAGATGCCGATGTAAAATCTAGTGGGTTTAATTTTGGACTCAATACAGTTCTATCTGGATTTGATCTTGGCCTAAGTTACACCTACGCTAAGTTTGATTTTGATCAAAGTGAAGATCCTGACTTTGAAGCTGGGTTCAATACTCCTGAGAACTCCTTTAAATTTTCATTAGGGAAAGAGAACTTATTCAAAAACATAGGATTTGGAATTAACTTCAGACATTATGATTCTTACTTGTGGGAGTCGACATTCTACGATGGAATTATCCCTGCAAGAGATTTGTTAGATGCTCAGATCACGTATAATCTTAATAATCTTTCGATTAAGCTTGGAGGATCAAACCTAACCAATAACGAGTATGTTTCATCTCCTGGATCAGGTCTTATAGGGTCTACCTATTACATTGGATTGACTTTTCAACCCTAAGTAAGGGATACCAAATTGCAAAGGGGGCTTTTGGCCCCCTTTTTTATTGAAAAAAAACCTAAAAAATTGATGGCGTATCTCTGCCGTACCTAGTATATTTGCACAGCTAAAAAGTTAAAACTCTTTCAGATGGCTCAGACCCAAGGCAAAGTATCCCAAATCATTGGCCCCGTTGTAGATGTAACCTTCGCAAACGAAGGTGCTACCCTTCCTAAAATTTATGATGCGTTAGAAATCAATAACGAAGACGGCTCCAAACTCGTTTTGGAAGTTCAATCTCACATTGGTGAAGATACAGTTCGTACGATTTCTATGGATTCAACCGATGGTTTGTATCGCGGAGCTGTTGTTAACCAAACAGGTTCGGCAATTCAAATGCCTATCGGAGATGCCGTTTATGGTCGCCTTTTCAACGTGATTGGAGATGCTATTGACGGTTTGGGAGACCTTCCCAAAGATGGAGAGCAAGGGCTTCCGATTCACCGAGCAGCCCCTCAGTTTGATGAATTATCTACCTCTACAGAAGTTCTTTTTACAGGGATTAAGGTTATCGACTTGATTGAACCCTATGCCAAAGGAGGAAAAATCGGATTGTTTGGAGGTGCAGGGGTAGGAAAAACCGTATTGATTCAAGAATTGATCAATAATATTGCCAAAGGTCACGGAGGATTGTCTGTATTTGCCGGAGTTGGTGAACGTACTCGAGAGGGTAACGATTTGCTTCGTGAGATGTTAGAATCTGGGATTATCAAATACGGAGATGACTTTTTACACTCCATGGAAGAAGGGGGATGGGATTTGACGAAGGTTGACAAAAAAGCCATGCTCGATTCTAAAGCGACTTTCGTGTTTGGACAAATGAATGAGCCTCCAGGAGCACGTGCCCGAGTAGCCCTTTCTGGTTTGACTATCGCAGAATATTTCCGTGATGGAGCTGGAGACGGACAAGGGAAAGATGTATTGTTTTTTGTAGATAATATTTTCCGCTTTACCCAAGCCGGTTCAGAGGTATCGGCCCTATTAGGACGTATGCCATCAGCCGTAGGATATCAGCCTACTTTGGCAACAGAGATGGGTGCGATGCAAGAGCGAATTACATCTACGAAAAAAGGATCGATTACTTCGGTTCAGGCGGTTTATGTTCCTGCGGATGACTTGACAGACCCAGCTCCAGCAACAACTTTTGCCCACTTAGATGCTACTACTGTATTGTCTCGTAAGATTGCAGAACTTGGAATTTATCCGGCCGTAGATCCTTTGGACTCTACTTCTCGAATTTTGACAGCCGAAATTCTTGGGGACGAACATTACGATTGCGCACAACGTGTGAAGGAATTATTGCAACGTTATAAAGAATTACAAGATATCATCGCCATTTTGGGGATGGAGGAATTGTCAGAAGAAGATAAATTAGCTGTTTCTCGCGCTCGACGTGTGCAGCGTTTCTTATCACAGCCTTTCCATGTAGCGGAACAGTTCACGGGAATCCCTGGGGTATTAGTAGATATTAAAGAGACCATCAAAGGATTTAATATGATTATGGATGGTGAGTTGGATCACATTCCAGAAGCAGCTTTTAACTTGAAAGGGTCTATTGAAGAAGCCATTGAGACTGGCGAGCAAATGTTAGCTGAAGAATAATGTATTTAGAAATTATTTCCCCCGAAGCAACCCTTTTTCAAGGGGAGGTGAACTCGGTTAGCTTACCCGGCACCAAAGGAAGCTTTCAATTGTTAGAAAATCACGCTCCAATTGTTTCAACCCTACAAGCAGGTACGGTTGTCATCAAGGGATCTATTGACATAGCAGAAGAAGCCCAGTCTTTTTTCGCCTCGATAACCAAAAGCGAATTGCACTTTGAGTTGCAATCTGGAACCGTTGAGATGAAAGAAAACAAAGTTATTTTGTTGAGCGACTAGGCTTAACAGGCCTTATTCAAATTTTTAATCCCCCAAATTTCATAAAAATGAAAACTATTAAGGTAGCTTTTTTGTGCCTATTTGTTGGGGGTATTGCTCAATCACAAACCCCTCAAGATTCTCTATCTAAGACCCAGTTGGACGAAGTAGTTCTTACATCGGCTCGTATCGACCAAGCACTGTCCAAAAATGCTCGATTTATTCAGACCATTTCTCAAGTAGAAATCAGCCAATCACCAGCGCAAAACCTAGCGGAACTTTTACAGCAAGTAGCAGGTGTTGATATTCGTCGACGTGGCGTTGCTGGGATGCAAGCGGACTTGTTTATTAGAGGTGGCGGCTTTGATCAAACCCTTTTATTAGTGGATGGGATCAAGCTGGAGGATGCGCAAACGGGCCATCACTTGCTCAATTTTGCTCCACCGTTGGAAACGATTGAACGGATCGAAATTTACAAAGGTCCGGCCGCTCGGGTCTTTGGGCAAAACGCTTTTACTGGAGCCATCAATATTGTTACCAAAACCCCACACGAAACACAGGGAAATATAGGGATTTCCGCAGGTTCTTATAAACAACGAAATGTGGAAACAACATTTCAAACCCAAGGTAAAAAAACGGGATTGATGGCGCATTACAGCCGGAATAGTTCGGAGGGGTATCGCTACAACACAGATTTTAAAAACAATCAAGTGTTCCTCAAAGGAGAACTAAAAACAGCGGTAATGCCATTGCGATTGCTAGCGAGTTTTAGTGACCGTAAATTTGGAGCCAATGGCTTCTATGCCTTGCCCAGCTATGAGGAGCAATACGAAGAAACCCAAGCCAGTCTGTTAGCCTTAACATCTCAGTTTGCATCTGGTGAGTGGACTTTTAAGCCCAAGATTTATTGGCGAAGAGGTCAAGATATGTATTTATTCCTTCGGGAAGACCCTTCTTTTTATCGGAATTTACATATCACCCACAAAACAGGAATTGCTTTGGATGTATCCAAAACATCCGATTGGGGGATTAGTGGAATGGGAATTGATGTTGCCCGAACAACAATTTCGAGTAACAACTTGGGCGATCACGATCGTCTGATTACTACTTTTTTTGCCGAACACCAGTTTCTTTTCGGGGACGATAAATGGGAACTAACTCCTGGAATTGCGATCAGTCAATATTCGGACTTTGACGCCTTCTTTTTTCCGGGTATAGATGTAGGCTACGCGGTTTCAAACCGCTTCCGTGTTTTTGCCAATGCAGGAGCTACGTATCGGGTTCCTACTTTCACCGATTTGTATTACAGTGACCCAACCACCCTTGGAAATGAAAACTTGGAAGTAGAGGAAGCAATTACCGAAGAAGTTGGCTTTCGTTGGATTCAGGCAAATTTTCAAATGAGTACTGCTGTTTTTTACCGCAGTGCAAATAACCTCATTGATTATATCCGTTCCTCAGAGGAAGCTCCTTTTCAGGCGACCAATATACGAACTGTTAATACACTCGGATTGGATTGGGAAGCCAAAGGCGTGTTTTTTTGGAAACAGCAGCCCCACCGAATTAATTTAGGCTATACCTATCTTAAGGATGATTTAAAATCGTTACCCGGAACAGATTCCCGTTATCAGATCAATTCGCTCAAACACCACCTTACGTTTAACTATCAAGCGCAATGGACAAAGACATTATCTACTGCTGTTAGTTATAAATATGCACAACGTCAGACGCAAACGCCATACACTGTTGTTGACGTTGGTTTGCAGTGGCAATTAGGAGCCTTTCAGCTAGAAGCAGCTTTCAACAATATTTTTAATACTCGATATACAGAAACGAATTTAGTTCCCATGCCTTTGGGCAATGGACTATTTGGCGTCCGTTTCACTTTCTAAGCGATTGAGACAGTCAAAGATGTGTTCGGTTTCCCATCCTCGGTATTTGAGAGCGGTATAAACCTTCTTTTTACGAAGAGATAGGGGTTTGTTGATATGGGTATCCCAGAATTTTTGTGCAAGGCTTTCCAGTGTTTCCAAGTATTCCATAGGGTCAATTTCTAGAAGGCCTAATCGGATGTTATAAGGGGAAATTTGTTTGAATTTAAGTTCCCGCTCAATACGTTCTTTACCCCACTTCTTTATACGGAACTTTCCCCGGGTGAAGCTTTGGGCAAAACGACTTTCGTTGAGATAGTTTTGGGTAATCAGATGTCCGATGATTTGGTCTCTAGCGGCAGGAATCATTCCATAGCTTTTGAGCTTGGCATTGACCTCTTGGTGGCATCGCTCCTGATAGGCGCAGTAGTGCTCTAATTTTTTTTGAGCTTCGGTAATAGTTAAACCTTCCGTTGGCATGGGATAAAAATAAAAAAACCGCCCTACATCAGTAGGGCGGTTTTATTTAATTCCTAAGTCGTTTTCCCGAATTGTTGAGAAAACGAAAATCTAAATACAAGTAAGCATTTCTAGGTACGACACGTACCCATTTTTTGTGTTCTAACCACCATTTGAATCGGATGGATGGAAATCCTTTGGTGAGATAAGCAGCGATAAAAGGGTGCAAATGCAAATGAATGCTTTGTCCTTTGTTGTGCTTATGCTTAACAACTTTGTTAAGCTCTGCGTTGATTTTGTCGATTAGAACAATGGGCGCTTCTACCTCACCATTTTGGTTTGGATTGCGCTCTTTGGTTTTAATATTCATTTCCGGACGAACCCGTTGTCGGGTAATCTGGATCAGACCAAACTTGCTCGGAGGCAATATTTTGTGTTTGGTTCGGTCTTCTTTCATCTCATCTCGGAGGTGTTCAAACAATTTGCGTCTGTTTTCCCCAGAGTTGAGATCAATAAAATCGACCACAATGATTCCGCCCATGTCTCGGAGTCGTAGCTGCCGTGCAATTTCAGAGGCAGCAATCATGTTGACTTCCAAAGCGGTATCTTCTTGCGATCGCGATTTGTTGGATCGGTTTCCGCTGTTGACATCGATTACGTGAAGGGCTTCGGTATGTTCAATGACCAAATAGGCTCCTTTTTGCATGGAAACCGTTTGGCCAAAAGCTGTTTTGATCTGACGATCTACACCATATTTTTCAAAAATGGGCAGTTGGTCTTTGTACAGCTTGACAATACTCTGTTTTTTTGGGGCAATGGCCGCCAAATAGTCCTTCACTTCTTCATGCAGTTGTGGGTCATCAGTATAAATGCCTTTGAAACTATCATCGAAAACATCTCGCAAGATGGAGGAAGATCGGTTGATCTCGCTCAGTACCTTGGTGGGGTGTTTGTCGATGCGTGGCAATTGTTGGCATAAATTTTTCCAACGTTTTAAGAGCCCTTGCAAGTCGGCGTCGAGTTCAGCTACTTTTTGCCCTTCGGCTACGGTGCGAATAATAATACCAAACCCTTTAGGGCGGATACTCTGCACCAAGCGTTTGAGTCGGCTTTTTTCAGCGCGATCTTCTATTTTTTGCGAAATAGATACGCGGTCGGAAAAAGGCATAACCACCATAAAACGGCCGGCTAATGATATTTCTGAACTTAAGCGCGGCCCTTTGGTTGAGATCGGTTCTTTCACTACCTGAACCAATAGGGTTTGCTGACTTTTAACTGCAGATTCAATATTCCCGTCTTTGGGAATATCTTCTTCGAAGCGGAAATTTTTTAGAAAATAGTCTTTTTGCTTACCTGTACTTATTTGTTTTAAAAATTTTATCATAGAAGGGAATCGTGGGCCGAGATCGTGATAGTGTAGAAAACCATCTTTTTCGTGACCTACGTTGACAAAGGCTGCATTGAGCCCTGCCATAGATTTTCTGGCTTTGGCAACATAAATGTCGCCAACAGAAAATTTATTGTTTTCCACTTCTTTGTTAAGCTCAATTAACTTTCCATCCTTGAGCAAAGCAAAATCAACAGCAGAGGAATTCGATCGGATAATCAGTTCTTTATTCACTCTGAACTAGTTTGTATTGTCCCAGGGGACAATGATTAAACAATAAATATCAGGTTATTACCTGTTGTTTTTTTTCAAAAACAATTTCAATGAACGTGGGAAATTTTTTAAGTGTGCCCTACACACTATTTCTTTTTGTGGCGATTCGCTCTTCTGCGCTTTTTACGCTTGTGCGTCGCTACCTTGTGTCTTTTGCGTTTTTTACCACTAGGCATATGTTGCTAAATTAAATTGGACAATATTTTTTTTAAGCTACGGGTACTTTGGATTTGACTCCTTGTACAAATACTTTCGCAGGCTTGAAGGCAGGAATATTGTGAGCAGGGATTTGAACTGCCACGTTTTTGGAAATATTCCGACCGGTTTTTTCGGCGCGTGTTTTAATAATAAAACTACCAAAGCCTCTCAGGTAAACATTTTCGCCGTTTTCCAAAGAACCTTTGACTTCACTCATAAATTTTTCAACAATCGCTTGCACATCGGCTTTGTCAATTCCTGACTGCTCTGATATGTTGGATACGATATCTGCTTTTGTCATTTTGTGTTATTTACAGATTTAGATTATTAGATATAAAGGCTGGCAAATATACACATTAAAAAATTATAAACTACTCTGAATAACCAATTTAAAAGGAGGAATTGAGCCGCCGCTTTCTGGTATCTTTACAAAGATGATTTGGCAAAAACAACTATTGGATTGGTATGAGGTCTATAAGCGAGATTTTCCTTGGCGGGAGACCAAAGATCCGTATCATATATGGCTGTCTGAAATCATCATGCAGCAAACACGAACCCAACAGGGCCTTCCCTATTACAAAGCTTTTGTGGAAACTTATCCTACAGTGCATGATTTGGCGGCGGCCCCAGAGGAAGCAGTGCTTAAATTATGGCAAGGGTTGGGGTATTATTCTCGGGCTCGAAATTTACACAGCACCGCTCAATACATTAGTCGAGAGTTGGGAGGGCTTTTTCCTTCTGATTTTGAGACGCTCAAAACACTTAAAGGGGTGGGGGACTATACCGCTAGTGCGATTGCTTCCATTGCTTTTGGGGTCAAGCAAGCTGTTGTGGACGGAAACGTTTACCGTGTATACGCCCGTTTTTTTGGAATAGATGTACCGATCAATAGCGCTCCAGCTTTTAAACACTTTAAGGCAATTGCTCAAAACGTACTTCCTGCCTCAGATCCTGGCACTTTCAATCAAGCCGTGATGGAACTGGGCGCCTTGCAATGTTCGCCCCAACAGCCCAAGTGCTCCATATGCCCCCTTCAGAGAGAGTGCAAGGCGTATGCTCTCCAACAGGTTGCGCACTTACCCGTAAAAGAGAAAAGGAGTAAAATTAAAAAGCGGTTTTTTCATTACCTGGTCTTTGATTGTGGCGATGAAAAAAAATATCTACAACAGCGGACAGCCAAAGGGATTTGGTACAAACTGTATGAATTCCCACTGGTAGAAGCAAACCACACACTTAAAAAGCCTAACCAGAAATTCAACGAAGTGATCCAGCGATTCACAAAGGACCCGTTTGTTGTGCGTCAAATGGCTCCTCCTCAGCTACACAAGCTGAGCCATCAACACATAGAAATCAGTTTTTGGGAAGTGAAATTAACCGATATTCGGATAGATGGGTACGATTGGGAACAGTGGTATCAACTGCCCGTTCCAGTACCGATTGCTAATTTCTTGAAGGAAAACGAGACATCAAAAAATTCCTATATTTGACTATGCTCTTAAATCAATAATTATGAATGGCACCTTAAACAAAGTAATCCTGATTGGACATCTAGGAGACGATGTCAAGCTCCATTATTTTGATGGAGGCGATTGTATTGGACGATTTAGTCTAGCGACGAATGAATCCTATACCAACAAAAGCACAGGCGATCGAGTTACTAACACCGAATGGCATAATGTTGTTCTTAGAAACAAGGCCGCAGAAATCTGTGAGAAGTATCTTAGCAAAGGCGATAAAGTCTATGTGGAAGGCAAAATGAAAACTCGAAAATGGCAAACGAAAGAGGGTGTAGATCGCTACACTACCGAGATTCACGTCAATGAGTTTACTTTTTTAAACACTAAAAAACAAACGGATACGATCGGCAATCAAGCCAGTCCGCAAAGCCCAAAGGCCGAGGAAACCCCTCCGGATGATGATCTACCATTCTAAACTAAAGCAAGCAAATAGTTGGACCCAGAACCCGCCTTATTGAGTAGTCTTTTTTCATTGGATATGTCCTTTGTATGGCTAAAAGGGGTGCTTCTGTTGGGATTAATCACATCTTCAGCACTCATTTCGGGTGCCGAAGTAGCTTTCTTCTCCCTCAATAGTGCCACCTTAAGTGAAGCGGAAGCCCAAAACGCAAAGCACCTCTCATTGATTCGGTCGCTTTTGGCAAAGCCAAATCGGTTGTTGGCGATCATATTGGTGGCCAACAACTTTATCAACATTGCCATTGTATTGTTATTTGCTTCCTTGAGCCCTTTGTATCTCAGTGGAATTTCAAATCCCATCGTCGTCTTATTGATTGAAATAGGCTTAATCACTGGACTGATATTGGTATTTGGGGAAATTCTTCCAAAAGTCTATGCGAATCGAAATGCCTTGGGTTTTTCTCAATTGATGGCTCCTGTCCTCAAATCTTTAGACCGTTACTTGCTTTTCTTTATCACCAGTCCTATGAGTAAAATGACCCTTTGGTTTGAAAAGCGAGCCAAACAACCCAAAAATGATTTTTCTGTGGATCAGCTTTCACAAGTGTTGGAACTCAACACCGAAGAAAAACGTTCCAAAGAAGAAGAGAAAATACTTCAAGGGATCGTTAATTTTGGGAATACGGAAGTAAAAGAAGTTATGTGCCCTCGAGTTGATATGTTTACTCTTTTTGAGGGAGCGAATATCCAAGAAATCATTCCCACGATACTAGACAAAGGCTTTTCAAGAATCCCAGTATATAAAGAAAAACAAGAGGTAATCTCTGGAATCCTCTATATAAAGGACTTATTGCCACACCTAGGAGATGAAAGTTTTAAATGGCAAAGCTTGTTGCGAGAACCTTTTTATGTTCCTGAGAATAAAAAACTAGATGACCTATTGGCGGAGTTTCAGCAAAAGAAAATTCATTTGGCTGTGGTTGTAGATGAATATGGAGGTACCCAAGGAGTGGTTACCTTGGAAGATATTATTGAAGAAATTGTGGGAGATATCTCGGATGAGTTTGATGAAGATGCACTTTTTTATTCCAAACTCGATGCCTACAACTATGTTTTTGACGCCAAAACAAGTTTAAAGGATTTTTTAAAAATCATTCAGTTGTCGGATGAAGAAAGTTTTGAAAAGGTCAAAGGTGAGGCAGAAACATTGGCAGGGTTTTTATTGGAGCTGGCACAATCCCTTCCCAAAAAGGGACAGAAGCTCTCTTTTGATCATTTGCTTTTCACTGTAGAATCTGTGGATAGAAAACGCATCCGCCAAATCAAAGTAACCCTACCAAAGAAAAAATAATGCATATCAAACATCTAGGGTATTTTTTATTGGCGTGTGTGGCAATGGGTTGTGTACAAACGAGCTTACCCAAGCCCAAAGGCTTGTTGTCATTGAACTATCCAGATCCCTCATACCAGTCGTTTCGGAACAAGGCTCCTTTTGGGTTTGAATACAATCAAACAGCGCGGATAAAGAGAAGTGCTCGACAAGGACATTCACTGGTTTATCCCGATATGAAAGCAACACTCTATTTGTCCTATGTTCCTGTCACGAACAATCTAGACTCATTGTTGACAGACGCCTACAAATTGCCAAGTAAACACATTAGTAAAGCAGTAGAAATACCAGAACGCCTGTTTGTCAATCCCGATCATCGAGTTTATGGCACCCTATTTAAGGTGGTGGGAGACGCAGCTTCACAGCTTCAGTTTTTTTTGACTGATAGCACAGACCATTTTATGGTGGGCTCACTTTATTTTTATTCTCGCCCCAATTATGACTCTCTCCTTCCAGCATTGGATTATATCGAAAAAGATGTCATTCATTTAATGGAGACCCTGGAGTGGAAAGCAAAAAAATAAATGCACCTTTACAGGTAGATGACGATTACCTATAAGAAATGGCTTTATTTGCTGCTGCTTTCTCTCATCTGGGGAAGTTCCTATATCCTAATCAAAAAAGGACTGGTCGGCTTGACTCCCTTACAAGTCGGTTCCCTTCGGATTTTGTTTACGCTATCAATACTTACCATAGCAGGCTTTAAGCATCTCAAACAGATTCCAAGGCCTCAATGGCGTTGGATTGTTGTTTCGGGTTTTTTGGGCACTTTTTTCCCCAATTACCTATTTGCTTTTGCCGAAACAAAAATTGACAGTGCCATTGCTGCGGTACTTAATGGACTCACACCATTGTTTACCTTGCTTTTTGGATTCTTTTTGTTTGGAATTGCCTTGAAACGTAAAAAATTGATGGGCGTATTTGTTGGGCTGATCGGGACTTTTATTCTTGTGTTGAAGCAAATACAGAACACCGGTTTCGAGAACAGTTTGTATTTACTATTGGTTGTGATTTCAGCCATTTGTTATGCCGCTAATGTCAATATCATCAAATACCGATTACAAGGGATTTCTTCTTTGGGGATTGCTTTGGGTAATTTTATTGCCATTGCGCCTCCAGCGCTGATCATTGCTTTTAATTCGGGGGTTTTTGACTTAGACATTCAGTCTGAAGAAGTTAGTTACTCGATTGGTTACATCATTATTTTGGCCCTTTTTGGCACGGCTCTTGCCAAAGTGGTATTCAACGAACTCGTCTCGATTTCGTCCCCTGTGTTTTCTTCTTCAATAACCTATTTGCTTCCCATAGTGGCTATTTTTTGGGGAGTTCTTGACGGCGAAAAATTGGACTGGTTACAACTTGTTGCCTCTATTGTTATTTTGGGAGGGGTGTATCTGGTGACTGATCAAAAAAAAACACGCCCTAATTAGGACGTGTCTTTAGCTACTAATTATTATTCAATATCAGTGTTTGAAAAAGAGCGGTTAAATGCAATGTTTATTAAATTAAAAGTGACCTCTTGGGGTCCCATATTTGACTGGATTTTTTCAGGAACTTTAATCCCAGACACGTCTTTGTATGGTCCAAATTGGGTTGTACTGCTCCTGTCATTTTGGAGTTCAACTTCTGCAACTTTTAAGAATGTTTGGGTATCGTAGAAGACGGTTTTATTGGGATTAATTTTGATCTCAAACACCTCTTTATCATTCCAATCTACGATGCCTATGAGTTCTATTTGATCCGTATAAAATAGTTCAGGGAAGAGCGGAAGTCCCTCCATAACAGCATCTTTTTCATCGCCTTTAAGATCCATTCTTTGACCCTGCATTTCCATGTATGCATTGGCCTGATTGATTACAATCCGTTGCATGGTGTTCCCCATCATTTTTATTTCCATGATCATTTTGGTGTTCCCCGCCTTTTTTTCTTCCATCTGCAATGTCATTCCTTGCATGGAAGCTTCATAAATAGAGTGTTTGGTTTGAATTTTTTCTAATTGGGCTCTTCCCCCAATTGCGTCTAAATAGCCTTCAATAACAGATTGAGCGGTTGTCCCTTCGGGAATGGGTTTTGAAAAAGCAGGTCCTTCGGTTGCTGTCCCCCATTTATCAAAATAAGAGACTTTCACGGGCATTCCATTGATTTTCAGAGCTTCTAAAGGACTGAGAATATCACTCCCTTTACCAGTAACCACAATTCGAAGTTGCCCAGCAGATAAATACTTTTTTGAGGCCCGGAGAATATCCTTTTTGGTTACTTTTTTGATGTTTTTGAGTAAGTTGTTGTAGAAATTATCGGGGAGGTTTTGCGTTTTTACATTATAGGTAAAATTTGCAATGTTTTCAGGGTCTTCTAAAGAACGAATGAGACTCCCTGCGTATTTGTTTTTGACTAGATCCAATTCTTCATCTGTGACCAGTTCTTTTGACATACGATCAATTTCATAGTGCAATTTCACAACGGCACTATCGGTTACAGCATTGCGTACACTAGTAGCTACTCGCAACCGTGCTTTGGTTTTGTGATCGCCTGATAGGTTAGAATAGGCGCCATAAGTAAACCCTTTGTCCTCCCGAAGATTTAGGAAAAGTCGCGCTTCTCCGCCACCCCCTAAAATTTGATTTGCAATAATTGCAGCATAGTAGTCGGGATTGTTTTTATCAAGGTCAGAAGTGAATAGTGCTGCAATTTCAGATTGCACAGCATTAGGCATTTCTACAAAAGCAATTTGTGTCTCAGAAACATTTTCAGGTGCTGGAAATGACGTTGTCTTTATGACCCCAGCTTTCCAGCGACCAAAGTGCTTTTTGGCTTGTTTTTTAGTGGCTTTAAAGTTAATGTCTCCAACAACGATTAGGTAGGCATTTTTGGCATGGTAAATTTGCTGGTATTGTTTCATTAAATCTTCAAGGGTGCTGTTCTGCAAAGAGCCTTCAGTGGTGTATTCTCCATAGGGGTGCTGGGCACCATAGGACAATAGGTTTTGTACTCTTCTGGCAGCGGTTTTGACATCTTTTTCTGCGGTTTTGAGTCCTTCGATAGCTTTTTCTTTTTCTTTTTCAAACTCTTCGGGCACAAAATTAGGATGCAGCGTTGCATCGGCAAGCATTTCAAATACTCTAGGGAAATAGCGGGTAAGACTACTGGCATGGGCACCATCGAGATTAAAATGAAAATGGGCACCCATAAAATCTATTTCTTCTTCAAAGGCGTCTTTTTCAATAGATTTTGAGCCTTTCCCCATCATTTCAGACAATAACTGATTGATTCCAGCTTTATCGCCCTCGGGATACAAGGGATTGTCTATTCGAAGGGAAACAGATACTTGGGGGAGTTTGTGATTTTCTACCACCAAGAGAGTGAGTCCGTTTGAAAATCGGTATTCCTGAGGGCTGCCAAAATTTATTTCTGGTTCAGGACCCGGTTGTGGTTGTTGAGAACGGTCTATTTGTGCGGCAACAGAAGTATAGCAAAACAGAATACCTAGAAGTAGGTAATGTGGTTTCATATTTATTCTTTTTTAGATTCGGGTAGATAATGTAATTCCAAGCGTTGGTTGGGATTTAAATAGGCTCTAGCAACCTCTTGGATTTCTTCTCTAGTAATGGATTGGTAGAGATCCAATTCGGTATTAATCAAATTAGTATCTCCATAAAAAGTGTAGTATTCAGCCAAAGAATTGGCTATTCCAGCAATATTGGAGCTGGAACTAACAAAGTCTGATTCAAATTGATTTTGAAGCTTTTGGTAATCTTTTTCTGAGATCAAATTCTTCTGAATTTTTTCTATTTCATCCTCCATTTCTTCAATCAAAGTCTCCAAGGAGGTTTCCCCTTGTGGCAGTGCTAAAATTACATAGGTTCCATATTCTTCATTGTCAATATTAAATGCAGCTACCTGCAAAGCCATTTTCTTTTTGTCAACCAGTTTTTTATACAGCTTTGAACTTTTTCCTTGACTTAAATAAGTAGAAATCATATTAAGAATCCGTGCTTCACGAGACTTTTTTTCAGGCGTTCGATACGCCATAAAAAGAGCTGGAATTTGAATGTTTGAATCGTACGCTTCTGCCTGAATGGTTTTTGTGATTGGTGCTTCTTTTGGGAAAGCCCGTTCGATGGCCGCTCCCCTGGGAATGCTGCCAAAATAATCGGAAATCCATTTTTTGGTTGTAGGAATATCAATGTCGCCCGCAACTGTGAGAACAGCGTTGTTGGGGACATAATATTTTTTATTAAAGGCTAAAAATTCATCCAAAGTGGCAGCGTCTAGATGCTCCATTTTTCCGATGGTTGTTTGTTTGTAGGGATGCACTTGGAACAGATGAGATTTCACTTCTTCATTCCATTTCCCGTAGGGGCTATTGTCATAGCGCATTCGCTTTTCTTCTTTTACCACCTCGTTTTGAGTCTCTACACCCGTTTCGTCAATAATGGGGTGTAGCATCCTTTCGGACTCCATCCAAAGGCCTAATTGTAGATTGTTGGAGGGGAAATTTTCATAATAATAGGTGAAGTCATCGGTCGTGTAGGCATTGTTTGATCCGCCATTGGCAGAAACAATTTGAAACCATTTGCCGTTCTCGATATTTTGAGTTCCCTCAAAAAGAAGATGCTCAAAAAAATGCGCGAATCCGGTCCGTCCTGGGTTTTCATCTTTAGAGCCTACATGATAGAGCACTGAAGTGGTTACAATAGGAACTGAATTATCCTGGTGTAAAATTACATGAAGTCCGTTGGAAAGGTCATACTCTTGAAAACGTACTTCTTGACTTTGAAGTTGCTGACTGATAAGCAGCCAAATTAGGGGTAGAACATAGTTTTTCATAGAAAGTAGGTTAAAATAGGGGGCCAGATAAAGTTTACAATAAATAGGAAATTGTATAACGTTTTTAGGATCAATTAAGTTTTATACATTTATGAATAAATAATGACTATGAAATATACAACTTTTTTACTCAGTGTTTTGTTTTTAGGAAGTCTAACAGCCCAAAAACGGTATGACCAACAGTTGCAGCAACTCGATTCTAAAAGCAATCAATACGGGACGATTGCACAAACAATTTGGTCCTATGCAGAGCTGGGTTATCAAGAAGAACAGAGCAGTGCACTCTTACAAGAAACCCTCGCAAAAGAAGGGTTTACAATCGAAAAAGGAGTGGCTGGAATTCCTACAGCCTTTATCGCCACCTATGGATCAGGAGGGCCTACTATTGCTATCTTGGCAGAATATGACGCGCTTCCTGGCTTGTCTCAAAAAGCACTTCCTTACAAGGTCTCTAACGGGGGGCGTGGGGGTCATGCTTGCGGGCATCATTTGTTTGGAACGGCTTCAACTGCGGCTGCGATTACTGTAAAAAACTATCTAGAGAAAACCGGAAAGAAAGGCACTATTAAATTATTTGGATGCCCTGCTGAAGAAGGGGGTTCAGGAAAAGTTTATATGACGCGAGCGGGCTTGTTTGATGATGTAGATATTGCATTGCACTGGCACGCGGACGATGTAAATTCGGCAGGGGTTCGTCCAGCTCTGGCAAATAAATCTGCCAAATTTCGCTTCTATGGGGTTGCAGCCCATGCTGCTGGGGCACCCGAAATGGGGCGTTCGGCATTGGATGGTGTAGAGGCCATGAATGCGATGGTCAATATGATGCGAGAACACGTAACTGACGACACACGGATTCATTATGTGATCACTCGAGGTGGTGAAGCGCCCAATGTAGTCCCTGACTTTGCAGAAGTTTATTATTATTCGCGACACAAAACCCGGGATGAGGTGATCCGAGTTTTTGACCGTATCGTGAATGCTGCCAAGGGTGCGGCCCTGGGAACCGGCACCACAATGGACTATGAGATGATCGGAGGCACCCATGAATTATTATTTGTTCCTAGACTTCAAAAGCGAATGCAGCAAAACCTCGAAAAAATAGGAGGCTTTTTCTATACCGAAGAGGAACGAGTTTTTGCAGAAAAAATCGCTAAAAGTTTGAACCGCGAACTTTCAACCAAATATGTAGAAGGTGTGAGACCTTACGAAATAAGCGATCGATCTGGAGGTTCTACGGATGTTGGCGATGTCAGTTTTGCCGTCCCTACGGCAGGCTTGAGGGCTGCCACTTGGGTGCCAGGAACTCCAGCACACAGCTGGCAAGCAGTAGCAGCAGGAGGTACTTCTATCGGTGAAAAAGGAATGATGGTAGCGGCAAAAACACTGGCCTTAACGGGAATGCAATTATTTGACGATGCCGCTTTCCGAGCAGACGTACAAAAAGAGTTTTTAGAAGTCCGAGGAGACGATTTTAAATACATACCCCTTCTTGGCGATCGTGAACCCGCCTTGAATTATAGAAATTAAAATACAATCGAGTGAAAAATCAACTTTTTCTTTTGAGCGTCTTAGTATGCTGGTTTAGCCAAGCTCAGGTATTTGAATTTCAAACGTCAGACAAAGGACAATCATTGACACATCGGATTTTGATGGATGAGGAATACATTATTGAAACAATATACCAGGAAAATCCAGCACTTTTTGTCCTGACACGAGGAGGGTTTTATCAAAAGGATGGAAGCCAAATTTCTGCCAAATTAGAATTCAACTCCCAGTATACAAAGGACAGCTTGAAAACGTTTCGGTGGGATCGTACCGCTTGGAAAGCCAAGCAGACAAAAGATCAGATTCTGGATGGAAAATGGTTGATGGCTGGGCGTGTTAAACCCGAAGGAGAACAAAGACGTGACATCACAAGAAGCCGTAAAACAATGAAGTTTTTACGTGACGGATGTTTTCAATGGACGGCATTTAATACCGAAACCTTTCAGTTTTTTGGCTCGGGGGGCGGTATATACACTGCCGATAAAGGAAATTATGTGGAGCAAATTGGGTATTTCTCGAGAGACAACAGTCGCGTGGGCGCTCGTTTATCTTTTGAATACGACCGTAAGGCAAACGATTGGTATCACAAAGGGTTTAGTAGCAAAGGCAAACCCCTTCATGAAATCTGGACGGAGCGTCCTAAAGAATAAGTTTGGTCACCACACAGATTACAAGGGCTTTTCCTTGGTTGGTTAGTTTTTCAGCAGCGATAGCATTGTATTATCCACCTAGCTTCACTTGGTTTTCAGGGCCACTAATCACTTATGGTCTTGGGGGGATCATGTTGGGAATGGGAATCACGCTTCAGTGGAAAGATTTTAAAGAAGTAGGGCGTACTCCAAGATGGGTTCTTCTCGGAATTGCACTTCAGTATACAGTTATGCCTTTTTTGGGTTGGGTGTTAGGGGTGTTGTTTGAGCTACCTACCTTTTTTGCCGTAGGACTTATTTTAGTGTCCTGCTGTCCGGGCGGCACAGCTTCTAATGTAATCGCCTATCTAGCGAAAGCCAACGTGGCATTATCTGTTGCCATGACTGCTATTTCAACCTTTACAGCCATTGTATTTACACCCCTTTTGACTTCCAAGCTTTCGGGAACGTATGTAGAAGTAGCAGCTAGTGGATTGTTTTTTAGCACTCTCAAAGTAGTATTGCTGCCTATCACTTTGGGAATCTTAATCAATCGATATTTTCCGTCCACTACTCAGAGGTGTATTCCCTTTGCGCCTCCAGTGGCAGTGGTATTGATTACACTAATCGTTGCCAGTATCATTGGTCAAGGCAGTGAAATTATTTTATCCGCAGGCTTACATTTACTTTGTGCCCTTTTGATTTTACACTTAATGGGGTTTATATTAGGCTATTTATTAAGCCACTGGCTGCTAAAAAATAAAGAAGTTAGTAAAACCATTGCTATTGAGGTCGGCATGCAAAATTCGGGTTTAGGCGTTGTTTTGGCACAAGAAAATTTTGCCAATCCCATGACTGCGATCCCTGCCGCCATTTCAAGCTTGGTTCACTCTATCTATGGGAGTATCTTTACAGTACTCTTTTCAAAACCTACTAAAAAGAAAACGCTATGAAAAAAGTTGTTATTGTTTCCGCGAAAAGAACCCCCATCGGGAGTTTCCTAGGAGCTTTGTCTTCCGTAAGTGCGGTAGATTTAGGAGCGACGGCGATTGCTGCGGCATTGGAGGCGGCTTCCATTGAAGGCAGTGCCGTAGACGAAGTGTTTATGGGACAGGTGTTGCAAACAGGTTGCGGGCAAGCCCCAGCACGACAAGCTGCACTGAAGGCAGGCATACCACATTCAGTTCCCTGTACTACCGTAAACAAAGTCTGTGCCTCTGGGATGAAAAGTATCCAATTGGCTGCCCAAAGCATTGCTTTAGGACAAATTGAAGTGGCCGTTGCTGGCGGTATGGAGAATATGAGTTTAAGCCCCCACTTTTCTAATTTACGAACCAGTGTAAAATTCGGAAGCCTTCCTATGCAAGACAGTTTGCAATTAGATGGTCTCACAGATGCCTACGACCAAGTGGCGATGGGTGTTTTTGCCGACGCAACCGCCCAAAAGCACGATATCAGTAGAGAGGAACAAGATGCCTTTGCGATACGTTCTTACGAACGGAGTGCGGCGGCATGGGAAGCAGGAGCCTTTGATGATGAGGTTGTGCCGGTTAGTGTTCCGCAGCGAAGAGGAGAGGCTATTTTAGTGGATAAAGATGAAGAATACCGTCAGGTAAAACTTGATAAGATCCCTCAACTTCGAGCGGCATTCAGTAAAGACGGCACTGTAACTGCGGCCAATGCTTCCACCCTAAATGATGGTGGGGCAGCTTTGGTTTTGATGTCAGAAACCAGAGCGCAAGCGTTGGGAATCACCCCTTTGGCTACCCTTCTCAGTCATGCCGATGCGGCTCAAGAACCCAAATGGTTTACTACAGCTCCCGCCAAGGCACTCCCTAAAGCATTGGCATTAGCGGATCTCACCTTGGACGCTATTGATTGGCTTGAACTCAATGAGGCGTTTTCTGTGGTTGGCTTGGCCAACATCAAATTGTTAGGTCTTGATCCAGAAAAAGTTAACCCCAACGGAGGTGCCGTTTCTTTGGGGCATCCATTGGGTTGTTCCGGGGCACGGATTGTGGTAACCCTTTTGCATCAATTACAGCGAAGTGGCACCTATGCTGCCGCTGGAATATGTAATGGGGGTGGCGGTGCTTCGGCCCTTATCTTGAAAAAATAATTACGTATTTTTATAGCTCAATTGAACGCATATGTTGGAAAATAGTCAATGGCGGCCGTTGCCTCCTTTTTTGACGATCGGAGAAAGTAAGATTGAAGGTTTGGGATTGCTTGCAACAGCACTCATTCCAGAAGGTACTGATTTGGGAATGAGTCATGTCTTTGACAAACGTTTTGAAAACGGTTATATCCGACTTCCTATGGGAGGCTTTATCAATCATCACGATATGCCGAATTGCAAAGCAGTCATTGTTCATGAAGGTGCTCAGGTGGGAGCGGTTAAACACATTCGTTTGGTGACAACCAAAGCCATTCAGGCCGGTGAAGAACTAACGTTAAAATACATCATCAATCAATTAGACAACCCCAATTGGGAATTTGAATTTGAGGTATCCCAATAAAAAACCCGTCTAAAAGGATAAAACTTCAAACTCCTTTCAAACGGGTATCAAACAAAATGACAAAAGCCTATTTCACTTATAAAAGTATTCGCTAGAACGTTAAAATCAACTTAAGGACAGGTTAAAATCAAGTTAAAGAATGCGGCAATATTTTTCCAAAAAGATTTTGTATTCCACGATCATGGATCGAATAGTATTATTGCGAATCGGATCGAATAAAGCCCATTTGGGTTTGACATTTATTTTGGGATTACTCCTCTGTAGTGTGCAAGCTCAGGTAGTTCAGTCGGTTGGGGTCTTGAAAAACAACACAATCCCTGTTTTTATTGTAGACTTTCCAGAGGAAGCCGATTTATTTGTTTGTACCGTTGACTCAAAGAAACTAGCTCAAGGCAATCAAGGACTATGGTACTTTCAGGATTCACAAACCTATGCAGACAAGAAAATCTTTTTTGTAGATCAACAGGAGTTGTCAAAGCTGCAAATCTATTTTATCGATGAACCGTCTCAGGCGGGATGGCAAAACAAAGCGAAGAAAAAGCTCTTGGAATGAAGTTTTCTGCAATTTTCATCAACGAATAATTATTTCCATTCAATGCGGATTAACTCTGGTCGACCGTAAGTTTTCACTTCCTCAGAAGTAACCCAAAAATGCTGTGCATCAATTACTTTAACTGCTTCTATCTGAGCTTTGCGACGGGGAATTTCCATTTTTTCCAGAGCTTCAAAATTGAGGGTATTGGGATCAAAATCTTTGACGCGATATAAGTACTGTTTTTCGTCAAAACCGTAGCCAACCAATGCCAATACTTTAGAAGTAGCATTATAATCGGCTCCAGTGATAAGGCTATTCACAGGGACTGATTTTTTGGGATACAAGACGTAATCGCCAATCTCTTTTGAAATCTGATAGACTTCGGTGTTTTTGGTATTTCGATTCTTTGAAAACAATAAAAGCCAATCCCCCGCAGCAGTTAAACCTTCGGCATCAAAAGCATTCATACCCCTTTTCTCGAAATTTTCTTGAAGCCCGTACCGAAACCGAATTTTCCCAAGGCTTTCAAAGGCCTTGCCGTTCCACTTGGTTTTATAGATTTTTAGCCCTTTACGGGACGCTTTGTTATTTCCATGATCGCCAATGTATACATGGCTGTCATCTTGTGTGATGTCTTCCCAGTCCTTGTTTTTTGCATTGAGAACTTCATAGGTTGCTATGACTTCTCCCTCTTGATTAAAGCTATAGAGGGCAGCTTCACCGCCGGAGTCGTTATGGGTTATGAACTGACCATTAAAATACTCCAAGCCAGAAGTTTCGTTAATGGTTTTGGAAAGTGGGATGATTTCTATGATTTTTTGAGCCTGGACGGTCATGCTCAAAAAGCAAAGTGAGTATAAGATTCGCATAAATATAATTTACCACAAAATAAAAAGAAACTGTAGGATGAGAAAAGAAATTCTAACGGTTGCTTCGAATTTAGTATTTTCCCCTATCCAAATGAAGAAAATAAAAGCCAAGATAATTGTTGTGATGGGTGTTAGTGGTAGTGGTAAAACCACGCTGGGTAATGTCCTATCCGAGCAATTGCATTTTCCTTTTATTGAGGGTGATGATTACCATCCCACGGCCAATATTCAAAAAATGACCCAAGGGATTGCCTTGAATGATGAGGACCGAAAGCCTTGGTTAGAAGCCTTAAATAAGGTTCTGAAGCAGCAGTCTTCAGGGGTTGTTTTGGCTTGTTCGGCATTAAAAAAAAGCTATCGAAAACAGTTGTCCCATGGCCTTTTTCCAAAACCCAGATATGTATTCATTGATTGTGACAAAGCCGCCTTGGAAAAACGGATGCAAGCCCGGGAACATTTTATGCCAACAAGTCTATTACAAAGCCAACTGGACACCTTAGAAAAACCTTCAGATGCACTTGTTGTCAATGGTAAAAAGCCCCTTGAGGAACAACTCACCTACATTATCAATGATTTAATATGACAAAAAAAGCCAGTTGGGGAATCTTAGGAATGGGTGTAATGGGAACGAGTTTGAGTCGGAATCTTGCTCAAAAGGGTCTTTCCTTGGCACTTTATAACCGATATTTGAAAGGAGAAGAAGAAGGTGTTGCTGCCGAGCGATGCCAAACCTATCCTGAGTTGGAAACGGCCCAGCCTTTTGAAGAACTCGCAGCTTTTGTAGGGGCGCTTGAGAGTCCGCGAAAAATTTTGGTGATGGTTCCTTCTGGGCCAGCAATCGAATCTGTTTTAGAACAACTGTTGATACTATTAGCCCCTGGAGACATTCTAATTGATGGGGGGAATTCGCATTTTGAGGCTACTGAAAAAAGAGATGAGCGTTTTACCGCGGCTGGAATTTCCTTTTTAGGAATGGGTGTTTCGGGAGGGGAAGAAGGTGCCTTAAAAGGACCTGCTCTGATGGTTGGTGGTCATGCCGAAGCTTTTGGCCGTGTGCAAAAAGACTTGGCGCAAATGGCAGCCAAAAACAGTCAGGGGGTTCCCTGTTTGGGTTATTTTGGTCGAGGAGGCGCTGGACATTACGTCAAAATGGTGCACAATGGAGTCGAGTATGCCGAAATGCAACTCTTAGCAGAGGTTTACGAATGCTTACTTACGCAAGAGAACCCGTCTTGGAATCTTTTTGCCGAATGGCAACAAACGGAAAGTCAAAGCTATTTACTAGGAATCACTGCATCCATTGTTACCTATCGTGAAAACGAAGCCTTGGTAATTGAACAAATTTTAGACAAAACCCGCCACAAAGGAACCGGTTCTTGGTCCTCAACAAGCGCCATTGCACAAGGAGCTCCTGCCACACTTATGCAGGCAGCACTCAACGCGCGATTTACGGCTTCTCAAAAGGAATACCGAAGCAAGATGGCAGCGGAACTTACAACAATCAACACCAAGCCTCCAGTGCTTCGTGAGACAACTCTAAAAAAAGCCTACGACTTAGTCCGCTGGGTAAATCACCACCAAGGTTTCGAATTGCTAAAAGCAGCCAAGACAACCCATGCTTGGTCTTTCCCACTCTCAGAAGCGGCTAAGAGTTGGACGGCAGGCTGTATCATCCAATCGGAATTGATGCAGGAGTTAACCGATTTACTTGAGGAAAATCAAAATTTATTGGAAAGCTCTCGTTTTAAAAAATGCCATCAAGAAAATAGAACTGCTCTGGAAGAATTGTTGACATGGGGTCTAAAAGCCAAAATCCCTCTCCCTGCTTTTTCTGCGGCCTGGCACTATCTTATGGCAATTTCGCAAGCGGATTCTAGTGGTAACTTTATTCAAGCCCAGCGCGATTTTTTTGGAGGGCACGGTCTGGAATGGAAAAATCCAAAGTCGAATAAAGGAAAGCACGGTCCTTGGCATACCAAGCACTCATAATACAAAATTAAAAACGGAAACATGAAAAAATTGCTACTACTCTCGTTGCTTGTCTTGGCAGCATGCACTTCAACTGAGTCAAAGGACATAACCCTTTTGGACTCTAGCTTAAGCTCAATTCTTTCCGCTGATGCAAAGATTGAGTACCTAACAGACAAAGACTATGTGGTTTCGGAAGGGCCTGTATGGAGCCTAAAAAACAATGGTTTATTGTTTACAGACGTTGACAACAATAAGATGTTTTTGTGGCAGGAAGGGAAAGGAGTTAGTGTCTATATGGACCCAAGTGGCTATACGGGCTATGCTCCAACTTTTGAAAATGGGGAAAACGGAGCCAATGGGGTTATGTTATACAACGGTCAGTTGGTGTTATGCCAACATGGAGATCGACGATTGGCTTATCTTGCTGGGATGGAGGGAACCACTCCATTATTTCGGACATTGGTCGATTCCTATGAAGGGAAACGTTTTAACAGTCCTAATGATTTGGTGGCAAGTCGGATAGGAGATATTTATTTTACCGATCCGCCCTATGGTCTTTACAATAAAGAAACTCGAAGTTTTGACGAAGAACTGTATCGCGAATTACCATTTCAAGGGGTTTATCGCTATAGTGCATCGGGAGAATTGACACTTATTAGTAAAGAGATGACCCGCCCTAATGGGATTGCTTTGTCATTGGACGAATCGTATTTGTATGTAAATAATTCAGACAGGAACAATCCAGTAATGATGCGCTATGATATAAAAAATGACTGGGCGGGAGAGGTCTTTTTCGACGGAACCGAATGGAGCAATAAACACGAAGGTGGTTTTGATGGAATGAAAGTTCATTCTTCAGGAAATATTTTCACTACGGCTCCTAATGGGCTTTTGGTGCTCTCTCCCACAGGGGAGCTTCGAGGAACCATAAACTTCGGAGGACCAGTGACAAACTGCGCCTTTGGACCGGAGGAAAAATATCTTTATGTAACCACTTTTGGTAGAGTAGCACGAATCAAACTGCAACCCTAAAATGAAAACAGAAGCGGTTCTTGCTTTGGGATGGCAACACACCCCAAAGGGTTTTGTCAAGCGTTTTGATTTTTTGGATTTTAAAGAAGCGCTGTCTTTTATCAACCGAGTAGGAGATTTCTCCGAAGCCCACCAACATCATCCTGAAATTATCAATAATTACAACCTTGTGACGTTGAGGCTGTGGACGCATGACAGGGATTCATTAACGGAAAAAGATGTTCACTGGGTACTTGCTTTTGAAAAGCAAGATCAGCATTAAGGCTGACCCATAGCATAGCTTATTCCTTTTTGGAGTAATTGGATAAAGCGAGGATCTTCATAGGTTGATTTTTTATGCCCTAGTCCGGTATAAAAAGAACGGCCTCCATCAAAATCATGATACCAAGTGATGGGATGCCTATCGCCATTGTTCCCTCCCTCATAACTACTTTCTTCTAAATTGAGGAGTGGAATAATCGCTTCATTTTGAAAGGTGTAATTATACCACTCATCGTCAATTGACCAAGATGCCGGCAGGTGACGGGTGAATTGGGTGTCCGTTTCCAAGGTGGTCAGGGTGGCCCTTGGGGTTCCAACAGGATGAGATTCAAAATAAGCTCCAACGAGTTGACCGTACCACGGCCAGTCATATTCGGTATCGGCAGCAGCATGAATCCCTACATAGCCTCCACCATTTTGGATGTAATTTTTAACTAAGGCTTCCTGTTGGCTGTTAAAAATATCTAAGGTTGTACATAAAAAAACCAGTGCATCTAGGGATGAAAAGTCAGCACTTTCCAGAGCAGTACTCTGACTGGTATGGAGTACGTTAAACCCATTCTCTTTTCCCAGTGCGATAAGAAGTTCTTTTCCAGCAGGAATGGCTTCTTCATGAACATAACCGTCCGTAACGGTCAAAACCAACACGGTTTGAGTGTTCGAAGCATCAAAATAAAGGTTTTCCAGAGAGTCCTGTGCTTGACATCCACAGCTTAGGTATAATGCTAAAAAGCATAGAAATATATTAGTTTTCATACACAATTATACGGCTTTTTTGGGTATCGAATCGGTGGCTTCCCCCCATAACGATAGGAGTTTGTTAAAGTTGAAATCACAGACCAAAATAGAGCCCAAGATCAGACTCGGAGACCATACGCGCTCCGAAAGGAGTATCTAGGTTAGCGGGGATAAAAATAAAAAAAGAAGCAAGAAAATTCCAAGAGGTTTCATTAGGCGTATTTATTCCTTTAATTTTGATAGTATACAATTCACAAACCCCTTTAAAATTCTTTGATGAAAAAACACACACTGCAATTGTCATTTTTAGCTCAAACGACCGATGTAAATTATAGAGGAACTGTGCACGGGGGTAAAGTAATGAAGTGGATTGACGAGGCGGGCTATGCACTTGCAGCACAGCACACCGGAAAATATTGTGTCACCAAGTTTGTGGATGATATTGAGTTTAAAAATCCAATATCGATTGGTGATTTGGTATTGGTGGAAGCTTCCGTACTTCGGTTGGGAACCACTTCTATCCGAATTCATGTAACGGTGGCCAGTGAAAACTTAATCGCAGGAGAGCGCAAAGACAACTGTGCTTGTGACATCGTATTTGTTGCCCTGGATGAGCAGGGCAACAAAATAGCGATTACAGCTTAAGCATTTTCAGCTTGAAAACTTTTTAATTTTTCGATCATTTTTGGAACGACCTCAAAGGCATCACCAACCACACCATAGTCTGCAGCCTTAAAAAAAGGCGCTTCGGGGTCATTGTTGATTACTACTTTTACTTTGGAGGAATTGATTCCTGCTAAGTGTTGAATGGCTCCGGAAACTCCAATGGCAATGTACAAATTGGAAGCAACAGGTTTTCCCGTTTGCCCCACATGTTCACTGTGTGGGCGCCATCCCATGTCTGAAACAGGTTTGGAGCAGGCTGTGGCAGCCCCTAGTGTATTGGCCAAATCTTCAATCAAATGCCAATTTTCAGGACCTTTCAGTCCGCGACCTCCAGAGACCACGATTTCAGCATCGGCAATGGTTACGGTGTCGGTTGCTTTGTCTAGGGCGGTAACTTTCATGTCAGATGTTACGCCTGCAGGACTAAAATTGGTGATTGTTGCCGTGGTTGGGTTTTCATGAACTCCAAAGGCGTTTTTGGAAAGCCCTACCATTTTAACCTGTGTTGTAATTTCACTCACACTAAAAGCCTTGTTGGTAAAAACAGATCGTTTGACCTGAAAAGGATTGCTGCTGATCGGGGCACCAACGACATTGGTCACATATCCAGCGTCTAGAGCTACAGCAACAAGAGGGGCTAAAAAACGACTGTCTGCACTGGAGCTTACAGCAATCGTTTGGGCTTCTTTGCTTTTGGCAGCTTCACTCAGAATAGCAGCGTATTGTTGGGCGTTAAAATCCCCTTGATGTGAAGTCGCAAGAACTTCATTGACCCCGTAGGTGCCAAGTAAGTCATTGTTGTCACAGTTTATCGTTACGGCCACAAGATTTGTGTTCAATTGGTCGGCAATGGCTTTTCCAAAAGAGGCGAGTTCCAACGCAATTTTTTTCAATTGTCCATTTTCAGATTCGGCATATACAAGTACAGACATAATGCAATATTTTAAGTTAGATTACTTTGGCTTCGTTGTGAAGCAAAGAAATAAGTTCGTCAATGTTTTCAGGGTCAACTAATTTCACAGCGCCTTTAGGCGCTGGTTTTTCGAAGGAAACGGTTTGAACCTGTTGCCCTTCTTGAGTCGGTTCTACCACGGTAAGCGGCTTTTTACGAGCCATCATGATTCCGCGCATATTGGGAATTCGAAGATCACTTTCCTCCACAAGTCCTTTTTGTGCCCCAATTACAAGAGGTAATGGAGAGGTAATGGTTTCTTTACCACCATCCATTTCTCGAATGGCTGTAGCTTGGTTGCCCTCTATCTCGAGTCCAATGCAATTGTTTAAATAATTCATGCCAGTGAGTGCAGCGATCATACCGGGTACCATACCCCCATTGTAGTCAATGGACTCACGACCGGCGATCACAAGATCGTAGCTGTTTTCTTGCATGACAGCAACAATCTCCTTGGCCACTTGTTGGGCATCACGAGCAGTGGCATTAACACGTATAGCATTGTCTGCACCAATGGCTAGGGCTTTTCGTAATGTAGCTTCGGTTTCGGCAGTCCCCACACTGATTACATCTACTGAGGCACCGCTTTTTTCTTTGAACCACATGGCTCGGGTCAATCCAAATTCATCGTTTGGATTGATGATGTACTGAACCCCTTGAGTGTCAAATTGCGTATCGTTTTCCACAAAGTTGATCTTCGAAGTGGTATCCGGTACATGACTAATACAGACTAGGATTTTCATATTTTCTGTGATTTAAATTTATATGGGCAAGGCGAGTTCTCCCTTGCGTATGTTTCTTGCGATTATGATTTTGTGAATTTCTGAGGTCCCCTCATATATTTGAGTAATCTTAGCATCCCGCATCAGGCGTTCTACATGATATTCTTTTACATAGCCATTTCCTCCGTGAATTTGAACGGCTTCCACGGTGTGTTTCATAGCGACTTCGGAGGCTTTTAGCTTGGCCATAGCGCTGGCATAGCCATAGGGTTCTCCGCTGTCTTTTAGATAGGCTGCTCGATAGACCAACATTCTCGCGGCTTCGATATCCATAGCCATTTCTGCCAGTTTAAAAGCAATAGCTTGGTGGTCGGCTATAGGTTTTCCAAAAGAAGATCGAATGGTGGAATAGTTGGCAGCAAGTTCATAGGCACCTGCGGCAATCCCTAACGCTTGTGCGGCAATCCCGATGCGTCCTCCTTCCAGAATTTGCATGGCGAGTTTGAACCCAAAACCGTCGGCTCCAATTCGGTTTTGCTTAGGAACCTTTACATCGGTATAATTGATCGAATGAGTGTCCGAGGAACGAATGCCAAGTTTGTCTTCTTTAGGACCTACCGTAACTCCTTCCCAGTTTTTTTCAACGATAAAAGCGTTGATGCCACGGTGTTTTTTATCGGGATCGGTTTGGGCAATAACCAGTTGGTAATCGGCTTTGCCGCCATTGGTAATCCAGTTCTTAACGCCGTTGAGAAGATAAAAATCTCCTTTGTCTTCGGCGGTTGTTCTTTGCATGCTGGCATCACTCCCAGCTTCAGGTTCTGACAAACAAAAGCAACCAATGTTTTTACCTTGAGCCAAAGGGGTTAGATAGGTTTCTTTTTGGGTGTCGGAGCCGTAGGTCTCAATAGCCCAAAGTGCTAGCGAATTATGTGCGCTCATAATAACCGCAGCACTTGCATCTATTTTTGAGATTTCCTCAAGGGCAAGGACATAAGAAAGGGCGTCCATACCGCTTCCACCATATTTCTCTGAAGTCATAATCCCCATAAAGCCCAAAGCACCCATTTCAGCAACCTGTTCACTGGGATGGATCATTTTTGAGTCTCGTTCAATAACACCTTCTAATAGACGTGTTTTGGCGAACTCTCGAGCGGCCTGCTGGACGGCTTTGTGTTCTTCGGAGAGTTTAAAATCCATAACTTAGTTTTTGAATTTAGCTTCTCGGTTTTCTATAAAGGCTTGAGTTCCTTCCTTAAATTCATCGGTGGCGGATAACTTACCAAAGGCTTTGATTTCTTCCTGAAAACCATTGCTGTTTTTGTTATAGTAAGCTGCGACCACATCTATCACTTTGGTGACTGCAGTGGGACCTTTGGATCCAATCAATTGTAGTATTTCTTTGGATTCGGAAACTGTTTTCCCGGGGGCTACTACCTTATTCAAAAGACCCCAGTCCAACGCTTCCGGGGCGTTGATCATTCGTGCAGTAAGCATAATTTCTAGACTTCTTCCTTTCCCAACCAATTGCGGAAGTCGTTGGGTAGCACCATATCCTGGGATAATACCAAGATTGACTTCGGGATTGCCCAATCGGGTTTTTTCAGAACCAATTCTCATATGACAGGCCAAGGCTATTTCAAAACCGCCCCCAAGCGCATACCCTTCAATGGCAGCAATCACAGGGACCGGACTGTTTTCAATGGCAAACATCAACTCGTGCCCCAGGGCAGAAAGGGCTTCCATTTCTCGGGCATCCATTGTCCTAAACTCTTTGATATCGGCGCCTGCTGCAAATGCACGATCACCGCTTCCGGTCAGGATCACTCCCTTGCAGGAATACGTTTTCAATTCCTTGACAAAGAAATGATGCAGCTCTCCGATCAGCTGTTTATTGAGTGCATTCAGCGCTTTGGGTCGGTTGAGGGTAAGAACCAATATTGAATCGGATTGAATAACCTCAAAAAGTTTTTCTGTGGCCATACGGCAATTTAGTCTTAGATCTTCTCAAATGTAGTGGCTAATCTATTGATAGAAAAATATTTCATCTATTTTTTTAGACACAGTGTCATTTTTTTTCAAGCGAGTACATTTCCACACCCACAGCCAAAAGGATAATGCTGCCGCCAAGAAGTGTTTGAGGCTTTGGAATTTCATCAAGCAATAGGGCTCCCATAAGAATGCCATAGAGAGGCTGTAAACAGCTGATAAGACTGGAGGTTGTGATGGAGAATTTTTGAAAGCTCTGTAGGAAAAGAGAGTGTCCGATGACGGTTGTGACAAGTGCAAGGAAAAAAAGCAGGCTTCCATATGAGATGATGACCTCTTTGGGTGTTACAAAGTTCATTGGGAGTAGTGCTAGAGAAACAACAAATACTTGCGTAGTCATGAGTGCTGTTCCATTACTCTGCTTTGATATTTTTTTGATGAAGAGGTTTCGGAAAGAGAAACACACGGCTGAAAATATGCCCATTCCGATGGCTAAGAATTGTTGATTTTCCCAGTTGACAGGAGGACTGATAAGGTAGATTCCCAATAGCAATGCGAGTCCTAGGAAAAGGTGTTTGGGCTGAAAGCGGTCTTTTCCAAAAAGAGGTTCTAGAAAAGCGGTAAAAATGGGGAAGGTGAATAAGGACAACATTCCAATGGCGACACTTGACCATTGGAGTGCATAAAAATAGGTGATCCAATGAACTCCTAACAGCAACCCACTGACGAGAAGTGCTCCCGGAGCTTTCCTAAAAAGTGTCAAAAGGTTGTTCTGAGAAAACCAACAATAAAGAGTCAAACAAACAAAAGCAATTAGGGAACGCCAAAAAATGGTTTGGGTGGGCTGGAGTAAAATAGACCGTCCGAGGACGCCAGAGGTGCTGATGCAAAATACTCCTATGTTAAGTAGGATCAAATGTTGTAAAGGGCCTTTTTTAGAGGGCCTCATGGTGTTTGGAATTGCCGAGCGACACTAGGATTTTTGAAGTCTTTGGTGTAATTGTAAAATCCGATTCCTGTTTTTCTGCCCAAATGACCAGCGGCAACCAGCTTTCGAAGTAGCACAGAAGGCGCATATTTACTCTGACCGAATTCTTGATGAAGTACTTCCATAATAGCCAAACAAATATCCAAACCGATAAAATCAGCCAATTGAAGTGGTCCCATTGGGTGCCCCATTCCAAGCTTCATGATATTGTCAATTTCTTCAACACCACTGACTCCCTGTAAGAGTGTTTCAATTGCTTCGTTAATCATGGGAATGGCAATCCGATTGGCTACAAAGCCAGGGGCATCCGAAACGACTAAAGGTGTTTTGTTGATTTGTTTGCTGAGTTGACAGATGGTGTCAATGACTTCCGGATCGGTATCATGCCCCTGTATAACTTCCACCAAAGGCATCATGGGGACAGGATTCATAAAATGCATGCCAATGACTTTCGCTGGGTTTTTACAGAGCGCCCCCAAGGCTGTGATGGAAAGTGAGGAAGTATTGCTGGCAAGAATGCAATTGTTCTTTCGGTAGTGTTCGATGTCTTTAAACACTTGTTTTTTAACGGCTTGATTTTCTGAAACGGCTTCAATAATGAGATCTGCTTGAGAAAAAGCGCGTTCTTTTTCTGTAGTTGTTTGGATATTACCCAAGCATTCGATTTTGAGGGCTTCGGAGATTTTCCCTTTTTGCAATTGCCGATTGAGGTTTTTAGCAATTGTTTGAAGCGCCTTGTCTAGTTGCGCTGTAGCGGTATCATATAAAAGCACAGAAAAGCCATGTTGTGCAAAAGTATGCGTGATACCATTCCCCATGGTACCGGCACCCACCACGGTGAGTTGTTGTATTTTCATAGGAATTATTTAGAACGGTTTGCCAACTTCTTCGAAAAGTTCGTTTCGAAGTTTGTGATAGGCTTCTTTATCAGAATCGATCACTTCGGAAGCTAGGAGTCCTTTATTGTCTAAGAACCAACGCGTAGATAATGGATGAAATGTTTTGCTTAGGTTGCGATCGCTCCACATAGACATTTCAAAAAGAATTGGATAAAGATCGATTCCTTTATTTTCCAAATAGTATAGTTTGACTTTTTTGTTTTTGGGACTGTACATAAAGCTGATAAATCCCGATTTGGAAAGTGCTTGTAAACGGGAAGTCAAAATATTGGATGCAATTCCCTCAGGGGCATTGAGAAATTCTTTGAAGGTTTTTCGCCCCATGAATAAATCCCGGATGATTAGTAAAGACCACTTGTCTCCAATCAAATCCAAAACATTTGTAATTGGACAGCCTGATCGATGCATTTTTTATTAGGATTTTATACCCTAAAAGTAACAGATTCTTTGCGATTCTAAAATATAATTGAATCAAATTTGGGGATTTTATAAAAAATGGTTACTTTTATTCTGCAACCATAAATCAATTTTGACTGTGTTGGAAATTTTCCAATGACACCCAAACTGCTATTTAACCTTCCTGTGTTCGCATATAATGCACAAAACCCTTTTTCTGAATTTTTTAGGGTTTTGTGTATTTTTTTATCCTTTAAAATAGCGATTAATGTCAGTAATAATGCGAAACGCGATATAATTTTGCTTTAGCCCGAAAGGGTCGTTACTAACGCCTTATGCATTTCCTTTTTCAGGGGAATCTATGGGATTGAATTCAATAAAAAATTCTATCGCTTTGCGGTCAGACACAATTCATTCAATGATAGAGTCACTCTTGAGGGACAAAAATCAGCATCAACATGCCCCTCAACGTTAAAATAGTATTCGATTTACAGGTCAAAATCCGTTTGAATAACACGAGTTTAGTATCTTGCAGCTAATTAATTACTATAAGCAAAGCACATGAAAAAAGCTTTTCTCCTAATTACAGCCTTTACATTATTTACTTGTTCGAAAGAAGAGGAAGCTCCAGAAGAGGTAATTCCTGATCCAACAACCTTTCTGGAAAAATACAACAACACTGCTTGGGAAAATTCGGAGTCGGGACGTATTGGCTTTGTTGATGACACGAGTCGTTTTTTATGGACGGTTCCTTTGGTGGGTGATTGTAGTTTCATTTCAGACAATCAAACAATTGAAGCCGATGGAGGAATATATAGCATTAGTATTGAAAGAAATATTCCAAGCGAATTTGTTTACACCATTGTATTTTCGATCGGAGAAAACTCGGCGAGTTACACTAAGGTATTCACGGAATCAAACGATGTGCTTACGGAAACCTCTGTTCGTTCCATACTTGGCGAACAAGACGAGCCCGAAGTTATTACCCACACCTTGATATCAGGATCACTTTCGTCTTACTGCCAATAAAAAATTGCTTTGGTTCAAATCGGCCGCTTATCCACCCAAGAAGAGCTGTACCAGATTAAAGACTTGCAGACAAAAAACCTTAAGTCAAATCTCAGCCCTTCCGAGCAAGAAACTCAAGGTTTTGTGACGGCTTCTTACACCTTCGATTTCCTAAAAAAGATGAATGAATTGCATCCTGCAATTATCGCTAAGGAAGGAGGTCAAATGGTGGGTTACGCTTTGGTAACTACTTCGGAAATAAAAGGAAGTCATCAGCTTCTAGATGATTTGATCGGGCATTGTGATGAGGTTGTTTTTAAAAACGTTTCTTTAGCGTCGATCCCTTATGCAATTGTAGGGCAACTTTGTGTAGCAAAGGCCTACCGAGGGCAAGGCTTGGTACAAAAGATGTATACCCATTTCAAAGAGTCAATGCAGCAAACCCATCAATGCTGTATAACAGACGTAGATGAAGAGAATCCTCGATCTCTTAGAGCACACCAAAAAGTAGGATTTGAAGTGGTCGGCCGTCTTGGTTATGGCGGCTCCCAATGGAATTTGGTTCTTTGGGATTGGAATCGATCGGAAGTGTCGAGAACCTAGATTTTTCTTTTGGAAATAGTTGCGCGAGTCAAAAAACCAGCTGGACCAAGATTACCCCTTAGATCCTTTTGTCTGGGGGAGCTTTGACAAAACCATTTCCAAAATCACCCACGTCAATTCATTTAGACAATATCTGCAAGCTGCCTAGGCACTTCTTTTGATTGCAATGATCAATAGTGAAAAAGCAGCGGGTTTTATCGTCCCAGCAAAATCCATGACGATTTATAATTTGTAGCAATTGCAGCAAAAATTGTGCTGCTTCATTGGAGGCCTGTCTTTGGAGGCACATAAAACACATTTGAAAACAATCGTAAAAAATGTTTTAGAAACCGTAAATTGACATCGCCCTACGTGGCTTTTAAAATATAACGACGTATGAGAAATGGACTCCTATTTTCCATGGCTCTCTTTTTTGGAGTTGTCTTTGGATTTTCACAAGAATTATCAGAAAGCTTTAAACCCTTAAAGTATCGGAACATCGGTCCTTTTAGAGGAGGACGTGCCAATGCCGGAACTGGAGTTATTGGTGATCCAATGACCTACTATATGGGGACTACTGGTGGAGGTGTTTGGAAAACATCCGATGCGGGGCAGCATTGGAAAAATATTTCTGACGGCTTCTTCAAATTGGGATCTGTCGGGGCTATTGCCGTTTCGGAAAGCAATCCAAATGTAGTTTATGTAGGGATGGGTGAACATGCTCCTCGAGGAGTCATGACTTCTCATGGCGACGGAGTATATAAATCCAGTGATGCAGGAAAGACTTGGACGTCTGTTGGTTTGGAAAAAACACAGCACATATCCCGTATTGTTATACATCCAACCAATTCTGATATTCTATGGGTAGCAGCTCAAGGAGCTTTGCATGGACCCACACAAGAAAGAGGGATTTATAAATCTGTTGATGGCGGAAAGAGCTGGAAAAAAACCCTTTATGTCAACACTCTTACTGGAGCCAGTGAGTTGTCGATTGACAGCAACAATCCCAATGTTCTTTATGCAGCTTTATGGGAACACATTCGAAAACCTTGGCAGGTGGTTTCTGGTGGTTCGGGAAGTGGTCTGTACAAATCTACTGATGGAGGAGAAACATGGAAAAAAATCCATAAAGGATTGCCAAAAGAAAAAGGGAAAATGGCCATTGCGGTCTCCCCAGCAAATTCACAAACTGTTTTTGCGCTTATTGAAAGTGATTCACAAAAAGAAAAAGGAGGCTTGTTCGTTTCCAAAGATGCGGGGGACAGTTGGTCACGTATTAGTGGGGACCATCGCCTAATTCAGCGGGCGTGGTATTATATTGAAATTGCCTTAGATCCTAATAATGAAGACATTGTGTATGTGATGAGTGCATCCACCTATAAATCAACAGATGGAGGGCAAAGTTGGAACCGAATGCCAAGTGCTCACGGAGATTATCACGATCTGTGGATCAATCCTCAAAATTCATCCAATATGATTTTGACTAGCGACGGAGGATCCGAAATTACTTTTGATGGAGGGTCTCATTGGTCTCGTATCGATCACCTCCCCACGGCCCAGTTTTACCGAATCAATACGGATAATTTATATCCCTACCATATTTATGGAGGGCAACAGGATAATTCTTCTGTAAAAATTGCGAGCATAGGCATAGGAAGTGGGGGGATTGGGGTTCAGCATTGGACTTCTTCTGCTGGAGGAGAAAGTGCCTTTTTGGCCTTTGACCCAGACCGCCCAACAAAGGTAATGGGAGGAAGTTATTTGGGGACAATTGACATTCTAGACGTGGCAACCCAGCAAAGTACTGAGATCATGATGGAGCCCAATTTATATTTGGGATTGGCCGCTCGCGACATGAAATACCTTTATAACTGGAATGCTCCTATTATACGATCTCAGCACGAAGAAAACACTTATTTCCATTGTGCTCAATATGTATTGCGGACTCGTGACGAGGGTTTGAGTTGGGAAGTGATTTCTCCAGACCTAACAAGAAATCAAGACAAGAAACAAGGAAAAGGGGGTGGTCCCTATACCAATGAAGCCGTTGGGGCCGAAAATTATGGGACGATCAGTTATATGGTAGAATCTCCCCATGAGATGGGAGTTTTTTACACTGGAAGCGATGATGGTTTGGTCTATCGAACCAAAGATAATGGTGTTAACTGGGAAAACGTAACACCAAAAGGACTGGAGGAAACGTTGATTAACAGTATAGAAGTGTCTCCTCATGATCCTGCAACAGTATATATTGCGACCACTCGCTATAAGTTTAATGACTTTACACCCGCGCTGTATAAGAGTACCAACTACGGTCAAAGCTGGAAGTTGATTTCCAAAACACTTCCAAAAGAGGCTTACACCAAGGTGGTGCGTGAAGATACAGCCCGAAAGGATTTATTGTTTGCAGGAACGGTAGAAGGAGTTTATGCTTCTTGGGATGGAGGATTGCACTGGAAATCTTTACAACTCAATCTTCCCCAAACACCCATAACGGATCTTAAGGTGGCTCACAACGATTTGGTGGTGGCGACACAAGGGCGTTCTTTTTGGATTTTAGATGATTTGGAGTTCTTGCGACAAACGGAAGGACAGGCAGCTAACAACACAAAACTTTATACACCCACTGCGGCTTTTTGGGCGCATTGGTATAGCAGTATGAACTGTAATTCACCCAGTGGTCAAGACTCTTTTGAGGGGGTGAATCCGGCCACCGGCATGGTGTTGTATTATGAACTAAATGACGCCTCAAAAGAACAGCCAATACATCTGCAAATCCTCGATGCTGAGGGTCGTTTGGTGAACGAGTTTCATTCGGATAAAGATCCAAACTACAAGAGTTATGAAGGAGCTCCTTCACCTCCCAAGACCTTAATGAATGAAAAAGGACTCAATCGTTTTGTTTGGAACCTGAGACATCGTTCGCTACCAGGCGCGCCAGAGGTTTATATCGAAGGAAGTTACAGTGGTCACAAAGCAATCCCAGGGAGGTACACCATTCGTCTCAAGCAAGGAGAACTCATTTTGGAAACAAAAGCTGAAATAATTCCAAACCCAGAAATTTCTCTTTCAAAAGAAGACTATCAAGTCTATCACGAATTTATGAGTGCTGGAGAAGCAGCTTACACAGAAATGACAATGCTTACCAATAGGATGTATTCTACCCAGCAGCGTTTAAAGCAGCTCCTGAAAAAACTCGACCAAGATGGACTGAAGAAGCTTCACAAGCAAGGAAAAAACTTATTAAAGGCAATGTCGGATTGGGATGCCAAAATGGTGCAACGTTTGTCCAAAGCCTATGATGATGTAGAAAATTATGAAAATGGCTTTACAGCTCATTACATCACCTTGATCAATCAAGTAGATAGTGATATTCCAAAAATAACAGTCGGTGCTCAGTCGCGCATGAAGGAACTCAATGCGGAATGGGCCGTTCTAAAGAAAGAAGGCCAAGCAATTCAATCGGATCTCATTCCCGCTTTTAATCAAGCGTGTTATGAACAGGGAATAGGAGTGCTTCCGCAACCCTAGTTTTAAAAAGGGCTCATTAATGGGCTCTTTTTGTTTTTGACCCATCGGCAAACGGAGTAAAATAGGACAGTTGATCTGTTTTTCTATATTTGTAAAAAAAATTGTTAGGGGGATTGGGTTTGCTACAAACTTATTTCCCTTTTGTTGTCAATGAAAGAGCGGTTGATATCCATATTATTTTTATCCACCTTAGGGTTGATGTTTGTTGCCACCAGCGCTGAATATGCGTTTTGTGATGCGCCACTTACAAAATTGACGCTAAAGGTAGAATGGGAGACCGAATCGGAATCGGAGGACAGTGAAAAAGAATTGGAAGACGTGGATAAAATCATTTTGTCGTTCAGCTATGAACTCAATAACGGTCAGATAATTCATATCTCATCCAGTGCTTTTGAATCTTTTGGAAGCATTCATCGCAAAATCCATCTACCCCCTCCAGAGCGAGCTTAGGTTTTTCGTCCACCTTGTGACTACAAGGTAATTTTAACACTATACTTTATCATCACTGCTCTCTGGGAGTGGTACGAATTATTTATAATGAAAACATCATTTATTCAAAATTTAAAATCAGATTTACCGGCTAGTATCGTCGTTTTTTTCGTCGCTTTGCCGCTATGTCTTGGGATTGCATTAGCCAGTGGTGCGCCACTCTTTTCTGGGCTTATTGCTGGAATTGTTGGGGGCATTCTTGTAGGCGTTTTGAGCGGTTCTCATATTGGCGTGAGTGGTCCTGCAGCCGGATTGGCGGCCATCGTATTGACTGCTATTGGTACGCTAGGCGGATTTGAGAATTTCCTTTTGGCTGTAGTTCTAGGAGGTTTTATACAACTTGCTTTTGGCTTGCTCAAAGCTGGAATTATCGGGTATTATTTTCCCTCATCGGTGATCAAAGGAATGCTCTCCGGTATTGGGTTAATTATCATTCTGAAACAAATTCCTATCTTTTTTGGTTACGTTGCTCCTGAAGGCGATTTTTCGTTTGTACAGTCCGACGGATCCAATACGTTTACGGGAATCACAAATGCCCTTGAGTTCATTAGCCCTGGGGCAACACTTATTGCGGTAATTGCAATGGGTATTCTCCTTCTATGGAGCAATATATTGGCTACAAAAGCGAGAATTTTCCAACTTGTCCAAGGGCCCTTGGTGGCTGTTGTTCTTGGGATTGTATATTATCAATTAACGGCCTCCAACGCGTATTGGGGTATTGCAGAAAACAACCTGGTAAAAGTGCCTATCCCGAAAGACATGAGTTCTTTCCTCGGACAATTTACCTTTCCAAATTTCTCCATGATTGGGGAAGCCCAAATTTGGGTCACTGCTTTTACAATTGCCTTGGTGGCAAGCTTGGAAACCCTTCTGTGCGTGGAAGCCACGGATAAGTTAGATCCGTATAAGCGAGTAACGCCCACCAACAGAGAACTCCTCGCACAAGGAGTGGGAAATATTTTTTCTGGACTCATTGGTGGTTTGCCCATTACTCAGGTGATTGTAAGGAGTTCTGCCAACATTCAATCTGGCGGACAATCCAAGTTGTCAGCAATCATTCACGGGATCTTTTTGCTGGTTTCGGTAGTTTTAATTCCACAGTTGCTCAACAAAATTCCCTTATCGGTTCTAGCGGCCATACTTTTTATTGTTGGGTATAAACTGGCCAATCCATCGACTTTTAGAAAGATGATTGCGCTGGGATGGAAACAGTATGTCCCTTATTTTATTACCATTATCGGTATTGTGTTTACGGATTTATTGGTAGGAATCGGCTTGGGACTTACGGTTGGAGTTATGATTATTCTAATCAAAAGCTATCAAAACTCACATTTCTTGCACATGGAAAAATCGGGAGAAGCTATTGCTGTCATAAAGATGAGACTAGCCGAAGAAGTAACCTTTATCAATAAAGGAGCAATCCTGAATCAACTCAATTCCATTCCCGATGGTACGTCTTTGGAAATTGATGTTCGTCGAACGCGTTATTTGGATAATGATATTATAGAAATACTGGAAGACTTTAACGAAAAGGCTAAGCTTGATGACATCAAGATCACGCTGATATCTGAAAGAGGAACGGTAGAAAACCCTTCTAGTTTTATTGAAATTTTCAATCCTATGCGCGAAATCGCATAGGTTTATAATGTAAAAAAACAGCTCATTCAATGGGCTTTAATTAAAAATAGTATGAAAGCATTTACAAAAACAGAACAAGAAAACATAAGCCCCAGTGAAGCATTAACACTCCTTAAAGAGGGGAATGCTCGCTTTTTAGAAAACCAAGCTATTGACCGGGATTTATTGAGTCAGGTGAAGGATACGCAAGGGGGGCAATACCCCTTTGCATGTGTATTGGGTTGTATCGACTCTCGCGTCCCTTCCGAATTGGTTTTTGATCAAGGAATTGGAGATATTTTCAATGTGCGAATTGCCGGAAACTTTGTCAACAAAGACATTCTAGGGAGTATGGAGTTCGCCTGCCAGGTAGCTGGCTCCAAATTGATTGTAGTCCTAGGGCACACCGCCTGCGGAGCGATCAAGGGCGCTTGCGACCATGTGGAGCTGGGGAACCTAACACATTTACTCAAAAACTTTGACAGTGTTCTAGAGAGTGTAGCCTATGAAGGAGACCGCTCTTCCCAAAACAAGGACTTTGTGGACTTGGTGACGGAAAAGAATGTGCATGACACCATTGCAGATATCAAAAGAGACAGTCCAGTTCTAAGTGCTTTGTACGAAGCAGGCAATATTGACATTGTCGGAGCTATTTACGATGTTGGCTCTGGAACGGTCAAGTTTTTATAAGAACGAAAAAAGCCCTTCGAAAGAAGGGCTTTTTTGTTAATAAGGTGTTTGTCCCATGAAATTTCCAGGAGGACTGTAGCGCGCCACCACATAAGTGGCTCCCGATTCTGACACAGCCAATGCCATCCCTACATGGGTAGAGGTTTTCCAAATCATCTGAGTGTAGTGACCAATTGCGCCAAAATTATTTTGCCCCGATCCAATAGGAGAATAGGTGTAGTCTTTAATTTCTTCATACCAAGCCTGAGCGGCCGCACGCCCAGAGCTTTCTTTATCCGTAGCGGTGGTCATGTACAGGTTTTCACCCTGCCCGGTTCGTTGGTCATTTTCTGAATGATACATACGATTTTTACCAGCCATATTTTTGGCCCAGAGCGCAGCATCTGCCGCTAGTTCATCAGACCATTGCAAGACGCCCACACCCACATCGGATCGAGCATCGTTATGGATTTTCAAAGCCGCTGCTTTGTCCTCCGCAAGAAGGGTGTATTCAGTGGAATTCTCTGAATTTTCTTTGGAGCAGTTGATTAAAGCAGAAATGCTAAGGATAAAGACAAGCTTATTCATTGATTCGAGTTTAGTTGATAATACACCGATCAAAAACAACATCATAATCGCTCCAGTCGGTCAGTTCAAAATATTCGGAGTCATCGGCCTTACGTTGAATGACAGGATAGTGGTCTTGATCAAACATCTCGCCATAGAGTATCTGTGCACTGTCCATGACAAAGTTATAGTCGACACCAAAACAGCTACAATAAAGCACGTCGCCAAAGTGTAGGGCTGTTATTCCATCGACTTGACTCCATGAAAACACTTGGTACACCCCACCACCAAAATCCAAAGAACCAATACCACCCGGGAAGATTTGTATTTCGGTACTCGCCCCTCGAAGGGCTGAATTAAGAGTGTACCAACAACCTATAAACTCACTGTTATATAAAGCTTCAAAATCGGCATTGGTGCGTTGCAGTTGCGTAATGATCAAATCCAAGTCAGCTCTAGAGGTTTTCATAGAAGCCAATTCCAAGTTGACCGCCTCAAGTTGCGCTTGTAAATTGGTAACGTCTCCTTCTATTTTTTTGGTACACCCCCAACTGCTTAATAAGAGCAAAAGCATTCCAAAACTGCATAAAATTCGCATAGTATATAGTTATTATGTTCTAAAATTACTGCAAATAGTTGAGTTGTTGGGGCTGCTGTTTTTGAAAGTAGTCAACGAGATCTTTGTTTTTTTCCACAGATTATGTGAGTACCTTACCAATCTATAGTTATATGAAAAGAATGGAAATAGGAATTGATAGTTTTGCCGGCATTGATATTCGTTACGGTTTACCCACCGCTAAGGACCGGTCCCGGTCAATTCATGAATTATTGGAACGAATAGTACATGCTGACCGAGTGGGATTGGATGTTTTTGGAATTGGCGAGCACCACCGCGATGAGTTTTTGGATTCGGCACCCCATGCACTTTTGTCTGCCGCAGCGGCGCAAACCCAACAAATAAAACTGACCAGCGCTGTCACGGTACTAAGTGCAGCCGATCCAGTACGTGTTTTTCAAAACTATGCCACGGTTGATTTGATCAGTGAGGGACGAGCTGGACTGGTAGTTGGCCGAGGATCTTTTTCAGAATCCTTCCCTTTATTTGGGTATGAATTTTCCGATTATGATGCTTTATTCGTGGAAAAATTGGACCTACTGCTTCAAATTCGCGAGAAAGAAGTTTTGAGTTGGCAAGGTCAGTTTCGCCCTTCTTTGCGTGCTCAGAAAATCACCCCCCGTCCTTATCAGGAAAAACTCCCAATCTGGGTGGGTGTTGGAGGTACTCCCGCCTCGTTTATTCGAGCAGGACAACTGGGATTGCCTTTGATGGTCGCAATTATTGGAGGGGAAACGCATCGTTTTGCTCCTTTGGTAGATTTGTATCGGAAGGCAGGAGCTGAGGCTGGATTTGCTCCCGAAGAACTTCAGGTGGGAATTCACTCTTTGGGCTATGTAGCCAACACTAAAGAGGCTGCCGTAGCGGACTACTTCCCAGGCTATCAAGAAGCGTTTAGTCGAATTGGAAAAGAACGTGGTTGGCCGCCCATAACCCGTAGTCGATTTGATATGCAAAATAGCCGTTTGGGAGCCTTTCTTGTGGCTGATCCAGAAGAAGTAGCCGATAAGATTGTCCGTCATAGTCAGGCATTGGGGGGATTGTCTCGCTTTAGCTTTCAAATGGACAATGCTGGGCTGACTCACGATCAGCTTATGCGCTCTTTTGAATTGATTGCACAGCAAGTAAAACCTATTGTTTTGGAACGATTGGCAGCTTCTGAGGGATCTTCAGGCAACCAATAGTTCCCTTTGATTAATAGAATCTATTGCTTTAAAGAAAAAAGACAGGAACATCTTTTTCCCCTCAAGGTTCTAAGTGCATTATGGATTTATTTTTATCTTTAAATAAATCATAAACCATTCAAAAATGAGAAATACTCTTTTTGCCTTTCTATTGGCAATTCCAATGCTAGCAATCGCTCAGAAAAAAAAGCAGAGTGGAACAATCTATGACCAACATCCAGGAATTACGGTTGTTGATCAATTTCACAAAGCTTTTGTTGAAGGAGACGAAGAAACACTCCGCTCACTTGTAACAGATGACTTTAAGTGGTGGCAGCAAAACACACAGCAACCTAAGCCAAAAACAATTGATCAGTTGGTCGGTCGTTCCAAATATTTTAGCAAAAACATGCTCAATTTATCCATTAAAGACCGTGGTCGTGCCTATACCGATGCCATGGAGTTTAAAGGAGGTAATGGGGCTTTTATCTATACATATAAAGTGCTTAGTGGAATTGATGAAAAAACAGGCATGATTCTAGAAATCCCTCGCGATGAGAGTTTTCTTTTGAGTAAGGATGGAAAGAAAATTCAATGGATTGCTATTTCGGACAGTCAGCTTAAATGGCAAAAAGCCTATGACGCATATGGAACACGTAGCAATGGAACAATCTTTAAAGACCATCCTATGATTGCTAAAGCGCGATTGCTTTATGCCTATATTTATATGGGTGATTTAGATGGAATGCGTGCGTTATATGCAGATTATGCTCGAATCTCTGACACAATGAACACCGAAGTAGATTCATTCATTTCTCCAGAGGAAGAGGTTGAAAATCTAAAGAAATTCCTCAATGACTATGAAGTCTTGAAAGTTGCAGAAAGTGGATACCCTGATTTGTTTGAGTATGAAGGGACAGATACCAAAACGATTATTTCGTGGTGGGACCTTACGGTGAAAAACAAAAAATCTGGGAAGATCAAAAAACACACTCAGCATTCTCAGATTGTAGTGAACAAGGAGGGCTTGATTATCAGAGAAATTTATTATTTCAATCCATCGCAATTACCAAAATAAGGCTTTACGGCGAAGTCTAAGAATAAAAAAACCCTTCATTGGAGGGTTTTTATTTAACGCTTTTTAACGTCTCCTTATCAGTTCTTTAGCATTCCTGAAGTTATCTTTGTAATGCTATGACACAGGACCCTTGCTTTCCTATGGCACGATAACTTTGTTTGTAATTGTTTGTGACAAACACTTTTTTCATTTTGATTTGGTTTACTTTAGAAAAGTGTCCCCCCCAAAGCAAGGGCTCCTCATAGTCTTATGGTTTAACTTTTTTTCTTTTCTTTTTTTTCTTCCGTTTTTTCTTAAGGCTTTTTTTCGAGGCATAAGCCGCTTCCTTCGTTTTTACGATAATCACCCCATTGGCACCTCGTGCTCCATAAACAGAAGCACTGGGGCCTTTTAGCGCTGAAACGGATTCAATGTCATAAGGATTTAAACTATTAAAGAGGGTGGGGTCTTCAGTTTGAACCCCGTCGATCACATAAAGTGGCGCATTGTTGTTCCACGTATTGTACCCTCTTACAATTACTTTTGGGGGGGCATCCATTCGACTGCGGTCTTGGACTATTTGCACCCCCGTCAACCGACCTTTTGATTGGTCAAGTGCATTTACAAAGGGTGGTTTTTGCGCCCAACAAAGTATTCCCGTCAGTAAATAGCAAATGGTGAGAAGTTGTTTTACCATCTTCATGAAAATTTATTTTCACATAATAAGGTGTGATGATTTACAGAAAACCATAAATCAGATCAAAAAGATTATTTGTCGGCTCCAGCCAAATCAAAAATTCTTTTTTCTAGGTCAACATGCCCAATATGCATATAAATCTGGTCTTCATGAGCACCCTTAACGAGTCCCCAGAATAGTTTTCTACTTTCGGCTTTGCTGGCATCCTTTGAAGGGGTTGTTGCTGCCTTGGCGAAATCTACAAGGTTGTTGAAACATTGCCATACTTCTACTTCGGGACCCGATCCCATATAATGGTAACTGACCCCACCAGCAATAGCGGCAGCGCTGTCAATGGCTGGTTTGATGGCCCAGTCAAAATAGGCATTCCCCATTTTAGCCCAACTACCAGAGGAGTTATAGCGACCAACAGACATGACAAAAGGAATATCAAAGTTTACATTTTCAATAGTTGCAAAACCAGTACTGCTGAATGTAGCTCGGATTTCGTCCGTATGACCATCACTAAAGCTGCGGTATTCAGCCCATTCTTTTTGGGCTGTTTCACGGTCTTTTTTATTGTTCATTGCTGCAATAGCATTTTTCACATTTTCTCCAGCAGCATCTGCGTCAGCATGATAATCCTCCATTGTTGCGTACTGTTGGTAGATTACAAAAGTATGCCCCGATCCATACCAGTGGCGAAACAACCAATCACCCGTAATGGTGCGATTAGGCCCCATGGAGAGGTCAGTGAATTTTTTGTGAAGTGCCACAAACCGAGGGATTTCAGCAACCGAAATATCTGTGAGATAGGTTACGGATTCGTAAGACCTCTGATCTTGTGCTTGAAGGTTCGTCGTGAACAGACAAACAAAAAGGAATATAATTTTTTTCATAAGATTTATTTTTTGTTATTGAGCATCTTCTTTTAGAGGACGTTGCGCAAATTGATCAAGCCAAACGACTTTGCCATCTACGACATAGTAACTTTCAAAGGAGTTGGATATTCTGTCATTTCCAAGCGAATCTTTCCAAGTATTTTTGAATCGTGCCATAACATGTTCGCCTCCCATATTGGGTTTTATATCCACAGAGTGAATGGACATTAGTTCCCAGCTTAAGCTAGTGTTTTTTCTTTCTTTCATAGGAGCAAAGAAAGCTTCGGCAGTCTGATAGCGCTGTCCGCGGCTAGTGGTAATTCGAACAGAGTCAGCAAAGAAAGTAGCCATCGTGTCGTAGTCACGTTCTTTCCATACTTTGTCAAGAGCCACAACCACATCAATAGCGGCATCAGTTCCCAAGTACCATCCAGTATTGGCAACGTCTTTGTCCTTATTGGGGTGATAGCCGATTTCGCGTTCAGGAGTAGCAGTCTGGCAACTCATAAGAGCTAACGACAAGCTAAAAAACAGTAATTTTTTCATGTTAAATGGATTATAGTTATTAATGGATTAAGGATCTTTTTGGAACCTTAAGTTGTTTTGACCGATTTGAAAAAAATGGAGCTTGAGAACAATTGATGCTGTTTCGAGTTCTCAAAGGAATTCATTGAATTTGGTTAATGGTCGCTTAAAGATACAATTTTCTAGGAATTGCACTTTTGACTCCCATAGAGATAAAAGAAAAGTACCCAAACGGATTGCGCTAGGAAGAGGGCTTGGTTTGTCTTGGTTTTGCGGATTGTGAACCACTCTTTTGGACAAAAGTAATAGCATGCCCTTCCTTGCCTGCACGGCCGGTTCTTCCGATCCGGTGAACATAGCTTTCTCGCGATCCCGGGATGTGATAATTCACCACCAGAGAGATATTGTCAATATCAATGCCGCGCGAAGCGACATCCGTGGCAACCATTACTTGAATTTTCCCGGACTTAAAATTTTGAATAGCTTTGGATCGGTAGTTCTGGGATTTGTCCCCATGAATTTCATCGACACGGAAATCATTCTTTTTAAGCTGTCGGTAGAGGCGGGTTACTTGGCGTTTTGTATCCAAAAAGATAAGCACCTTGCGGTATTCTTTTCGTTGCAGGAGTTCCTGCAAGATCTGATTTTTTTCTTCTGGACTTTCCACTCGAATGACGTCTTGGTAGATATTATCCGTATTGGATTCCCCTTGGGATACACGAACTTTTTCGTATTCCGGCATCAGGGTTTGAATGACTGATTTTTGTTTTTCTGTTTGGGTGGCAGAAAATAAAATGGTTTGCTGCCGGTTAGGCATCTGATCTACAATTTTGAGTACTTCTTGCTGGAAGCCCATGTCTAACATGGTATCAAATTCGTCAAGTACTAAATTGGTGGTATCAAAAAGCTTAAGAGCTCTTCTGTTCAGCATGTCATTGACTCGTCCAGGAGTTCCAATGATAATATGGGCTTCACGGCGTAACTTGGATACGTCTTTGTTGATATTGGTTCCGCCAATCAAGCAGTGGGAATAAATCTGAAGCCCTTTGGTAAGACTTTTAAATTCGGTTTCGACTTGCTGTGCCAGTTCTCGGGTGGGCACCAAAACAATGCTTTTGTTTTTCTTTTTGTTGTAGAGCAAGCGTTCGATGATTGGAATTAGGAAGGCACCAGTTTTACCAGTACCAGTATTGGCAATTCCCATGATATTTTCCCCTTCCAAAATCATTTCAATCGTTTTGTCTTGTATTTCGGTAGTATTGACAAACTTTTTGACTTTTAAACGCGATTGCAACTTGGCATGAAGTGGCAAAGAAGCAAAGGAGCGAGTAACTACTTCTTTCTTTTCTGTTTGCGTTAGGGTTTTGTTGATGAGCGTATTGGGGTCTAGTTGTTGTTTTTTAAAACGACTACCACCGCCACTACGTCCGCCAGAGCTTCGTCCACCCCCTCCATTTCGTTTGGGACGGGAACGGAAAGAACGATTGCTTTTGGAGTCTTCTCTCTTTTCAGTACGTTTGCCGCGAAAGCTTTTGGGATTATTTTCTTGCGATTTGCCCTTTGTTTTTGGTTTTCTCATAGGTTGTTATTACAAATCACAATGACTGTGTTTGGGAATACAAAAAATTGAATTCTCCCAAAGTCGTAGCTGTAAGTTGAATGGATGCTGTATTGCTTTAATAGTGCGGCTGTTTTTTTCAGCTCTCGGCAAAAGTACGACTTCCCTTAGAGCTGACCTAATCCCTAAAAAGAATCCTATCTTTAGCAAGCATTCTTAAAATAATCATATCCATGAAAGTATATCAAATTCTTCTGTTTGGATTGAGTGTTTTCCCTTTTTTTACGCTAGCACAATTACCCTCAGCAGCGGAGGTCCTTGAAAAGAGTATTGCCTATCACGATCCAAATGGGCGTTGGGCGTCTTTCTCTGGCACCCTAGCCATAGAAATGACCCTGCCAAAAAAAGGAAAACGGATGAGTCAGTTGGAATTGAACTTCCCACAACGTTATTTTAAGAGTACAGTCACCCAAGAGGGGACTACCATCGTGTCAGAATGGACCAATGGCAACTGTGCGTATTGGCTCAATGGGAGTCAGGATATCTCAGCAGAACAGCGAAAGACGTATCGATTGAACTGTGAACGTACCACACAAATGCGCGATTATTATATTTATTTGTACGGTTTGCCCATGAAATTGAAAGACCCAGGAACTCGTTTACACCCAGAAGTCCAAAAAGTAAACTGGCGTGGAACCGTTTATCTACGTCTGCGAGTTGACTACGATCCTGCCGTAGGAAAAGACCGCTGGTATTTTTATTTTGACCCAACGAATTATCAATTGCGACACTATCAGTTCTATCATGAGGAGGCCAAAAACGATGGTGAATTTATCCTGCTTTCTGAAGAAATAGAAATACAAGGCATGAAAATTCCTAAAATAAGAGCCTGGTATACTCATAAAGAAGAACGCTATTTGGGTACCGATGTTCTTGTTAAGGGTTCTTAAGTAGGGACTACTATATTTATATAGGGCGCAACATGGAAGGGCATCAATAAATTACACTAACGACTCCAAGGAAATCTTATTTAGCAGGAGGGAAAAACAAGGGAACGCACAGCCATCCCACAAAACACAGGGCTCCACAGCCATAAAGACTTAAGTAGACCCATTTAGGCAGGAATTTTTGGGTACTGAAGCCCAAGGCTCCAAACATGATCATAAGTCGTTCCAGTCGTTTTCGCCACATTTGTTTTGCCATATAGGGAGATGTTTTTAGGCGTGAGGGCTTTTTTTTGAAAAGCCGTGCAGTTGTTGCTGTACAAAAGAATCGCCAACCTGACTATCGCCTGGGAAGCCCAATTTAAGATCACCATTGACTTCGGGTACATAATGCGTTCCAAATAGATAGTCCCACAGACTAAGACTAATTCCGAAATTAACCCCTATTTTTCCTGCCGGAAGGGCATAGGCGTGATGGTAGAGGTGCATGATGGGATTATTCAAAATATATTTGAAAGGCCCCCAACTGATCCGAACATTGGCATGATTCAGATGTCCGATGGTAATCGCTAAAAAATGCACAGCATAGGCATGGGTAGGCTCCAAACCACCCAAAAGCAATAGCATTATGGTTTTCAGGGGTTTGAAAAGAACATTTTCCATCCAATGGTAGCGGAAGTGCGCGGCAAAGCCCATTTCTTTGACACTGTGATGGATCTGATGAAAACGCCACAAGGCGGGGATTTTATGCAATGCCATATGCGTTAGCCACTGGACAAAGTCCATTGCCACAAAGAAAAGAAGGTATTGCAACAAAGGGGGAAGGCTGTGAAGGTTGACCCAAGCGAAAGATTCTTTTTCAAAGCCCAAACGCTCTGCACCATATTCAAAAGCAGCATAGAAACCACTTACGGCCGTAGCAAAAAGAAAAAAATTGAAAAACATATGGGCCAGGTCTCTAAAGAAATCTTTGCGGAAAACCCCCTGCTGTTTGCGCCAAGGAAAAAAAATCTCCAAACTCCAAACAAGAAGCGAAATCAAAATCAATCCCCAGAAGTAATTCAAATACCAAGGAACTTGAAAAAGAAGGCTCTTAAGGAACCAATTCCCAGTATTGTAAATAGTGTGTAGGATGAGATCTAGAATTTCCAAAAGCCCGATTTTTGATCCAAAAATACGATGAATTGAATAACAAACAACAAACAAAGTCAGGAACAGCACCTTCAAAACCCAATCAAAAAACGAAAGGAAGTACCGTTTTGATGGTAAATCTTCAACAAAACCTAAATATACTTGCTTACTATAATATAATTGTTTAACTTTATAGAAAAATTGTTAAACGTGAAATTGGAGCGCAAAAAGTTGGTTTATTTTGATAATGCAACCCAAAGGATACGGATTGACAAGTATTCTTGGACAAGAACTGTAATGTCGTTTGTGTTTATGCTGGTTTCAAAAAAGTTTTGATGACAGTTTTTGTCCTTTTATAATGCAACTATAGTTTATCCTTTCCAAATTTTCAACTTTCTCTCAATGAATTTTAAAAGCTATCTAGAATTCATTTTTTAGAGCGTACCTAGTTTAAAAAAATAGAAGCTTTCTTCGAGTTTTTCTATGGGATTCATGGTCAAATTACAGCCGTATTATCATCCGACGACCTGCCCAAAGGGAAGCAATCAGAAGCAGCCCAATACAGATTCCAGCGGTGTTAACAACCGAAGGATATGCACGATGAAATGCGTTGGGGTCAATATGTTTTAGGTATATGCCGGCATAGGCCCAAACAAGAACCAGCCCATAAGCAATCTGATTCAAGCGAAGGAGCTGACGCAAGCCAATCAAAAGTCCAATGAAAAGAATAATGACCGTCCAGTTTGTCGGACTGATACCCAATCCACCCCACTCATAAGCCACCAGGACGGCTGTGGTATTGGCAATTGTAGCGACGGTGATCCAGCCAAAATAAACCGTAAAAGGAAGCTGCCATCGCAGGCGTTCCAAAAAGGGTTTGATGTCATTAGTAACTTGTGTGATCCTGATGAGAGTACTGAGAATTCCAAGCATGATCAGCAGTGAAAGCCCCCACGATTCGTAGTGCCATGCCAAAATCCAACTGCTATTAAGCAGGGTGTTGACAATAAACAGTTTTCGAATTCGATTTTTTTGGGGGTCCGTGGCTCCCATCAAATTGGCAATAGCAAAAATCAGCAAGAGGAGATAAATCAGTCCCCAAATGGAAAAAGTAGCCCCTTGAGGTGTAAACAAATTCTCCAGTTGATCGGAGAGTTGCCCTGTGGTTCGATTGTTGATCGGCAAAATATTGGCCAACGCGTTCATGGCGATCATTTGAACGTAGGCAAAAAGAACCCCTATTTTCAGAATATTTTTTTCCATTGGGTAAGTGGTCACTACTAATTTAGTTACAATAAGAAAGATAAATAAAACACTTGATTTTAAGGGTTTAAAGAGCGGTTCCTTTTTAAAATAGAAGAGGAATCGGTTGCAGTTTTGTATTTTCATGCATAAAAAAAAATATCATGAGCAAAAAAATCGTTGTTCTACTTTTAGTCGTTTTGGCATTTTCAAAGCTGACGGGACAGGAAGAATTGGGGTATCAGGTTCCCAAAAAAGAATTGTTGGATCTGGTAGATGTGGATTTAGCACCAGCAGTACTGACAAATTCTGACAATACACTTTTGGTATTGCTCTCGCGATCAACCTACAAAAGTATTGCAACGCTTTCCCGCAAAGAACTTCGGATTGCTGGACTGCGGGTAGATCCACAGCGGTTTATTGGAAGCCGCACCACCTATTATAACAAAGTGGAATTGATCGATCGTTCCAAAGGTCAATCCAAACAGGTCGTAACTGGATTGCCAGAAAACCCCCAATTGACCAATTTTCGCTGGTCACCCGATGAAAAAAAAATAGCCATGACCCACACCACAACCCAAGGCGTGGAACTTTGGGTACTGGATGTGACCCAAGGCAAGGCCCAACGACTCCTTTCCGATCCCTTAAACGCAACCATGCGAACTAGCGTTACGTGGTTAAAAAACAGCAAAGAACTATTAGTCAAGTTTATTCCCAAGGACCGCAAACCGCTCATCGATCAAACAGCGATTGTTCCTACAGGACCCAAAATCACCGAAAACAATGGTGAAAAAGCACAAAACAGAACCTATCAGGATTTGATTAAAAACCCTACTGATGCAAAGAATTTCACCCAATTAAGCCGTTCGGAAATCCGGATCGTAAATCTCAATGGTACGCAGCGACCTTTCTTAGAAGCGCGTATGTATCGTTCTGTTCAGGTGTCACCTAATGGGGATTATGTATTGGTTGATTTTGTAAAACCTCCTTTTTCTTATTTGGTGCCCTATTATCGATTTCCTCGCGAAACACGGGTGTATGATTTGAATGCACAACAGGTTGAGACGATTTCGGATTCCCCTTTACAGGAAGTATTGCCCAAAGGATTTATGGCGGTAGCCAAAGGAAAGCGGAATATCAGTTGGCGTAAAGACGAGCCGGCAACACTCTATTATGTGGAGGCCTTGGACGGAGGAGATCCCGAAATTGAAGTGCCCTATCGGGATGCAATTTTCCAATGGAAAGCTCCTTTTGATGCTCCACCGCAAAAACTCACACAAATAAAAAACCGGTATGCGGGGGTCGTTTGGGGCAACGCCTCCACCGCGATCATCTACGACCGTTGGTGGAACAACCGAAATTCCAAAACCTATGTGTTTGATCCCAGCAAAAACAATAGCACTGCACGAATTCTAAACGATCGCAATTACCAAGATCGCTATAGTGATCCAGGAGATTTTGTGACCAAAAAAGGAAAGCTTGGTGAGACAGTCTTGGCCTTGCAAGGGAAAAAAGCTTTTCTCTTGGGGGAGGGCTTTTCAGAAAAAGGACAGTTCCCTTTTTTGGATCAAATTGACTTGTCCAGCTTGCAAACAAACCGCATATATGAGTCGGCCTACACCGATAAATATGAACAACTCTATGACTACAATCCAAAAACCAAAAGCCTAAGAGTGCGGATTGAATCCAAAAGTGAATATCCTAATTATTTTATTCGTTCACTAGGAAAAAAGAAAAGACTTGAACAACTGACATTCTTTGCAAATCCCTTTAAAAAACTTGAAAACGTTGGTAAAGAACTGATCAGCTACAAACGAGAGGATGGCTTGGAACTCAGTGGTGTTCTGTATACACCCGAAGGTTTTGACAAGGAAAATCCAAATCCCCATCCAATGATTCTATGGGCCTATCCACGGGAGTTTAAAGACAAAAGCAGTGCCGCCCAAAAGACCAACAATCCCAACCGATTTTTATACCCTTTTTGGGGATCTCCAATTTACTGGGTTACGCAGGGTTATGTAGTACTAGACCGTGCGGCTTTTCCCATTGTGGGAGAAGGCGATGAAGAACCCAATGACAGTTTTCGTACCCAGTTGGTAGCCAACGCCGCTGCTGCCATCAAAGCAGTGGTCGATAAAGGCTATGCAGACCCCGACAGAGTAGCGGTGGGAGGACACAGCTACGGGGCTTTTATGGTGGCTAATTTGCTCAGTCATTCCAACTTGTTTGCTGCAGGAATTGCGCGGAGTGGAGCCTACAACAGAACCCTTACTCCCTTTGGCTTTCAAAGCGAATCCCGATCGTATTGGGAAGCACCAGAAGTATATTACAGCATGTCCCCTTTTATGCATGCCGATAAGATGAAAACACCCCTGTTGCTTGTCCACGGAGAAGCGGATAATAATTCGGGAACCTATCCACTTCAAAGTGAACGCTACTACAATGCCTTAAAAGGACTCGGTGCTACCACTCGCTTGGTGATGTTTCCCAAAGAAAGTCATGGCTACCGTGCCAAAGAATCCATCTTGCACCTTATTTGGGAGCAAGATCAATGGTTGGAAAAACACGTCAAAAATAAACAGACATCCCTGAAAAAAATTAACACCAAACCCAAAGGCTAGGAGTTTTCTCAAGGTGCAGAATAGGTTCTAGTTGGACAGAAAATCAAGGGTGATGGCAAGGCTTTTGGCGGGCTTTTCTTCCATGGGAAGATGCCCCGTTTCTTTCATGACCACCACGGTGCTCGTTGCGATTTTTTCTTCAAAACGATAAGCATTTTTGAGGGGTATCCATGCGTCCTCTGCACCCCAAAGGATGAGTGTAGGATTCGTGATGAGCCCAAGACGATCGGTGTAGTCTTCTCGTTCTATTTTTGCCCGATCGATAAATGCAGTTCGATTTCCCGGTGCTAAGGTGAGTTCATAGTACCGATCGAGGATTTGTGTGCTTATCAAATCGGGATTGTAATACACTTCCTTTAGGTTTTTCTTGATAAAAGCCTTGGGTGTCACATAGCGGATCAGCATATTGATCCCTGGGGTTTTGGCCAGCGAAATCACCATCGGACTTTTTTTAGAAGGGAACCCACTAGGGTCTATTAAGATGAGCTTTTGTACTTTGTCGGGATGATAAGAGGCATACAACCATGATACCAGTCCGCCCAGGGAATTGCCTGCCAAATGAAATTGGTTGACGTCCAGTTCTTTCAGAAAGGCATCAATCAGATCAACATAGTCTTTGGATGAATAGCGTTTTTTCGGGTCTTTTCCTGTTAAACCATAGGCGGGTAGATCGAGTCGGATCACCCGATGGGTTTGAGACATTTCCTGAGCCCAAGCATCCCAAGTATGCAAAGAAGCCCCTGTTCCATGAACCAACACAATGGCATCTCCTGTGCCTTCGTCTCGGTAATGAATGCGCAGCTCGTTGAGTGCCATAAATTTTGACGGAGCGGCGGCATATTTATTTTTTAGAAAATCCAAAGGCAGATCGGGGGTGACACTAAGGTAGCCCACTACAAGGAGAATGATCGCAATTAACAGTCTTTTTCGATTTAAAATTTTAGAAATCATCAGGCTACTTTTTGAATGGGTTTGGCTTTTCGAATTTGTGTTTTGATGGCAATTATTCCCGAAGGTCTAACCCCAATGACACATACTTTTTTTTCGTTTTTTCTGATATAGTCATATAATGCATGTAAAATAGCAAAATTTACGTTTGACCCACAATGGTCAAGCTTATAGGTGCCTTATTTCAAGGGTTTTAATCGGCTGATATGATCGGTTGCATTTTTGATTTTTTCTTTTGAAAAATACAAGGGGAAATAGCGATCTGCGGCCCAATCTTCAAAAAGATTATTGTAATAGGGGCTTTCTGGATCGCCAGACTGTCCCGGTGCGTTGGTTCCCACAGCACTATCCCAATCCCCAGTATTAACAATCATCCGAAAACTGGCGCCACTGCTTTGATTGAGATTATTACCGGTCGAATTGGGGGTATAACCATTTCCGCCTCTGGGTAGGGGCCCTACATTCAGTTTTTGTGCAATGGCTTCTGTTGCAAGACCGCCCAGTGCATGGGTTATTTTACTGTGTTTGAAATCGAATTGGCCATAGGCCCACTGAGAGGGGTCGCTGCCCAATTGTTTGTTGAGGTTGATCATTGCGTTTTCAAAGCATTGGTGTAAAAAGGCATCACGATTTTCTTCATTTTGAAATTTCTTTTCTGGGGTTTCGATCCAATCGATAATGCGCTTGAGCTGAAGACTAATAGCAGCCCTTGATTTTGGCACAAACCGGGCATTGGCTTCTTTGATAATTTCATTTTCCCATGCTACATAAAGGCTGGCTTCTATAGCATTGGGATCCAATCGAAAATCCCATTCCATCAAGCGATCCCGTAGGACTGATTCTTTTGCTTCAAAGCGAAGCCTTTTCAAATAGGGAACCAAAATTCGAGCAGGAAGGGAAGTAACATCGGTTTGCAATGCCATCATATCTTCCATGGTAAAGTCATCACGGGATTGGAGAATTTCTTCGATCCTTTGTCCTCGGTAGGGATCAGACCAAGAGTAGCCAATGGCGTCCCAGCGGGTATAGTCAGAGCTGGTAACATTTTGATTGGCGGTGGCAATAAATCCTTCGTCTGGATTGACGCTATGGGGTTTTTCCAAAATGGGTAAATAGCCATCCCATTCATAGGAGCCGTCTCCTGGCACAGGGACAAGGCCACTAAAGTTTTTTCGAATGGGGGCAATGCCCACTGCTTGCCAGCCGATAGTTCCGGATTGATCGGCCCAGATCATGTTTTCGCCTGGGATATGACTGTAGGCACAAGCCGCACGAAAGGACTCCCAATCTGTTGCTTGATCCATTCGTAAAGACGCCAAATAGGGCGCGCCACCAGGTTCGAGCCAAGCGCATCGCACAGCATAAGCAATTCCTTGGGCTTTGTTGAGATAGGTCACAGGACCATGGTGGCTATAATAAAGTGTTACTTCTTGATCGGCCTGCCCTTTGACAGCGATTGTTTCCGTGACCACTTTAAAATTTTTCCAAGCGTTATTGTGTTTGTACTGTAATGGATTTTTGGGATTCAATTCGTATTGGAGTAAGTCTTCTCCATCGGTTCGGAAAACGGTCAATCCCCATGCTCCATATTGATTATGACCGATAGAAATCCCTGGAATTTCAGGTTCTCCACCGCCAATAACATTCCAACCGGGTGCCACCAAATGCACCATATAGCGTAGAGAAGGTACGGCAATTCGCCGATGGGGATCGTTGGCCATATAGGTATTTTCGTTCTTACTTTTTGTCTTGGCAAGGACCCAGTTATTGCTGCCCAGGACTAAAGAATCTTTGCTAAGGTCATTATACACATTCAGATCCGCCACGGCATCTTTAGTTCTGAATTCTTCCAGCAAATGCTCAGCTCGAAAAACAACAGGCCTCCGAAAGGCATTGTAGGGAGCGAGAATATCTTCAAACAAAAGCGTTTGATCTATTTTGGGATCCAATTCCAGTAGGGGATCTTTGGGATGGAACCAAAGAAGTTCCTTTACGTTCGCTACGCCCCATTCGGAAACGGCTCTTCCGATTTCCAATTCTTGACCAATATTACCCAATAAGCCTTGATGTCGATAAATAACCACTTCGGGGGTCCATTTTTGGGGACGAATACCCAGCATTTTAAACGGAAGCGGGAGGGCCTCGGGTTTTTGGAGTACTTCTTCAATATAGCGATTGACCCCAGCAACATAGGCTTCGATAATTTCTTGCCCGTCGGGATGGTAATAATTCATCTCTTCGGTCATATCTCCTCGAAATTTAAAAAGCCGAGTGCCAATATCTCTTTTCAGTTCTGAAGGGCCCAAGAGCTCTGCTACTGTTCCCGTGGCTTGACGACGCCAAATTTCAAATTGAAACAAACGATCCTGGGCTGCGGCATAGCCCTGGGAGAAAAATAAATCGTGCTGATTTTTGGCATAAATATGATTCACTCCCCATTGATCTCGATAGATATCAACAGTATCGAGTAAGCCTTCTAAGGCTTTTTCTTCCGTAATAGTCTCAGGAGGGGTTGGTGAACAAGCCACACAGATCAGTAATAGAATGAGCGCCTTTTGTTTTTTCATGGTAAAAAGGATATGATTTTCTCTTAAAAATACGAATTCATGGCTTTTAATCTCGCAGCTTTTCTTTTTGTCTTACCACCGGTCTTTTCAAGATTGAGAAAAAGTTTTGCCAACTGAAAACAGAAAAAGCGAATATTGTTCGGTAAGAGAAAAAGTTTTTCTACCTTAATTTTTTAAGAAAAAGCCGCTATTGGCATAAAGAAAAGGTCTTATTAATATAGATGAAAACAGACAGCGAATTGGTCTTAGTAACAGGAGGGCTTGGATATATTGGCTCTCATACGTCGGTGCTCCTTTTGGAAAAAGGACATGAAGTTTTGATAGTGGATGATCTATCCAATAGTAGCCCAGAAGTGTTGGATGCTATTGCAAAGATCACGGGGAAAACCCCCTTTTTTGAAGCCGTTGACTTGAAAAATCAAGTAGGAGTCACACAATTATTTGACGACTATCCAAACATAAAAGGAATTCTTCATTTCGCAGCTTCCAAAGCGGTGGGTGAAAGCGTTCAGAAACCCATTGAATACTATCAAAACAACATCAATAGTCTTTTAAATGTGATGGCTGCAATAAAGACCAAAACAAACCTTGTCTTTAGTTCCTCTTGCACGGTTTATGGTCAAGCGGATCAACTGCCTATTGCCGAAGATTGTCCAACAAAGCGTCCAGAATCTCCCTATGGGAACACGAAGAAAATAGGGGAGGAACTATTGGAAGACGCAACGAAAGTACATTCGAATCTAAATGTGATGAGTCTTCGTTATTTCAATCCTGTCGGGGCCCATCCTTCAGCCCTTATTGGAGAAAATCCCAAAGACATTCCTCAGAATTTAGTGCCTTATATTACGCAGTCAGCACTAGGTAAAATTACTCCCTTAACGGTTTATGGGAATGATTACCCTACCCCTGATGGAACTTGTATTCGCGACTATATCCACGTTATGGATTTGGCGAATGCGCATATTTTGGCCTTGGAATATTTGGAACAAAATAAATCTACCGCTCATCTAGAAATTGTCAATTTAGGAACGGGAACGGGACATTCTGTTATGGAAGTAATAGAGAGTTTTAAGCGGGTTTCAAAACAGGATTTCCAGTATAGCATTGGCCCGAAACGAGAGGGTGACATCACAGCCGCCTATGCCAGTATTGAAAAAGCCAAAAACCTCCTGAAATGGGAACCTCAACATACTCTTGATGACGCCTTGGCCTCTGCTTGGAAATGGGAGCAAAAAAACCATAAAGACAACCAAAATTAGAGGGGTAAAAGCCGTACTTTAAAAGCAACAAATGAAACGAGCAGAACAAAAAATGGACACACAGTGGAATGACGACAAGCAAGTTTTCACCTCCAGTAAAAATAAAATTTAGACAGATGAAATATATTTTATCCCTGGATGCTGGAACCACAAGCTCTCGCGCCATTTTATTTGATCGAAAGGGGAAACAACAATCCATTTCACAATACGAATTTGAACAGTATTTTCCCAAGGAGAGTTGGGTAGAACACGATGCGGTTGAAATTTGGAACACGCAACTAAAAGCAATTCGTGAGGTGCTTTCCCAACCTGGAATTGACCCAGCTGCTATTGCGGCTCTAGGAATTACCAACCAGCGAGAGACAACCATTCTTTGGGATCGGACCACGGGTGTTCCAGTTCATAAAGCGATTGTTTGGCAAGACCGCCGAACAGCAGCGATTTGTGAATCTTTGGTCTCTCATCAACAAACTTTTTTGGACAAAACCGGCTTGGTACTCGACGCCTATTTTTCTGGAACCAAGATCAAATGGATTCTCGACAGCGATCCTATATTGCGGCGACGTGCCGAGGCGGGAGAACTCGCCTTTGGAACAGTCGATTCTTGGTTGATCTGGAATTTGACGGAAGGACAGACACATGTTACGGATGTGACCAACGCAAGCAGAACCTTACTTTTTAATATTCATCGTTTGGAATGGGACTCGGAGTTGTTGGCTTTACTCGATGTACCAAGCGCTTTGCTCCCTAAAGTCGTTAGTAGTTCCGAAATGGTGGGGAAAACAGCCAAAGCTGTATTGGGGCACGAAATCCCAATCAGTGGGATTGCTGGAGATCAACAAGCGGCTCTATTCGGGCAATTGTGCCTTGCTCCTGGAGATGTCAAAAACACCTATGGTACGGGTTGTTTTTGTATTATGAACACGGGTGAGAAAGCGGTTGTTTCAAAGAACAAAATGCTAACCACCATTGCTTGGCAGTACAATGGCAAAGTAGCCTATGCCCTAGAGGGCAGTGTTTTTGTGGCGGGTGCTTTGGTGCAATGGTTACGTGATCAGCTTCAAATGATCCCTTCTGCAGAAGCCATTGAAGCATTGGCTGAATCGGTCGATGATAATGGAGGCGTTACCGTTATTCCCGCCTTATCCGGTTTGGGAGCTCCTTATTGGGAACCGCAAGCGACAGGGGCTATCATGGGAATTACCCGTGGGACAAAAAAAGGACACATAGCACGCGCAGCGCTAGAAGCAATCGCTTTACGAACGCGGGATATTGTTATTGAAATGCAGAAGGATGCTGGAGTGCATTTTGATTCCCTCAAAGTAGATGGAGGGGCGAGCAACAATAATCTTTTGATGCAAATTCAGTCTGACGTATTGGAAAAACACGTAGTGCGACCTCAGACAACAGAAACCACCGCTCTTGGGGCAGCCTTTTTTGCAGGACTTGCTGTTGGGTTTTGGAAAAACGAACAGGAATTACAGGAGATATGGGTTTCAGACCGTGTTTTTGAACCCACCGAAAACCCATTGAACCACAAAACAATTTCTCTTTGGGAAAAACGAATCCAAAACAGTTTGTAAGAGTTCATGAAACGAAAGGATCATCTTAAAAAAGCCATCAGTCGAAATAAACCTTGGGATATTGTCATCATTGGAGGTGGCGCATCGGGACTGGGAGCAGCTGTGGATGCAGCGAGTCGCGGATACAAAACCCTTTTGTTGGAAAAATACGATTTTGCCAAAGGCACTTCCTCCCGAAGCACCAAGCTGGTGCATGGGGGTGTTCGTTATCTTCAAAACGGAGATATCTCTTTGGTGGTGGAAGCACTCAAGGAACGAGGGATTATGCGTAAAAATGCACCTCATTTGGTGCGAGATCTAAGTTTTGTAATTCCTTCTTACGATTGGTGGAACAGTCCCTTTTACGGTATCGGACTCAAGATTTATGATATGATGGCGGGCAATCTTGGACTGGGGCCTTCAACGATGTTGGATCGGGAAGAAACGATGGAATTGATTCCCAATGTCAAGAAAGAAGGGCTTCGTGGCGGGGTAATTTATCAGGACGGACAATTTGATGATGCTCGGATGGCAGTGAGTTTGGCGCAAACTGCTGCCAATCACAAGGCTTTTTTGGTGAATTATTGCGGAGTGACTGACCTGATCAAAAAAGACAATATGATCGAAGGGGTTGTGATCAAAGATGAAATAACACAGACTAGTTACTCCATTGCAGCCAAGGTGGTTGTAAATGCCACTGGGGTCTTTTCCGATGACATCATGCAAATGGATCAACCCAAAGCCAAGAAACGTATCAAGCCGAGTCAAGGAGTTCATATTGTTTTGGATAAACGTTTTCTAAATGGTCCACACGCCATTATGGTTCCCCATACAACAGACGGTCGCGTTCTTTTTGCAGTACCATGGAACGGTTATGTTGTGGTTGGAACGACTGACACACAGATGGAGGAAACCCTGGTGGAGCCTGTGGCCTTGGAAAAAGAAATTGAATTTATTCTCGAAAATGCAGGGGCTTATATGACTACACCCCCGACTCGATCGGATGTTAAAAGTGTCTTTTCAGGCTTGCGGCCCCTTGCTGCTCCAGATGAAGATGGCGCTGCGACAAAGGAAATTTCGCGACACCACAAGGTCATTGTAAGTACTTCGGGTTTGGTTAGCATTTTAGGGGGTAAGTGGACTACCTATCGCAAAATGGCAGAAGACATCGTCAATACAGCTCAGTCTGTTGGAGGGTTGCCAGAACGGAGTTGTATTACCCATAATCTTCCGATCCATGGATATGATTATAATTCGGACTGGTCTGATGCTTTGCACGTTTACGGAACGGATATTGAAAAAATCAAAGCCTTGGATGATCAAGGCAATGATTCTTTGAGTAAAGAAATTTCTTTAACGCCAAATCAAATTCTTTGGGCAGTTCGAGAAGAAATGGCCATGAGTGTGGAGGATGTTTTGGCACGGCGTACGCGGGCACTTTTTTTGAATGTTGAAGAGTGTATTCGTTTGGCCCCGCAAATCGCAAAGATCATGGCGGATGAATGTGGTTATGATTCGGACTGGATCGATCGTGAAGTGAGCTCTTTTTTAACCCTTTGTAACAATTACCGACTGGCAGAATAAGGATTCTTTTTAGGGAATTCGTTATTTGAGATAGTAAAACGCCCAGTAGATCAGAATAAACTGAAGCGGGATTCGCATAATTAGAATCCATAAGGAAACGCCTAGACGATTGCCTGGGAAAAGCATGTTGATGTGGACAAATAAGAGAAAAACAATCAGCATGGCGATGATTCCACACAAAGCGAGACTTCTTGTTTTAGGAAAAAACACACCCAGACCCAAAAGGACTTCGGCGACACCACTTAGGTAAATGAGAAAGTCATGTGCTGGGAGAAACTTCGGCATTAGGGGTCTATAAAAACCTGTATGGGTGAAATGAAGAATCCCCAAAACCGTATAAAGGGCTCCCATAATATAAAGTGAATACATAGCTTAGAATTTACATCAGTGGTTACGCAATTATTTAAGACCGATAATAAAAACCCCCTAAATCAAATAGGGGGTTTTTATATTAGTCGTTACCCTTTATGTATGGGGCTCCAGATTGTTTCAACTTTTTTTCCAGTTGGGGCAGCATTTGCTTTGTAATTACTTCCAGTTCTGGGCGATATAAGGCGATCATTTGCTGAGCCGTGGAAAGACTTTGTCGGTGCAAGCCGGTGGGTCCATAAGTAGTCCTGAGACCTCTATAGGCAACACTCAGATGCGTTTGAACATTAGGAGGATTTTTTTCGCCCACTTCTTCTCGAGCCGCACTTCCTGTAGTTTTTCGCTCTAACGCAAATAGGGCTTGCTCGATTTTATTGAGGTCTTCAACAAACAGCTCCGGACTGGATTCCGCTCGACGGGCGGCCATTTTTAAGGCGGCGGCTTTCTTTTGGGCTTGCGCGAATTGATCTCGTAAAACAGTCACCTCGCGTGAAACGGCATTATAGTCTTTTCGATAGGCATCAAACGTAGCGTAATCAACTCCTTTTAAAACACCCTCTCGAATGGGCTTCACCTCAAAATTGACCGATGCTCCTAGAGGGATTATCTGACCGTTTTGTTGGAGATAAAGTTGAGCAGAATAATTGCCAGGGGTTACCATCGGTCCACTGGGATTTCGATCACTAACACGGTCAGGGTTTACAGCCTGTATGCTTGCATGACGAAGATTCCATGCCAAACGATGGGTTCCTTTTTCGGCTTTTTGATACAGGTTTCGAATCACATTCCCATCATTGTCTTTGATAGTGAGCCATACTTTTGCAGGGGTTTCTTGGTTTTCTGCATCCAAGCGATCATAGCCTGGAAAGGGTATGTCACGTCCATTTTTGGAGCGTTCTTTTTCGCTTTCTTGGCGTTGCTGTTTTTGTGTTTTAAAATCATCAGAGAGATGGTAGGTAAAGACCGCTCCAAAAGCTGGATTTTTTGCGATATAAAAATCGGCTCCCGTATTCCCTAAATTGCTTTTTGGAACAAACCATTTGGCTGTTCTTGGGGTAAACAAAGTCCCCTTTTGTTTCAGCACTTCTGGGGTCATATCCCGAAGAGCACTGTAGTCATCTAAGACATAAAAGCCCCGTCCAAAAGAGGCTGCCACAAGATCATTTTCTCTTTGTTGAATCACCAAATCACGAAAGCCCATATTGGGGGTTCCAGGAAGTTTGTGCCAATCCACGCCATCGTTTAATGAGGCGTAAATCCCAAATTCTGTAGCTAAAAAGAAAAGTTCTTTTTTGACAGGGTCCTGAACAATACGCCATAATAGCGTTCGCTTGGGAAGCGAAGTGGATAAGGAAGTCCAGCTTTGTCCTCGATCGGTACTTTTGTACAGATAGGGATTGAAATCTCCCTCTTTATGATTGTCCAAGACGACATAGACGGTGTTGGGGTCGTGCAAGTCTGCTTTGATATCATTGACAAATGTTCGTGCGGGGAGCCCCAGTTTTGTTACAGGGATTTGCGTCCATTGTTCCCCTCCATTGGTGGTGATTTGGATAAAACCGTCATCAGTTCCAGCATAAATCAAACCTTTGACCAAAGGGGACTCACTCAAGGAGGTAATGGTGTTGTAGTTGGACATGGCGCCCACATCCCAAGCATTGTCCCAAGACTGTTTCCGGCCCATAATGGGGAGTGCCAGTCGCTCTTCGTTGCGCGTCAGGTCACCCGAAATAGGTGTCCAGTCATCCCCGCGATTTTCTGATTTCCAAACGCGGTAGGAGGCGAAATAGAGAGTGGCTGGATCGTGTGGAGAAACCACAATCGGGGCATCCCAATTAAATCTCTCGTGGGGGTCTCCTAGTTGTGCTTGGGGCTGAATGAAGAGTTGTTCGCCCGTTTTTAGATCCACCCGATGGAGTCCCCCCTGCTGGGTCTCGGCATATATCAAATCGTTATACTCGGGATCTGTAGCAGATTGATGACCATCGGAACCGAGCGTTTTATACCAATGTTTATTACTAATTCCCTGGTATTCGTCGGTTGCAGAAGGCCCTCCTGCCGAACCGTTGTCTTGGGTGCCTCCAAAAATATGATAGAAAGGGGTAGCATTATTAACAGCTACCTTATAGAATTGCGTAAGGGGAAGATTTTTATGGTAACGCCAGTTTTTCGCTAGATCAAAACTTTCATAAATTCCTGCGTCGGTACCCAGCATGAGATAATCTGGATCGTCTTTCTTAAACACAATGACATGATTGTCGGAGTGTTTCTTTTTTTCACTGAGCTGAACAAAGGTTTTCCCTCCGTCTTCTGAGGTCAAAACACGCACATTCATTAGATAAAGGCGATCGAACTTATGGGGGCTCGCATAAAGTTCTTGGTAGTAATGAGGCCCTGTGGCACTCGACACAGCATTTGACATTTTTTTCCAAGAAGCCCCTTGGTCTGCAGATCGAAATACCCCTCCGGTAGTTCGATCCAATTCAATAGCAGCATAGATCACATCTGGATTTTGAGGGGATATGGCAAGTCCTATTTTACCCATATTGGAGGTAGGCAGTCCGTTTTCTAATTCTTGCCAAGTTTTACCTCCATCAGTCGATTTGTGAATGCCCGATCCAGGGCCTCCACTCATCAAGGCAGCCACGGTGCGATGCCGATCCCAAGTAGCTGCATAGAGTATTTTTGGATTTCGTGGATCCACCATGATGTCTGTTGCTCCAGTCCATTGATTATTGCCCAGTACCTGGCGCCATTTTTTTCCACCATTGGTTGTTTTGTAAACCCCTCGTTGGCCCCCTTTTTTCCAGAGCGGTCCTTGTACAGCGACCCACAGAATATCAGAATTATCAGGGTGAACGATTATTTTAGAAATATGCTCGGAGGTTTTCAGCCCTCTGTTTTCCCAGCTTTTACCTCCGTCTTGGGAACGATAAATCCCATCGCCATAGGCGACATGGCGCCCGCCCACATTTTCTCCAGTGCCCACCCAAACGGTGGAAGGATTTTGAGGATCAAGCGTCACACAGCCGGTCGAATAAGAACTCTGATCGTCAAAAAGTGGTGTCCATGTAGTTCCTGCATTTTCTGTCTTCCAAACGCCCCCGGATCCAACGGCCACATACCAAATGTTGTCATTTTCAGGATGGAAAACAATATCAGCAATTCGTCCTGATAAAAAAGCAGGACCTACGTTTCTAAATTGGAATGCCTCAAGTGGAAGCTCCTTTTTTTTAGGTTGTTTTTTTCTCCGGCTTTGTGCATTGACGTCAAAGGAGAAACTAAAAAGCAAAATAGCTATAAGGGGTAATACAAGGTGTTTGCGTTTCATTTTCCTGAATTTTATCTAAAGTACAAAAACATAAAGAAACCGATCATAATGCCTTTTTTAGGCAGTAAAGAATGCTTTTGGGAGGTGTTTGTAATTAATTTAGGGAGGCTTCCCCTTTTTCACCGGTTCGTATTCGGTAGGCTTCTTCTACGGGAAGAACAAAAATCTTTCCATCTCCAACCGAATCAGTTGCGGCAGATCTGAGGATGGCTTCAACGGTGGGTTGGACAAATGCATCGTTGACAACGATGGATAAAAATCGTCGTTGTATTTCCGAAGTACTGTAGCTTATTCCACGATATACATGGCCTTCCTTTTCGTTTCCTACTCCAGTTACGTCCCAATAACTAAAAAAATTGACTTCTACTTCATGAAGTGCTTCTTTGACTTCTTTAAACTTTGATTTCCGAATGATGGCTTCAATTTTTTTCATAGGGTTTGGTTTTTTAGCGTCTTTGCTTTTTGTTGCCCATCGGGATCAGTTCTCCAAGTGTTTTCTTAAAAAAGTAATGCCATTTTTAGAAAATATTTTCTCGATATCCGTTGCAGTATAGCCACGTTTGGTAAGCAGGGGGTCTAATTTTTGCAAATCAGCAATGGTGTCCAAGTCACTGGGACATTGTTCGTTTCCAAAGCCGCCGTCCAAATCGGATCCAATCATGACATGATCGGCATTACCCGCTATTTGGCAGATATGATCGATGTGGTTAACAATGGTTTCGATCACCAATCCGCTTTCTTTGGGTTGGGTGATGCCGCGTTGCCAATTGGGGAGCATCATCCAAGCGTCAAAAGCCATTCCGATAACGGCACCGCGCTGCAAGAGTGCTTTGATTTGTTGGTCTTCAAATTGCCGTTCGTTGGGAACCCAGTGGCGGCAATTGCTATGGCTAGCCCAAATAGGGCCGTGATAGACCTCTAGTGTTTCCCAAAAACTTTGATCGCATAAATGGGTAGCATCTAGAATGAGGTTTAATTCTTGAATTTTTTTGAGCAGCATTTTCCCTTTACTACCGATGCTTCCAGAGGAGTCTGTTCCAAATGCGTAGGTTCCCGGCCCGTAGTGCGCAGGGCCAATAGCGCGCAACCCTTTTTGGTGCAAGATTTCCAAATGCTCCATGGATACAATGGAGTCAGCCCCTTCAAGACTCAGAACATAGCCAAGGGGAGTCTCGGAAGGATTGGTTTTCCAAGCCTGCAGATGACTGTCCAGTTCGGTTGTATTTTTGATTTGAACAAGTTCGTTTTGAGATTCCATGATTTGATACCAAGCCAGTTGTCCTTGGGTTTGCGCCCAAGCTTGTTCGGGGGAGTTCCATCCCGGGAGGGGATTTTCGGGCTTTACATAGCGTGCAATTAAAGTGGCTACACAAAGACCCATATTTCCTTGGCGCATCGCCGGAAAAGACACAGTCCCTCGACCTCGATCGGGCAAATCGTGCAGGCCTTCCTCTTGTTTACGAATGGCTGCGACAGATAGGCGAAAATCGCGATTCCACTCAAGGGCATTCATGGAAAGGTCTAAATGGGCGTCGAATAGTAATTGCATATGTTAGGCTCCTAGTTGATAATCTCGTGCTTCAATTTCCCAAAAAGGTCCCAGTTCCCCTTTGATCACCGTATAAGCTTTGTTGTATTTAGCCACAGTGGGGCAGATGTGATAGGGGATCGCATAAAATAAATCCCCTACTTTGAAGTTATTGGGTTCTGTGTATTCAATGATTAGATGTTCCTCGCTTTGTCCTTTATGAAGGGCATTTTCAAGCCCTAGAATTTGCACACGAGGCAAAGGCATTTCAGATGCTAGGGCCTTGTGTCCCAAATCAAAACAATAAATGTTTTTGTTGGGTTTACTTATCAATCGAGTGGCCAAAACAGCGGCATGGACAAAAGGGGATTCTTCCCAAATCTTTTGATAACCCAAATCCCAAAGCAGTGTGGTGCCGGGACTTAGTTTGTTGTTTGTTCGCAGGGCATGGGGGTAAAAGCTCGGAGATCCTCCTGTGATTTGATCGGGAACGGTTCCGCCCTGCTGCTGAATTTCACAGATGAGTGTTTCCACAGCTTCATAATCGCTATTGCATTTTGCAATGCGCTCTTCTAGCGGATGTGGACGAATATGACCGTCGTAAATGTGCAGTCCTTGAGCGTTGAAGTGCGGATTTTTTTCAACGGCCATATATAAATCTGCTGCCTGTTGGGGAACAATGCCTGTTCGGTTCATTCCGTTATTGATGTCTATCCAAAGATTCATCGTTTGATTTGCTGCTTTTGCCAAATCAGAAAATAATTGGAGTGAATCGGAATTATCGATCAAGGTTGAAAAAATAATTTCCGGATGTGCTTGTTGGGCTGCTAAAAAACGAAGGGCTTTTTCTTGCGTGGGTTGAATGGCTAAAAGAATATGAGCTGCACCACACTGGATGAGCATTTCCAGTTCTCCAAGGGTAGCACACTTAAACTGTTGGATGCCTTGAGCCATTTGTTTTTTCACAATGGCTTGCATCTTGTAGGTTTTGACGTGGGGAAATAGCCGTTTGGCGTCTCTTGCAATCTGAATCATGGCCTCTATGTTTTGATCAATCCGTTCGGGATATACCAAAAGTGCGGGAGTCATAATGGTGCTTTGGTCAGTTACGGCATACCAGTTGTCGTTCACCATAGAGTTTTAGTTTTCTAATAAAAAGGAAGCCTCGATTTCTACAGCGATATTTTGCGGTAGGTTCATTCCAACGGCACTACGTACGCCAATGCCATATTCGGTGCCAAAGACCTCGGCAAATAATTCACTAAAACCATTGATCACGAAGGGGTGGTCTTGAAAAGCCGGTGTGGCGTTGACCATTCCCAAAACTTTGATAACACGTTTAATTTTTAAATCAGGAGGTGTATTGTTTACAATGGTTGAAAGCATGGTGAGTCCCACTTGTCGGGCGGCGACTTTGGCTTGATCTTTATCTAAAACAGCCCCTACTTTTCCTTGAATCAAAGAGGCATCTTCCCGAACGGGTCCCTGCCCTGAGATGTAGAGTTGATTTTCAACAATCAAGGTTGGACGATAGACCCCTACGGGTTTTGGCGCTGGAGGCAATATCAAGCCCATTTCTTGAATTCGTGCGGCTAAATGTGTGCTCATAATTAGAGGAATTGATTTAAAATTAGGACTCCTACAAGACCTGATATTCCGATACTAGTCTCCATTACGGTCCAGGTTGAAAGTGTTTCTTTGACACTCAAATTAAAATATTCTTTAAAAAGCCAAAAGCCGGCATCGTTCACATGGGAAAGCATCAAACTTCCGGAGCCAATAGCCAACACCATTAATTCGGGACTTACGCCGCTACTTTGAACCAAAGGGAGTAGGATTCCTGCAGTGGTGAGACCGGCAACAGTAGCTGATCCTACGGAAAAACGGATCAATGTGGCAATCACCCAGCCGATCAACAAAGGCGAAAGGGAAGTGATTTGCAGTAGTCCTCCGATATAATCACTCACACCGCTGTCAATTAAAATCTGCTTTAGGGCTCCTGCCCCTGAAATGATCAGCAATACCATGGTAATTCCTGATACGGCCGTGGCATAAATCTTCATAATAGCATCCATGGAATTGCCACGAGCGATTCCTAAGGTGTAGGTTCCAATCAAAAGAGTAATCAATAAAGCAATAACGGGATTTCCGATAAATTTGGTGATGTTATAGGCAGTGCTGTTTTCCATCATTAGGCCCGAAAGAAGGGTGGTGAGACCAATTAGGAGTACGGGCAATAAAGCGGTAAGTAAACTATTGGTTAGGCTTGGCAATTCAGATGGAGCAAAAGTTTTGGAAGCCATGAATTCTTTTAGGGGTTTTGCTTCTACTTTGGGCAGAAAGCGGGTGAGTAAGGGGCCAGAAATCAAAATGGCTGGAATGGCAAGAATAATTCCGTAGATAAGAGTCTTTCCTAGGTCGGCTCCAAACATAACAGAAAGGGTCGTCGGAGCCGGATGCGGAGGTAAAAATCCATGGGTAACGGATAGTGCGGCAAGCATGGGAAGCCCAACACCGATCAGTGAAAGTCCTGTGGCGGAAGCAATAGTAAACACCAAGGGTACCAGTATCACAAAACCCACAGAATAGAACATAGTGATCCCAACGATGAAACCTGTAAGCATCACTGCTGTTTTGGTGTTTTTGACCCCAAAAATCCGAATAAGACCATTGGTGATTTGCTGTGCAGCCCCACTTTCTGCGACTAATTTCCCAAGCATGGCACCCAATCCTAAAATGATTATCAAGAACCCTAAGGTATTGCCAATTCCTTTCTCAATGGATTTTACAAGGACGTCTAGCGGCATGCCTTGTCCAATACCAATGCTGATTGCTACAAGGACAAAAGCGATAAAGGCATTAAGCCTAAAAAAGACGATAAGAAGAAATAAAAGTAAAATTCCGAGGGAAACGACAACTAATGGCATGGATATATGATCTGCTTGAATGTTAAAGATAACAGCTTTTAGGTATAAAAAAACCCTCTAGTGAAGAGGGTTTTTTGAGATAGTAAAAAGACTTAATAGGAAGTGAGCTTGAAGTTCATGTTTTTATAAACCTCTTCGGTTTTAATAACATTAAACTTTTCGAGGTTCCAAGGCTTTCGCTCGTCTTGCCACCCTTTGTAAGCTCTTCTTTTTTTCATTCTTTCTTCAAAATTATTCATATACTCGATTCTGTTCTTGTCGATCAGAATGGTGAGGTAGTCTGCATCTTTGCCTCCAAAAATATTTCTAAAAACGGCAACATGATAGGTTAGTCCGATTTTCTTATCCAAATCGTTGGCTGCTTTTCTAAATGTTTCAAACTCGCCTTGGGCGTTCATGGCAACGTTGACAAAAGAAAATCTTCGGTAGCTCAATTCATCTTTTGCTTCTCGAGAGAGTTTTGACCAGTTATCCATTTGACTTAATTCCGGCACATATTCCCAAACAGATGCTTCTTTGGGATCAGTGATCGCATTGAATTCCTGGAGCAAATTCGGGTCTCCGGGTTTTTCTCCAATTTTCTGAACAATTTCAGCATTTTTGCCTTCTTGTTTTTTCATGGTTTTGACCATGTCTTCCAAATCATCATACCATTGGACAAAATACACCCCTTTACTGCCCCATCCTTTGTGGTGCATGCTGATTCCATTGGCGTCACCCATGACGGCTTTGACGCCGCCAAACCAGTTTTGCCCTATTTGGGCCATATTTTTTTTGTTGGGTGTCTCTGCTTCAAAGAGCCCCATGATTTGACCATAGGAAAGATTGGCGGCCAATACGAATAGTAAGAAAGATATTTTTTTAATGTTTAAATTAGTTTATGGTTTTGATCAAGATACAAAATCATGCGGAACCATTGCTGTTGAAAAAACAGGACACATTCTTTAATTTAGAAACGAGGGTGTGCAGGTCATTTTCAAAATACGAACCTCATCATTATACTTTAAAAACAGACATGAAGCCAATGATCGGCAGCCTATTTATTTTCTTTTTTTGTCGTTGTCTTCCTTCTCCTTTTTATGAAGTAAAAACTCAAGGGTGCCGTCAATATTATCGCCGCGTAACGTGTCAATTAAAATTTGCATTTTTTCCACATCAAAATTTTCAGGAACTGTTATATCCACCTTTATCATTTGAGGAAAGCGAACTGTTACACAGGATGTTAATCCAACAAGAACCAAGGTCAAAAGGATTATTTTTTTCATTTTAATTGTTTTATAGTTACTCCCTGAAAATACGAAATCCATTTCAACTCAAATTCTCGAAACAAACAGGAAATTGGTTTAGAAATCACTCAATTGAAAGAAGCTGAGAAAAGATTTTTTGATCGCGAAGAGTTACGATATAAAGCCGTCCATTGAGACTATCGGGGATCTCCGGATAGCGTTCTTGCTGAAGTATTTTATTGGCCAATTGAGGGGTGGTATTGCTGTGTCCAACAACAAGAACTGTTTTTCCATGATTGGCTTTCGCAAAATCTTTGTTATAAAGCTTTTTTGAGTCGTAGTAGGTGATGGGGAGATTGCGCTCTTTTGAAATAGGAAGGGCTGTTTCAACAGTCCGATGGTAAGCGGTTGAATAGATCACATCAAAAGGAATGTGTTTTAAAACCTCTTTCCAGCGTTCGGCTCTTTGGAGCCCCAATTCGGTTAGATGCGGGTTAGGGTTTTCGGGGTTGTTTCTATTCTTTTCGGCATGGCGAATTAAATAGTAACTGGTTTGTTCTTGTGCCAGTACAAAAGGGCCCATCAGCAAGACAACCAGCAAAAGGCATTGCGTTAAGGACTGTTTGTTGAAAAAACGGAGTACACTTTTAGATAGAAACATACGTAACAAGATAAGGGTTTGTCAAAAGTTTCTTTGAAGATTGATAAAAAAACCCTCCACAAGGGAGGGTTTTAATGAGTTTATCGAAGGGAGATATGCTTTTTGAGAAGCACTCTGTATTTCAAATCGCGAAGCTTGAGCATGTTTTGGTATTGTTTGCTAGCATCGGAAATATTAGTTCCCATAAATGATTTGAGGAAGTCGGAGTGGCTTGCGTACCAGTCAACAGTGATATGCGTGTGGGAAATATCGGTTCCATAGTCATCAATTCTTCGAGCAAAATCCCAACCGACACGCTTGTCTGCTTTGGCAATACTTTTAGTTCCATTGATTTCTGCGCTTTCATAGGACTTCCACTTGTCCCCTTTCAGTTTGATGACATTAAACGCCATAAATTCTGGGACTTGATCGGCATCTGATTTGCGTACTTGAGCTAAGCCAACATATTTCACAACGCCGACAATTTCTCTGACTTTTCTCAAATCATCACCTCTCATATTCCAATCTCTTTTCGTCAGACTCTCTGGCCACTTGGGCTGAAAAGCATCAATTTTTTCTTGCATGTCCACGTCATAAATAGTTGTGAAAATGTGGGTAAAACTCTCACTGGGATTGTCCACCACTTTCCAAACATCCCAACCTACTATGATTCCGGCATCCAATCGTTGTTGATGGGTGTTGGAAAAAACACTTTTGATGTAGTCGTCATAGGCTTGAATGTCGTGCGCTTTGATGTAGGTGTTTTCATAAACGAATGTTTGAGAAAAAACATTGATTGTTACGAGTAGGGCAAATAATAAAGTGAATTTCTTCATTGTATTGGTTTTATGGTTTGGGCAACAAATTACAAAATCATTTAGAAAATCTAAACCTAGAATGTGAGCGGATGGGCTAAAACCCCGAATGGGTAATCTCTTGTCGTATTTCTTGAACGTGCGCTAGATAATCATCCAGCAAGTAGAGTTTTATTCTCATTTTATTTTCTTTGAATTGGAGTTTGGAGATCAATACTTCATCTTTTCGAATATTACGCACTAAAGGGATTAGCTTTTCTAAAGAAATATCTTTTCTACTGGAGAGTTGATTGTAAAACCTAGGGTGGTTTTCAGTTAAGTAAAAAATGATGTTATCTAAATAAATTCCCTCAGAGGTGATGTTCCCCATCATATATTCATAGTCTGTCTGATATAACTTATTGAGTAAAATTTTCAATTGATCCGACTGGATGTATTTGAATAGTCCTTCGCTGACGATGGAGTTGTAGATGTCGCGAGGCGGGCTGAAGTATCGCATATCGAAAAGCGCGGTTTTCATATGAGAAGGTTTTTTCACATCCTCCTTCAAGGCCTCAAAATCAGTACGTGAGCTGGTGATGAAGTTGATGATACGATAGTCTTTGCCAAAAAAAATACGCCGTTTTTCAAGCTGCTTTAACTGGTCTTCAAATTCTATTTTCAGCTCGCCTAATAATTGAATTTCTTTCTTGGACTCCCATTGTTCATCTCGAAAACTTTCCACGAAATAGGAGGTTGTGATCCCCAATACAATGACAACAAACTCAATCAAGTATTTGGTCAAAAGGTTTTTCCAGTTAGACATTTATGGTTATTTATTTCCTCTAATATACCGCACATACGGCTTTATTAAAAATTTGAGCCAGATCTAATAAATGTTTGTAAAGCGCAATATTGTTTAATTAAACACTATATTGTCTAAACAAAAATCAATCGATGCGTTATTTCAAGTATATTTTCTTTGTCCTTAGCCTCCCTTTTTTAGTGTTTTACACCGATGGGATTCCCCAAGACTTTCAGGGGAAAGCCTACTATTTTTCGAAATCTAAAATGGAGTTGGGCGCATGGGGCTCTCGAATGAGTGAAGCGCAAAAAAAACAAATCAAAAATCGACTCAAAAACCGATTGGAAAAAACCTATATCCTAACCTTTAACACCTCTGAGTCTTTGTTTACAGAGGAAGTGAAAGTGGATGCTATTTCTGGAGCAACAGATTCTTGGGGGGATAATTTTTCCAGAGGAAAGCAGTATAAGAATGTAGCGGAGAATCGTCTGATTCAGGCCCAGGAATTTTATGGCAAACGTTTCTTGGTCAAGGATGAACTGCAATCCATCGAATGGAAAATGGGCACAGAAGCAAAGCAAATAGGGGGTTATACATGCTTTAAGGCTACTGCGGTGTTACCCTCCACGGAGTTGGCTTGGTTTGATTTTTCATGGGGTGATTTGAGTCAAAATGCTTCCAACACACAAGCCGAAGAAATAAAACTAACACCCATAGAAGCTTGGTACACCCTGCAAATTCCAGTAAAGCATGGTCCGGCGGAATTTTGGGGCTTGCCAGGACTCATTTTAGAAGTTAGCGCTGGGAACACTACAATACTATGTTCTGAGATTATTGTAAATCCCAAAGATCGAGCGCTAATTGCGGCTCCGGACAAGGGAAAAGAAATCACCAAAATTGAATATAGATCAACAATTATAGAGAAAATGACAGAAATGCGAAATAACCGTGGTCGTCGCCGCCGTAGTTAATTTTTCAGTTTTATAACCCATTATGCGCTTTTCTCGATGAAAAAAAGGCTCCTTTTCCTAATTCTATTTCCTGGCTTATGGACCCAAGCTCAAGAACTTCGTTTGCAAGGCACCGTCCGGGACAGTTTGGAACAGCCCTTAGAAGCGGCAAGCCTTGTGGCAATAAATAAAGCGTCCAATGCATTAGATTCCTATATTATCACAGGCTCTGATGGGAAATATACTCTGAAATTAAAGAAAAACACCTCCTACAAAATACAGGTCAGCGCATTGGGTTTGCAAACAATCAATGACAGTCTTACAACCGGAGGGGAGAACCTAGACCGCGACTATGAACTTCGAGCAGATATTGTATTGGATGAGGTGGTTGTTAAAATACCAGTTTTGATCCGGGGCGACACACTTATCTATGATGCCGATTCTTTCAAAAATGGCTCCGAACGAAAACTGGAAGACATCATTGACAAACTTCCTGGGGTAGAAATTAATGACAATGGTCAAATCGAAGTTGAAGGGAAAGTTGTCAATAAATTAATGGTCAATGGAAAAGAGTTTTTTGAAGGCGACACCAAAATTGCAACCAAAAACATACCCTCCAGTACGGTCGACAAGATCCAAGTATTGAAAAATTATGGCAATGTGGGGCAGTTGCGAGGCGTTCGAAACAATCAAGACAATGTGGCGATTAACATCAAACTAAAGCAAGGGAAAGAACGCTTTTGGTTTGGAAATGTGACCACTGGTGCTGGAAATGCGCCCAAAGAAGGGCTTTATCTTCTTCAACCCAAGTTGTTTTATTATAGTCCTAAATACAGCATCAATTTTATTGGGGACTTTAACAATATAGGTGAGGTGGCCTTGTCTCGAAGGGATATTCGGGGCTTTACGGGAGGCACGCGTTCGCCCAGCCAACAAAGTGGGACGAGTATCAATTTAGGAGATAACGGTCTGAATTTTTTGACCAATCAACAAGATGCTTTGAGAATTGAAAACAAACTGGGCACTGCGAATTTTAATTATTCTCCGAATCCAAATCTCGACTTTACGGGATTTTTAATTTTCAATTCAAGTCTGATTGACTCCAAAGAAAACAGCTTTATCCGTTATGCCGATGTAGGACTTGAACTACCCGATGAGTCTACAGAATTGACAAGCAACGAGCGATCCAATCAGGGGCTATTGAAGCTGAGTGCGTCCTATAAGCCCAACTATAATAACCAGATTGATTACGATGTTTTGATACGCGCTGCGGACGATCGGCAAGAACAAAATGTGTTCTCTTCCATTCTTGGGAAAACAGCTCAAGTAGAAGAGGTCAGTCCTTTTTCTATCAACCAAAATTTGAATTATTATTTCACCCTAAACGAGAACCACATTTTTGCGTTTGAGGCGCAGCATTTGATCAAAAATGAGGATCCATTTTACAATGCAGTTTTAGAAAACGATCCTATTGGAGATGATGTGTTTGACTCAACAGCCATGGCACTTGGAATCAATACGTTGCAATCAGAGTACCAATTGGGACAAAACAGAAAAATCTTCTCCAACCAATTGGACGCCAAGCTGGATTACTACTATATCATCAGCCCCAAAAGCAATCTTAACATGACCTTGGGGACGATATTGAGTCATCAATCTTTTGACTCGTCCATTTTTCAATATTTGACAGATAGTTCCACATTTACACCTACTCCTTCAATTAACAAAGGGCTTGTCAATAATGACGTGACTTATAATTTCAGTGACCTCTATTTGGGGGCACATTACCGATTCAGAACGGGAAAGTTTACCTTTTCTCCGGGTTTTTCTATTCATTCCTATGGGAATAAAAACAGTCAATTCAACACGCTGATTGAAGATCATTTCATTCGATTTTTACCCGATTTTGAAATGCGGATCCAGCTAAAAAAGAGTGAGTCTCTAACCCTAAATTATCGAATGGAAAATCAATTCACGGACGTTACGCGTTTGGCTCAAGGATTGGTGCTAAATAACTATAACAGTATCCAGTATGGAGCGCCGGATTTGCAAAATGCTTTGGCACATAAGGCTAGTTTGCTCTACAGTAGTTTTAATTTATTCAATTACACCAATGTCTTTGCTCGGGTGGCCTATACGAGTAATATTGATCAGATTCGCAATTTGACCCGCTTTGATAATGTTGTTCGTACCAGTACTTTTTTCAATTCTAATTTTGCGGATGAGAACCTCAATGCTTTTGGACGCATCCAGCGTACTTTTGGGAAAATCAAAGCCAGTCTGAATACGGCCTTTAATTACAGCAAAATCAATCAGTTCATTCAGGGGAATCCATCGCTTAATGAAAGCTATACCCAAACCCTTTCACCAGGAATACGGACCAATTTTAAAGTGGCACCCAATGTAAGCCTTCGCTACCGCTATACAGTGGTAAATAATGACCAAGGAAGTCGAAAGACGAAATTTATTGTGCAGTCTCCCTCGATAGAATTTGACGCCTATATATTGAAAAAAATCACTTTGGTGTCAAACTACAGCTATACACGTCAGGATTTAGGAACGGATACACAGTCATTTCAAAATTGGGATGCAGGGATTTCGTATCGTAGAGATAAAGATGCCAAATGGGAATTTGAACTCAAAGCGTCCAATATCTTGAATATCGATGCGCAGGTACGCAATAGTGCAGACAACCTTTCGGTATTCAATGCTCAAACATTTATTCAGCCCCGATTTATCACCTTTAGGGGAGTGTACAACTTATGATTTTAAGGATGCTAACAGCTTTGTTGCGGCGAGTTTTCCCAGTGCATTGGATGCAAGGGGACTGGCACCGGTGATGAGTTTTCTGTCCACACATACTGTATCGTCAGCCTTTTTATTGACCACAATGGCTCCGTATTCTTTAAGCCTTTCACTCAGCTTCTGTTTCATTTTCCCAGGCAAATACCCAATCATTGGAGTTTGGTTGTCGATAGAATCTGGAAAAACAGCCATTTTATAACCTTCGTAGAGGAATTTTTGATTTTCGAGAGTAGTTGAGAATAAAGCGCCAGGACCATGGCAGATACTGATGGTAAACAATTCATTTTCGTGGGCCCAACGTAAAGTTTTACTAACATTTTCATCTTCTGGAATTCCCAAAAGAGCTCCATGGCCACCAGGAATAAATACGGCGGCATAGGAGGGCACTTCTTTTGCGGCTGTCTTATAGAAGGCACCTAAAGCTGTTGGTTTTTCAAAGCGATCTTTTAGATCGTTATAAATCCGTGTTACATGCTCGTCTTTCTTTGGAAAAGCCCACATTTCGAAAACAACCGGTTTACCGGTGGGTGTTGCGATTTCAAAATCAAAACCTGCATTTTGGAGATGCAACATAGGGACTAAGGCTTCAACGGGATGGTTGCCTGTAGAAAATGCTTTTCCGTTTTGCATTTCCATGTTTTTTTGCTCGGTAAAAACCACCAAAACCTTCGATTTTTTCCCTTTGTATTTTGAATAACTACTATTTTCAAAATCTGTTTTGTCGGCTGTGGCTAACTTCAAAGCGAGCTTTGAAGGACTGTAAGAACCATCGGATTCTTGTTTTGGTGCTAATCCAAAAATTTGTTTAAACATAGTGTGGTTTCTGATGGATGCAAACATACAAGCATTTGATTGTAATAGATAGTAAAAAGTTGTTTTTGAAAAGAAAATTAAAGAGAAATCTTGAGGAAAGGTATTGGAAATACTAACTAGTGGGGCACCAGTTAGTTAAAATTATTATCTAATTTTACTGGAACTATATTCTTAAAACATCAATCATGAATAAATTTTATAACAACACCCGAACTGTTGAAGACAAGCGCACCCAAAGAGAAATGCTCGATGCGATGAAGGAACAAAATAAATTACTCGCGGAAATTCTTAAAGAGCTTAAAACAAAATAACAGAATAATTTGAGGCTTTCCTCTGGTTATTGATAAACAAAAAAACCCTCCAATTGGAGGGTTTTTTATGAGGATATAGTTTTTCTATCGTTGCATTAGTTTTCCGTCATTATCTAACCATAAAACACGCTCCCAGATGACCTGCTTGTGCCATCCGTTGGGCATTGTGGCTTGTATAGCATCAAAGTCAACGCTACTCATATCAGGGAAGCTACTTCCACCGTTAGAATGAAGTTCTTCCAAAGTGCGATAACCGTCAACACTGATTACATTCCAGTTGTATCCGTTTCCAACAGGATTTAATCGGACAGCGGGTGCCCAGATTTCTTGTTTTATTTTACCGTTGTTCATGTTCTTTTTGATGAAAGGTCCCCACTGATCAATTTGCGTTTGAAGCCATTGATTAGGATTAGGACTCAGTGCTACATTGTGCTTGAAATAGACAAACCCTTCGGAGTTTTTCTTGATCATCACTTCTGGACGGTAATAGGTGGCTACAAAGCGAGTATATCCATTGTGATTTTTCAACGCTCTTCTGACCAAAGAGGGAACTCCTGAGGCGTTCACCGTGTTTTGGACAATTTGACCGAAGTCTTTTCCAAGAGCATCTAGTTTTTCTAGATTATCAACGCCAATATACCAGTAGAAGTTTGGTTCCGATTTGGCTCCTTGGTGTCGTCTCATAATGGCCCAGCCGTTGATGACCCCTTTTTCAAAGGCTTTTTGAGCAGCTTGGCTGAAAAGCTCTTTTTCGTTTTGCAGATAATGTTCGATTTCATCATCGGGAACATTATTAAAGCCATACATAAAATATTGTGCTTGGGTAGAAATTGCAAATAAAAGGGTAAGGATGAAAAGTATTTTTTTCATTATTAAATGGATTTATGGTTAATGCACTAAAATACAAAATGTTCTCCAAAATCTTGGATTGACGCAATTGCAGCATGAAAATGAAAAAAAGTGGGGTCCAAGCGGCGAATCCGATGGATCAGTCCTCAGGGTGGTATTTCAGTTTCTTTTCAATAGCTTCAATGATCGTATTGGCAATATCTTTACCGGTAGCGTTTTCAATGCCTTCGAGCCCAGGAGATGAATTTACTTCAAGAAGAAGGGGTCCTTTGTTGGAACGAATAATATCGACCCCAGCAACATCTAAATTTAAAATTTTAGAAGCCTTGATGGCAAGGCGTCTTTCTTCGGGTGATATTTTCACTTTTGAAGCGGTTCCCCCTTGGTGGATATTTGAACGAAATTCTCCTTTGGGAGCACTGCGCATTATGGAAGCAATTACTTTACCATCCACCACAAAGCATCGAATATCTTTTCCGTCGGCTTCTTTGATGAATTCTTGAACGAGGATATTGGCTTGCAAACTTTTGAAAGCATTGATGACACTTTCGGCAGCTTTGTTGGTTTCTGCAGAGACGACACCTTTCCCTTGGGTACTCTCCAATAATTTTATAATCAATGGCGACCCTCCGACCATATCGATCAAATCTTTTGTTTCAAGAGGTGATTTGGCAAAGCCCGTCACAGGAATTTGAATGCCATTTCGGGAAAATAATTGAGAGGAAAAAAGCTTATCTCTCGACTGGGATATGGACGAGCTGGAATTCAAACAATAGGTCCCTATGGAATCAAATTGCCGAAGTAATGCGCAGCCATAGAAGGTCATACTAGGGCGAATTCTGGGAATAACGGCATCCAAGTCGTCTAGGATATTTCCTCCACGATATCGAACTTCAGGTGTCTTGGCATCCAATCGCATATAGCAGTGCTGAATATTGAAGAAGGTGATTTCGTGCCCTCGGGCATGTGCTGCTTCAATCAGCCTTTTATTGCTATACAACTCCTTATTTGTGGCGAGTAAGCCCAGTTTTAAACTCGATTTTTTTTTGAATAGATGCTTATAGAGTTTTGCTAGAGAAGTATCATCGTGATTTCCACAAACAAAATGTTTGGAAGGATCAACCAGAAAACGATTTAACATCGCCTCTCTGCCTAGGAGCATTCGATATTCCATGGCGTCACGACTGGCTAGGGTAAGTTCTATTTCGAAAACGTGCACCCCGATTTTGACCGGAGTTTTGATAACATAGCGTTTCTGTGTATTCCCATTTGAACTTTTGATCGTTCGCGTATCTTCAATCTTGGCGGAACAGATTATGGAGACACTTCTGTTTTCTTGAATTGGGTTTACTTCAAAAGTCACCCATGCTGACCCTTGGCGAATAATGCGTTTGATGTTTGTAGCTTGAATGGACGATGTCTTTGCACCCGAATCAATTCGAGCTTTGATCGCAGGGATATTGAGTTCGGAAAAAGAACACCATTCTTGGCTTCCGATGATGGTTTGTTTATCCATGAAATTTGAATGAATTGTAGGCTATAATAAGGCTGTTTAGTTGCTAAAATACTAAATCATATGTAATGACACCGAATGAGATACATTGCTTATGGAGAATGGTCAAGTTCAGAATATAAAAAAAGGTGGTGTCGAATAACGACACCACCCTTTAATTTGTTCTAAATAATCTACTGATTTACTGCAAATACGATGGGGATAAAAATAGCCTCATAGTCAAATCCATCAGGATTGTAGGAAGACATTTTTGATTTTTTCAACGCTGGGTTTACGATTGATGGAATTCCAACGCGGTAATTCATCAAGTCTTCGAGTGTGTTGAACATATCCCAAGTGACCACCGTGGCGGTATTTTTGTTTCGAGGGGCTATTTTTCTTCCAACTCCCCAGTTTACCAGTCCCATTTTATCCATGTTTTTGGTGAAGTGGTTTTTCCAAAGGGATTGATTTTCAGCAATGAATCCATTAACATTCTTAGGACGGGCAAAATTAAATTGAATTGCTTCCCCAAGGCCTCTGGCGATACTTACTTCATCGACAAAAATATGTCTGCTGTCTTTAACCATGGTATAGTTTTTTTGTAAAGCCTGCACCATTTCTAGTTCTTCCTTACTTAGTACATCTGGGGCATTAACCCACCAGTTGTTTTTATCGCTCAAAAGAGAGGGAACATCTTTGTTTGACTGTACAAATAAATAATTCCATCGTTCTTCATCATCGATATTATCAACGGTATATCTTTTTAGAAATGCCCAAAAAGCAATATCTCCTTTTTTAACTGCAGCTTGCGCTACTTTCTGCATGTAGATAGATTCTACTTTTTCAAAAGATTCCACATCTCCTTCAATTCGCACAAAGTGCATCGTAAAGGATTGATAAACTTGTGCGCTAACACTAACACTGACCAGAGCGATCAGAGTAAATAAAAATTTTCTCATTTTAGTTGATTTATGGTTAATAGCTCCAAGATACGAACAAAGATTTAACTGAAGAATTAAGAGGTTGGATCGATTAATTTGTGATGTGTTTTTAAGAAAAAACTAAAGCTTCAAGGGTAAATAAGCACTTTCTAAGAATAGCTTTTGGGGCGTTAAATTTTTGAAAGGATCCCGATAGATATCGAATAAATAATGATAGTTTTGGGCAACCATAAACCGATACATTTTGAATCAATATTTCAGCCGTCTTTTTTCGAGACCGACTCATAATTTTAAGCCTATTGATGGTGTGCGTGCCATTGCCGTCATCTGGGTGATCATATTCCACGCCTGGCTTTTTCAGTATAATGACTTTCAAACCGTTGGAGATGGTATTTTTGATAGTCCGTTTCTTATTTGGATTTCAAAAGGTGATTTGGGTGTTGATTTATTTTTTGTGATCAGTGGGTTTTTAATTGGATCTATTTTGTTCAAAGAATATAAGAGAACCCAGCAGATCAATTTTAAAAGATTTTATGCTCGTCGTTTTTTACGCCTTATGCCAGTGTATGTCTTCAGTATGATTTTAGGGGTGTATTTTTTAAATGAAACGGATCCTGAAGGATGGAAAGATGCCTGGAGCAATCTGCTCTATATCAATAATTTCGTTCGTAATTCCTATATGGGATGGACATAGTCTTTGGCCATCGAAGAGCAGTTTTATTTGGTGATACCGTTTCTTATTGCCTTTATTATTCCTCGATTTAAAAACAAGCTGATTCCTTTCTCATTGCTTGCATTGATTACAATTGGTCTTACGTATCACTACTCATTTAACATCTTAAAATTCGAAGTACCTTTTAACTCCGTATTTCTCGATGATGCTTGGGGAGATTGGTTTTGGGATTACTATATGCTTACCCATCTTCGTTATGGTGGACTTCTCAGTGGGGTTGTGGGAGCCTATTTGTTTGTTTATCATTCGGAGCAATTGGCTTCTTTTTTTACAAAAAACAAACGGCTTGTCAACGTTCTTTTTCTTGGTTCAATCGCCGTTTTTGTGTTGATTTCCAGTATTGCTCTAGGGCAGTGGACAATACTTCAGAGCTCCATTTTTGATGGAATGGATCCCAGTATACCGCAATTCTATGAGGTTATTCACCGGGAAATTTTTTGCTATGTTGTGCTGTTTATCTTACTGAGCTGCATGTATTCAGATTCTATATATGTTCAACCGATTAACCGATTTTTATCGGCTAAATTTTTCTATCCAATCGCTCAGGTATCCTATTCGGCCTATCTTTTCCATGAGATGTTTATGTTTTGGTTTTTTCCAAAATTTAACGCTATGGCTGTAGGTCAATTGGATGAACTTACTATCGTACTTCTTAACAGCTTGATTTCTCTGGTTGCGATCATCTTTGGAGCAACGTTGATGTATTTGTTTATTGAGCAACCCTTTCAGGATATCAAAAATAAAATAGGCTTTGGTCCTTCCAAAAGTTCTGAAGCTACTCCGGTTGGAAACTCCTAATATATATTGTGGTAATTCGCCAAAAAAACTTCAAAAAACCCAGCAATTGCTGGGTTTTTTTAGATGAGAACCATCACAGTATCCATTGGGGTCTAATGTATTGGCACAGCCGCATTTAGGTCTTTCGATTTTATATTGCATAGCGTCTCTGTTTTTCAGGCGATTGAGAATTGGTCGGATTCGCTTCAAAAATGAATTGACATCAAATCAAACGGGGTCTCTGTGGGATAAGTTTTTTGGTGTCTTTTACTTACCATAGACCCAGAGTAACAAGCATTTTTATTATATTTATGTATAACCATTAAATCAATTATGATGAAAAAAAATCTAATTACAATCTTGTGTTTATTGTTTTCCATTGGCGCAAGTAGTCAAGTTCTTAGAACGTGGAATTGGACTCCAAACGCCGGAGAAAGTGCTGAATTTGAAAAAGCAGTTGCTGAGAAGACAAAAAAGTATAATGCTTCTAAGGACGGTGCTTATATGTTGACTTTCAAGATTAATTCTGGAAATGAAACAGGAAGCTATTGGAGAATACGTTTGGAGGACGAATTAAAAAACTTTGACAAGAAGTACACCAGTGGTTTAAAAGCCATGCAAAACAATGCTGCCAAGCACGCACGAATGACACGATCTGCTTTTTGGAATATTGTCAAAAGAGCGACCTATTGGCCCGAGGGTGATAACAATTTCAAGAAGCCTCTCAAGCGCTATTTTATTTACAATTATGACGGTGAAAAAGACGCTGATTTTTGGGCTTTTAGATATAAAGTTCAAGGAGCGATAAAGGAGTCTGGAGTGGATATCAATATGACGACACTGCAATGTTTTGCTGGATGTCAAGGAAATCAGGTTATGGTAATTTTTAGCCATTCAAATTTTGAAGATTTCCAAAATGATAACGATACAGAATGGGCCAAGGTATATGAAAAGTACAATGAAATTTATGGCGTAAAATATGAATCCGATTTGAGCGAATTCGAAAGTTCACTCACTTTAGGTGGCTTTGGAAGATATTCTGGGACGATGATGTTTCAACCCGAAATGAGTTCTCCGCAAAATATGAATTAAACCCTATTGTTTTTTTACAATCCAACCCTTCTGAATTGGAGGGTTTTTTGTTTTCCGATCAAGAAAGAAGACAGTCAGGATAGCCTCTCTTGGTTTATAGCCACAACAATATAAGTTATTCCTATTCTGATATTTGGATTAATTTATTGATAATCTAGCATTTAACAGTAAAGGAATAGTACATTTGAAGTATAATAAACCTTTTGTTTGTTTTTTAGTTAGATGGAGTGGGGATGAAGTAGTGCAGTAGGATTAATGAATGATGGAAGTGCTTCATTATAGATTCCCCACTTTTTATAAAGCGTTGTAAGCTCCAAAGAGAACAAAGGCAACCTCCGAAACCCGAACCGTATTCTCATTCTAGCGTTTTCCTTTCCGATTTCTTTTTTATTTCAAAAATAGGCGCTCAATAAATAGATATTGTTGGCAAGCGAAACCTAACATTAAAAAAGCCCCTCAATTTGAGAGGCTTACTTTAGCGTAAGATTATTCTTTTTTAGAAGCAGCAATTTCTCGATCAAAAAGACTAGGATCAAAGAAGTGATAAGCGGCCACTATTTTATCACCTTCAAACCGGAACCCATGATGTACATAAATTTTCACTTCTTCGCCGGTGAATTTTCCTTTCCCTGTCCATTGGAACCAGGCCAAAGACCAAACACTTCCATTGTCAAACCGTGCTGTTGTAAGATTCACCGCTTGGACTTTGTCATTGGCGATAGAATCAAATAAATCATGATGTCCTTCTGCAGCACTTAACCATCCTTCTTTGTCAACAGCCACATCGTTAAAAAAATATTCTTTGGAATCATCTGAAATCATGTCGGCGATATCTCGGAAGTTTCCTTCTGTATATTTTGTCATTAGTTTTCGAGTCATTTGAGACTCCATACTATTATCGTCTACGGTACCACTCCATCCGCCAAAGGTCATGTCTGGAGCAGCACTTGAAGATTCATTTTGAGGACTTTGATTACAGCCAAACAGCAGAATTGCAGCGGCTAAGAAAATTGCTTTTTTCATTATAAATGGATTTATGATTATTATACCAAATATAAAAAAGCGAATAGACTTAATGATGAGAATATGCGCATGTTTCGAAAATTTAAATTAATTTTTGCCTTTCTATTCTAAGAACTGATACCTGATGAAAAAAATTGCATTTATTTTAGGGCTCTTCCTTTTGGGCTGTACTACCGATAAGAGTGAGTCCTTTTCAGGAAAACTTGTGGTCCAGGGAGTATGTATGAATTATGTAATTCAAGTGAATGACGCGGATTTTCCGCAGGATTTAATTGAAAAAAGATGGACGTATGAGTCTACACAGACACAATACGAGAATGTTTTTGCGTTGAAAAGTGTTTGTGATTTTCCTGAAAACATAAAAGAAGGAGACTCTTTTAATTTCATCATCGATAATGAAAAAACCAATCAGTGTATGGTTTGTCTGGCGTATAGTCCGGTACCTGAGAAATCGGTTAGTCTCACAGTAGTGCAAGACTAGAAGATGTGAAATGAAGAGATCTTTTCAGAAAAGCCCCTTCGATTTCACCTCTTCGATTAATTTTTTCAGGAATTTAATGTCATTATCGACTCCGTATAACTTGTAAATTTCATTTCTCCTTCTGATAGTTAGCAGTTGTAATAAATTAAAATCTTTGTATTTGTTAAAAACGATGTCGTTATTTAAGGTTCGTTCGATCTTAGATTTTGATTTAAACCAGTCCATTACATCATTAGAAATCCCTTGATTGGAACCATAATAATTCTGATTAATTAATGATCCTACAGATTCAATTTCATTTCTCAATTCTTTTCTTTTGATTTTAAGGATAAGCCCTGAATTTGTTAAGGAATTGAAATACATGTTTTTTGGCGAAAAACTAAAAGATCGAGAGAGTATAAACTCTATTCTATTATTGACATCATATAGATTATCCTGATGAAAGGACTTAACTTTTGCAGCATTGACAGTGCTCCAATTTGCTGTTACACTGTCTGATACGGAAATAACGGATTTCAACTTTCCTCTTAATGATAGCAGGGAATAGTAGTTCTGTTCCAACTCATAAAGCAGATTGCTTTCTAGGGTTTGTAGCTGTTCTTTTTCATTGATATCTTGTATAAACCTCTCAACGGCAAAAGAACCTAGAATTGAAAAAAATATGGCTATAGCATTAAATAGATTATTTTTCATTCAACCTGATTTGAAAAATATTATTTCTCTTGGCTGTATTTTCTAACTCCAGTAATTTTACCATCTCTTATATAATGCCTTTCAAAAAACCGATAGGTCTCGATTTCTTCTCCATCCTTATATCTTCTTTCCGTAAAAGGAAACATTACAATGGTAAGTGATGGATCCCAAGATGGAACTACTGGAACAACATCATAGATGCTTCTTCTAATGGAGTCATAGGGTTGGTGCATTCCTTTGAGGATATCAATAGCTTCTGAAACACCAAATTCGAGTCTATCGAGCCCTTTTTCAGGATAAAAGAACATTTTATTTGAAAAGTTTTCTTCTGAAAGAAAGGAATAATCTTTATTCACAAAAGCATTTGAAAAGGATATGGCTAGATCTGCGGCTTTCATTGTGCCAAATTCATAATCACCTCCTTTGTGGTCTCCGTTCAAAATTTCTCCACCTCTAGTCTTTGTTTTAGCTGCTTCTGGGTTACAACTTATAAGTACAAGACTCAAAGAAAATAAAAATAGCAATTGTTTCATATCAATCGATTTATGGTTAATAATCAACAATATACAAAGAGCTGCTGAATGAACCGAAAGCAAGGTTTTCAGTATTGATTTTGAATAGCTCACAAAGGTATATGAGCACTGCTTTTAGGAGTTTTTCAGGTTTAGATCTTTGTGAAGCAAAATAAAAAACCATCGAAAACAGTTGGCTTTTCTAATACAGTCGTCCCTCCATGCTTTACTATCGAACCCATGGTGTTTTCCTATTAGAGAGTTCGCTTTTTTTTAGCCCTTTTCTAGATATCGAACCTGTTTTTTCCCCTGTATTTCCCATTTTTTTTTACTTAAAAAAAAATATTAACTTTATTTCATGCAAATAAAGACTGCAACAATACTCTTTCGTCTTTTCCAAAATATTAAGAAACGAGATTCTTTCTTGGCTTAATGCTTCCCTTTTCTTTTTAAAAACGTCTCTTTAAATTTTTGAATTAACTAATATCCTTTTGGTATGCATTTGCCGAGTATTGAACCCTATAAAATAAAAACCGTGGAATCGATTCAAATGTCGACTCCAGAACAACGAAAAAAATGGATTAAAGAAGCATCCTATAATCTATTTAAATTGAACAGTGATCAAGTCATTGTAGACCTAATAACAGATTCTGGCACAGGAGCCATGTCAGACAAACAATGGGCAGAAGTAATGTTAGGTGATGAAAGCTATGCTGGGTCACGTTCGTTTATGAAGCTGGAAAATACTGTAAAAGAATTAACAGGCTTTCGTTATTTCATTCCCGTTCACCAAGGCCGAGCAGCAGAAAACGTGCTGTTTTCAGCTTTAGTAAAAAACGGAGACTTTGTTCCAGGGAATATCCATTTTGACACAACCAAAGGGCACATCGAATATAGAAAAGCGACTGCAATAGATTGTACAATTGATGAGGCCTTTGACATAACAATAGATCATCCTTTTAAGGGAAATATTGATTTACATAAACTTGAAAAAACACTTCAAGAATACACTAAAGAAAAAATCCCTTTTGTGCTGATGACTATTACCTGTAACTCTGCAGGCGGACAACCGGTATCTATAGAAAATATGAGAGCTGTAAGGACCTTATGTGACCAATATGGAGTGGGTTTTTATATTGATGGAGCTCGGTTTGCTGAAAATGCATATTTCATTAAAAAACGAGAGAAGGAATTTGCTAATCACAGTATCAAAGAAATTGTAAAAGAGATCTTTTCACTTTCAGACGGAATGACTATGAGTGCAAAAAAAGACGGACTTGTCAATATGGGCGGGTTCATTGCTCTAAATGACGCTAAGGTATATGAAGTCTGTTCTACTTTTGCGATTATGTACGAGGGGTTTGTTACCTACGGTGGAATGTCTGGAAGAGATATGGGAGCCTTAGCGCAAGGTCTTACAGAAGGTGTGGAGTTTGATTATTTGGAAAGTAGAATAGGGCAAACAGCCTATTTAGGTAAACGACTTGATGAATTTAATATTCCTGTAATCAAGCCCTTTGGAGGACACGCTGTCTATATTGATGCATCAAAGTTTGTTCCCAAAATTCCCAAAGAAGAATACAGAGCACAATCTTTAGCCATTGAACTATATATTGTTGCTGGAATACGCGGTGTTGAAATTGGTACTTTATTGGCAGATCGTGACCCTGTAACGAGAGAAAATCGTTTTCCAAAACTTGAAATGGTTCGCTTAGCTATTCCAAGAAGAGTTTATACGCTTTCGCATATGGAATATGTTGCTGTAGCTATAAAAAAAGTATTTGATAGTAGAGATGAAGCCAAAAGTGGTTATTCCATAAAATGGGAGGCTCCAATTATGAGGCATTTTACCGTTGAACTAGAAAAAATTTGATTTTACTAAAGCGAAATTAACAGACCTAAAAGGAGTAATTAAAAACCGAAAACAGCACTAAAAAAGCCTTGTTTTACGAAGGCTTTAGTAGATATGTAACGGCTGAATTACCCGGCCCATTGGGGAGTAATCTTTGACTTTATGAGCAGGATCTGCTCTATGATTTAAACCTTAATCTGGGGTATAACCAGAATCTCCCTGGTCATTATCTTGAAATATGGTCCTTAGTACTTCCTTACTGGGTACTGAGATCACGGGCTTGAAATATTTGTTGTAAAGTTGGTAACCCAAGGGATTATTTGCTTGAATCCCTTCAGGGGTTCTGGCATTATCATTCCATTCAGGAGAAAGACTTCCTCCTTCCCAAAACTCATTAAATTCCCACATTCCAAATGTGAGCAAATAGGTATATTCTTTACATAAAACGGGCCACAAGTCTTGGTTGGTTATTTCTGCGTCACCATAACCCTCAATGTCAAAAACACCGTTAGTATATGCTTCCTTCATAGCGAGGAATAATTCAGTATTACTAATATCAAACTCTTCCGCTTCAGCATTTAATGCCACAGTAGAGCCCTCTACACCGCCTCTTACTCCAAATCGATGGAGTGTATGAAGTGTATGTTCAAGAAGCTCATTAATATCATCATCGCCTGTGCCCTTGCTATCTGTATTTTTAAACCAAACCATGTCGTCTAAGGCTAAATTATCCTCAAAGGCTTCTATCCCTGGATAAAATTGATTGCGCGAATCCCCTAAAAAGCCCGGAGAATAGGCATTTCCTCCACCCCTAGCGATTCTTTGACCCGTGGGATATCCTTGATGCCATCCAATTTCACCTTTGAGAGTTTTGATCATATTCAATTGCGCCGCTGCATCAATTCCTTCGGAGTCTTTGTTGATGAGTAACTTAAATACCTGAGCAGTTTTATATACCCAAATATCCGGCACAGCTTCCTGACCTCCAATGTCACCAGCAACGACCAATTTAATTCCATTAACATCCAATTGTCTGTCATAAAAAACAAAGGGTTCAATAGATGTTATGTCGCCACTTGAATAATAATTTTCATCGGATTGAATTATTTGAAAAACCGCATTAAGAGAAGTATTTGAATTAATTGAAACAACTAATTCTGTTTCGGTTGCATCACTACCTTCCCACCCAACAAATTCATACCCTTCATCCGATATGGCTGTTACAGTTATGTCAGTTCCTTCGTTATAGGTTCCTCCTTCTGTTGAAACGGTTCCTCCCTCCGAAGCAGAAACAGATAGCGTATATTGAACGGGGTCTGGTTGAGGATCAGGACCTTGGGTTTGAGTTACTGAAGGGGGAGTTGTATCCTCTTCTTCGGTAGAACAGCTGTGGATTAATAAAAACGAGAGAAACGTTATTGAGAATAAGGAAACGTAATTTTTCATGAAAATTGATTTATGGTTAATACTTAAAATGAATGTTTAAAAACACACATAATTATACCAAAAGCTGTGTTCTTCTCTCGAGACTTAATGAAGAAGTTATGCTGAGAATACAGCTAGGGATAAATGTATTTAATTATTTTGAAAAATGTCACTCAAAGAAATTTCAGGAATCAAGGTTTCAGGATTTGTTTTAAAATCGTTCAGTCTTTGATAAAAATCACTAATTGTAATTCCAAAAACTTGTTCAAACTTTGTTTTCCAATTCGCTTGGTTGGGATCTGATTCCCAATAATTTTCAAAAATCATTAAAAAAGATTCTTTTTCGGTATTGCCTTGCTCTTGAAGAACCTTTGCTAAAGCCAAGTTCATAAATACTGAGATATCTCCATATTGGGGAAGAGATTTAAAAAAGCCTTCATAAGATTCATACTCTTCAACATTCTTAATTCCGTCTTCCAAAGAATCTTGATTTAGGAAATTCAACAGATAGTTTGAATCTTTAATATACTCTTTCATATATAGTGACTCAATAGTTGCTGCTTGACCTTCGATCATCCAAAACACACTCTGATCAAAGCCTTGAGATTTAGATATTTGAAAAACGTGAAAGAACTCGTGTGCTAACAATGCATATTTAAAGTTATTTCCATCATTAAAATCGTATTCCTCAGACATTTCAAGTGACATTACTAGATGGTTGTCAACTTCGCCACAAATGCATTGCTCAGTTTCCCCTATAATAGAAGAAAAAGGTTTAAAGACATCCTCTCTGATCCAAGAATAAATATTGACCCCATTAATTTGAAGTTTTGTGCTGCTATCATAGTAGGGAGATATCGGCATTAAATTATTTAAAGCTGGAAGTATCGATTGAATTGAATCCTTAAAGTATCCATGCTTATCTAAACTTGAGTGTAAATTATATTCAAATGTAAAAGGTGCTGCTTCAGTTATTGGAGGGGTTGTGTCTTCTTCAAAGGCCGATGATTCTGCGGTTGGAAGTATTGTGTCTTCTTCCTCCGGAGAACAGCTGTAAATGGCGATGAATACAAGTAATGAAATTATTGCTAAAGAATGATTAATTCGCATTAGGATTGATTAATGGTTATGTTCTAAAGATACAAAATCATCATTTTTTATGTTTAAGAATTGAAACCAATGTATCCGTTTTTTTAGATTGAGCATCTTACGAGTCAAAAAGAAAAACCCCCCTCACCGAAGGGCTTAAATGCCTGTCATCAATGTGTAGTGTTGCGATTACGCTAGCGCCTCCTATGATTCAAAGTTGCAGTACAACTGTAAGTCTTTAGTGAATTGAGTTTCCTTAACAGAACCTTCTAAAACAATTCCAAGGGAATCTTTAGGTTAGGGGGGATTTGGAATTGTGTCGATTGGAGTAAAAGAAAAACCCTCCACTTGAAATGAAGGGTTATTGAGTTATCACAATCACCTTCCGTTTTGCATAGGGTCTGTATCAGTCATAACCTTGTTAAGGATAAAATATACTGGACAAAACTTTGTAATAGGGCTTATCACTTGTAAAAGACCAACTCCAATGGCTATATATAGAAAATCTAAATTTCCAAACTGAATGGTTAATCCGACGCTTGCAAGATATAGCACTCCACAAATTGCATCGTGCGCTCTAACTTTATTTATGTTTTTAGACACATTCATTTTAATTGATTTATGGTTAATAATACTCCTAAGATAAAGAGAATGTTGTATATATCAAACCCAACATGATGCAACGGAACTTAATGAAGGGGATATGCCAAGGATTTAAATATCAGGAATGATTCCTAATATTTCTTTGAGGGGTAGCTGTAAAAAGATTTGAAACTCTGGATTAAATTCTTCAAGGGGTAACCCATAAATTTTTTTTACAGCAACTAGTAAAGTTATTTCTTGATCAATATTCATTAACATCTTTTCTCTTCGGGGAGGTTTTTTTTACTCCATTGGGGACAACTGAAAAGTCAAAATTTTCTGTTAACTAGATATTTAACGAGAAGTAGCTGGGTCGAAATTAAGGGGGCGTTAGGGGTTTTGTTGGAATGGCTAAATTTTATTGTATTAATATTGAGTAGTTAATATTTCAGTGAAGTTCAAGAAAAAATTGTCGATATGGCTTCTAATTTTATAAACTAGATTCTAGTTTTTTAAATAGTAACACGAAAAATCACTTTGTTGCTTGAATGGAACTCATTATTATATCAAGAAAAAGAAGTTTGTGAAAACGTGACAATTGAGTCCCGCTTTCAGTGGTAACCCATTGTTCCCAACTAGCAGAAATCCCTTGAAAAGGAATGATTTGTACCCACATCTGATACGAGGTAGGGATTCCCTGCTCATCTAAATGCCATAAATAAGAATCTCCAGGGGTAGTGCCACCAGAAGTATAGGTAACTAATAGCGCATCAGAGCCATCTTTTTGTTTCACCAAGCGTCGCTCTACTCCCATATCAAATACCTTGTAAGGTGCAACTAGCCAAAAAGAATCATTGTTGAAATATGCCAATGCCTTATTGATTACCTGCTCTTTTTCTTCTCCAGAATAAGGTTGTCCACCGACTGATACAGTTGAATTATGTTTATTTTTAAGATCTAATTCAACTGTAAAATCGTCCCATTGAACACTACAGCGGTTTTGATTCTTAAACCACTGGTAGTGATGCTTTCCTCTAAAAGTCCAGGCAAGGAAATTGGTTTCTTTATAAGCTTCATAGTTCAAAGCATTAACCATTTTATAGGCTAACTTATCGGCAGCTAAACCTTGTTTTCCCGATGGGATTTCATCATTGTAAGCAAAATAAAGAGCGCCACAGAACAGCACAAAGAGGCTAATAAGCGTAAGCACTGACAGTACTAAAATTTTGAATACCTTATTCAGTAATAATGTTTTCATCAAAGATAGGGAACAACTAATGATGAATATTGAAAATGATTTGGAGTCAAAAGCAGCCTTATAAAACTCACTAACGATCTATTTAACAGCAAATTAATATTTTGGTCTTTGTCTGTTTTTACTTCTCTATCCAAGTTTTAATCAATAGTTGTGTGCAAATAGTGTGCAAGTAAATATTGTTAAACTAAATTTTTTAAGATGAGTAAATCGGTAAATTTTGAAGGAGCTAGATTGAGGATCCTCTGATTTCTATTTTATGGTTAACGGTTAGTGTATGAGCAGTTTTTCCCGCAGGGTATATTGCTTATGAACCCTGTTGTGTACAGTATTTTATCTTCAAATTGTTATTTATATTTTCCAAGTCAAAATCCTTATCTAAAAAATCATCCATTGATATGTTTGTTTCCTGAAATAAATATTGTGTTATTATCCTGTAATTAAAGTATTTAAAAGAGGCCGATTCTGAATTAATTTCATCATTACAAATATCTGTTAATCCTTTGTGTTCGTTAAAAGAACTTTCGTTTGCAATAAAATCGGAGTATCCTTCATTTTTCCAGGCAGGAAATAATTTATATTTTAATAATCCCAGTTCATTCCTTAGAAGAGAATGTACAGTTTCATGAGCAATAACTCCACTTAATGTCCTTTTGTTATTTTCTTTTGCATCTCTTAAGACATAGTTTCCTGAAATAGATGACTTTGACAAGAAAATATTTTGAGAGATAGGGTTGTACACACCAAATGCTTTTCGTGACATCAGCGCAAAAAAAGTAAACACATTATAACTATTACAGATAAAAATATCTTGTTTTATTCCCGTATTAAATAGTTCAGAGCTTTTTAGTAGTCTCTCAGATTTGTTTAGAACTAACTTTAATTCTTCTAAATTGATATCATTAGAATGATAATACACAGAAAAATACTTGTATTCTAAATTATTTTCGAAAAGAAATGAAGGAGATAATATTACTAAAAGATAAGACAAACTTATGCCTGTTAAAATCCAATTAAATATCTTCTTTGTTTTTATCATATTTTTTGTCGAGTGTAAACTTTGGAACAAAATAATTTAAGCAATAAAGCATTGCTCCGTATGTAAAAATGATCGTAGGTATATTGGTGTTAAATCCTAAATCAAATTCTGGAATACTAAATAATTGTCTAAAAGATTTTGTGGCAATAAGTAGTATAAACATAATGCCAAAAGCAAAAACAGAACTAATTGCAATTCTATTTTTTGCAGTTCTAATAATTCCTTTTTTTGCTTCTTCTCTAAAGAAATACCACATAGCAGCAATACTAAATAAGGCCTCTATTAAAATGGCTAAATAAGGATTAGATGCATACAATCCAAGACCAGCTTCCATGGTGTCAGCTCCAAAAACATGATGTATGTGACCTGAAAAGAAATCTAAAACAAAATGGATTGATACTAAAGCCATACTTACGAAGCCTATTTTGGTGTTTTTGAATAATAGTTTCCCAAGTAAGAAAACAATTGCCAACCAAAATACTTGCGGTAATAAATCGTGACTGTATAACATATCCACTACCATATTACTTAAAGTTGCATCAAATGCATCACTTGGAATGGTTGGTTCAAGACCTAAATAGTGAAAGGCAAACCACAAAAAATCCTGCAATTGAGATATAATTAAAAAATAAAGCAATGTTCCTTTTGGGAATTTTTGTTTTGCTATTAATGCCGTTGTAAAATGTCCTGCTATCATAATTTCAAATAATTTTTTTGTATTATTGCTTTCGATTCGATAGTAAAAGTAACAATTGCTATCGAATCAATAGTAATTGTTTGTTGAAAATGAAAAAAGGATTTCGTTCTGGCTGTCCAATATCTTCAACACTAGATGTTATAGGGGATAAATGGTCTATGTTAATCATTAGAGATATGCTCCTCAAGTATAAAAAGACTTTCAAGGAAATTTCCGATTCAGATGAAAGAATCGCTCCAAGCATATTATCGGCACGATTAAAATTATTGGAATCGTACAAACTAATTTTAAAAACGAAAGTGCCCGATAATAAAAAAGAAAATATTTACCTATTAACCGAAAAAGGGATTCGTTTAGCTCCCATCATTATTGAACTCAGTCTGTGGGGTAATTCCAATATGCGAGAATTTAATCAAATAGATGATATTGAAGGCTTGAATTCAGATAAGACACTAATTATACAGAGAGTTCAAGATAGTTATAATTCTATGTTACTTAATTTCATCTAGTGTTTACATTAACTGATAGTAAGCCTTTTTAACACTTTTTTGGATTGGTCTATTAATCTCAGGGAGATGGGTTTTAGAAAACAGTTTTTCTCTTGGAACAAGGATGTGCAATTTGAAATATATGTTTCAACAGCAGGGGTTTTACCAGTCTTCATCAACTACTTTGACGCCTCCGTCCAAGTGTTGCTTCAAGCTATTTGCCAATTTATTAAAAAATTCAACTTGGGTCTTAATATTGGTTTCCCCTTCTACAATTTTATTGCCTTTATAATCTTCGATTGCATTCATATACCCTTGTTCTCTCCATCCTGAAGACAATGATTCATCCTTAGTGAAGGTTTTTAAACTTGTAGGTTGAAGTAAAAATCGCCCATATTTGAATTTTATATCGATTGCAAACATGTATCCTTGATATGCTTCTGAATCTGCAACCACATGATGGGTTCTTAGTAATGTTTTGGTGTTTGCCTGGAAAGAGATAAAACTCCCTTTTTGTTCAGACAAAATTTTATCTTCTGGATGAACAAAGTTTTCTCTTATCCATACTTTGGTTTTGTTAAATAATTCGTCAGGGGTTCCATCAGAATACATTATGACAAAATCTGAAAGTTTGAGAAAAACGCCTCTTTTGGTAATAACACCATCTTCAATTTTTTCCTCTGTGTAAGTGAATTTTTCTTGAGAGTATGCATTTAAAAATGCAAACAACATTAATGTATTAAATAAGTATTTCATTTGCTTCTGTTGAGCTTCAAATTTCGTTAAAAATTGTCATTCATTATACACTCGAAAAGTACTTAAAAAGAACAAAGCTAGTCTGCTTAACTTACCTGGATGTTTGCCAATAATTTCATGACTACGAAGTGTTTTTTCGGGTTTATTCCGATACTTCTAACGCTTTAAGTGTTGACTAAATTTGAAAAAAACAACGAAAATAGTAAAATAGAAGCTAAAAAGGAATATATGCGTTTGATGCTATTAAGCTTTCGAAATTTCACTTTTTAGATGAAAATGAAATCTATGATAGGTTAATAAAGTTACCTCTCGAAAAAAAGCTTGACGATAAATGTGAAGCGTGTGGTTGTGAAAAATACTTTGAGTGGGACTGGTCTAAAATTAACGCAGAATAATCGCCTATGCCCCATAAAAACTATACTTTATCGCTATTGAATGGTTGTGATTTTAAGGTAAACGCTATTTTTATATTTTTAAATCCGCTGTGCAACTAACATTCTTTTTGAGGTGATCCCAATCTTTGTTATTCGCACATTGATTTTAAATGGGGGAGCCCCCTGGAGGATCCGCTGCCAGACAACCTGCCTTATGAAGACAGCCATATGACTTAAAATCCTTTATTAGAACCGCCGATAAAATTTTGCCAATTTTTTAGACTGAGGTAACTTTTATACTTGACGAAGGGTATCAAGTATTTTCACCATCGCGAAGGTATCCATCTCGCAGTACTCCAAGAGTTGTCCCCTTGTTTCTTCTGCATCACCCTCAAATGTTCCGTTTACCATCGAAAGAAAAATATTGGACGCAGTACCCCCCTCTTTAATCTCAAGGTCGTTGTATGAAAGTTCAGGAACCAATGCAGGTAGAACTAATTTAATAGAATAACTCCCCTTCATTTCGGGAGTATAATACCACTTCTGCTGAAACGGAATCATAAGGTCTTTCAGTCTATTTACAATCTCTTTCAACTCGCTTGAATATTGAGGGAACACTTCTCTAAGATCATTAAGTTTCCCCCTCTCAAAACCAATATTATAGACTAATACATCTCCACTGGCACCGCAGTCCTCAATGAGTTGTTCTATAAATCCAATTCTTGGGTCTTCAGTTGGATCTGCGAGGTATTCTCTGTGTATAATTTCAGAACTTGACGTCTCTTGAATATGAAGTGAATATTGAAATACCAGTTGTTGATAAGGTCTACTTCCTTCATACTTAGGTACTGCAGGACCAATTGTTTCAAAATCTAAAAAGTACAGAGGGTAATTTAATCCACTTGTGAAGTTTCTAATTTCATCAAGATTAATATGACGTTTTCCATTGATTTCTGATTGAACCTGTAACACTTGGTTTGGATTCAGAGACGCCTCACTCAGATCGATTTGATCCAATGTGATTACTCCTTGATTATAGAGGTCAAACTTCTTCTCTTTATTCAGTCTTGAGATATTAAAAACCGAGTAGTCTGGTATGTGCTTCCAGCACGTTCCTTTAAAGTCACAATCGTAAGGATCAGAACAATGATGTCCAATATCTACATTTGGTATTTCAGGACTTTCAATGACATTCTTAAGTCTTCTGACTTCACTTGGAATTCGCGGGAGAAACCCTAAAACTTGATCATACACCGATTCAATGGTAAACAATTGATGAATGTCTAATTCTCCATCTTTTGTATATTGATTATTGATATGGACAATCGATATATCCTTAAGATCAATACCTGAATTTGTGATGGTATAATATTGGATTGCAGCATCCTTGATGTAGGTTTCTGATACTTTGGTTGAACTTTTAACTTCGTACGCTTTCCAACCTTCTTCATCTTTTACTAAAATGTCTAATGCAGCAAGGACGTCATTATATAGAAAGGTGGCCTCATAGATAATGGATTCACCTTGGTTAATGAAGTCTAATGTTTTCCCAACAGATTCAACCATCTTAAAATGATTCTCTGGGGAAGCATCCGCACCCTCTGGAAATAACTGTTGTGCTAATACACCAATATTGGTTCCTTGGTCGAACACAGCTTGTAGAGAAGGTGGAGTAGGGTCTTTAAGTTTATAGTGATGCTTATAGAGAAAGAGTGACTTCTCACATTGAAGTCCTCGGATAAAGGTTGACTTTGAAAGACTACTTTTTGCCATTAAAAGAATTTAGATAAAATTACCTCTCCAATATATTTATATCAATACTATCAAATCTTAAAACAAGAAAACAAGTTGAGGTATTACATAGTCCAATTAGGGATGTTCGTTTCCTGCTAAATCAAATCAAAGAATTTAACTATAACC
>Ga0209374_1000009_pt1 | contig 194925 bp, 156 predicted proteins | sample SaaInlLV_DNA_10m_FD_184683 | JGI IMG/M metagenome (GOLD analysis project Ga0209374, IMG submission 184683) | Marine microbial communities from expanding oxygen minimum zones in the Saanich Inlet - SI075_LV_DNA_10m (SPAdes) (version 2) | ecosystem: Environmental > Aquatic > Marine >... | reverse complement strand
AACCGCCTAGCAATTTCTGGTAATAAATTGCTCTCAGTTAACTCGGATTCAGCAATTTCCATAATTGACATATCTAGTAACTCAATAACAACCTATGATGAAAATTCTGGGCTAGGCTCTTCGATAATCAAAGATATTGCGACCTTCAATAATATGGCATATATTGCCACTTCCGACATTGGACTTGCTCGTTTTGATATGACTAATGAAACGTTCCTTGCCCCTTGGGGCTCAACAGGAGTCAATAACGCCAACAATGTACCTCTAGCTGTGTTTGATGATATCCTGCACATGGGTCTGCCTGGCTATGGAGTTGTAAGAAAAGATTTGACTAATGGTGAAATTCTCTTACCTCTAGTTGAAAATTCTGACGTAAATGGCATTGAAATTCTGCCAAATGATAACGTATATGCCTTGATTTCTGATGGGTCTGCGCTATACATCGGGGCTGATGATGGAGCGGTAAAATGGGACGGTGTGCAGTCTGTCGATTTCTCTGGAAGAGGTCAAAGTTGGGTGACACAACCGGATCAATTCTTTGACTTTGTTCTACTTGGCAGCGACATCTATGTCGGCACAGACCGTGGTGTTTGTAAATATCCAACCAGCACATTAGTGGTTGATGATTGCCAAAATGTGTATGACGGCATGCCGGATTGGGCTACATATTCTGTCGGCACTGACGGGTCTCAGATTTACGGTGGGACCAATGATGGTGTCGGAATTCTAACTGCTAATCCATTTGAAGTGGTAGATACTTGGGAAGCCAGTGAAGACACTGATAATGCTCCTGTCGAGGTTATTGGCGATATTGCCTATGTTGGATTAAATGGTGTTGGTATTGCTAGATATGAAATATCAACAAATTCATGGCTACCTACGTGGACTGAAGATGACGTCTTAGATGACGGAAATCAATTTGTCACCGGATTAGTTGCAGACATTAATCCAGACCAATTATGGGTCGGTGGAGAGGATGGCTTCCAATTAATCGATGTAGTAAACCAAGTAGAAGTCTATGATATTGAAAAGTCTAATTCGATTTATCTCGGAAACGGTGAGCCATATCAAATGATAGTTTACAATGATGTTATGTATTATCATCAAGGAGATGATAGTAACAGTTTTTATCGAATTGACCTTGTTAACTTCAACCAATTATCAAATATTGATGCGGGTATCCAGCTTGATGACAATAGTGGACCAGCTTGGGGAATGGGTCTGATAGATGATACAATCATGACTGGGGTTGCTTCAAATGGTGGTTTCCCCGACTATTATGACGGACGTGGCGGTATTGCACAGTGGAATATTAGCGATGACGACTGGGGTGAAAATATTGAGCCAACTGGCCAAGTTGACAGAGTGACTGCATACGAGACTTCCACCGGAGAAATGTGGGTTTCTTGGGGAGAGTTGAAACTTGACCTATACAGCAATCTAGGCGCCTTTGTCGGCTCTTGGGACAGCGATGATGGCCTTGATTTTCCGATAAGAGAAATTATCGAATATGATGGTGAAACCTTATTCGCCACCGAATCGGGAGTGGCCCGCTATGACGGTAACAATGGCGGCTGGCTTCCTACTTGGGAAGAAAACAATGGATTGCCAAATAACGCTGGAGAAGAGATCTATGAATTATGGACTAATGGCCTTGATCTTGTTGTTGGTGGCGGCGATGGTTCGAATTTCGGCGGTTTCCAAGGTGGCGCTATTTCTCACTGGGACGGCGCTAATTGGAACGTTTTTACTTCAAATGGTCAGAATGGAATTCAGAGAGGTTATCCCTTAACTATGGCAGAATGTGGCGGTTTGCTTAATGTTGGAATTTACGACAATAATGGTGGAATAGAACAAATTGATTTGACAAACTCAACCATTGTTAATACTTTCACTCAAGCATCTCTTGGAGAAGGACGCGTCTCTGGCGTTGCCTGTGACCCTTCAACTGATACACTGTATGTTACTTTTTACGAAGATGAACAACCCATCAAAAAATACAATACGAATACTGGCCAATGGCTAGCAGACATTAACACTCAAACTCACAACCTTCCAAGTGACAGAATTTGGTGGGATGCAATTGGTTACGACTCTGGTAAGCTGATTGTAGGGCACGGACTTGGACAAGATGGTTCAAACATTATTGGGGGAGGATATTCCGTAATATCAACTACTGGAGCAATTACCAGTCAAGTGAATTCCAACGCCCAAGGCTCTTCTGTTACTTCGTTCCAATGGACTGGAGCTGGCTGGTTGCTCGGTCAAGCCGGCGGCTCATCCGGCTACAGCCGTGTTGATTATTTGGATGCTAATGGCCAAAGTACGGTTTACAATTTACCTGGATTAGTTAGCGGACAGGTAACGACTATGACTGGTAATGGCACTCATATATGGGTTACTACAATCGGAGAGAACGTTGGGTTTGGCCAATCGACTGGGGCTGGTATTTTGCAAGGTGAAAGGCAAAACGATGGCTCGGTAGAGTGGCAGCAAGGATGGACTTTGCCAGCAAACTCACAGGCTAAAGATACTCAGTTAGTGGGCACTGACCTTTACATCTCAACTTCTCCTGCTGGACTAATGAAATTAGATACTGTTTCTGCTTCACTCAATCCAATAAACGGAGCATTGCATAATAACATGGATGGTTTGAAGTTAGTTGGGACTGATTTAATCATTGGTCTGCAGGGTAACTTTGGCTCGTCTGCTGGAGTCCAAGTGTTCGATACTTTGACTGATACTTTTGGCAATGGCCGTCTTGTTGCTGGACTACCCTCCAACATAGTAAACGGGTTTGAAACTGATAACAATATTATGTACATTGCCACAGATGGTGGTATTGGTAGATGGTCTTTCCAAACCAATGATTGGTTAAATCCAATTACTAGCACTGATGGTCTGCCATCAAATATAATCCAAGACCTCGTCTTTGAAGATCCAAATCTATGGGCTGCAACACCGTCTGGTTTGGTAAAAATAGATATCAACACTAATTCGATCAATACACTTACCAGCGCAAATGGTATGATTGGAACATCTACGTGGGGCTTGATAAAAACTACTGATAATGTTGGAAATGTCCAAATCCATGTTAGTCATAATGGTGCTGGAAGTGAAAGACCTGGGGTATCTAGCATCAATGAGGCCTCCGGATTAGTTATTGCAACTCATCGGTTCGATCAACTACCGTCCAATACAATAACAGCAGTTGCCAGTGATTTCTGGGGCCTTCACATTGCTACTGATGTCGGGCCTATGACTCATTGGAACGGTTTGAACAATCAATTTGAAGATGGAGCATCTGCATTCCAGATATCTAGTTGGCCTATCGAAAAACTCGTTAGTAACGGGGACCAAGTTATGGCTATCGGCAATAATGTCGTCACTATTCTAGAAGCAAGAACGCCTGCACACTCTGTCTCTAAGGTGTTCATAATACCAGATGTCACTCTAACGGGTGGAGATCTTTCTTCAGATTATTTATGGCTCGCTACAGACGATGACGGCTTGTTTGGCTGGATGAATAATCCACAATGGACGCCGTTAGAAAGATTTGAGTTGCGCCGGGCCGATCCTCTTACCATGGGATTCAACTTAGTAAATTTAGACATTACAAACATGACCCACCCTGGTGTTCAAATTCAACTGGCTGATACGGTAAATCCAATCAATCTAGACCAAAATAGTGGAACTCCTGGGGTTCACAACCTATTATTCCAAGGTGTCCCACTAGCCTTTTCCTCGCCGGTCAGCGGTGCGGCGACTTGGGCTCAATCAAACAGTTTGAAGTATGCAGTGACGCTTAATCTCTCAGATGACCCACAACTATCCAATACATTACAAGCAGCAGTTGATAATGCTGTTCAAATCAACGGCACTAAATTTGTTCAATTGAACCTTCGGTCACCAAGTAACGGTTCATTAGAAGCAAGAATTACTTATGATTACATTAAGTTAGAAACTCCAATTGACCTCACGAATCTAGTAGACCGCCCTGATGATGGCGGTGGTGCACTAACTGCATCATGGACTTTGGTCCACGATGATGACTTCGCTAGATATTTAGTTTATGTCAATGAAGGACCCTTCACCAGCGCTTCAGGCACATTCGACATCACGGCTGATGACTTAGCAGGCAGAGTAGTAGACAAAACCATCTCCTTGCATAGTAGATTGCAAAGCGAGGTTACTACCGCTAACGGAGTTCCGTTAACTGATGGAGTTGCTTACCATGCTGTAATTGTAGTTGAGTACGATGATGGTCGGTTGGGTAGTCCTTCCATGCAATTGGGGCCGGCAATTCCTACTAATGAAGTACCTATATCGCCACTTTGGGCAGAATCTGGACCTCATGAAGGGGGCGAAGATGGCGATCTTGACCTAGAGTGGGCTAGATGTACTTCTTTAGATTTGGCTAGCACTCGAATATACTCATCGACAATTGATATCAATGACGTACTTGGCTTGACTCCTAATGCAGATTTACCTCCAACAGAAGGCAATACTACTGTGCTTCAATTAAACCCGGGAAGACCGTACTGGATTGCCCTTACTTGCGTAGATGAAGCTGGCCAAGAAGATATTTTTAACCCGACTGTAATAGGTCCAGTAGTACCAACTGGTGGATTAAACGACCTAACGCCACCGCCTAAGTTGGATAATGTTGAGGCAATAGATACTCCTGATGACGATGGTGGCAGAATTACTATTTCTTGGGACCAGAGTACTGCTGAAGATTGTACATTCTATGAGGTATGGGTCAGGCCAGTCGATGAACTATCCGATATCGAAATCTTACAACCACTAGATGCTATGGGCTTTAGTCAAGCAGAAATAATCGATGATTGTGGCACAACAAGCGCAATAATTGACAATTATGATGGCATTCAACTTGAAGATGGCCAGGAATATGTACTTGCTGTTGTTGCGTATGACGACTGGTTAAATGTTGATTTAGTTAATGTGGAGTTATCGTATGCGACACCGTTTAAGAACACCGTAGGGAGTGGTGGAACTCCTGACCGCATTGACTCTGTTAATGCTTATGATCATGCAGAAGATGATGGAACTGCTATCGATATCGTATGGACTGTTTCTAATGTTGATGATTTCGCATACTACATAGTTTGGGTCGCTGACCAACCTGTTTCAGACCTAAGTGGTGCTTGGGCTGCATTTGGTGAGGACCCTGATAAATGCGGATGTTTGAAGATTGATAAGCAATGGATTGATGAAGATAAAAACCCCATCGAATTAACTGTTTCAACTGCTTTGTATAGCCCGCCAACTAATATGATGGACTTGACTACGGCGACTCCGCAATTAATCAAACCCGACATTGAACTCTTTGTCACAGTAACTGTTCATGATATCAAAGGCAATGTATATTTGACAAATTTACCAGAAGCAGCGGTTACGCCAATCAATAATATTGTCGACACCCAACCACCTGCTAGATTAGTTGAGATGGAGTTGACTGACAGACCCAATGATGATGGAACTGCACTGCTGTTTACTTTTGATTTGAGCGATGCGAGCGATGTTGGCTCATATGAGATATATGCTGCCTCAAATCCATTCACTAGTGTCGTTGCAGGCGGCGGCGGCCCAACAACGCCGATTGCCATATTAGACAGAAATCCAAATCTTCCTCATTTGATTGAGATTGTTGCAGGTGATATGCCTGTTGTCACAGGACTAGAAGTATGGGCTACTGTTGTGGTAAGAGATACCGCTGGCAACGCATATTTAGACGACTTAACTGTAGTTTCAATTCAATCTGTTGATGACGGTTTTGATGATTCAGGCGATTACATTACTCCGGTAGTAGACCTTAGAGCAGAATGGTTTGACGGTGATGAAATAATAGTCTCATGGAGTGGTATCAATAACGGTGAAATTAGAGGATACAAGATTTATATTTCTGATGAAGAATTCGATGGAATTACTTCGGCAATTGAAATTGGCGAGGTCCTGGCTTCGACCAACTTTTTGATTAATTCTGAGGTGTTTGAGGATTTGGATAACCAAACTACTTGGTATGTTGCAGTATCTCCATTTGACGACTATACTATTAGGTCTTCAGTAGCCTCACTTGAAGTCCCACCACCTGGTGCAACAGCCGTAGAAACTCCTGAAGATTCTAACGAAAATAGTGACTTTAGTTCATTGTTAACATCAACAAACTTACTAGCCGCTGGATTATTAATCGTTGTGCTATTTTTGTTAATTGCTATTGTTAGATCTAGAGGCGATCAGCGGATGAAGGATAAGTCATGGGAACTCCAAGAGGCCACTTGGGGGATTCAAGATGATTTGAGCTGGGATGATTCTGCACCGGTAAGTGTCGCCCCACAAGTTGCGCCACCACCGCAAATTACTCCGCAGGTTCAAAATGACATTTATTCCGCGGCTCAAAAAATTGATAATTCAAACCCATATCAAAGAGATTTATATCAACAGCAACAACCTGTTTTACAACCGCAAAACAATGCGCTTCTCAGTGAATTGAATAATGATCAAGCACCAAAACCAAAAATCGACACATCGTTTTTGGATGACCTTTTGTGAGTTGATTGATTGGCTAATAAGCCCAGAGATTCGGTGTTTACCACAGTCATGTGGGACGGGAAGGGTAGTGTTGCTGACTTTGTTGCTCACTTAGAACGATTAAAAAATCATGCAGAACGTCTACGCATAGAACTGCCAAGCGATTTAGATTCGAGGATAGCCAAGGCTATTTGTGACTTAACTGAGGGTATGGCAAAAACTCAGAGACAACTTCTTACCATTAGTTATTCCAATTCAGATAATCTCGATTTGGCCTCAAGACCACTGCCAAAACTAAGGTCCTCAGAGATACATGGCAAAACCAAACTCCTTCACAAATGGCTTGGAGATGTTACTGGAACTAAGCATGGGGATTGGAAGCCGTATATTGATGCACGAGATGATGCTGAACAAAGTGGTGCTGATATCTCAATACTAGTTGATGATTTTACTATTGTCGACACTGACAGGGCAAGTTTAGTAGTTATAGACGAGGATGGAACTGCTTACGTAAGCGATAGCAGGTTAGGAGTAGACGGTATCACAAGTCAGATAGTCTCGAGCGCATTAAACTCAATTGGAATCCCGGTAATGAAGGCACGACTCAATGAAAGAATGGTTGCTAGGTGCGAAGAAATATTGGTTACTGGGACCGGTATTGGATGTAGCAAATTAGTGACTATTGATGGAGAAATGATTGGCCGAGAAAAGTCGTTGATTTTTGAGAGATGTCGTGATATTCTCGCTCAACATTATTCTAACCCGGACACTTGGACAAACATGTGCGAGTATCTACAATAGATGGTATCAATGCATTGGCATCTATCTTGATAGATGGTCAATTACTTGGTAATGGAGCGATAGAATTCGGTTCTTGTGACCTGATAATTATGAATTCGGGGGGTCCAGTAACCCATTTAGCTAGTAATTCAATATTATGTGGGCCAAGTAAAACTAGAGTGGTGATAAAACAACCTTCATCAATCAAAACCAGTCAAAAAGGCGATGCATTATCTGGCCAAATAGAACTTGACTATCAAAAACTAGATTTCATTGCTGAGGTGGAGGAATGGAAGCATGGTTGCTGGTATCACGCCAACATAATTTCGGCAAATAATATAACAGATTTATTTGGAGAATTAACCAATCTAACTCCCGATGTAGAATTTTTCGATAAAGAAACTGATCTATTACCCAGTGGGCCCTTTTGGTCTGGCGCAGTATCCTATGATTTTGTCCAATGGACTCAGCCACTGAATCTTGAAAATGTGCCAAATGAAGGGGATGTCATTGCAGTAATGTGGCTTATTGAAGATTATGTCATTCACTCGAAATCATCAAATGAATATCGAGTTGAAGGGACTAATTCTAAATGGGTTAATCTAGTTTTGAAAACTATTAAAAATCGTGAAATTAATTATCAGATTGCTGAACAGTTACCCAATAATTATGCGGAACAATCGTCGCTTTCTGATTTAGAACACGTTGCTAGTATTGAAAAAATAAAACAAGCCATTGCCGAGGGAGTATTGTACCAAGTAAACTTTGGGCGGTTTTGGTCTGGTAGTTTAGTTGAATCGCCCCTGACTATATTTCAGAGATTATGCCTTGTCAATCCTGCTCCGTTTTCAATATTTATTGAAGCCCACGACCTAGATTTGGCTATTGTGTCATCTTCTCCAGAAACCATGTTAAGAGCAGACGGCGGTAAAATCTCTACTGCTCCAATAAAGGGAACTGTTACCAGAGGGGGCAATCAATCTGAAGATCTTGCTATGATCGCATCAATGATTGCCGATATTAAAGAGAGATCTGAGCATCGTATGTTGGTTGATTTGATGCGCAATGAATTGTCCTCTGTATGTGATGTTGGAACGGTAAATATATCTCGCTTTGATGTTGAATCATATGCCAATGTCCATCACCTAGTCTCGCATATTGGCGGAAAACTTGCCCAAACCAAAACCAGTGCTGATGCGTTTGGTAATTTATTCCCCGGTGGAAGTATCACTGGATGCCCCAAAACAATGGTTTGTGCGGTAATTGATCAAATTGAACAACAAAACCGTTCATTTTGGACCGGCTCTGCGGGTTGGTTTCAACCTCACTCGGGGGATTGCTCTTGGAACATTTTGATTCGGACTCTTGAGGCTCGTAGAAATGGCAAACATTGGCATGGCAAAGTTGGAGCTGGGGGCGGCATTACAATTAGGTCAAATCCTGAAAATGAAGTAGAGGAATCAATTTGGAAGTCCCAAGCTATTAGGAAGGTATGTGGCTGGCTACCACCTGATTTTGATAAAACAAATGTTGGGAAGTTAGAACGAACTTCATTAGAAATTGAGAATATGTTTGAATATCAAAAAACTGGACATATTTTCACTATAACCAATATTCCCGCTGAGTTGGAGTTACTCAAAGAACGAGTATTAATTATTGATAATTTGGATTCATTCACCCTCAACATCGCTCATGCAATTGCCGGCCTAGGTCGAGAAATATGTATCATAAACGGTAGAGATGAAAGCGCTAACCAGTTGAGCAATTATGGCTACCTCTTGGAGGTTTTGAACCAATTTCAGCCTTCACACATCATAATCGGGCCCGGGCCTGGAAAACCCCAAGATTCAGAATTAACCATGGTAATGGCTAAATTATGTCTCGAAGAAGATCTGAAAATCCCGTTACTAGGTATTTGTTTAGGGCACCAGGCATTGGGTTTATCAGATGGCTACCAACTCATCAAAGATCCTAATGGAGCGGTTCATGGCTCTCCTGTAACCTGTCAAAGTGATAATTCCGGGCTATTTGTTAACTCTGGCAAATCTGGAACTTATGTTAGATACAACTCGTTACTGATAACCCAAACGAAGAAACATGAATTAGTGCCAAATATATTCGATGAAAGCGGTGCAATAATGGGTCTGCGTCACAAATCTAAAAATATACACAGTGTTCAATTTCATCCAGAGTCAATCGGCTCCTCGAACGGATTGCAGATTTTCAGTTCATTCTTGGAACTTCAATCGGATGCTTGAAGAATCAAGACTATTTCCGGTAACATGAGGGAGTTACATGCCGACATGCAGGTTCTGTTTGGGAACTTTTTCTAGAGACCAATTCATTCATGGAAATGGTCCACGTGCTCAAGTTTGTATTCGTTGTGCAGTAGACCGTAAAATGGCTTCAGAAGAGGAAATAGAAAACCTCTATAATGACAAATTACGTAATGCAAGGCTGTCATTGGTGGCAAGAAGATACAGTATGTTTCTCTACATTCCAGTCCTTTGGACACTTTGGGGGATGTATATCAGTTCGGTAGACCCTTGGGGGATTTATTTCTTGATTATTTTAATTGGTTTGACGTTGTTTGCGCCTGTTTGGTTTTTCATAAGGGGCGCTCACTTTGCTGGGAACCTCGCAAGACTCACACCAAATTATGAAAGACCAAAGGGTCACTGATTATTTGGAATGGATCTTTAGTACATCTCCGTCGCTTAACTGATAATCTGAGCCAACAGCTCTACGAGAACGTCCATCAACTCCTTTGATAAAGCCGTCCCCTAAATCACTGTGGACCATGTATGCTAATTCCTTTGCAGCCAGTCCAACTGGCACTACAAAAGCATCAGGAAGTACCTTTCCATCACCGTCGGTCCACTGGCCTTCATCTTGTACAGGATAAACTACGATATGTTCTAGTTGATCAAACAATACCTTGTCTATTATGTCAGAAACTCCAGTAGACCCACTAGAAGTTAATTTTTGACTCATTTTTTCTAGTGCTTCAACCTGTTTGGGATTCAAATTATCTTGCTGGAGAATTTCAAAAGAGGATTTACCAGATTGATAGTCAATCATACCTGCTGATGCTGCTCGCATCAATGCTAATTCCATGTCTGCCATACAGGGTATTATTATTCCATTAGCCTGAAGATTCGCAATTACTCCTTCGGGAGACATGTCGAATTTATTAGCAGCAATGTGAATTGGAAACAATTCGCTTCTAAGACAGGTCGCTAGTAAACCAAGCGTTTCACTACTCCAATCCCAAGGGGGGCTAGAATCTTTATTCTGTTGTTTGAATGATTCAAATCCCCTTGTAACTAATACTATTGAGGAACCAAGGCCGGTTAATTTCTCATGTAAAAAGCTCAAAATTCCTTTTTCTCCTTCTGATTGTACTCTCCTTACACCTCGAGCCCAACTTTCTTTTAGTAGACCTAGAATCCAATTATCTAACTCTTTTGAAAGGAAATCAATTTCTTGCTGTACCGATTTTGCAGCAGCGATTGAATCTTGTTCCGCTGACTTTGGGTTTCCTTCGATATCCGTGGTTCCAGCAGCATCAACCACCTGGATAAGTGCATCACAGTTGGACAAGTCAGCAAGGAATGCGTTCCCTCGACCCCTGCCCTCACTAGCTCCAGGGACCAACCCTGCTACATCAACTAGATAACAGGGTACTAAGCGCTTGAACTCGGTACAATCTCCAGTCCGGGGTTGGCAAATACTTCCTTTACGTGGGTCATCTAGGGAAATAGGCGCTAAACGTCCATCTGCCTCGTAGCGTTGCCGTAGTTCTTTACACGGACAGTCAAGTCTTGCAGAAATAAATGCGACACCAACATTCGGTTCAATGGTACAGAATGGATAATTGGCAATATCAACTTTGGCGAGTGTTGCAGATGAAAAAAATGTTGACTTGCCAACATTAGGCTTGCCGACTAAGCCAATTTTCATAGGAAATCTTCCATCATTCGCCTAATATTGCAGCCACTAATTCGGCCTTTGTTCCTGTTGCTGCAACGCCCTTCTCTTTGGCAATAGATACTAACTCTGCTTTCTTTAGTTTACCTAGATCGGTTTTTGAGAGTTCATTACTGGCCTCATCTTCTGCCTCTTCTGCCTCTTCCGTCTCTTCTTGCTCTTCTGGCTCTTCTGGCTCTTCCGCCTCTAGTGGACCGTATGCTGCTGCAATCTTTGCTAAGGCAATATCTAGCTCTGGAAGATTGATTTTTCCATCGCTATCAAGATCAATGGCAGACACAAGTTGGTCTACTTCCCATGGGGGGAAATCACCTACGTCACTGTTTAGCAAAGCTTGTTGAAATTCGAATCCATCTATACTGCCCGAGTCATCTAAGTCAATGGATTTGAAGAAGTCGAATACTGTTTGACCGCTATTTTTTAGATAATCAACTAGCATCATCAATTCCTTGGCAGGACCTTTTTTCTCTTCTTGTGCTTCATCTACCGGCTCTTCTTCTGGGAATTCTGTAATTTCATCGTTGTGCAAGGTTGCAGAGACGGCTATTACCGTTGAACCACCTTCGTCTTGGGTTGCATCACCAATTACCAGATTAGTATTTACACCAACTCCACGCCCTAACAATTGTTGGATAGTGGTACTAGTTCCTTCGACTAGGGTATATGTTTCTACATCAGAAATTTTAGAGCCAACTTCGGCGATCTTCTGTGATGACGTGCCGGTTCTGATCAAAACTAGCGTTGCTAGAATAGCAGAGATAGGAACAAGGTAAAACATAGCTGCAGCAACCAGATAGAATCCTGATGTTGAAGCAACTACATCTTCAACTCCCGAATCTAATACGGCCTTTGAGGTAAAGTCACCAATCAACATAGTGATTGTTGCGGTTAGACCTCCTAGCATCATAAACCACACAGACATGTTTGCTCTTGATGGCTCGGCTAGTTTGTTTCCAGTTGCTAGGGGGTAAGAAGAGAAGATTGCAGATAGCATCATCAATCCACCAACAGTGTACATAAATCCATTGTTGATAGTAGAGGACATTGTTAACATTTGGTTAGTTCCAGTGAAGGTATCCATTGCGGTGAAGTAACTGCCAACAGCAAATATTGGCAACAAGAACATTGCTAATGTTGCCGACAGGGCTCCTGGATTTTTTAGTACGCCACTAGAGTTAGACGAAGCAGTTGCTAGTAGATTGACTGAACCGGCAAATAAGGGCAGTAAGGAGAATGTCAGCAGTAGTGCTCCAACATTTTGTAGTAACTCTCCGGCATTCGCAGCGGTCATGAAAAATGGTGGGACTGTTAAAAACAGAAGAACCATATTTGCTTTTAGTAAAGAACCTGACCAAATAGGAGTTTTTGCCGCATGAGGGATTACGTGGTACGCTAAGGCAAACATCAAAGCAAGTGGAACCCAACCCTCAAGGACACGCTCTGACATCCAAACCATTTGGGTACTATCTGTTGCCTCTCCTATTACGTAATACATTGAAGCGATTAATTTGGACACTATCGCCATAATGAGGAACCAAGCAGTTACTGAAGTAGACCCGTCATCTCGTTGTGAATAGGTTGCTAACACATTCATTAGCAGTGCGGTAAACAATAGGCTTGAAACAACATAGTTTACCATTAATGAAATTAAATCTCTGATGGTTTCCGCATCTGCAATGTCGGCAAAATTGAAGATTATTGGGATTAAAATTAGATTAAATGAAAGGGATGCAGTATACAATACAGCAATCATTGAAGCACTTGCTTCACTGGCCAAGCGATTGTTGCCAGCACGAGCGACTGCAACCAAACATCCACCTATCAGCAGATAGGTGAAAGATATCAACATCACAGCAGATGTGAAGTCTGCTAAGGCTGAACCGTCATCATATGACCATCCTATACTAGCCAATGAGTCCAAAGCAGTTGGGTCGTAATTATGCCATATTGCGATAAAACTACTAATCACAGTAAGAATAAACCACCCTGTTCCGAATTTCATCCAAGTCCTACTGCCGCTTCCCGGTTCGTCTTTGAATAAATCAACTAGACCAACTGGTGCCTTATTCATCAAAAATAAGGCAAATTGCCTCAATGGCACTCCCATTGTTCCAACGCCGTTGGTTACATAATAGGAAACGACCAATAGTGCCGCTAGTAATATTCCTGCTGAAATGAAAATTGGTTCCATATTCTAAACCCCTTTATTCGACGATTACCTCGCCGATTAATGTCGCAACTACGACTCCAATTCCAACAAGAATCCCAACTAAATAGTACCAAATTCCACTGCCACCAAGATTACCGATAAATGGTACAACATCACCCAGAATAGGCATTGCGTCCCAGCCAAATACGTTGGCAAATAAAGCAAATAATCCAAACACACCAACAAACATCAGTGTAAGTGCTACTCGTCCCATGGATGGTTGGCCTGTTCCGACTGTTACATCCGGCAATATTGAGTTATTCATTTCATCTCACCCATTGACCCCGAAGGGGTCATTCCAACCCACCGGCAGAGTGGTCATAAACATTCACTAGATTAGAAGGTGAAAGTCATCATAGAGAACGAAGGTTCTCGATACGATTACCCCGGCGCGGTCTTGAGATGCCTAAAGGCAACGGAAGGGCTGATTCTAAGGATAATTCCTGCTGCCAAATTGTTTCACACTCACATGACAAACCATTGAATTCCCTTAGGTCTCCTGATACAGCATACCGTTCAATAGCTGCGACTACGAACTTGTCACAAGTGCCACAATTATGGGCTCCACGGATTTTTCCTCCGGCAGTTGGATGGATGATTAAGCGACAAACTTGATCATCTGAGCCGTTGGTTCCGCCCTCAGGGTAAATTATCGGATGAGCCCGTTTTATCATTTCAACTAGCGACCACAGCCACGGTGGACGGTACTCATTGTTTCTATGCAGGCGGTCAATAACCGTCCCGCGCTGAATATTCATCGGATTAACTGAAATCTCATCGCTTTTAGCTGCAACATCTTTTATCCATCTAACTCCATGTTCAAGGGCGTCAACTTCATTCATGAACGGCGGTTTGAACATTAGATATGTTTTGACCCTTAACCCGTACTTGCGTAAATTTTCTACGGCCTTGTCCCAAGCTTTGGTAGAGAATCCCTTGTTGACATGGAAACGCAGTACTTCGTCATCATAAGCCTCTAATCCAACCGCCACAGTGAATTTTGGGTTGATTTTTGTAGCCCAAGACAGTTTCTCCTCAGTGAGTTGCTCACATCGACTTTCAACGATTAATTCTTTATCCATTTCATGGCATTCTCGCAAAACAGTTTCTTGAAACTCAACGGGAATTTCACGGTCTTCTAATAAAGAGCCTGAGGTATATATTTTGACCATTTTTTGGTCTTTAAAACCATTATGTTGGGTTTTAGCAGCTTCCCATTGAGCATGTAAATTCTCATTGGTCACATCGTCTCTTGTATCGTTAAAATAACCACAGAAAGTACAACCACTAGACCACCACCAATGACAACCTTTGGTTCTAAGAATCACGGTAACAGCACTACAAGGAGTACCATCTGGCAAGGTTTCTGGCGTCACATAAACTGTTGCTGGGTGATTTGCATCCCACGATTGTTGCTTTGCTAACGCCCAAGGCGTATTTGCTGGGGCTTTGACTAAATGATGTATTTTGGCAGGTTTTTCATTGCCACCGACTAAAGTTAAAGATATATTATTGACCATCTAATCACATCATTTGGTTTTGAATAGAATACTTGAGCCTGCTTGGACAAATTGACCTTTTGGATATTCTGGATTACCTGACTCGGCAGATTCTACGGCTGGAGTGAACAATTTAGCAGGCACTCTAACATCAACTCTAGAGCCTAACCGTATCATTCCATAACGTTGGCCTCGTCTTAATTTATCATCTATTCCAGTCCATGGCACAATAGTTCTAGCTAGCGCCCCTGATATTTGGCAAACTTCAATTCGGTAGTCTCCCTCAGCAAGTATCACTGTTCTAACACGCTCATTATGTTCGCTTTCCTTTTTCATGGCCGGTAGAAATGGGCCTCTGCGACGACCTTGCCCAGTTCTATGCTCCATTCTTTCAATAACTCCCGCACATGGTGAACGGTTGACATGAACATCGAGTGGCGACATGAAAATGGCCACACGATATACATCACTTTCTGATTCTTCACCGGTGGGCACAGATTCAAAACGCTGCTCTGTGGCGAATGATAGCGGTTGTTCAATTGCTTCGGGATACCATGGGCCAGTTAATTTGTCAGATTCTATTCTGTCGCTGCCCATTTCTTCGCTTGAAGGTCTCCTGCCTGTTGCCCTCTCTCTTCTTGCAAACATTACATGACCATCTGCTGGTGAGACAAGTATGCCATCTTCTTTTGGTATTTTCCGGTCTGGATCTCGCCAAAAGTTAGCAAAAAAGGCTGCCATCATCCAACATAATACGCCAAACAAGTGAATTAAGCCGTTTAATGAATCAATTAGAATGCCGATAATTATCGCACTTGACCCCATCATGAAGGTAATCAACACTGGGGCATGACCGCCCCTAGCAAGGCCGCTCATGGTACATCACCTAGTTATCTGCCCAAGGATCTTCATCGTCTGCCCAAGTAGTAGTTGCTGGAGTTGGTTCGGGTTCTTTCGCTGTCTCAGTTGATTCGGTTGTAGACTCTTCTGGTGCGTCTTCGCTTTCTGTTGCTGGCTCTTCAGTTACTGGCTGATCATCGTTAGATGATTCTGTCTCCTCTGTTTTTGCATCACTAGCAGACCCTTCGGCTTCATCTATTGTCATTTCAGCCGCTCTTGCGGTGACCATTTCTTCGACTCTGTCTTCAATTGCTCTTCCCATATGCTGTGATTTTCTCTCCGACTCAACTGCTCGCTCAATCATCTCGTAACGCTCTTTGATTGCCTTATTTAGGTCTTCGAACAGAGTCATATGTGACACATACCAATCATCTCTTGCCTTCATTTCAGTAACTGCTAACTTCAAATCGTCATCAAGCTCTGTTGCAATGTTGAATATCTTACCTAGACGGTCTTTTTCTCGAGAGTACTTCTCTTCCATCTTTTCAAGTTCCGGCTCTAAGTGTTCAACACGCTTGTCAGCCTTAGTAGCCTTCATTTCTAAGTCTCTGATTCTGAAATCTTTTTCGGCGATAAGAGATTCTTGGGCCTCTTTCTCGATTTCTCTTTCAATAATCTCTTTTTCCAGAACTTCATTTTCAGCTCTAACATCGAGTAAATCTTTTTCTTGGCCTTCATATGCTGCGAATAGTTTCTGAAGCCTCTCGGTCTCAGTAGCAAGTGAGTCTTCAAGTTGGCTAATTCGAATCTCTGGGGTTATTGTTCCTTCATCCGCCATGCAATCACCTAGAGGATATCCTCTTCATTAACCCCCACTCATACACACCATATCAAAGGAACGCTTCAATAGTTCAAGTTTAGCGTTTTACTAGCCCGCTAAATGTTATCAGTTGCATTGACTAATTCTCGAGCAATGCTGGTTTCCCCCATTGAATGTCCAGCATCCGGGACAATGATTAATCTGCTTTCTGGTAATGCTTTATGTAATTCCCATGCACTAACAGTTGGGCATACCATATCATAGCGACCTTGCACAATGGTAGTTGGAATATGCTTAATTTTCTCGACATTATTGAGGATGTGGCCGTCTTCGACAAATATTCCGTTAATGAAATAATGGCATTCAATCCTAGCAAAAGCTACTGCAAAATCTAGATCTTCCGCTTTGTCTAAATATTCTGGGTCAGGCAGTAAACGGCTGGTTGCCATTTCCCATCGAGTCCATTCTTTAGCAGCCGCTCTTCTAATCTCAACGTCTTCGTGAGTCAATCTTTGATAGTAAGCGGTGATTAAATCATTTCTTTCTTCTAGTGGAATGTGTTGTGAATATGGTTCAAAGGCATCGGGAAATACGTGACTTGCACCTTGCTGATAGAACCACCGCAACTCACTTTTACGACACATGAATATCCCCCGCAGAATCAGACTTTGAGCGCGCTTCGGATGGTTTTGTGCATATATTAGGGCTAAAGTTGAGCCCCAAGAGCCGCCAAAAACATGCCAGGAATCAAGTCCTAAATGTTCTCTTAATGCCTCGATGTCGGCAACAGAATTGTGTGTATTGTTCTCTTGTAATTCCGCATATGGTGTGGACTTCCCACAGCCTCTTTGATCAAACTGTATTATGTCGAATTTTTCTGGACTGAAGTATTGACGGTAGGCTGGTTGAGAGCCACCCCCAGGGCCACCATGGATGACTATTACTGGCTCGCCAACAGGATTGCCGCTACGTTCCCAAAAGATGGTGTGTAGACTTGAAACTTGTAGCATTCCAGTTGCATGTGGTGGGATTTTTGGATACAGTACCGTGTCTACTGATGGTTTATCGCCCATGTACAGACTTTAGGCTCTCAGTTGGTAATGTTTTTTGATAGATGACACGATTTATTGAGTGAGTCTAACAGGAGGAAATATGGAGAGAAGACCGGCAACTGACGTTTTTCATGATTGGGCTGTGCGAGGAAAAGATGAGGGGATGGAGCGAGGTCATGCACTGTCTGTTGCTGAAATGGTTGAGTTTATTTCGGTAAAGTCCGAACATCGCGGCACTAATTTCTCTGCAATAGATGTTGGATGTGGCAACGGATGGGTTGTTAGGATTTTGGGCGATAATCCATTGTGCCAACAGGCAGTTGGCATCGACGGCGCTAAAGCGATGATTGACAAAGCCAAGTCAATTGATAGTGAAAATCAATACATTTGTGCTAGATTACCAGAACATTCGCCAAAATCAAAATTTGACTATATCCATTCAATGGAATTCCTATATTACTTAGACGAGCCAGAGCAGATGCTACAAGTATTCCATGATAATTGGTTGGAAGAAGGCGGCTGGGCGGTAATTGGTATTGACCATTATATGGAAAATGAAGATAGTTTATCGTGGCCAGAACATGTTGGAGTGAATATGGCAACAAGGACCATCAGTCAGTGGGAGACCGCCTGGAATAAGGCTGGTTTCAATAATGTCGAGCATTGGATTGCTGGTGGAGAAGACGGAGTTACTCTAGTCTTTGTTGGACAGAAATCTTAGCTGCTTTCACTGCATTTCGCTATTCCAGCAAGACATTGCATGTTGGAAGCTCATTCGCGATGGGTCTGTTGTATCGGATGGTTGGGCAGAGAGTTCAGCGATCCATGACAGTTGTTCTGCCAACTCACTTTTACATCGCTCATACTCCTTTTGGGTCATTTCAATGGCCCTTCCAGAGGCGGCAATCAATAGTGCTGGGGGTAAAATTATTCTTCGTTCTACGGCCGGCTTTTCCGCCTCTATTGCTTCTAATGCTGTGGAATATAGCGTTAATTGATACTGGTATTTCTGTAATATTTCTTTCTCTGATTCGGTACTTGGATAAAGCCCATGTAAATCACCTGAGAATTGTTGTAATGCCGTCCCTTGACTTGGGTTTTCATGATTAAAACCAAATAAACAACCAGTTGTTTTCATGTCGACAACTTGTAGATATCCGCGACCCGTCTCGTCAGAATAAGCCATCACTAAATCTGCTCTACCTTCAAACAAAATATTGACGTTCCTAACTATGGTACTATTATGAATTTCACAGTCGCGAAGTACTTTGCGTGATGAGTCATTCAACTTAGCCTCATGATTGTATAGGAACGGCAATTCAGTCCTTAGCCCCTCTGCTGTACGCATGTGCTTTGAGCCACCTGCTGCATAAATCCCAGTCAACCCGCAGTCAATGAGTTGAGCGATTTGATGCATTCTTTTACGAGTGTAATTGAATAACTTAGCTGGCGAACTATCTCCCTTGTTGATGCCAAATTCACTCATCACCAGTTCTACAGAAGCCAGGTCTGTTAATTTATTATCTGGCTTATTCAACCAACTGCTCGGCAATGGTAAAACTGGGGGCGAGTTGTACTTACTTGGATTATCTAGGCTGATTTCAACCAATCTATGCATCATTAAACCAAACTCAACTGGACTTGGGTAGTTACTGGCCTTAGCTGGTTTAGGTTTAGGCCTCTCTAACAACTGTGATAATCGGTTATTATTCCATTCTGCTAAATTATTTGGCCAGTGATTATGTCGACATTTTACGCTGGTATCCAAAGTATTAGCACCCAGCCGAAGAATGTGGTTAACTGAATTAACTTTGTATGGCTTTGATAGTGACTTTTTGCCACCGTCGATTATGTTCTCCATCATGTTCCATCTGGTTACTGCATCTATTGGTTTATCATCAACGAAACAATTTGGAGAGTCAAAGATAGCAATCGAGCTGATATTATCACTGCCAAGTTGGGCATTAAAGTATAGGCTAAATGGGTCTATCATCAATTGCTTTTTTCCATAATTAGCAAGCGGCTGACCAATAATATCGCCTTCATTTAACCACGGGGAATCGATAATCTCATTTGAATACGCTAAGTATCTAAGACCTTCCATCCACATGTGGCCCATTGTTTTTTCAGATGGTTTGCTGGTTAATTCAAGCATTCCAGTAGATTCACAAAGGGCTCCTGAATTTGTCGAGTTGCCTACTACGATTAGATGATTTTCAACTCTAGTCAAAGCCACATAGAATTCTCTTCTGCGTTCTGCTTGGCTTTGAGCGCCGTCAATGCTCTTGGCAAACTGCCATAGCCCATCTTCAGGGCGATCTATGGAAGACCAGGGGTTTATTCGACCTGAAATTATTTCTGGAGTGACTAGTACGTTATCTTTAGCGGTAATCGATGAATCATATTGCCCAGCTTGAAAAATTCCCGATACCACTATGACCTTTGATTCTAGTCCTTTGGCTCCATGAACCGTCATTATTTTTACCGCTCCAGATGATGGAATAGTAGTTGCTTGTGGACCTTTTCTGCCCAAACTATCCAGTATATTCATTTGTGCATAAATCTCTGCTGGATTATTACCGCATTCTTTACCTATATCATGTACTAAACCGCACCATAATTCCGCATTTTGCCGTGACGAATCATCCGGATAGGCGTATAACAAATCTGAGTTGTCAAGAATCTCATTTAATATTTGATGGACATTGGTACCAATTAATTGACCACCGCAGTGCTTTAGTAGATTTGTAGTAGGTTTGTTATCAGTCCAATCAGCCATGTCGTACCACCAGTTATTTGATTCAAGTCTAGTGCTAAAGAACCGGTGAATTTCCTTATCAGTAAAGCCCATGATTGGTGTTTTGGCCAGTGATGCCGCAGCATATTTTGACTGTGGGTGGGCAATGAGGTCTAAGGCAGACATGAGGTTTTTCACTATCGGTTGGCCAAGCAAACGCCCTTGCCGGTCGGATACAACTGGTATTCCTCGAGATTGCAGACGTTGGATTAAATCAGCGATGTGTTTTCTAGTATGGACCAATATAGTTACATCATTTGGTTCAACTAAATCTGCCGGCTTTTCCAAAATAGTGTATTCTCGTTTAGCCGAATTCCACAACTTACATGCTTTACCTTGGATGAGATTTTGTAAGCGTAATGCAATCATTTCATGTTCCAAATGAATGGCTTTTGGGTTAGGGTCAGAAAACAATTTATTGTTTGGCTGAGATGATGAATTATCTAATTTCATTGGCATTAGCCATTCTAATTTTCCGTTTGGAGTATCTTTTTTATTGGCGATTAGGCTTTGCGCTTCGGCGTGCCAATCTCCGGGTAAACTTTGGTGACGTTGGTCAAAGACATCGGTAAACATCTGATTTAAGGTGCGCAACAAGTCATGAGCAGTTCGATGGTTTGAGGTTAAATCAATATGCCCTAATCGACGACTTTCTTTCCTGTCTTCTGATATAATTTGACCATTATCATCGGCATATATTTCTAGATGTCTCCACTTTCTTGACCCCTTAGGTAAATCTTTCAACCCTAGACCTGACTTAAACGCGTCTTGGCCTAAAATTGGCCTTGGGTCGCGAGCTTTACTAGTATCTCTAAATTCAAATTTAGTATTAGCAAATTCAATTGCATTCATCTGCTTAATGTACTCAACCGTTCTACGCATTACTGTAACTTCAGCTTGTCGAAAACGATAGATGCTCTGCTTCATATCCCCAACAACACATACAGTTGGGTCCCACGGGCCATGGTAATCCGACTTTTTATCAAAGTCTCTAGAGCCCCACAGTCTAGCTAATAGCCTGAAATGTGCCGGATTGGTATCTTGATATTCATCAATAATAAAAGCCAGATATTGTTGTCTGATTGTTTGTAAAATAGTCACTCTACGTTCAAAATCTTCAGCCCATTTTGGATACTTTGGCAGTATTGCCCGTACTCTTGCAATGTGGCCGTCTCTCCAAGGCTCATCACCAAGATCATCAAGTAAGTCAACCATTTCTATTGGATACTCATAACGGATGATGTCGGGGCAACGGGCCAAGAGTAAATCGGCAGCAAGCCGCTGAATATCATCAAAATCATGAACTCCTTCTTGCATTTTTCGTAGAGTAAGAATCTCTTGACAGCCGCGGTGAACTTTCAGTAAATCTTTGAGCACCTGTAATTGTAATTCTTTGGATATTCTCAACCTACCTATTGGTGGCGAAGGAGATAATTCAACTCCTAAGTCTGCATAATTAATGGTGCTATAATCTGGTAAATACGGCAGATCTATTCTAGGGTCGAAGGTGTAGGAACTGCGGCCAAGTATTTTTGCTAATCTCCCATAATTACTGTTGAGTAGAACTTTGATTTGATTTGCTAGTGCGGTTGATTGTGCACTAATTGCACTCTTTTGTTTAGCGGATGGCCCAACAACATTTGCTTTGTTGGTATGAATTCCGGGGTGCCAATTATCTGCATTGGGCAATTTTCCATGCGGGAAGTGTGATGGTTTGTCAGTGTCTAATGAAGAGTTAGAAGTACAACAAACTACCACTAACCAACCCCATTGCAGTTTGCCAATATTATCCTCTGGGAAGGCATTTCTAACTAATTCGACTAATTGGTTAAATCTAGTTTTATTTGTTTCAATTTTAGACTCGCAGTCTAGAACGTAACTACTGTAATGCTCCATGTAAAGATCGATATATTGGTTCAATAATTCCCTAATTTGGTTATTGAAAGGCTCAATAAACTCAGCTGCAGGCTCTCCAATCATGTCAAGAATTATGTCTGGCTCTAATAATCTTGAATCATCCCACAAAATCCCTTTGTCCTTAGATTTTTCAATAAGAGAGCGCTTGGTTTCTTCGACAAATAATGAGGTGTTTAGTAAGCCAGACAAAACCGTTTCCGCGTTACTCTGGCCACCTAGCAATATTGCTAAATTATTCCTTGATTCAACAAAACCGTAAGGGTCACCTCGAACTCCCGCTTCTTCTGCATCAATATTTGTTCTGATACGCCAAGCAGAGTTTATGGTTTCCGAAATTAGCATTGGAGAGCGTACTTCTGAGATTTGCTGACCGGCTGGTTGAGCGGATAGAATATCGAGATATGGAGTAACTAGTTTGGCGAGAAATGCATCAATTGTTGATATTGGCGCGTCTTCAAGACTGGTAAGTAGCATTTCAACGTCGCCAGAATTAATCGAATGTAGGTTGACATCAGTCTTACTTAGCCTACTTCTAATTCGGCTTCGTAATTCTGCAGCGGCTTTTCGAGTGAAAGTAATCGCCACAACTTCACTGGGCAAGAGACCTTTCCACTCAACAAGACCGGTTCTTTCTCGTGCCGGTGCTCTTAGCGAGCCGTGACCTTGTAAAGGCGTTCTTGGCCCGTTTGGCAGTAATTCTTTGGCCCTTTGATACTGGGCGAGTAGATGTTGAACATATCGTTCAGCCATTACGGTGGTTTTTCCAGTCCCCGCACCAGCATCAATAGCAATATGTTTGTCTAAATCTAAGCCCATCAGTTGACTGTTATTGAAGGGAAAACTCATGACTCCGCCTCCAAAGAAGAAGTTGGGCACATTCTGCGGACTTTACAATAATTGCAATTGTTACTGACCGTTGGATTGGCCTCGCCAGAGTTAGCACTATTTATTACTCGGATTGCTGTTGTTAATCTTTCATCCAACCAAGCTCTAAAGCCATTGCTTTCACTTGGTGACTGTTCCTGTTTATCGCGATAAGTCTTGGTGGTGTAAGTTGTGATATTGCCAATGCTTTGTTCATCGACTAAATCAATAAAATCCCGATCTAATTCAACATAATACTGAGTATCTTCGCCAACCTCGGTAATACCTACGCCAATAACTTGATCTTTTGGATAGGCAGCCTCCCAAGCCTTAGCGTACAGAGCCAGTTGTAATTCATCAAAGATAGCCCGTCTATGCCTGTCTCCACGGTCTTTTAATTTCGGACCATTTACTGTTTTCATATCTCTAATTAAGATTAATCGCCCTTCGCCTGGCCTATCTGGAAGATATAACTCATCGACTCTATCAACTCGCCCAGATAGCGTAAAACTTTGACTTTGCCCAGAATCCGTTTGGCCTTCAACGGTTAATTGGTGGCCTTTATCGGTACCAATTCGCCATTCACAAACCAACGCAGCCGACTGTTTTAATGCCAGACTGGCTTGAAGATAATTGTGAACTTTACCACCAGGTTCAAGTTCTATTTCGCCGTCAATACACTGCTGTAGTTGTTCTGGGCCTACCCCGATTAATTCCCTACAACGATGTACTGAAACTGCATTTTTCCTATTAATCCAAGGGCTTTCTGTCTTAAGATATTCAAGTGCCGTCTTCCAAAGAGACTGTTCATCACCTAAATTTGATAAGTATAATGGCCTGGAATTATCTAGCGGTTGTTCAAGAATAGGCGTCCCGGTTTTAGATAATATCTCTGCTTCAATATCATGCATCAACAATCCTCGTGTTCTGTTGTCGATATCCTCGTCTTGAGTCTCGACTGTTGATAATTTCAAGAAATCAACCAACCAGGCTTGTCTTGGACACTTCAACCAAGATTGTAATCGGTATGGAGACCAGCGTTTTGGAGCTATTATTTCCCCAGTATGACCCATAACAGATTGTATTGTCCCACCTAAATCGTGTTGCATTGGCAAAGGGCGAGGGTCGATGGCTGGGCTAGTGATATTGCCATTGATTCGCACCCCTAAATTTGGCCATGTAGAAATCCCTCTAGTATCAGATTCTGCAGATTTGTGACCTGGTTGGAGGTTTAATTTACTGTAAGAAATCATTCCATTTCTAGAATTCCAAGGCAGCGCTTCGCCTTTCTCAACGCTTTTTATTGTCGCTTGATTGTTATGTCTTTCAGTATTGATTGGCAATTCCATGGCCATAGCTACAGAATTTTTGCTATTGGGTAGTTTTTCGGGGATTATACCGGCTCTAAGTGATAGCCCAGAGCGTTGTCTAATATCCCTTCCCCGGGTACCTGATTTTGTGCCATATTGAACTCCTTCCAATATTTCGGTCGAAAATAACCGTAATTTTAATGATTTTTTGCCTTTGATTTCAATCAAATCCCATGTTCGTTGATTGTTATCAGGAGAGTATGACGACTGTTCAATAAATTTTGGCGGTTGAGCAAATATTTTCTTATCCGTTGAAATATCTCCTAGCCATTCAGCAAGCGGTGGGCTTGGAGTTGCGGCTTCATCTAATGAAGTATCAATAACAATCATGCTCTCACAGGAATTGAGTAAATGTCGCAATTGATGGCGCGCCTGTCGTATTTTGATGTCTGAATTACTTAGACCAAGTTTGACCTTTGTCAATTGATCTAGCCATGGTACGCTATTTGGTTTCATTGACCAAGAATCTGAGTCTAAGCCTGCTAATATCATAATATCTGCAGTTTGACCAAACGCATCGCTTGGAGCCATTATCTTGACATTATCACATTCAATTCTCAGTTTTGTATTCTGTTCTTTGCTGATAATCATATCGATTATATCAATAAAATTTAGCTCTTTACTTGTTCGACTTTGGAGTTCAAAACATGTTGCTGTCAACGTGTTTACTGCAGTTATACATCGGTTGAATTCTTTGTCGTCTAACATTAAGTTTTCCCAATTAATACATTTGATTAGGGATTCGAGCATTGCTAATCCTGTCTCAGGTTTAGATATCAAAGGTAAATTTTGCCCAGAATGACAACCAATCAAATTTTCGGTAAGTATCTCTTTATCAATTAGTGGATTGCACAGTCTAATTACGTTGGCTAGCCACCATTGTGTCTCTTCTTGTTTTACCGACGCTTGGTCATCAAAATCACCTAATTGATGCATTTTATTCGCTAATGTTTGTAGCCACCTTTCTCCTGCACCAGGCCCTCCAAGAACGTGAAAACTACGGGAGATTTTCTCTAGGATGTCTATGTGTGGGCGGGGTTTGATTAGTGGGTTTTCAGGATGGTCAATTTCATCCCCAAACTGAATGGTTAAATTAGCGCTATTTGCCAAGCGGCGTATTCGCTCAAATGACCACGCTTCTAAACCGGTGCACAGAGACAAATGATAGACTAGTTCTTGAATTAATGGAACCTCTCCAATTACCGATTCTACTGGATTGCCTAGAATCCCTTTCGCTCTGAGTCGTTCCTCCCAATTATTTCGTCTGGCTTCTATTGCTGCATCAACGATTATTATCTTTTGATCTTGGATAAGACTAATGTCGTCTAGCAAATTAAATGTGGCATCCACTATATGTTCTGCCCTCTCAACCATAATACGGTGATAATTGGGTAGTCTGGATTTGCCTACTGCTGAGAGCCAAGAAGCTTCATGAGACTCTTCTGACAATTCGTGTTGGGGAACCCAGTTCGGAATTTCTGATTGCTTGCACCAGGCTATATCTTTCAGATAAGCCCCCCCGTAGCCTAATCTGAAGCGGCCTGGATTCGATAATTGGTGAACTGGTATTTTTTCTGCTAAGCAATTGAATATTTCTCGCTCAATGGCGGCAAATTCTGGTGGTTGATTCAATAATAAAATCCCGTCTACGCCACTAAGAGTAAACGGTAAAGAATTACTTTCTTGGCTAAGCAGTACTTGATGTAGTCTAATATTCATTAAATCTGGATGAATTCCTGCACATTCATCTTCGATACGGTGAAGCACTTTCCGAAACTCTTCCACACCAGGGTCAGTATCCCAAATAGGAAGTTTTGGCAAGCAAGTAAGCTCTTTATGCAACATCTGAAGTCTTTGGGTTTTCGTTAAACTCCACCGATTTTCCTGCCTATGAATGAATGGGAATCTGCCTCTTTTCGCTCGAATTATACATTCATGATGCACGAGGCCTAGCAATATACTATCATCATCCAAAACCTTTGGTTGGCGATAGTCGGTTAGCAAAGCTCTAACAAGACGTTTGATGGTTAGGTGCTTAGATGAATCTACTGAGGGTTTCTTTGATGAGATTTGTGAGAGGTAGTCTTGTCGGGCTGATTCACTGGGATAGATGATTACGACATTGTTGGCTTTGTCGTCAATTATGGCCTTATCTAACCAATCGGGTATTAATTTGCCACTAGGAGTAGATTCAATAGTGACCCCTTTAGTAAAATCCACTTCACCACACCCCGTACACTTCATCAAACTGGCGGCAGTTATTGAAGACTACCGCCGTTTTACCAAATAAATACCATATTTAGAGCAGAGTCAAATTACAGATGAGTTCAAGTTCACCCTTGACTTAGGGGTGACATGCGAAAGGTTCTGGCTTTTTCCTTAGTATTCTTTTTTGTTGTGATGTCCGCGTCAACCTCGGTTGCAAAGCCTGCTGTTGAAACCAGTAATGGTCCGGTTTTTGGCGGCCAACATACCGACATCAATAACCAGTCAAATCAGACTGCTGAAATTAGTGTCTTGCCGGCTGTCGCAGAGGACTTTACCGCTACTTGGTGCACTAATTGTGTCAAAGTTGAGCACGCTCTTGATGAACTTGAAGTTGAAGGGTTATTACAGAAATATGAATTTCATGTAAATCCTGATTTAGATGAATCTGGTTTTGGATCTGTAGACGTCACCCAACATCTTGATGCGCGGTATGGTGCTGAAAGCCCCCCTCTAGTTGCCATTAATGGAACCATCAAGAAACACGGTAGCCTTCCAGAGTCTGATAGTTTGGTAAATGACTACCGAAACATGATGGCAAGCCCGTTGAATTTAGGCGATGCATACTCATCATTTATGTGGACCCCATCAACAGATAATATGGGGATTATAAATTGGAATCTAGATGCTGATTTATCTGCTTATCCAAGCGCAACATTGAGTGTCAATGCTTGGATAGTTGAACAATCTGCTGACTTTGATGGCGGGAGTAATGGGCAAGGGACTTATTTTGATTTAGTACGGCAAATTACTGACTTGGGAAGCAGTCCTCAAGGAACAGCAAATATTACCATTCCAACTGCTCATGATGGTGATGATTTAGAAGTTCATTTAGTTTACATGCTCAACATGCCACTCGCTGAAGATTCTGTACCAGGAGAGGGTATTGAAGACGATACTGAGTCGAAATCTGTACCAGGTTTTGGAGTCATGATTACATTAGTTGCAGGGTTTTCTGCCGCCTTAGTTGCTAGAAGGGCATAAGTGTTCAAGCACTAATAGTCCTAAACACTTCAATTGCTTGGTCAATATCTTCATCCGTCACGTGGAGATGCGTCACTGCTCTTACTGCAGTTGGCCCGACATCCAGTACATCTATTGCGTGACTAGATAGTTGCGCCATTAATTCCTTAGCCCCCATTTTACTATCGATGTAAACCATATTGGTTTCAACTGAATTTAAATCCACAGAATATTCATCCATCTCATTTAGTGCAGTTGCCAGTCGCTTAGCTCTTGAATGGTCTTCAGATAGGCGTTGGATATTATTGTCTAGTGCGTACATTCCAGCAGCGGCTAGAATACCAGATTGCCTCATGCCGCCACCAAACATCTTTCTCCATCGACTCGCTTTAGCGATGAATTCTGCTGAACCGACAAGTAAACTACCTACCGGGGCCCCTAAGCCTTTTGATAAACAAATCGATACCGAATCAAATTCTTTCAGCATCCGGCTAACTGGGGTATTGGTCTTAATTGAGGCATTGAAAATTCTCGCCCCATCCATGTGAACTCGGCAACCATGCTCATGTGCGGTCTTGGCTACAGCATCGAGGTTTTCTTGAGCGTAACATGTCCCACCGCCACGATTTGCAGTATTTTCAACGCATACCAAAGTGCCGTCTGGATAGTGCCCTAAACTGCCTTCAGCCTTTCTAATCGCTTTGCTTAATAATTCAGGAGTTAGTTGCCCTTTATTGCCATCGACAAGCGCGACTGAGACCCCCGACATTACTGCGTAACCACCGCCTTCATACTGGTAAATATGGCTGGTCCTTTCCATTACTATTTCATCCCCAGGAGAAGTATGTGCCCTAATTGCTACGGCATTGGACATGGTTCCTGAAGGAACAAATAATGCAGAATCCATTCCACATATTTCGGCAATTCTGGCTTCAAGTGCTTTGACTGTTGGATCGTCTTGCAATACATCATCACCGACTTTGGCTGCCATCATAGCCTCTAACATCGCCTTTGTTGGCTGTGTCACCGTATCACTTCTCATGTCAATTCGGTTAGAATTGTACTCGCGCATGAGCCCACCAAGTTGCCATCATTGATGAATTAGGCGGAAAATCATAGTAGTTTTAGATGACCAGTTAATTGTTCGAGTTCTTCATCTTGAGCAGGGCCAAAAGCAATCACTGTTAATGACCCACTAGGAATCTGTGTCTTCCCCGCATCGTTAACTCTAACTGTTTGAATTCCAAGTGCTATAGCATGTTTTTCTAATTCCAATAATTCATCTTGGGTAGTTTTTAAGCAGACTTTTTTTTGTCCTGATTTCAACCATGCATCGAGTAAATTGGGCTCATTTGCGCCCATTTTTAGTGTCGCAGACACCGATGCGTGACCTGATTGGGCGGCAATTTTACCTTTGCCCATCTTGAGGTCATGATTAATCACCAATACCAACTTAAACGATCCATTTGGTACAGAATCTGAACTTTTTGGTGCTGTTAGTTGATGAATAAATGAACGTAAACCCATAATTTTCACCTACCTAATATGGCTTTAATTCGCCAACGAGTAAATCAATGATTCTTCTGGGCGCAGGGCCAATACCAAGCACTGTAATAGTGCCCGGAGGGATTTCGGTATGCCCAGCATCTTTCACTAAATTAGTGATAATCCCGGCTGATTTTGCCTGCTCCATCAAAATTCGTAGTGATTCTTCATCTTTTACCGCTAAGCAAATTTTTCTTGCTCCGCCATTGGTCCAACGTTCCAATATTCTTGCCTCACTTTTCTTGGCTTGTAGTGAGCACGATACTGCAGCATGCGAGCATTGAACTGCGAGCTTCCCCGGCGATAATTTGAGGTCTTTTCTAACAACCAATGCCATGGAAGGCCCATCATGATCCGATAACATATCCATCGACTACTGTTTGTTCTATCTCTTCCATAGATTGGTATTGAGTTATTACATTAGAGAACCAAATTCCAAACCATGCTGCCATCGTAACGTTGCCCAGTGCATGAACTACATCATACGGGATACCATTGATCAGATAACCAATAAATTCGCCAGCGTTTACTGTACCAATTACGCTCAATGAAGCGATAAGGTCGAATAAAAAGGCTGAGACAATCCCCAAAACGTATAGTCTGCCAAGTTGTAGTTTACTATCGATAATTAGCTTAGATTGGGCCCCAATAATTGCCACAGTTGACCACCCAATTACTTGGTATACAGTCCAAATACCATCACCAAGAATAAAGTTAGAAATCATGGTGACTAATACAGCAAATGCGACACCTCGCCTTGCTCCAAGTTGCGCACCAATAATTAGACAGGCAACGGTTACCGGCTGAATATTAGGCAACGGGGACATGAGTATCCTTGCCAGTGAAATGCCAAATATTAGAGTAACAAAGGTAAGAATGTTAGAGACTTTTTTCATGTCTGGAGAAGCCAGCATCCAAAATGCCAAGCCTAACAAAACAATGTCAATGACCAATCCGGCAACGGGGCCAAGAACGGGGCCGTGCACTCCATAGGACTGGAACATATACAGGCCTAGCCCTCGGATGATTTGAGTATTACCTAAACTAGAGTTGTTTCCATACCACTACTGCATTGGAATCAATTGATTGATAATCCGCAGATATTGTGCCTGCTTGACCGTTGACATAGTACTCCCACCCATCGCCTGATTTCCCATCAATACTTACTACATATTTCCCAAAACTGGTATCAGATATCTCAAGGTCGATGCCTTGTTCACTAGTTGCCTGTTTAGTTAATTCAAGGACGTCTTCGTGACCAACATAACCGCCAGTCTCGGTGAGCCCGTCGTTAAATTCAAAGATTACAACTTGCGTACCAAGCCACTTGTCAGGCCAACTTTCCGACCAAACATCATCTGGGTCACTATTATCCGAGTCCTCAACAATATCAGCCCAAGCACTGATTATATCTCCAAGGCTAAAATAAACTAATATTGTGATGAACAAAATAAAGAATTTGAATGCAGATTGAAACCTCTCCCTTAGAAGTTGGATACTAGTGGTTGAAATTAAAATTAAAGCAAGTAGCATGGCTATGATGGTCGTCCAGTTAGAATCTGCATTGCTTGAATCGAGGGTTAATACATAATCGGTTGATAACAATTTTAGATTCGCATTATCATTGACCACCAGGATTTGCTTTTGCCCATTTCTTTCAATTCCCGATAGCCCAGCTGTTCCGTACCAATCATCCTCAAAATTTAGTGTGTCAAGTTGATACAATTCTCCTTCATCTGAAATTGCGAAAACGCCGTATCCGCCCTCTTGTGAATTATGAGGTAAGACAATATACTCATCAAAAATTATTGAAATCTCACCATTAGAGGTGAAGGGGACTTGGTTAATGGCCTGGCAATTTTCCAAACAGTCAATCAAAGTCACATAACTAGCATCAGCAGTAATTACGTATTGGCCCATTGTTTCAGGCATAGCTGGGGACGGGCCCAATTTTGTTACGGTAGTTAACTCACCTGTTGTGGTGTCAAGCAATTTAAGTTCACTTTCAGAAGGCAATTGTAAATGAATTAGTAAATTGTCATCATCAATAATCAATGGCTGGTGGCGAATTTTCCCTTCCCCAATAGAGTGTGAATTTACTGATTGATTAGCAGACACATGCCACAACGTTCCCGACTCATCTCCAATCCAATACTCGCCATTAAGTGCAGTTGGACTATTTCTCCAGCCTAATCCTAATTTTTGGGAAAATTCTAGCACCCCATCTAAACAGAGTTTATCGATTCCGGTTCTTGTTGGGATAATTATTGAGTCCCCGTCTAGTGTTGCTTTACCAGTTATCCCCCAATTTAGAAACTCCGTACTATGTTGCCATATGACGTTGCCGTTTGTTGGATTTAAGGCTTGGAAAAGTCCATCAGACCAACCGATTAAAAGCATGTCTGGCCAATTGCCACATTCCCCATTTCCAGCACTAACGGATAATATTGGTGACATATCTTGTTTGGTTGAATTGGGATTGGTCACCCCCCATTGTTGGTTACCAGAAAAATCTAGAGAATATATTGTTGGTACGCCATTATCAATTGTTGAAGATGAGGTTCTAACGTAAATTGACTGATCGACAATAATCGGCTTAGTTGAAACATAAACTGCTTCGAAATCTATATTCCATTGCTGGGTCAGGTCGCTTGTCCAATTGTTATCATTTGATTCTGCGGCACTAATAGGGGCTAATAAGAATAATAAAACAGCAAAAAATGTGGCAATTATTCGCATTTTATTCACTTGGTTGCATCCATGATTGCTTGTTTTAGCAGAGCGCTGACTGCTTTACCATCTGCCGCGCCAGCCTTTTGCATAACCACTCCCATAAGAGGACCTATAGCACCCATACCCCGCTCTTTTACAAAATCAATTCGCTCGAGAACTACGGCGTCTATTACTGATTGTAAAGAAGATGTATCTGCTGGTTTGAGTCCATTTTGTTCGGCAAATAATTGAATCTCTTCCATAGTTGCGCCGCTATTAGCAAAATTTGTGACTACGTCATTGATTGCTTCACGGGTAAGTTCTCCCTGTTCTTTTGCTAGCAATACCAAACTGGAAAGTGCGGGGTCAACTTCATCATTTTCCAACAAGACTGTCGCCCAAGCCTTTGCTGGTAAATCGTTTTGATAATCTACAAAACTATCATCTAATTCTCTAGCGAGAAGTTGTTCGCTTTGGTCCCCTGAAATATCATATTGGCTCAACCTGTTTTGCCTCTCTAGGTCAGTCATAGGCATATTTTGCAGTACACTTTGCCACATAGAACTGCTTACTGAAGTGGTTGGGATATCTGTTTCAGGGTACATTCGCGCACCGCTAGGAAGCGGTCGCATTGGTGCAGTTGTACCGTCTTCTGGGGAGCCTTTCTTGACCACCACATTGCGAACTTCTTGGGGGATTCTATGCCATGACAATCTAGCCCTTAGTAAGACGCTTTCCAGCGCTAAGTCTGCTTGCCACCTAGGTGCTAAACACAATACAAATGCGTCATTACTAGACAGTTTTAGTTGGTCGCGTACTCCGCTGACGTGGCTTGATTCAATGCCGTAAGCCGGTAATTCATCAGAGTGAAACACTCCTTTGACTCCAGCTAATTTTGCCGCTCCGGCTAATTCTCTACCAAGTCTTGGTAATTGAGCGCCTTCAAAGTCTAATTGTTTTGCACCAATAAGTCCGTCAAGACCGGGCAACGGTAGAGCAATCATTCGGGCGCCACTGCTTAAGCCAGTTATCACCATCTTTGATTCACAACTGGAGAATAATTCGCTTACGTCGACTAAATTCAGTGGTAGTTGTTTAGCAATTTCTTGGCTAACTTCTGCCTCAACTGCCGCATCATCAAGTCTTCTATCTGGTGGCAAAGCGGGCAATGAAAATTTGTTGCGAAGAGTATTTGCCAAGCGATAAAAGTGTAACTGACGAGCCATTTCTAGCCTGATGATTCTTGGTATCCAATTGAGATCTTGACAGCCTTTGATTTCAATTCTATCGCCACAGGCTAATGAAACATTGAGATCTTGCCTAATACTACCAAGGCCTCTGCGCACCCGCCTAGTTTGTCTAAGTGTTCTGCCCAGTGCAATTGAGGTTTCCTTTGCATGGTTAGGAGTCTTGACATCAGGGTCAGTCGCTATTTCAATTAGCGGAAGACCGAGCCGGTCTAGATTGTAGATTACACATTCTCCAGTATCGGTTTGATAAGTGTCTAATTTCCTAGCACTATCTTCTTCTAACAATAGGACAGAAATACCAACTGGGCCACTTTCTGTTTGCAGTTCACCACCGGTTGACACAAGTGTTGTTCTTTGAAAACCACTGGTATTTGACCCATCTACAACCGTCTTGCGCATTGTCTGCAGCAAAGAGACGGGATTGGCTTCTAGTAAAGCCGCAGTAGTCAAAGCAATATCTAGTGCATCGTTGTCGTGGGTAAGTGGTGGTTGTTCGTCTAGTTCTATCAGTCCTGAATTAGGTGATTGGACATATTCAAAAGAACGGTTTCTTTTGGTTTCAAACCTCGCTGCGATATCAATACGGCCACCTTCTCCACGTGCTGCTCTAAGTTTTCGTGAAAATCTAGGCCAGTTTTCAGGTAAAGTATCCATTGTGATATCGTACAAATCGCCCGGTTGTCTTGAATGTAATTTCCCGGTAGCTAATTGTTGGTGAACTTCTATACCACACATAAACCCTAATTGTTGAGGATTTAGTTTACTAGCATCTGCCACATCACCTTCAGGCTCTGTAATATGTGGCTCCGCCATACCAATCCCAGTAGTTCATCATTCAAGATAGCAACGATTGATTATTCACAATTTCTGTATGGTATCATAACCGCGAGGCCTCATTAGACGACCCTCTCTAATCATCTTTTCAATCATATCTTCCACCTTGTTGCGATCGATATTATTATTTTGGGCCTCGTTAAAAATATCAATTAGATTTGCCACCTTGAGATTATCTGTCGAAGCGGCTTGGAGATCGCCGATTATGTCCAATAAGATTCTCTCACTATTCCTTGCTGTTGCCTTTTTACCAGTATGAAGTGCGGTCTCGTCGAAGTTTTCCCCCATCAACTCATTTCGCCAAGTTCTAGTCAAACGAATTGCTCGTTCAACATCTTCAACTGTGGCTATATCTGCAAGACGAATTCTAGCGCTGGCTTCCGCCATCCTGGCCACCGCTTCTAGAGACCTTGCGGTAATTGAAACGCTGTCAGATGATTCGCCACCCTTCTTTCTAGTTTCAACATAAAATGCAACAATTCTATTCCTTGCTTCCTCTTCCAATTTTGGATGAATCGTTCGCTTTGAATAAGCAATGTATTTTCGGATTAGTTCCTTGGAAAGAATCTCATCACCTTCTTGAGATTTCTTCATTGCGGCCGAGGATTTTCTTGATGGGTCGGGAGCACTGCCTTGATTTACTAATAATTCACTGGTTCCTAGCAACCTATTGTTAATTATGTGACGAGCTATTTTTGCGTCTTTTTCTTGTTCGGCAATATCGGTAAGTAGCCAAATTATATCAAATCGGGAAACCAGTGGTGGTGCGAGATTTATCTGGGCAGTAAATGGGATATCTGAAACTGGTTCAAATTTACCACTCTTAGGGTTGGCTGCTGCAAGCACTGCACACCTAGTGCGCAAACTGGCATTTATTCCGGCCTTAGAAATTGAAATTGTCTGTTGCTCCATTGCTTCGTGCATACTCGACCTGTCAGATTCGTTCATTTTGTCGAATTCATCAATGGCTGCAAGACCAAGGTCTGCTAGAACAAGTGCACCTGCCTCAAGTGTCCACCTGCCATCGGCGGCAGAATCCTGCACTGCAGCAGCAGTCAAACCTGCTGCTGACGCTGATTGTCCAGAAGTGAACTGACCTCTTGGAGAAATTTTGGACATATAGTCGAGAAGTTGTGATTTAGCAACCCCGGGGTCTCCCATTAACAAAATATGAATGTCTCCACGGTTTCTAGTACCGTCAGGATTTATTCTAGCAACTCCGCCAAATAGTTGCAGCATTAATGATTCTTTGACCCTAGACATCCCGAAAATTGATGGAGCAATACTCTCGCTAAATAGGTCATAAATGTCTGACCGGTTAGCTAATTCCTTAATTTCAAGTTCCTCGTCCTCGGTTATTGAAATTTCTTCAAGCGGGACATTTTGCCGCTCCAAGGAGTGTATTCGAAGGAATATATCGAATACTGGGGTGTCTTTTCCACCTTTGCGTTGTGAGCGGATAAATAGTACACCGTTAGCCTTTACACGATCTCCTGGATTCAGTTTTCCAGCAATATCATGCTCACCTATACAAATAATTCTTTCAGGTTGGATTCCGCCTTTCAATTGTTCTGGTGATTCTTGTAACTCAATAAATTGTGAATTGATAAGTATCGATTCATCTTCCTGTAATATAAACCTGGTTTGGCGTTTTGGGCGCCCACATCCACCATCGATTTGTGAACATTCAATTGGCTCAACTAATTCTTGTTCATTTGGTTGCTTAATATCGGCAACGTGGCCGCAAGATGCGCACAGAAAAGAGGCGGAGTAAATTCTTGGCCTGACTCCAGAAATCTTAGTGGCGATCGCGTCAATTGACAGCATCATACTGATGTCATCGGCTCTAAGTTGTGAAACCGTCCTAACTTGATCGCTTGGTAGGTGAACTATCCTGACAAATGGATACATCGAATTGTGTCCTTCATCTTGCAAAAATTGACGTAGTGCTTGATTTGCTGCTTGGAAATGTAGATCCGGTCGGGCGATGATGTTTTGTGCAAAATCATCATCAAACCCTTCGATAAGTCGATAAGAAACCTCAAGAGATTGTTCGTCGGGCCACTTTTGGGCAAGATTGTGTACAGCCTCTGCGTACAGGTCCTGAATCATCGACGTCCATCTCGCCGCCAAATCAAACTCTTGCAACATTGATATCACCTTTTCTTGTCTGGGTAGACTGTTATTCTATTCGTCGAGGGTATATGATTACTTCTGTAGAATCTTACTACCCCTCTATTTCCACTGGAAGGTTCGTGAGTTCTATAGCCTCTTTACCGACAAAAAACCCGTGTCCATTGTAATATTGCGGAACCGTTTAACAAATCAGTAATGACCGCTTCGCCCTATCATGCCCGAACATAATTTCTCACCGACAATGGGTCTACTTGAGCGGTTTTCTTTTAATTCTGAATTACTGACTAATTCTATTGGAGACCCGATTACAAGGGAGGTTTTAGTCCATATTCCCCTTCAAGGATTAGCAGCAATTGACCAAGGCGAGTGCTTACCCGTAATGATTTACCTCGCCCCATTTACTTCTTCTGGACTAGCAAGAGCTGGTTGGAGGGCTTTTTCAGAAACCCTTCCACAAAGACATGAAAGATTGGTCAATGATGGAATAATGAAACCGACAATATTGGTGATGCCTGATTGTTTCACTTCTCTTGGAGGTAACCAATTTGTTGACTCCCCTATTCTAGGAAAATGGAGTTCTTGGCTCAATGGACCATTGAAAAATGAACTATCGCAAAGATACTCGACCAATGGGAAATTTGCTTTGTTCGGGAAATCTTCTGGCGGATATGGTGCGCTACACAATGCTCTACATCACCCCGGACAATGGCATGCGATAGCATCACACTCTGGTGATGCTGGATTTGAAAACCTATACCAAGCAGATTTCCATAAAACTGCAACCCGGATTAACCGGGTTGGGAATTTAGAGAAGTTCTTGAATTACGTAAAGGATAGTGGTAAATTAAGTGGTGATGACTTCCATGCATTGATGATTTGTGCAATGTCTGCTTCATACAGTAATACTTCTAAATTGACATTGCCGTTTGACCTAAAGACATGTACCGTTGATTTAGAACTCTGGAATAATTGGAAAAAATATGACCCTGTTGAATCAGTAAAAATAAATCATAAATCTTTGTCTTCGCTAGAACTGTTGTTTATTGATTGTGGAAATGCTGATCAATATGGCATTCAATATGGCAGTAGGGTATTTGTTGAATTATTGACGCAATATGGTATAGACCATCACTGGGAAGAGTTCCAAGGGACTCATTCAGGTATTGATTATCGTTTGGATTGCAGTATGCCTCTTCTTGCTGAAGCACTCTACTCTTGAGCCGGTTTATTCATTGCCTGCCTGTTGCTGGCAGTGTTATGACAGATAAGATGGATTACGCTAGTGCTGGCGTCGACATTGACTTAGAGGGTTCAGCAGTAGCATCTCTAATCTCTTCATTAGGAAAATCTGTCAGACCTGCAGGAACTCCTGGCGCACCAGTAGATTTGCCAGGTGGATTTGGTGGACTGATTGAATTTGGTGATAATTTACTTGCCTTAGCTACTGATGGGGTTGGCAGTAAATTACAAATTGCGTCGCTACTGAACCAATGGTCTGGTGTGGGAATTGATTGTATGGCCATGAATGTTAATGATTTACTATGCGTTGGGGCAGAACCAATTGCCTTTGTTGACTATGTCGCAGTGCCCAAACCAGACCCCGAAGTACATGCCGCACTTGGAGCATCTCTTGCTGAGGCTTGTAGGTTAGCTAGAGTTACATTAGCGGGTGGAGAAACTGCATCATTACCAGGAATTGTCACAGAACTTGATTTATCTGGTACTGCACTTGGATACCTAAAAAAGAATGAAGCAATCACTGGAGAAAATCTCCAAGCAGGGGATGTGTTGATCGGTCTGCCATCTTCGGGGATTCACTCAAATGGATATTCATTAGTAAGACGAATTATTGACCGTTCTGGATTTTCATATCACGATTCTGCACCATTTGACACTACCTCTAGTGGTAGAGATATATTACGATTTGTTGAACAAGAGCAAGTTACTCTAGGTGAAGTGTTTCTTAATCCTACCAAAATATATTGTGACCCTGTTGTTGATTTGATTAAATTAGCACAGTCGCCTGAATCTAAGTTCTCGGTTCACGATATACACGGAGTATGTCATGTCACTGGAGGAGGTTTATCGAATCTATTAAGATTGCATAAGTCTCTTGGTTGGGAGATTGATAACCCATTACCTGTACATCCTGAATTCGAATGGCTAGCAAATACTGGTGGCGTTGATACTTGGGAGATGTATCGTACTTTCAACATGGGTTGTGGTATGATACTAGCGGTAAATGCACAACATGCTGTGGCAATCACGGAATGGTTGACAGAAAAACTGACCGGCGTACAAATAATCGGTCAAGTAACCAATAATGGCCATAAAGTAGTCCACTTAGGTGCTGAAATTGAATTCACTCATTACTAAAGCGAGTTGTTTCACTTTAGTGCCGTCTTGATTTCTCCGTTTAGATTGATGAATCTGTCGGATAGTTCTTCCATTGCAAGATTAAACGCGGTCTCTGGACTCATGCTACCATCAGTATCATAGGATAAAATGTAACTTCCTTCCATATCTTCCATGGTTATCGCATTGGCGAAATCTGCGTCTCTTCCTGTTCCTGGGCCTACTTGATGTAGAGCTCTTTCAAGATCTAGTACAGTATTGATATCATCAATCTTTTTGTCCTTACCAAACAATTTAGCATCGATATCACGGCCGTCACTAGTCTTCAGATTCAGAGCAAATAGCGTATCAGCCTTCTTAGCATTGTTAAGTTTAGCAACTCGGCGAACTGTAAACCCGATTCCTGCTGCAGGTGACCACTTTTGGTGGGAAGAACCTCTGCCAAGGGTAGCAAAAGCGTATAGTTCTAGGTATTGTCCTTTTGACAAAATTGTAAGAGGTATTTTTCTATGTTCTTCTCTAACATCGAACATTGGGTCAGAGATAGTTGTTAAATCTCCGGCGTAAACTGTAATATGTTCTTCTTCAGCATCGGCTGCAGGACCTTGAATGTTAAGCGAATATAGTACCTGACAGGTTGGGCAACCTTTCTCTGATTCAACTAAGTCTATACAAATGCTACAGGTTTCGAAAAACGCCAACTTTTCCTCGGGGAAAGTTGGAATTGGAATCATTGCAAGTCTGTGAGCAAGTACTTCATCGGGAAGTACGTTAACCGATTCTAGAATCTCTCCGTTTGTCTCAACTACTCCTTGACTAAAGTTGACTCTATTAATTGCTAACTTAGGAACATCTGAGATTAAGGCTCGACGAATTGCATTTACTTGAGATGCATCGGTCTCGCTAAGGGAGATTCTAATTGAGTTGTTTTTTGGCCATCCTGATACGACTTCTGCTTTCACTATATCACCTCTAAATCAAACTCTTCGTCCACGACGGCCGCCTTTCTTCTTGGTTCCGTCATGAGCTATTGGAGTTACATCCTCGATTCTTGTAATTGTCATTCCAGCACGAGTCAAGGCTCTGATTGCTGCTTGTGCACCAGGGCCGGTATTATTTGACAAATTGCCACCAGGTGCTCGATATTTGACGATTAGTTGCGAGAAATCCTTGTCTTTAAGTGCATCTGCTAACTTTTCTGCTGCTCTAGTAGCGGCGAATTGCCCGCCACTATCTTTTGAAGATTTCACCATTTGCCCGCCTGAGCAAGTGGTAATTGTTTCGGCACCGGTTAAATCGGTTGCTGTCATTAGAATATTGTTGTAAGAACTGAAAATATTGACGATTGCTTTGCGGGTCATCACTCATCGCCTCCTTCTTTTACTGATGGTGCTGCTTCTGCGGCTGCCTTTACTTCAGCAGCAAATTCTGGAGTTGCTTCTGGGTCAACTTCATCTACTGCATATTCAGCTTTCTCTCTTCGGCTTTCGATTGTCTTTCTAATTGCGTGTTCTGGATTGTTGAGTTCGCTGCTAGAATGATACTTGATATGTTCGTCTTCGTCTCTAGAGACCGGATATGAAGGGATGGTAACTTTTTGCTCACCGATACATATTAGTCCATGGATTACTAATTGTCTTGCTTGCTTCATAGTAGTTGCAAGTCCTTTGTAGTAAACTTGAGCTTGTAGTCTTCGATTTAGAATATCTTCGGTGCCCAATGATAAAACGTCGTCAAGAGAGGCATCTGATTGAATTAGTCCCTTGTTGTTTAGCGAGCGAAGCATGTCTTCCATCTCTTTCTTGCCGTGTCCTTCACTCGTATCAACCATACCGATCAAGCGCATGGCTTGTCTTCGATGACGCCTTAGCTGAGATTTAGCCTTCCAGATTTCACGCATATTCTTAAGGCCGTGTTGGGCTTTAATTGCGTGTTCTTCTTCTATTCTTGCAGCCTTCCATGGATGTGAAGGCGTATCAAACTTTGGTCTCGAAAACTTTGGCTCTCCCATGATAAATCCCTCACTTCTTCTTGCTTACACCAAGTGTTAGGCCGCCACGGCCGTTTGAACGTCCTCGCTGACCGCGTACTTTGTTACCGTTAGCGTGTCTAACACCGCGATAACATTTGATTGAACGTAGTCTGGTGATGTCGTCTTTGAGTGTTAACGAAACTTGTTGACCGGTCAAATGAATTTCATCACCTGTTTCTAAGTCTCTTTGGCGGTTGAGCATCCATAGCGGCACCGATTCGTTGTAACCTTCAATGGCTACTCGGAGTGTTTCTTGGTCTTCAATAGATAGATGTCCAGCAAGAGCGAAGGCGCTAAAGCCGGTGTTTCTACAGATTTGATTAGCAGTTCTTGCCCCGACTCCTTTGACGGCTGTTAGCGCTGTAGCCAGTGGTTTTAGACCGTCAATATCAGTATCAGCCATACGAAGTATGTAAGAGAAATCTTCACCTAGGTCTTCGGTTTTCGATTGAGCCATTTTGTTTCACCTTGATGCTTACACACAGTGTCAAGCAAGTTCCCGACCAACCTCCCATATATCAAGACCGCGATACGGCAGAAGGTTTTGGAAAGTCAAAATTACCACAATTTCAACAAAATTATGAGGTTATGCATAGCAAAAATGTCGCATGATTTGGCCGCTTGAGTAAAAAAGCATCTCGTGACCCGTGACGCTTGGCTAATTGTCGATCAAAAGAACCTTGGAGTTTTGGATGTAAATCTGGCGCAAGACTTGCTCGAATAGTTAATTTCTTAATATCATTAGTCAAACAGATCTCAACAAACGAATCAACCGTTTCCATGGTTAAATCATCGTGAATCAAGTCAACGATTTTACCAGTACATTGTACTAGAATTTCACTTCCATGTGGAATGTTATTGAGGCTTTTTGAGTGATATATTGTCGGCCTTCTGCCGGTAGTAGAAGACCACTCATATTCTTCACCGATGTTTAATGATTCAAGCCAGTCTTCCGCCATACCTGATTCAACTAAAGCCGAGTCAATTACCGAGGCAAAATCCCCCCTTTTTGGAACCTTATCATTGACCGTCAATTGTTTTGGTTCGGGTTGTAGTGGTTGGCCACCTAACATCTCAAACGGTGGCTGCTTGGGGTCTGGGGGAATTCTAACAAATCGCCTATAAATTCCTGGCTCGGCAATAGGGCCGATCCAAAGAGCAAGACGGTCTACTCTGCCCCGCCCCCTCGAAGTCCAAGTCCATGTTTTGTTAGAATTAGGCCAGAATTGTTCAACAAGTGCTTCTACCTCAAGCATTTGCTCATTAGAGATTCTCGGGGATAAATCCAGTAAGATTGGCGGGCCGTTTGGAGTTGTCAATAGATGGTCTTGCCATCCAGCAAAAACTTGGTCCAGTTTAGGGGCCATTTCACTCAACGAATGTTCCCTACTATTACGGGGCCGAGCAGGATCTAAGTGAAGTAGAGCAATCTTTGAATCTGCATTATTTTCGCTCAAGAGGCTGATTATTTCATCTCCCTTAGTGCCGTCACCAACAATTATTTTGCTATTTTTAAGTCGCTCGATTGAAGTGGCGCCCCGCTCGGTGAAGATTGTACGGAAATTTACTGCGCTTGCTCTGGCTCGCTCTGGATTTAGTTCAACTCCAACTATTGGCCTTCCTAATATTTCTGAATAGGCGGCGATTTGAATACCACTGCCGCAAGCAGGATCTAGAATAATACCTTGACTTAATTTATATCGCCGTAGAATCAATGCACGTGAAAGAGCTACTTGCCAAGGCGTAGCCAAAGGTTTACCTTCATCGGCGTGAAAAAATTTAAACTTCTCTACTGACGTCTTATCTGGGTTATGTTCAAACAGGCCGTCGCTGGATGTGGAAAGGGGTTCAAGAATTTGGACCATTAAATCCCTCACTGCGCAACATCACTACGGTTCATAAGGCTCTCAAAATGAATTCCTGCAGCAGCAAAGGCTTGCTCTGCGCCCTCTTCTCTATCTACAATACTGATCACACCGATTACTTTGCAATCTGTATCATTATGTATTCGATCTACAGCTTTAATTGCAGACCCTCCCGTGGTTGTAACGTCTTCTACTATCACGATATTGCCGCCAGCAGATAGAGATGAACCCTCTATGCCTGGTGGATTATTGGTTTTTCTACCACCCCGTCCCTTTGGTTCTTTTCTAACCATAAATCCGCGTCTAGGAGACTTTTCATCCGCCATTGCTACTGCAATAGCCGTCAAAGGAACTGCACCAAGCTCTAGACCTCCAACAAAATCTGCGCCCATTTCATCCATCCGCAAATTTAGTAATTCACCTAACAGATGACTTGCCTCAGGGTGCATCATGACTGGTTTTGTATCAAAAAACCACCGAGAGTTTCTCCCGCTTGCTAAGGTAAACGCATTATCATCGCCGCCGTCAATAAAAGCCAAGTCCTTGACCAACTCGACTAGTCTAGGCCATTTTGAGTGATTACGGACTGTTTCTGCGACTCCCATTATCTGTTGGTCAACAAAATGGGTCATGAACTTTCTTGACAATTTAACATAATGTTCGACAAAAATGTCTTTCATGTTGATAGTGAGCGTTACCCCCTAGGCAACTGTTGATAAGCGGTCGTCATTGTTCGTAGGTAGTGGGAAGGATGTCGGACACTGTAACCACAAAGGCCGACAATAATCCCCTTGAAGGGATTGACCTTGCAAGATTAGAACTTGAAATGGAAAACTATCAACAATGGATGGATGAGAGGGCTGAAGATGCTTACAGGATTGCTGAAAAAGCGCGCGCTAAAAATCTAGATCACAAGCCATTTGTTGAAATCCCTAGAGCCGCAGACCTAGCGGGCAGAACTGAAAAGTTGCTTGTTGAATATCTTGGTGAATATGAAGTCGCGCAAGATATTCGCAACATGCTAGAAAAGTACGACAGGGAAACAACGTCAATGCTAATGGCGCAATCAGTAGCTAGAGGTTTTAGGGATGAGGGGTATGACCTTGTCACTGCTATAGATGTGGGCCTTAGAGTTGGGCTCGCAATTCTAACTGAAGCGGTTCTTGTAGCACCTCTTGAAGGGATTAGTGAAGTGAGATTACTCAACAACTTGGACGGCTCGCAATTCGTATCTGTTCATTTCGCTGGGCCTATTAGAGCCGCTGGTGGAACTGCGCAGGCTTTGGCTGTACTAATTGCTGACATGATCAGAATCGAGCTTAATGTTGGCAGATACCAACCGACAGATCCAGAAGTGGAACGGGTCAAGGAGGAATTCGGACTTTATCGAGGGAATCTGCAATATCGGCCAAGCCCCGAAGAAATTGACGAAATTGTTAGAGCATGTCCTGTCATGATAAATGGCGAATCCACGGAAAAAATCCAATGTTCTGGTTACGGTAATGTAAGAAATATTGACGAGGCTAGAATTCGAGGAGGAGTGTTGTTAGTTATTGGTGAAGGGATGTGCTTGAAAGCTCCAAAAATCCGCAAACATACTGAGCGGATGAAAATTGCCGGTTGGGATTTCATCAGTAAATTTGCTGAGAAAGATAAGCCCCAAGAAGATGAGGATGAAAATAAATTCAAGTCTAGGCTAACCGAACCTATTACCAAGTTCATGAATGACATTATTGCTGGAAGACCGGTATTTGGCTCGCCCCAAGAACCTGGCGGATTCAGATTACGATATGGAAGAGCCCGCCCTTCGGGCTTGGCTGCTGCCTCGGTAAACCCTGCGTGTATGTTGGCAATGGATGATTTTATCACAATTGGCACTCAAATGAAAATTGAACGCCCCGGTAAAGCATGTGCTATTACTCCATCTGACCACACAGATGGGCCGTGGGTGGTACTAAACGATGGTCGTTTCACAAGATGTGATGACGTTGCTAGTTTCAAATCATTGGAAAAAGATATTGCTACTATTTGGGATAATGGTGAGATTGTTATTGGCTATGGGGAATTTATGGAGAATAACAAGAATTTGGTTCCAGCAGGATATTGTTTAGATTGGTGGGCAAGCGACTTGATTGAAGAATTGTCATCAAATGATTTAGTTGAGGTGTTTTGTGAGATAATGGAGATAACGCGCAAACAATGCCCTAGTGGCGTTCCTGGCATCACAATAGAAGAAATCGGCGATGTAGATTTAAGGTTCAAAGTAAGATTACTGTGGCACCGATTTTTAGTTACTTTGAGGCCAAACTGGCTCCAGGCTAAATCTATTGCTGAGCGATTTAAGACCTCTCTACCACCTCCACACAATCCTTGGTTCCTAGATTTGCCAATCGAATGGATACCTCAGTTATTAAAAATCTTGAATACCGCAGTTGTTGAACAGTTTAGTGGAGATGAAATTATGTTAAATGATACTCCTAAGCCTGAGGCTAAATCATTGAGAATAAAGGGTGGAGTAGCAAACTGGAATCAAAAAGTAATGTCTGAAATGGCCCACCCGGATATATCTCTGGAAATGATAAAAGATATTCCCGGACCCAATTTCATCTCAACAGAGACAATTTTTGACACCGATAAATCAGCTCTTTGGACACTAATGCAACATGGAATCGTGAAGGGTTCTGCACTTATTCTTGGTCTAGCACATTACCATGATGGTGAGGACCTAGTCATCACTAGTGGCTGGTCAGCAATGATGGAAGCATTCGGGTTTTCCATCGATGGTAATAAAGCGCTAATGACCGCGAATTCTATTGGTGTGTTTGAAGATAAGATAGCCAAGCTAAGGCGGAGTGCGGAGATCCTTGCGAAAGAAGAACTGCGCCTAGATGAATTAGAAAAAGAACGCTCTATTTACCGTATTTCTGCTGAAACTAATGCTCGACAACAGGGTAAAGGCATTGCGGAAACCGATGAAGTTGGCCGTATTGCTGCCGCAAACATACCTGATATTGGACCTGATGATGCTGCATTATATTTGTCATCACAAGTTGAACGCGATGATTATCGTGTTGACGGGATTTTGCCAATAATTAGAAAACTGTCAAAACTAAGGTGGCATCATTCAGCTCCGGTTAGAATAGGATGCCGAATGGGCCGTCCAGAAAAATCAGCACCTAGAGTCATGAACCCGATGGCTCATACTTTATTTCCAATCGACCTCAATGGTGGCAATCAAAGATTACTAACCAATGCTGCAAGGAAAAAGGATATTCGCGTTCAGCTGGGGATTAGAACATGCACTAAATGTAACAAAAAGTCTCCAATGTTATCGTGCCATCATAGAAAATTAAACGATTTTGGTGAGCCGATTGTTGGGGAAAAATGTGGAGGAAGAACTGAATTCAAAAGCGAATTAGCAGAAAATCGTCGTCGGAGAGGTGAAATAACCACTGTTCCTATTTCTTCAATGATTGATGATGCTATGATCACATTAGGTCTTGATAGATTACCTAAGAATGTCAAGTGTATGAAGAAAATTGCCAGTAAAAATCAAACTCCGGAGGCTTTGGAAAAGGGTCTTTTACGTGCTAAATATGACTTGCCAGTATTTAGAGATGGCACGGTTAGATTCGATATGAGTGATGTCCCTGTTACCCACTTTAAGCCAAGTGAGGTAGAGGTCTCATGGAAAAGACTGGTCAATTTAGGCTACACCCATGATTACCTAGGTGAGGAATTAATTTCAGACGATCAAATGCTTGAACTGTATCCACAAGATTTCATAGTGGCTAAAAATGCTGGAGACTATTTTGTGCGAACCACACAATTTATCGATGATTTATTGGTAAGATATTATGACATGGAGCCGTATTATAATGTATCATCTCCAGAGGACTTAGTTGGTCATTTGATATGTGCATTAGCACCACACACCTCGGGTGGAGTATTGTCTAGGATTATTGGCTGGGCCGACTGTTCTGGGGGGTATGCTCATCCACTATTCCATGCTTCAAAAAGAAGAAACTGTGATGGGGATGAAGATGCTATAATGTTACTAATGGATGGTTTGTTAAATTTCAGTAGAGACATTTTACCAGCTAACCGGGGCGGTCAAATGGACGCTCCTTTAGTATTGACCACTAGATTAAATCCTACTGAAGTGGACAAAGAAGCCCTGAATGTAGATTCCGGATGGTTCTATGAACGTGACTTTTATGAAATAACTCAAGACTGCCCGCATCCGAAATCTCTCTCAAACCGTGTTGACTTTGTTGAGCGAAGATTGGGTTCAGTTGCAGCTGTCAGGGGTTATGGATACACCCATGATTGCGCATCCATTTCTGCTGGGCCAGCATTGTCTGCTTACAAGACCTTAGACACTATGATTGACAAGATGAACGGCCAGTTAGATTTGGGCCATAGACTGCGTGCAGTCGATGTTCGGAGGGTCGCTTCAAGTGTTATTAGATCGCATTTCCTCCCTGACCTTAGAGGTAATCTCAATGCTTTTGCTAGGCAGAAAGTTCGGTGTTTGAAGTGCGCACACTCTTATCGAAGAATGCCTATTGCAGGGAAGTGTATTCAGGAAACTAAAGCAAGTAGTGCAGGCTTTGCCTCGATGGGAATAGTAAAATCTGAAGGTGATTTGTGCAACGGCAATCTAGCACTTACTGTTTCTGAAGGGGCAGTAAGGAAATACATCAAAGTCACACTTCACGTTATGGAAAAATACGGTGTTGACACCTATACCAAACAAAATGTTCAGTGGTTGGCCAATAGTACCGATTCATTATTCCAAAATGACCGTGCCAGGCAAATGTCGTTATCCGATTTCTTGTAATCACTTGACTGAGGGTCCAATCATTTGCTCTGGGCGGACCCACAAATCAAATTCTTCGTTAGTCAAATATTTCAATTCTAATGCAGATTCTCTCAAAGTGAGACCTTTTTCATGAGCGTTCTTAGCAATCTTAGCCGCTTTATCATAACCAATATGATTGTTTAAAGCGGTAACTAGCATTAGAGAATTTTCCAAATGATTAGTGATATTCTCTCTAACCGGCTCTAATCCCTCAACACAATTTTCTCGCAAGGAGCGGCAAGCGTCGGTTAGTAATTTTGTTGAATGGAGTAAATTGTGAATCATCATTGGTTTGTATACATTTAATTCAAAATTACCTTGTGAGCCTCCTACTGTTATGGCAGTATGGTTACCCATCACTTGGCAACATACCATTGTCATCGCTTCTACTTGAGTTGGATTTACTTTACCTGGCATTATTGACGAGCCCGGTTCGTTTGCTGGCAATGCTAGTTCCCCAAATCCACACCTTGGTCCCGAGCCGAGCCATCTAATGTCATTGGCTATTTTCATCAAACTTACAGCCAAGGTGTTTAGTGCACCACTAGCCGCAACTATCGCATCATGAGCGGCTAGTTGAGCAAACTTGTTTTCGGCACTGACAAACATTAATCCGGTGATGTTAGAAATCTCATCAGATACCATTTGGGCAAATAGTGGATGCGTATTCAGACCAGTTCCAACAGCAGTGCCCCCTAATGCTAATTCAAATAAATCATCTAAGGCAAAATCTAGACGGCGAAGGTCTGCATCAAGTTGTGCTACCCAGCCAGAAGCTTCCTGTCCAAGGGTCAGGGGAACTGCATCCATCAAGTGAGTGCGGCCTATTTTGACAATGCTTTCCCATTGTTTTGCCTTGTCATTTAAAGCATTTCTCAAAGCCCTAACACTAGGTAGTAGGTCGTGAACAAAAGCTTCTGCAGAAGCTATGTGCATAGCAGTTGGAAAGGTATCATTGGAAGACTGGGCTCGGTTAACGTGGTCATTGGGGTGGACTGGGTGTTTAGAGCCCAATTCACCGCCAGCAATTTCAATGGCTCTATTGGCAATTACTTCGTTGGAATTCATATTACTTTGAGTACCACTACCTGTTTGCCAAATTCGCAGTGGGAAATGATCATCTAATTCTCCATCAATAACCTCTTGACAGGCTTGAATTATTAATTCACCAACTTTGGCGTCTATTTGCTGCAATGAAACGTTAGTCTTAGCCGCTGCTTGCTTTAGAATGCCAAAGGACCGTATTACGCCTCTAGGCATTTTATCATCTCCGATGTCGAAATTTATCAATGATCGAGCAGTTTGACAGCCATAATATCGGTCTGATGGAACTTCTAGGTCCCCCATCGTATCACTTTCAACTCTAACTCCCCCAATTGGTTTTGCTTTGGGTCTTGAGGCTCGCTCGATCTTCCCTAACTGTTGGGGCGAAAGTGCGGCCTCAATCATCTTTGTAATGGTGGCACTACGCCCTGATTTTCCCTTGCCGACACTTCGGTCTAATCTTGAGGCTAAGTCTTCAGGTAAGCTAATGCTAATTATTCTACGGTCTCCGACGCGATGTTTAGACATAGTCTAGCCTTAATAATTAATTATTAAATAATATCTATTGTTGATATAGCAACAAAACAGAATTTAATCCTAGTGCTTAAGCAACCACTTCGCAACTGATGATTTGTTGTGGCTCAGCTGGTTTGTCGCCAGGCAACTTACGGCAATTCTCAATATTTTTTACGACATCCATTCCGCCGACTACCTCACCAAAAACCGCGTGATTACCATTAAGCCACGGTGTTGCAACCGTGGTAAGGAAAAATTGAGATCCGCCAGTATTCCTACCTGCATTAGCCATTGAAAGTATCCCCGGTCTGTCATGCTTTAGCGCAAGAGCGGAAGCCTCACAAGGGATTTGCCAGCCCGGCCCGCCAGTTCCTGCTCTACGAGAAGATGGATCTTTGGAATGTGGGCATCCGCCTTGTATCATGAAATCCTGAATTACTCGATGGAAATGAAGTCCATCATAATGTCCCATTTCAACTAGTTTGAGAAAATTCTCAACGGTTTTAGGCGCCTCTTCATTGTATAGTTTAATCAGTATGTCTCCAGCACTGGTCTTCATCATTACCTGCATGGGTGTGCCAATAATCGGCAGGTCATGAGTATTGCCTTTACTTCACTGCTTTAGCCAAGGTCGGAAATGTTGGTCTGCATATGCTCTTGCATAGTCTGCAGGATAACCTGCTGCGATTAATTGTTGCTCGTATGCTAGTTGCTCTGGCGTAATTGACGTGTCAGGTGCCGGCATACCCGCTACTGCAGCGAATCCAGCATCGGAATATGCCTTCTCCTGTACCGACCAAGCATCATTCTTAGCGCCTCTTCCCCTAACAAAGAATGCCGTAACTAGGAGTAATACTATCACTGCACCAATTATTCCAACGAGTGAATAAGACATGCCAAATATACCTGATTCGGATTCGGCCTCATCTGTCGAATCTGTAGTATCATCGCCTAAGTCCGTATCGTCCCCAGGTTCAGTTGGGTCAACTGGGTCAACTGGGTCAACTGGGTCAGTTGGGTCTGTTGTGTTGTCGTCCGGTTCATTTGGCTCATCAGGCAATTCACAACCATCGGAGCCGACGATCGTCCCCAGTGGAGTTTCAGGGCAGATATCGTTCTCGTTAAGAACACCGTCTGAATCTAAATCTAGAATTGGACAACCAACTCCATCATCTCCCGAGAAGACTCCGGCTACATCTGGACATTGGTCTCCATTGGTACCATCTGGGTTATCACCAAATCCATCGCCATCGGTATCGTACCACTGGGACATATCATTTGGCAGGATATCGTTATCATTGGAAACTCCATCACTATCAAGATCTGGACAGCCAAATCTGTCGACCGTTGAGGTACCAGGATTATTAGGACAATCGTCGATTATTCCGTCTCCAGCATCGGTTGAATTGAAACCATCTTTGTCTACATCATTGGCCCATAATTCATCTTCATTTTGAACATAAAATGGTTCAGAAAAGTGAACGTTGTTGGATTCATTGGCTTCAGTGACATCATTATTACTGTCAATAATTAGTTTACAGCGGTAATCCCCTGATGGCGTATCTGTTGGAATAGTAAAGAATGCATAACTATCTTGTACACTAGATTGCTCATATGACATTGCGTTAGTTGTACTTGGGTTTTCAGATTCGACTTCAGAAGAATACATTGTGTTGAGTGTTACGTTATCTGAATCAACCAGCTCAATTAGAACAACCATGCTTTGCCCAAATGCTGGACCTCTAGCATTGTGAATTATCCATTGAGTAGTTACCTCTTCATCGGTAAATACTTCAGTAATTGGGCAAGATAGTGATTCTGGAATCAGGTCTGGCAATGCCGGGTTAACGACTATCAGCTCAACATCATAATCGCCTTGGCCACCGTTAGAGTCGACCGTCAGCGTGTAAGTTGTTGTTTGACCTTCATAGGTTTCATTATCCATCGACTCAAAGACCAATCCATAACTCATGTTGTCTACTGATGCCACTAAATCGCCAGCACTGTTGGTTAGCGTAGCAGTAAATGGTGCAGACGTGGAAGCATTGAATCTAACTTCTGTGTTGTAGTAATCGTCAATTGTGAAACTGTATACATCTTCAGTATCTGAATTACTCAAGCAACCTGTACCACTAATTGGGTTATTTGTCCCAAGTGGAATCCCCGATGAGCTTGCATCTTGGCCTAAGCCAAGGTCGTTTTGATTACCACAGGTAAACGGCGGGACATATGTTGATTGGTCTGGCTCACCGATGAGTAATCGATAGGTTCCACCAGGATTGCTGGAGCCAAAGCCGCCCCAATAAGTGACATTGATGTAATAGTCTCCTGCGGTATTTTCGTAATCAGTGCCTTCTAGAGTGACGAAATCGTCATTTATCGAAAGGCTTGTGTCAATTGATGTGCCATTAGGTAAGTCGAGGCTAAGGTCGAAGTCTGCACCGTCAATTGGCGCAGTAACTAAAGTGACTTCAAGAGGTTGGTTAGGAGTAATTGTCACTTTGTAAAGATCGGCTTCATCCGTTGAATCAACACAACCTCTTACTTCTAATTCCGGGTCCGCCCCTAAATCAAAAGATGTTGCAACTGTTTCACCAATGTCAGAGCCTGATGCGGCATCATCTTGCGGAGTTGCGCAAGCATTGACAGCGTTGCCGATTTCCATTGTGTCATCGGCTAACTCGACATTATCTTCTTCATTCCTTTCAGTGACCATTTCTTCTGAATCAAGGACAATAAATACATTGTATTCTCCATCAACAATATTTGTTGGTATTGCTCCGTTAATTGTAATAACTTGGGTGGCATTAATTGCCAGTCCAGAAGTCCAAGTTGCATTACCTAGATTGTGGTCTACCCAAGTTTGCCCTGAATCAACACTTAGGATAACTTCAGCCATGAAAGAATCTGTTAAATCTAAAGTTCCATCATTGATTACTGTTATGTCGAAAGGTACTAAGTCACCCGGATTTGCTGCTAGCCCAAAACTAACATTATCGATTGCTAGGTTTGGAGTTGGTACACTATAATTAGTCCAAACATCTAACGAATAATTGCCACTACCTGAGAAATGAGTGGCATTGATGTAATATGTCCCCTGTTGATTTTCGAATGTGGTGTCAAGGGAAGTGACAAATTCATCGCCATCATTGAAATTGCCCGATGAATCAATAATTGAGCCATTGGTTTGATGAAGAAGTAGGTCAAAATCTACCCCTGAATCCATTGTTAGAGTTGCGGTTATGGTGTGGTTTACCGGTACGTCGAAGGCAAAAACATCCCCGCCATCAGAGCCGTCAAGACACCCAGTGTAACTAGCAGTCACATTGCTGCCCATATTTGTGGGAGACTCGGACCAGTTTTGCGGAGCATCTTGTCCAGTATTACCATCATTCTGTGGCGAGTACCAATCGACACATGATTCGGTATAGTTTGTCCAAATGTCCAAATCATAATCACCAATTGATGAGCTCCCACCCGCATTGTATGGGAAAACAACAATCCAATATGTTCCAGGAGTAGATTCGTTCAAACTACCCGACGTAGAAACCGACTCTACTGGGTCGCCATATTCTGATGCGTCCACAGCAACGTATGAACCATTATCTTCGTATGCAAGGTACAAATCATAATCGTTAGCATAATTTGACATTGTTACTTCGATGTTGTAGTCTTGATCCATAGAAAATTCATACCAATCCTCAGTGTCAGCAGTATCTGCACAACTAGTAAACGAGTCGGTTGGGTTGGAGCCTAGGTCTTTGGCGGTGTTAGTTGTCGCATTTCCTGCGTCGCCTGGAGACCCTCCGTCATTTTGTATGGCTGGGCATGGTGCTCCAACTGCATTTTTGAGGTCTTTTCTTAACTCATCCAATAATACCGGTTCGCCAAACGGATTCTGACCTTCTTCTTGCTCAAATGTTTCCAAACTAAGCGGGTTATAGGTACTCATTATCGGCGATAATGCAGTAATGATGAACATAATTCCAACTAAAAATCGCAGATTACGCATGGCTCTCACAATTTCTTGTGCGCGCCGCTAAGTTATCAAAGTACGGTTATTCAGTTAACAGAGAGTGGTTTAGGAGAGGAAGCATTTACCGCTTCTGAGACCCCTTGTTGATAACGTTTGAAGTTCTCAATAAACATACTTGCCAAATTATCTGCAGTGGCATCATACTCATTTGAATTATTCCACGTCTTAATCGGCTGCAATACATCACTTGGCACCCCTGGACATGAGGTTGGAACTTCAAAACCAAATCTATTATCCTTGACATATTCAACGTTGTCTAAATCGCCATCCAAGGCAGCATTCAACATTGCTCTTGTGTACTTGATCTTCATTCGATTACCAACGCCATAAGGACCCCCGGACCAACCGGTGTTGATCAGCCAAGCTGTAGCGTTATGTTCTTCCATTTTCTGCGAAAGTAAGTCTGCGTAAACACCAGGGTGCATAGGCATGAATGGCTCCCCAAAGCAAGCTGAAAAGGTTGCTTGCGGTTCTTTTACTCCTATTTCAGTGCCTGCAACCTTAGCAGTATAACCTGAGATAAAATGGTATGCTGCTTGGTCAGGGCTCAGTCTAGAAATCGGCGGTAGAACGCCAAACGCATCACAAGTAAGGAAAATTACGTTTTGTGGGTGCCCTCCTTTGGAATCAGAGGTACGGTTATCAATGAATTCTATCGGATAAGAACCCCTGGTGTTCTGAGTTTTAGAGGTGTCATGGAAATCTGGCACGCCGTTATCATCCATTACGATGTTTTCTAGAATTGAGCCAAATTTTCTTGTGGTGCCAAAGATTGCTGGTTCGTCTTCTTCGGACAAGTCAATTAATTTGGCGTAACAACCGCCTTCGAAATTAAACACTCCATTGGCGCCCCAGCCATGTTCGTCATCACCGATTAAAGCGCGCTTAGGATCGGCAGACAAGGTGGTTTTTCCTGTCCCAGACAAGCCAAAGAAAATTGCCGTATTTTCGCCAGTGGTATTAGCTGAACAGTGCATTGGAAGGATGCCTTTTTTTGGTAAAATTAGATTCATAACAGAAAAGATTGATTTTTTAATCTCTCCAGCATATCTTGTTCCACCAATAATGACTTCTTTAGCTTCATAGTTTACCATCACAAAGCACTGAGAGTTTAGCCCATCATGTTCAGCATTTGCTTCATAATGTGGCGCGTGGAATACAGTAAAATCGGGTGAATGCTGATCCATTTGGTCTGCACTTGGCCTGATGAACATATTTCTAGCAAAGGCATTGTGCCAAGCGTTTTGATTGATGACGCGTATTGGTAACGCTTCACTAAAGTCGGCACCACAGTATAGGTCTTGAACAAATAGGTCTTCTTGTTTGGATAAGTAGTCAACTACTTTCACCCTCATTCTGTTAAACGTCTCCAAATCAGTTGAAACGTTGACGTCTCCCCAGTTAATGTCAGCATTAGTGCTCGCTTCATCGACGATGTATTTGTCGTTGGGCGACCTCCCGGTTCTTTCACCGGTTTCAGTAACCAATGCTTTGTGAGCACTGTATACTCCTTCGCCTCGAGAGACTGCCAATTCAACTAGAGTCTCCACAGGTAGATTCCAGTGGATGTTTCCTGCACAATCTAATCCGTGCTCGGAAAGGTCGCCTTTCGGCTCACCTAGTGTCTCGGCCATACCAAATCGTGTCAAAGGTTGTCTTTCTCCTTTTCGCATGTAAGTACCCCAAAAAATTGTGCTTTGGGCCTGATACAACCGCCGCCAAATTGGTGAAAAATTATCCCAAATAGGGGCGAGTATTGAATAGCAGTAGTCAAAGCCTTAGTTACATGTCTAAAGATTCTGATGCTGAAGACGTTACAGATAAGCCCGTTAACAAACGGGATGAAGTTATCAGGAAGCAATCATTTTCTCGAGCCCGGGGCCTAGACATCTCTTCTTTTATGGTTGAACAAGAAGTGGAAAAGACGCCGGTTTGGGAAACTGACGTTGAAGAAAAAGAAACCGACATTGCCATGGGGGATGTGGCAGAGATTTTTTCGAAGGGCGGAGAAGATTTTGAACGCCCAGGGGCAATTCAAAAGGACGGAACAGTAAATAGCGCTCCAGAAATTGATAGCGTCACAGATTTAGCAGTTCATGGTGAAAAGCGGCTTGGTTTTGGCCTGCTGATTGCTATGATCTTTTCATGGTCTTTAATCGGGACCATTGTTGGCACAGTACTAAACCCGGTGCTTGGCGCTATTGGACTAACTACAATGGCCATAATGGGGTTATATCTTGGAGAAAAATGGATTCCTAACCCTAATATGAGGATTCTTGGCGTGACATGGGTCATTATCTCAATGAAACTCATTTACGGGTTAATTCTGGATATGTGGCATTGGGGCTGGTTGGATGAACTCGGTTTTGCCTCTGAAGATAATATTCTTGGCGCATTATTACTGCTGGGAGTTGTTCTCAACATCGGTATTGCTCAGCGTCACGATGAGGATGCGATTGCGGCACAGGCTACATTGATTCTGCTAATTGTCGGGAGTGCTGCTGGTGCTTTGTACGGAGAGTTCGGTGTCGCCATAATGATTGGTTTGGGCACTATAATGCTACATGGGTTAGCGATTGTAAGAAACTCTGGTAATCTTGCTAGCATGGGTGTTGCTGTATCATATCTGTGGGTTGGCATGCATGCAATATCAGATAATTGGGTTATCTTTGGATTAGAAATATTACCATTTGAAGATGAATTATTACTGTTTTTACTGATGGTTTGCGTCACTGCAACTAATTCAACTATTGCAGCCAAATTTGTCGATAAGGATAACTGGTTTTCAGATGCCTTCAAATCTTTAGGTTTGGGCAAACCCGGCCTATGGTCAGTTTCTGTTGGGCTTGGAATGATTGGCGCTCTATTAGCGGTTGCTGCAAACCGCCTTGAAACTGGTTACGCTTTGGCTCAGCTAGTGTTGCTGCTTACCGCTTTTAGTGCATCATATCTTGTTGTTAGAGGTGTTGAGTGGACTAAATTACTGCCATTAATTGTGATGCCGGCGCCAATTCTGCTGTTTATGTTGTCAATTCTTGAGAGCGGTGCACTTGACTTATCAATTCCATTTGGACTCGGCCCATACAGCATTTATGCGGCATTAACTGCAGCACTAACCGCAAGTGCTTTGTTGAAAAATCAAACAGCAGTATCTGACCACGTCTTGTGGGCTGGTGGCCTGTTAATTGTGTTTTTACTGACATTACTAATTCCGGCCGATGATGCTGCAAGCGGGTCTAGAACTCTTCTTGTCAGTCAAGGAATTGTATGGGTCGGGTTAGCACAGTTATCGATGCGCAGAGACTCCCCTTCAATTGCTGGGACTGCCGTGGTAGGTCCATGGGTTTGGCTACTATTTTTTGCCACCGATGTTGAAAGCAGGTTGGTATCTGCTGACTACATTCCTATTTCTATTGACCAATATGATTTGGCAATTTGGATGTTAGTTCTACTATCCCAACAAATTTGGGTAAATGTAAAGCATGGTGAAACTGGATTCAACCTGGCCTCTAGGTTAAGCGGAATGTCTGAATTAGGTGCGCGAATTCGTGATTCCGAGGTATTGCAGTTATGGAACCTGAGTTTCTTATTAGCATTATTTGTTACATGGTCAATTACCAGGCCAGGTGCATTACCAGCCATTGGGCTATTTTCCATGCTAACGCTATTGTTGATCAGCCATTCTGTTATGGTCTACTTAGACAAACACAAGGGTCGGCCAAGGACACTGATGACCATTTGGGGCGCATCAACCATCGCATTGTCGTGGAGTTATGGTCAAGAAGCAGTATGGGCTGGAACATTGGTTATTTCCTGCGGCATCCTATTATTGGCATCTGACAAGATGAAGAAAGCTGGCCTTAGTGATGAGTTGTTAAAGAAGGCTGAGGCTTTACCAGGCCAATTGTTGACATTAATGATGGGCTTACTATCTGGTTTCTTCATCGTAATTGCCCTCGAACCGCTTAATTTAATGATGCTAGACGGTAATGGATATTTGCTGAGTGAGGAATTGAATCTATATACTATCACTGCCATTACTCTGGTGGCTTTGGCGCTATACCTGAAGAGGGCTGCAACCCTTGAGAAATTGTTGCCCCCGGCAATGGCTGCTGTTGGATTATTGGTCGTAATGGGGTATGCTGCCCAAGTGAAAGAATCCTCTATTGTCACGCTTGCTACAGTATTAGCATTCCTCGGCTCCGGTGCTTACTTGGCCCTGCAGGGTGAGTTTAGAACTGAGTTGCGTTCTATCGCGAAGCGTGAAGAGCGGTTGAAGAAAATTCAAGAAAAGCGTGAGCGGTTAGAAAAATTTATCGACGTTCAAGCATCTATTGAGGACTCTGCAAAACCTATTGATGAGTTACAAGATAACAAGGCTAAACTGAAAATGATTGACGTCGAAATGCTTGATTTGGCTGAAAAACAACGAAAAAGAGCGAAGAGGGCCGGAACTTCTGCCCAGTATGATTTGGAAATTGGCGATATTCATCATCGACCTGTTATTGTAATTGCGTTCCTAATTACCACTATTCTTGCTTCAACTTTCATCGCTTTCACTACATCAATGTCTTACTTAGTCTTGGCTTTTTGTGTAGTAGTTTCAATTCTGTTTATTGCTCTAGCAAGGCTGCGAGCCAACGAAATCGGTTTGCGTTTGCCGGATGTCGCTGGAATTGAACTGCCAATTGCAATCTCAATGGTTGGACTAGTATTAGTCCATTTAGCCGGAAGAATCTCGGATTCTGTTGTCGGGCTTGATGACGCCAAACACTTGGCGGTAATTACCGCGGGGCTTTGCACATTAGCAAGTATTGGCCTAGTTGGCAGAAATGACCTAGGATTAAGAATTCCTAATGCGGTTGAAGGTGTGGTTTACCTGCTGGTTATGGATCGCATCATGGCCTTGATTATTGGCGGAGAAGTACCTGTTATGTATCAGGTAAATCCATTAGATGGCGGAATTGTTGATTGGACTTTACCATTATTATTTGTTGAGATTGTACTAGTCATTTGTGTCATCGCCTACGACTGGGTTGAAGGTCAGCGTATTAGGCGAGGTCTAGAAGACCATCGGGGGGCGGCAGGCAGGGCTGCTTGGGTAATCTTTGCTGGATTAATTTCCGTGGGTTTTGCCGGAATCTTAGCTATTGTCATGGTGCTTCGCCGAGGATGGAATTGGACACAACCGGCTGCGGTTATGGTATCGTGGCTAATGATTCCATTTAGTTTCACAGGACTTGCATTTTGGACTTTTGAACTCGTTGGATTAGCAGTGCCTGGAATTCACCTGATCGCAACAATAACTGGTTTGGTAAGCATAGTATTTGTTGTGTGGACCATCATATCTGATTCCGGAATTTGGCTTGCTGGAGGATTATGGTCGATGCATTTGATGCTAATCCCAGCCGGTTTTGGCTGGGACGGTTTGCTAATCGTTTCGGTATTGTTGATTATTTGTTCAACAACTTCATGGGTCAGCGGTATCCTCACTATGAGAAAGGCATGGAGAGTATTTGGCGCAATAGATATGATACTATCTTGGATTGTTGCAATGGTATTATTCAGCACTGGTGCTGGAATAGAAACAATGTTAGCAGTGTTAATTGCTTCATCTGTGCTGCTTGGTATTGTGACTTACTTGAACCAGACATATGAGAAAACTATCATCAACGGATAACCATGACTTTGGCTAGTTGCTGGCACGCCGAATCTATTGCAGTTTGGATACCACTGTAATCGCCACCATATTCTAGCCTTACGGAAACTGAAATTTTTGCCTGAGTCCCGCTATTTCTTATTCCAATAGACAGCATGCTGCCGCCATAATTACATGTGATTGCCATCAAGTTTGGCTCACCGCTAATAGTTCCTCTGGACCAATTAGCAACAGAATTATGAGTGGTTAAAATCTGTTTCAGCAAAGACTCTATATTGTCTGATAATTGATTCTTACCGTCCCATTTACCACGGTCTACATTCTTCACTGATTGCCGCTTCTTCCAGCCTCTTTTCATCAAATTTGTCTCATCACAGGTATGAATTGCGATGAGATAGGCAACTAATGTCATTGTTCCATCTCCGACCAGTGACCATTGATTACTCGAATTAGGGTGAGGAGCGGGAAGAACGATATGTCCAGAATCCTCTACACCGATTACAGTTGGCATATCGACGCTATCAAAATATACGTGGTTAGATTCTTGGCCAGATAGTGCAAAGGAGAGCCATCGATCGCCAACTGCCGTTTCGAAAGAATATACTATACTTTGAAACCGGTCTAAGTTAGTTGTAAGCGATAAATCCGATTCTATGCTTGCTGCTAAAGTCCATGATTGACCGGCTTTGGTAACGCTATTAACAAAGGTATCAGCAATACGATCGCCATCAATTACCTGATATCCCGTTGTTGTGGTTTCAATTAACAAACATCGGTCGCCATCACCATCCAATGCAGCGGCAACAATTAATCCTGCATCACATTTAGGTAGTTGTTGAATTAACAGATGCGGGGATTTCTGCGCTTCGGCAAATGTCCACGTTTGCGTAGGAGAAAAATCTCCAGCCCCGCAATTAAGATTCATGGCCTCTGCTTCAGTACTTACTTCTCTCGCTTCAATGCCCCAAGCAGACAACCACTCAGCAAACCAAATACTCGCAGTCCCTTTAGATGAGTCGATTAGTAGTGGAGTGTTTAGTTTGTTTGAGCTAGTTAATGTTTGATAATTCACTGATGAGGAAAGAGTGGTGGCTCTATTTTCTAACCATTTTCTATGCTCTGGAATAGACCATTCTGTTAACTCAAACCGTTTTGCCGGCTGTTGTAAAAATTCAATATCTAGTTGGTCTAATTCTCTCTCTTCTTGGGCTAAGGTGATTAGTGTGTGCGACAAATTTTGCTCGAATGTGGGTGTTGTTTTGTAACCATACCTATTGAAAATTTTGAGCCCTGAATCTTCGACTGGATTATGACTGGCAGTTATCATACAACCGAATTCTGCATTGTGGGATAGGGTTGCTAAGTGCAGCGTTGGGGTGGCGCATAGCCCTATTTGTACGACTTCAAATTCGGCAAGATTTAATCCAATGGTTAGCGACTCTGCGAGTTTCATATTAGCAGGTCGGTCATCCCACCCCACTACTACAATCATTTTCTCCTGCGAGTGTTGATTGATTATTCGGCCAAGTGACTCCCCAATAAGTTTCATTATTGCCGGATGAATCTCTCGTTGCTCAACTAATCTGCTAATTGCAGTTTTATCATCAACCTGCTCTAGATTAACTAATCCGCGAATTCCATCAGTGCCAAATAGGTTCTCAACCATCAATATCACCTATGGTTGGAATCTTCTCCATAAACACCCGTGACCGTAACATTTGGCCAAACCGTACTATTACAGCCTAATATGGTACCAGGATTTGTTACTGCATTACAACCTAATTGGCAACCCTCTCCTAATATCGCCCCGAATTTCCTTAAACCACTTGGCCTTCGAGTGTCGCCTATTCTTAGGATTACTTCTGCCCCATCATTTCTCAAATTGCTCAGTTTTACGCCTGCTCCAAGGTTAACTGCTGTACCAAGTATTGAATCTCCAACATAGTTGAAGTGGGGTGCTTTGGCTCCCGGGAGTAAAATTGAGTGTTTCACTTCTGAAGCATGCCCAACTACAGCTTGGGAGCAAATCCAGGAATATTCTCTAACATATGCTCCGTGCCTAATTACGGCCTCTTTAGCAATATAGCATGGGCCTATGAAATGAGTTGATGGCTCTACTATCGCACCGTGTTCGATAATTACTGGGCCGTTACTTTCATCGAATGAGATTGTTGATGAGAATGACTTATGATCTTGTGAATTTGAAGGGTTGCTAACTAATTTGTCGATTTGATGTTTCAAGGAATTAGGTGATGTTTTGTCAAGAATGGTCCATGAAGGCTCAGACTCTGGTAGTACTGGAATGGTTGTTGATGAGAAATGAGATAGGCTGGGGAACAGGGCTTTAGAAAATACTTCTCTAGGCCATTGCATGGTTATCCGAAAAGGTCTATGCCAATGAATCTGCCGTTTATGCAGCCACCCTGTACAGCCTCTTACCCGTAGAGTTGTCTAATTTGAAGCCAATAATATCAGATAAGTACCGTGGGATAAATAGCCCTACCTTTCTTGTTGTTAGACCATGATTACGCATTCTACGCTCATTAGATAGATAATGAACTATGTCTGCTGCAGAACAGTCTGGAACTATTGCAATGTATTCTATTATCTCTTCTTTTAGCCTTTCTAGTCTGGCTTCTTTTTGACTTCCTTTCCCTCTCATTTGTCTCATGTATTATTACGCTTACAAGATATATAATTGCTAAATTGGGATGTCCTCGGGCCCCCAGTGTGAGTGTTTAGAGAGTTGTCAAAATGTCCTGCCATTTCATGGAAGAGCCTTTTCTAAAATAGTTTGAATGAAAGTCTCTTTGGCCGACATGATAATTTCGAATGATCTTCCCTCTACTATCATAGCATCCATACCTAGTATGGACTGGAACTATTACTTGGCTTATGTCAAATTTAGGACCGTTTTGGTCTGGTTCTACATCGTTGCAAATCTCGATATTGCCTTGCGAAGACATCGATTCCATGGTTGGGTGCCTGAGTTCAGAGTCGAATTCCAACATGATTTCCCCTTCATTAGGCTTTACTGGCCGCCAATCGGTACTTGCGCCATTGCCCAGCCATTGTATCATTGACTTCATTTGCTGAACGGTAACAAAGCTAAGATGGGTCAATTCCCACCACCCCTTGGATCTAGCCATTGTGATGTGATGGATGCCCGGTTGAATCAAGCGTGAATCAAGACTGTCGGCATATGTGCGGCACAGGTCTCTAATCCTAACAGTAACCACTGGTATTATTCCAAGCCCAAGACGGGCTAATTGAAACGGGTTTGCTAACTCTCCTAGGAGCAAAAGTGGTTTTCTATCAGTCATTGCAGTAGCAGCATTATTCCTCAAATGTTCGCTTAACTTTTCCTGTCCAAACATAGCATTGGCAACCGCCTCTTTGATGCCATCAATAGTCATCTCATGTTCGGTCATTTGCGGCAAATCAAGTGGATGAAATACTTGATTGGAAACAATGAATGAACTTTTTGGCAACGGGTGAGGTGAATTGTTGGGAGTATATTGCCACATCGAGGCGTTCATCTTCTCCATGTAGTGGCCTCCAAGTTTATGTTCTTGAATACGCCGATTATTCAGTAAAGGTTGACTCGAGTTGACATTGTGGACAAGTTACCTTGATTGGTCGAATTGCTGGGATGCCTAATGCTGCTCCACACCCTGGGCAATTAATTGCCTGGGTTACTTGTTGGCGCCGTTGTGAAGCATCTTGACTAGGGTCATACTCAAATCGATAATTACTAGTTGATGGTAGTGCGGTGTTAATGGGTTGTTGGCCTAGGGGTTGCTTGAGTGGCAACATTGCTAATATTTGGTCTGATGTTAGGCCATACTTCTTACCGATATTAACCGATTGTAAATTTCTCTCATGGTTTGATGCTGCCATAAGAAGCGTGTATTCCTCGGGAGAAATAATCGTCATAGTGTAATCGAAGTTATCTTTGTTTTAGAGCGTTTACCTGCTTTGAGTAATGGGTCAATTTGCAAAAACAGGGCAAATATATGATATATATATTGGAAGAGTTCAAAACAGATTGGAGTTGGCCACGGGTTAAGGGGCCTAGGGATGAGTAGGACAAAAATGCGCAAAACAGCACGTGACAAATTGGAGAATATGACTCCACAAGAGCGGTCTAAGGCCGTTAGGAGTATCAGTTGTAGAGAAACTATGACTGATGCAAACTGGGTCTTTGCTAACGATACTATGGCGGATGTCCTAGATGATCTAACACAAAATAACTGGGACCACGTTTTCGTTGTTAACAAGGAAGGTGTCCCCATGGGGCGAATTCATGCAGTTGATGTACTGAAGATTGTCGCAAAAAAGAATGTTGAACGTTCGGTTGCTTGGATGTTGAGTGTACCAGCAAAGCAACTAATCAATTTACCACCACTGACTGTTAAATCAAATACCCCTTTACTAAAGGCTGGAGCGCTAATGCTAACTCATGACTTGAATCAGGTTGCAGTAGTTAACCAACAAGGAGTCTTGGTTGGTGTTGTCGGTCACAACACAATGGCTAAGAACTTACCACGCTTCATTCTGTGATTAAATTCCCCAGTAGCGGTCTGACTGGGCTTGCTTAGCTTGTAATGTATTCTTGATGGTCGTGGCCATCCATAGAACAACTACCCAAATCAATGGATATGCCAAATCTGTCAAAATTTGATTGACACTGAATTCATATGACTCACCATTAAGTACGTTAGTTGAGATTTGTAACGCTGAATCTACGAATGAATAAACTACCATACCAAATATGCTCAATACGATTAAGCGACCAGAAGAAGAACCACGTCTAAGGCGTAAAAACATAAATCCTGCTGTCGAGGTTAAAAACGCAATAACTATCCATGCTAGAGCTGCATGGGTAACCTCAAGCCACAATATCGAATTTGAGCTGTCAGTAACCAAATTTGTATAGGCGCGATACCCTTCCGCTACAGCAAATATTGCGCTGAACAAAGTAGCAGTCCACAATAATGAAGAAAACATTGCTGCGTCAGCGTTGTCTCGCATTTCCTGGATTACCCGGTTTACGGTTGTCTCGATTCCAGCACCCTTACTGAAAATATACAGCCCGGATACTAGCGGAAGGGCACCAATTACAATGCCGCCAATTTCTGCAGGTAGCATTATTCCAAGCCCCAATATTGCCAATACAAGTCCAAAAGGAATCATGATTTTAGCCCGCCACTTAGGGTCCTCTAAGGCTTTAACAATGTAATAATAAGTGCCTTCGATACCTTTTGATTGTTTGACTATTATTTTTTCAACATGGTCAATTCTTACTTGGGACTGGATGATTGGCAATACCGATTCGTCTTCAGCGCCATCGGTTACTAGAATTGCTTTATCTGGTTGAAATGTGGTAACTATTTCCTCAAGTTGGGCTGCAATTGCCCTATCAGAACGAATTCCAACTTTTTCATCACCAGTAAGGATGGCAATTTCAACCTCATCATCATCCCCAAGTGATTCTGAAAGGTTGTCGTGTTGTGACAATGCGCCTAAAATTGCATTTGTGTCGCTCTCTTCTGGATCGGCAATACCAAGTTTAAGTGCAGCAGTAAGCACTTGACGGCGTCCTACTACAGGGCCTCTGATAGCGGTTTTAATGCCTAGATCGTTATCACGATCGACTGTTAAAACTAGCGTTCGAGTCATAGAATTCACCGTTGGTTGTACATGCTAAACCGTCTTACAATTCAAATCCTTCGCGCGAATTGGTTATGAATCGGCAGGTTTTGCTACGGAATCTTTTATTTCCGGTTGGTTGGTTTGCTCGCCATCAATTGGCGAGTCATCTGGTCGAACCTCAACTTCCACTTTACGGTTTTTTGCCTTCCAACGTTGTGTTGCCCTGATGTATTTTAGTGGATGGTCCATCCATGAGATATCGCATAACCGGTCGTCTCCCGGCAGCACGGGACAATTGTGATTTAATTTTAATTTACTACATCCAGCAGGCGTGTATGAGCCCTCATACACGTGTTTTACTTGATAGGAAGTTGTTGATTCTTTAAAATCGGGCGCTCCTTTGAAAAATCCAACACAGGATTCTTCGGGCAATGCTAAGGCTGCTGATATTGAAGCAAGGAATAATCGGCCAAAGTGGTTAACGTTTACTCCATTGGTTAATTCGGCAATTATGTTTCTCATGCATGGTGGCCAATCTGATTCTTCTGCCCCGACTAGCGCAATTGCCTCGCTAGCTTTGCTTGCCATTAGATTTCTAACCATCCCCACAGGTTCTGCAAGGCGCATGGCAAGTTCCATGTCGATATTTTTCATCTTTTCAAGTGCTTCTTGTTCTATGTGTTGCTTTATTCGCTCCCGGAGTAATCTTGCTAGTTTTGCTGATGAAGAATATTGTTGTTCATTGAATAGCGTTACTTTTCCTGCACTAACCTGATTATTTGCTAAGCGCCACCTTGAGCCAGTTATCTTGGGGCATATCTCAATAAAATCAGCAAGGCCAATTTTCCATATGCTGCCGTCTTGGCTTTGCCTAATTTTTCGTACACTTGCCCGATTACTTGATTGTAGAGGTGCAACTAATTGCTCATCTTTTTCAATTTGTGAAATAAATGTTTTAGCAATTTTTACCATATTTTCAGAATCTCTAGTTAGAATCTGTTCAGCGCGTGTTGCCTCAGCTTGTGCCCAACGTGAAATCAGTCGTTCATCTTCAGAGGCAAACACTACCAGACGAGCATAATAAAAGGAAAATGCTTCTATTATTCTGCCTTCTTCGGTAAAAATATCCCCGCCAACAACGGCAACTCCTTCCTTTGATTCAATCGAATCTATCAATCTGATGCGGGCCCTTTGTCTGGCTTTTTCCATCCACTGGCCTTCCAATAATTCCTCTAAATCTATTTCATGATCAAGGGCTAAATTTTGTATCCAAGATGAGGCCTGAGGAAGAAATGGATACCTAGCTAAAGTCACAGCATCTTCTATTGAAGGGGTGACTTTTGGAGTCGGCATGAGGACTCGACATTCTAAGACCCATATCAATACCACCATGATAATGGTTCATTTGGTTGGTTCATCTGGCAGGGTTGTGACTGAAGACTTAGCCCTGCCGTTAATACAAGTGCAGTCTGTAGTAAGAGATTACTTTGGTTGGGATTATAATGATGATTTGTCAAGTGCCAATCTAATGAGTAAATTGTTTTCGACTCAGCGTCCTTATGGTGTTGAAAAATGGTCACCAGAAATTCGAGAAATTAATAAAAATAATTTACAGAAAACCCTAACAGAAAGTAGTCAAGTTATCATTATCGGGGCGTCGGTAACTGACGAAGAACTGTCAACTGTTAACTTGCAAGGTAGCGCAATTATTGCGGCGGATGGGTCGGTTGGTGCAATTGCCAACCATCCCAACCTAGCCTGTGTAGTGACAGATTTTGATGGTAACCCTCATCTTGATGCAGTCGCCAAATGTGGCGTCCTGTTTGTCGCTCATGCACACGGAGATAACCAGCAACGATGGCAAAAAACGCTTGATAAATGGAACAGATATACGACTCAGCCGAGTCTAATACTGACTCACCAAGTCGATCAATTTGTAGACGGTTTGGTTAATTATGGCGGCTTTACTGATGGTGATCGTGCTGTGTGTCTAGCAATAGGGCTAGGAGTGAAATTAGACTCCATAAAGCTCGTTGGATTTTCGACTGGGCAAATTGGCCAATGGTCAGGGAGTACCAATATCAACCAAAAAATGATGAAACTAGAGTGGATGTACAAAATTATTGAGATGATTGGGCTAGAAGACCAGGTAGATATTAGCGCTTCTTCAGCGCTTTAAGACGGTCACGCATGGCTCTTTTGCGGTCGTCTTGGGCTAGATTAATATCTTTCTCAAGTCTTCTGTTTAGCATATCTGCATCCCAAACGAGAACTTCACCCGCTTCGTTTCCAACAACAACGCGGTTATTGCTGGCCATGATATTGGTTATCTTACTACAATTCATTGCTGTGATTTGTTGCCCGCTATCACAGTAAATCACTTTCAGCGTCCCGTTTAACCCATCGAGCTGCGCGTACCATAATGTTTGGATGTTATTAATCTCAAAGCCGATTGCTTGAGCTGAAGTTTGAAGGTTTTTCATCGCCCATAATTTAGATTTATTATTATCAAAGGATTGGACTGAATGTTCGGCAACAACAATTAGGTTTTCTTGATTATCTATTAAAATCCCTTCAATTGATTCATCTGTTATACTAGTAATGTTATCATCGATGGAAGATATATCTCCATTAGCATGACCAAACAGCGGCCTACTACCAATCAGTCCACCAAAGGTAACTGGTGAATTGGAGTCTAATTGTTGATAGTTTAAATCTCCATCTTGATTGATCATTGCTATGCCCATTTTTGGCCTCCCAAGGCCTATAATTACCGCATTATTGTCGGGGAAAATAGTCCAGGGGCGCTCATCCATGTGCTTGGTCCACAAGTGTTCTCCATCAAAGGAAAAACACCAAACTGCAGAATCGATAAAATCGTTGTGCTCTATATCGTAAACTGAGGAAGTAGCATAAACACGTCCTCCGTGAATTACCACCTCATCAGCACTACCTTCAAGAGCAAATTGCCACATCAGCTCCCCGGAAGTTCGGCTCACTGCCACGATGTGTAGGCCTGCTGTGGCAAATACAAACTCTTGATTAGAAATAATGCATCCAACCCTGTCTGGCAACTTGGTTGACCAACTATTGTCTCCATCACAATCCCAATATGACAACATACCGCTCCACCCACCAGCAATGATGTCGTTTGATTCATCAATTGATAATGATGACACGGGTTCACCCAGCAAACGGGTCATCCAACATGCGCCAATCATGTTCATTGAGCCTGTTAGGCTGTTAGAGGTCATAATACAGACGGAAGATTGCTCAAGGTTTTGCTTAATTGAGTGTACGACGTGGTTTACTGATGGTAAAGGTTAGGATGAAGGCAACTAAACTAAACATACAGGCTGAATAATAATGCCCCATAGTAAAAAACGACAAAACTGAAGCTGTTCTGAGTAAGTGAACAGATCCTGTTTTCATCGACCAAATAGCGAAGCCTGATGCAATGACTGCCAAACTGACAAAACCAATGCCGATTGTCGAATAAATCATCGACGCCCCTGAATCCATAAGTGGGTGGTCCATTTGTTTGGCTGAATTATCAATTTCTCTAATTGTACAGTTTGTTGTACCATCGGCGCATAGCTGGTCAGCAAACGTCTCTTGAGAAGGGATTTTGAAATCAATACTGGTGAAACCTATAGGCTCAAATAGTGCTGGAGGAGATAGTAGTACTCGGTTAGAATAGCGATCTTTGAAGTCATTTCTATCAACTATTATGTCGACTCGAGTAATGCCAGGATCTAGCAGTTCAATTTCAAAAAATCCATCGCCGCTCGTTTCAGTTGAACTAGTGTTCCAATAATCGCCTTCATACCAAGAGATGTAGACTGTTGCATTGTCGATTGGGCCGCCTTGGTCATCATATACGTGGCCGTTAAAAATAGCAGATTCATCAGGTGCATTTTGAGCAAAGCGGAATACAAACTCATCTGGCCTTACAAGTCCTGATTCGGGTTGTGTGAAATCAAGTCCGTTAGCTAAGCCAAGTAAGCAAGTTATGAGAACTAAAACTGCTATTGAGTGGCCTACCCTGGTTAGTTCGTTAACCTCAATGGTAAGCTTGCTTTCTGTTGTTGTAAACATCAAGTCGTTGACTGGTTCAACAAGCCCAGTCAACTCGTCGATATAGTCCGAATCCGACAGGTCGTCTTCGCCCATGAAATTGCTAGAACTTCTTCCTACTTGACTCCAATGCGTCCTTTAGAATTAGCAATAAGCCGAGCAAGAGATTGGTCGCTAATCCAAACTTGCATTGTGATTACTCCCTTTTTGTCTATTTTTTTGTCAATAATCATTGCAGCATCATATACATCTGCAACATACCCTTCAATATCTCTTCCCGTATCTGCTGGAACAAGTACTAAAGTTGCGGGTTGACCAAATAGCAAAGCCAGCATCTCATCTTGTAATTCGCTGATTCCAAGGTCTTGATGAACTGAAATAGACATCGGTTGGCCATAACCATAATCCATTGCCATGGCTTCTTTTTGCGCAAGTTCTTGGGGTTTTAAAGATTCGGTCTTGGTTAAAACACACATTATTTTCCGCTCAGACAAGATTTCTTCTGTTTGATCCTCGCTAAGATACCTGGCATTAATTTCTCGTCTAGTTGCGGAAAGTTTTCTTTCAAATTCACTAATTTCGTCTGTCGCATCGACGAGTAATAGCAACATATCGCACTCTAAAGCCTCAGCAAGGGTGGCTCTAAATGCATCGAGGGTCGCGTTGGGTAAATTATCAATAAAACCAATCGTATCAGCAAGTAGTACTCTTGGACTAGCCGCAAGACGGCCTACCGTGGTCTCTAAAGTTGAGAATAGTTTATCTTCTACAAGCACTTCTTTCCCTGACATTTTGAGGAAAAAGCTAGATTTGCCTGCATTGGTATATCCGGCAATTCCCACTGTCACTGCGCCGCTTCTCATTCTTTGACGCCGTCTCTCTGCCTGAGCTTTTGAGTGCTTTTGCTGGCGTTTTCTTAAAGAGGTTAATTCGCGATTAATGTTAGCAATTACTGCTTGCAATGCAGTCACACCGCCTCCACCATATCCGGCTCGCTCCCCGGTTGTTGTTTGATTAGCAAGTTCTCTAAGTACGGTCCTATCAGATTGTAATCTAGCGATTCTAACCTGCGTTCTTGCTTCTAGAGAGTTTGCGTGTGAGGTAAATAATGAAAGTAGTAATCGCACTCTATCCCAAACTTCTACACCCGCAGCCTCACCCACAGCAACAAGTTGCCTTGGTGTTGCATTGGTGTGAATCAATACCAAATCGACTTTTGACCATGGGTGACCGTCAACTCGTAATCTAAGTTCATCTGCTACATCTTGTAATCTGCCTTTACCGAAATAGCCCTTGGCATCAATTGAACCTGGCTGAATAATCTTCTCGACGATAATTATCCCCATTGTTTCGGCCAACTGGCAAAATTCATTTGTGTCTTCTACACCTCTAACTAATAGCAATGCTCGGCGACCTTGGTGGTTGGTTCGCGCCTCACCAAGTGATACACCCCCTGCTCCAGCAAGAACCTCGTAATTTGGTTCCTGCTTCGCCATATTTGGTCCAAGAGTCATCCTCATATCAGCCCACCCCCTCGAAGAGCCATGGTCGAATCATACACAGCCACTGTCCAATGGTCTGGAGACGCTGAGCTAGGCACGGTATTATTGGCTGCTGCTAGCCGTCCGGGTTGCTCGGCAAAATTAACTGAAAGTGATGGCGTTGCTGAATTAAAAATAGTAGTTGAAGATTCTTCAATACAATCTCTTAGAGACAGAGTTGACGAGTTAATGATCGCTTTGTCGGATATTGAGGAAAGTCGGCAATAAGTTCATTTTAGGTCTAATATAACTGGTGCATGATCGGAAATATCTAGGCCCCCTTGGCGCTCTATACGGACATCTTTGACTAGTTTATTGGCTGCTTGGTTGAGTAAGAAATAATCTATTCTCCAACCTCTATCTTTTGCCCTAGCCTGTCCACGGTTTGACCACCAACTGTATTTCTGAACTCCATTGCCTACCTGCTCCCTAAACACGTCGTGCCACCCATCGTCTAATAATTGTGAAAACCACGCTCGCTCTTGCGGTAAGAAGCCGCTCATTTTGGCGTTGCCTTTGGGATTCCAAATATCGTCTTCAGTATGAGCGACATTGAGGTCTCCACAAACCACTACAGGTGTATCATACGCCAGATATGGTTGCAGAAAATCACGCCATTCCGCCATCCATGTTTCTTTGAACTGTTGTCGTTCTTCACCACTCGAACCGCTGGGCAAATAGGTATTAATGCAGGTTATTGCTCCATGTTTTGTAACAATTATTCTGCCTTCTGAATCATCTGGGTCTACCGCTGAGGGTTTACCGGTTTGAATTACTTCCATTGGACTGCGTGAAATTGTTGCAACCCCAGAATAGCCTTTTTTTTCTGCGGTATGAAGGTGGTGAGCATAGCCTTCTGGCCATGACCAATTTTTGGGTAATTGTTCTGGCAGGGCTCTTACCTCTTGTAACATCCAAATATCTGCATCAATCGACTCAAAATATCCGTCAATACCCTTTCTTATGGCGGCTCTAATTCCGTTTACGTTCCACGATACTAGTCGCATAGTTTACCGGTCAAGCCGGCGGTGAATAACGATTTCATATCCGTCATTTTGTTAAATGGAGGTCGATTAATGCCTTAGCAGCACTTTTCCCAGTATCTACTGCAGCATCTGAAAGAACGTAATCCGAACTTACCCACTGGCCCGCAAGAAGAATATTGTTTTTAGCAAAAATATCCATTCCTAAAGTGCCATTATAGCCTACTATGATACTTGATTGGCTTAGCTCCGTAACGATATTATCTTGCCAACCAGAGATGTGCTTGTCAAGAAAATCTGCTAACTTTGCTGAGCGTTGTTTTGCTGATTGGTATGCATTGTCAGCGTCGTTAAGACCACCGACGGCAATTGCTGAAATGTGCGATCCACTAGCACCGAGTTTCGGTTGAATTGCAATATTATCAAATACTGCCATTTTGTTACCCGAATCAACGATTGCATGTTTACCCGCCATTGGTTTTGAGGCGATACCGGCCTCGATAAAGCTGGCAGTGATTTTACTAATATTAGCAAATTCCTGCCTAGCTAAATCCTCGTCCACGGTTTCGAGTAATTGTTTAGCCATATTCACTCCACAGGCTAGTATTAGCGCATCGCATTCAACCTCTCGACCGTCGGTTAAACAAATTTTATTGTCATTAATTGTTGCCACCTCACATTTTGTTTCGATTAACACGCCTATTTCATCTAAAGCAGCACCAAGTCTACCTACCAAGCCAATCCATCCTTCATTTGAAATACACAACTTGCCCTTGCGAAGTGATTTACTGCGTTTTTGATTATCCCTGCCGCCCCAATTGGTCAGGAAACTTATGGCTTGGAAGTATGGATTTGTCGCCTCTTGATTTCTCAAGGCTCGGAGATTTTCGGCTGCTTGTTTGATATTGCCTGTTGGTCGAATTAAGCCGTGACCTGCTGCTTCAATTTTGTCTAATCGCAGAGGTTTCAATGAGATTTTCGTTCTGCTTAGCTTGTGACATAATTGGTAGAATGGTCCCTTTTTGTCTAGCAAATGAGGTCCGTAGTGAAGTGAAAACCCGTCGACATTTTGTGATGTGCCTCGACCGCCTATGCGTGAGGACTTTTCCAGCAAAACAACGTGGTGTCCATATGATGATGCATGTATTGCTGCGGATAAACCAGCAATCCCCGCTCCGACAATTATTACTCGCGCCACGGCAATGCTAAACTGTGATTAAGCATGAAACCATTGTTCGGATAGTTTGCTTGATTAGCCTTGTCGGCCTTCAATAGCGGAATTTAGTAGCGTAATGGCTGCAACCATTCTTCTATCCATTGGGTGGCCTGGTGGTATTGTTAACAACGACTTTCTGATAATTGGGTTAAATTGTTGGTGAATAGTTATACCTTCTTGGCCAGGAATTTCAAAGTGGAATTTAGCTGGGATAAGTGGTATAAATCGGCGTAGAATAGCAATACTGTCTTCAATTAATTCGCCGTATTGGTTTCCTTCAACGTCTAGTAGTTTCCAACTATCTTTGATTATTGACTTCATGAAATTTCTCTTGACTGAGCCAATGTGTTCATTGGTTGACAAATCAAAAACGTCGTAGGTTGCAGCTAAATCAAGAACGCTTCTGGCTTTAATTTGTAATAGGGCTACGGTACATGACTCATCAGCATACAATACAATGTCTTCTTTAATTTTGAAACGCTTTTGCTTGGAGTAAGCCACAACATTTCCTGATAAATCTTTGAACCAAAATGCTCCACCAAGAATTCGTAAAAATTTTGTTTGGATAAGATATTCGTCCATCTCGAATAGGGGGCTCATGTTCTTTGGTCACTATTCATTTTGATATAACTATTGGCTACTTTTGTTGTTTTCTAATTGCGCCCACAATATTTGAATAACAGTGTTATGATTGTAAACAATTTGGTAATTATCGTGGTTGCTTGATTGTTATTGTTTTACATGTCAAGCAGATAGCCAAAGATTAGTGGCGCAACAATTGTTGCATCGCTTTCAATTACGAACTTTGGCGTTGCTGCAGACAATTTGCCCCAAGTTATTTTCTCATTCGGTGGAGCGCCCGAGTATCCTCCATAGGAGGTGCTAGATTCACTAATTTGACAGAACCATGACCACAGGGGCACTGAACGTTGGAGATCTTGGTTAAGCATTGGTACTACACAAATTGGGAAATCACCAGCTATGCCGCCGCCAATTTGGAAGAACGCTAGTTTTGTCGATTGGTTTTCATACCATTTTGCCAAATTAGTCATGTAATTTATACCGCTTAACACAGTATTGGGATTGATTTCTGATTGTATAACATGAGAGGCAAAAATGTTGCCTAGTGTCGAATCTTCCCAGCCTGGAACAAATAAGGGAACTGCCATTTCTGCTGCCGCCATAACCCAACTGTCCTGTGGGTTGCCCTCAATCTTGAGTTCCCCCGATTGTAAGATATCAAAAAAGAATTCATGAGGTAATTTGCCTAAATTATTATTGGAATTATGGCGCCATAGCGGCAGCATTACTCGCTCAATTTCCCTAATTGCGGCGTCCTCGGGGATACATACATCGGTAACGCGGTTTAGTTTTCTGTTGAGCAATTCGGTGTCGTCTTGGCTAGACAAACTGCGCCAATCGTCAATTGATTCGTATTTTGACTGAGCGACCAGCAAAAAGACGTCTTCCTCTAGATTTGCGCCAGTACATGAAATCCCTGCAACAATGCCGCTCCTGATTAGTGGTGCTAGTGTTTTACCAAGCCTAGCAGTACTCATTGCTCCGGCTAAGGTGATGAATAAGCGACCACCGTCCTGGGTAAATTGAGTCAATGATTGTGCTGATTTACTCAACTCACCAGCATTGAAATGGTGATAATTAGTGTTGACGAACTCTCTGATGCTCAAATTATTCACCTCTGTGCAAAAACCGATTAGCGGTTGACCTTTGCTCTAACACTATTGTTGGAGATAATTGTCTTAGCTGCTTATCAATTTCGTCAACAATTGCTTCTGCATCAGTTCCGCCACAAGTAAAACAATCAATCGCTAACCAGCCTTTATCTGAATAACAATGAGCTGAAAAATGACTCTCATCAAGTAAAACTACAGCAGCAAAACCTGGAGGAGAAGTAGTTCCATCAAAAATTTCAATGTGTGAATGAACCCTTTTGGCAGTACTATTGTCGATTGTAGATTTCATGAGCTCTAGCATGGTCTTTCCCAACTCTGGAGTGCTTGGGAAAAAATCGGTATAGTCGACCATTACATGAAATCCGTGCGCCTTTGACATTATATTTACCCCGTATTAATTTATAGATTTTGAAAGTATGAAGTGGGTGGTTTTGGCTCGCTAACTTCACGACCTATTTATAGATTTTGAAAGTATGAAGTGGGTGGTTTTGGCTGGCTAACTTCACGACCTGCCACGGTTTGCTTAGTCCAGTTACCTACTCTTCTAGCGTTGATATGGTGGATTATTCCTTTTGTCGCCAATATTGCTGCGGTAAATTGGGTTAGCGGTGTGCCTTTTTGCGGCACTATCTCATTTACATCCATACTGATTACCACACCTTTGGTGGACGAGAATAATGCTTGAATTGTTTCAACTGTTTGCCAAAAAGTTAGACCCCCTGGCACAGGTGTGCCAGTCGCAGGAACTAAACTACCATCTAACCCATCAATATCGATTGTCAAGTGTATTGGCCCTTCGATTTGGCTAATTTCATCAATCCAATTCCCCCATATAGAGTTTGTAGATTTTTGAATTTCAGCGGCAAAATAGGTGGTTATTTTGTCATCGTTTTGGATGCGATTATACTCGTGTTTTGAAAACGCTCTTACTCCAACTTGGAATAAATGCTTGAGGCCAAAGTCCATCGCTCTAGCCGCTGCGCAAGCATGTGAAAATACCTCGCCCTCAAGCTCTTCTCGTAAATCTGCATGGGCATCAATTTGAACGATTGTCAGTTTTGAAAAGTCGCCGTTAACCAGAGGATGGTTGCCTGCTGCGTGGACTAATGCAGGCAATATGCCGTGCTCTCCGCCCAAAATTAATGGAAAGGTCTCGCCATCGTACCAAGGTGCGAGGTAGTTGGAAATGCCGTCTAGTTGCTGTGCCAAATTATTACCCTCGCCGTCCCATGCAGGCGGCGTACTAATGCGCTGTCCTGCTGGTAAATCTTCACCAAGTAACGGATCGAATAACTCAACTTGTCCACTTGCCTCAACACATGCTGCAGGACCTTCGCCCGTTCCTTGGCCGTAAGAAGTAGTCAATTCATATGGCACAGATAACACAACAATGTCGGGCTTGCCATCGGGTTTGGCGAGCCCTAGAAAATTGCCCTCAACAAACTCTTCTGCCACAAACCCTGCCTAATGATTTTAGTTTTGAGGGTTTTCCTAGATTATAGTTAAAAATAGCCAAAATCACCGATGATTTAATATGGGTCGGTGTACAATATAATTAATGTTCTCGGACACTAAGTTCGGGGGCGGGGGTTTTTGACATGGGTATGACACTGGGAGAATTAACTAAAGCCATTCAACAACATATCGACTTAGATATGGATAGTGAGGTCGCTCAAGGAATGGCAGAACACGCACTCGGTTTCTTCGGTTTTTACAACAGAATCATCGACAACGCCCTTGAACCAACCGATAGAAATCTGTTTTACATGTTCCAAGATTACAATCTATTGACTACTGAAAGCGAAGAGACAACTTTGTGGGATGGCAGAGAATGGCGAATTCACTACTGGAAATTTAAGCCAGACCTCAGAGAAAGTGTTGAGGCGTACATGCAGAGAAGTAAGAAGACCGAAGATATCGATCCATTCGGCGATGTTTACTCCAGCGGTGATGCTGGACAGATTTGGACTCGTGAATCAGAAAAAGTTGTCAACCCCAATGCGTTTACTAGCGAATGGTGAAGTAAACTGTTAGGCAAGCGTTTTTGTTGTTTAGCGGCTAGGGATGTTCATGCGAGTTGCAATAGGTCTTGTCCTATGTATGCTGCTGGCAAGTATTCCAATATCCTCCGCTCAACCAGATTCTAAGGATGAGGATGCTTGGCCTGGTGACCCGATAGACAGTCACGTGCACATGACTTGGGCTGCGTTAACTCTAGAAGTAAATGGGTGGGCTGATGACTACCCCGAAATCGTCGATCTTGCCGATGTTGGAAAGTCCGAATTAGGCAAGTCTCTGTGGGTAGTTAGAATATCTGATTGGTCTATCGAGAATAAATCAGATGGAAGCGCCAAGGAAGTCGTTTACATTGATGGAGGCCATCACGGTAATGAATACCTAGGCACAGCACTGGCTTGGTTATCTGCAAAGTGGTACATTAATGGCTGGGCAGAAGGTAATCAAGAGGCGATAGATGTTTTACAAAACACCGTGCTGCACATTTTAATTATGCTAAATCCTGATGGCAATGATATCGATACTCGATGGAATATAAATCAAGTTGACTTGAATAGAAATTACGATCATTATTGGAACACATGTCCAACAACTCAACCGGGAAGTAGTGCCTTCAGCGAATCTGAAACCGCAGCAAATTCGGCCTACATGAACGCTGAAGTTGCTGACGCTGATTTGTATGTCACCATGCACACTGGTGTTTGGATTATGCTATACCCTTGGGGTAAGTGGCCTGAACAGCCTGCTGATTGGGAATTATATCATCAAATTAGAGATGATGTAAACGACAATGTTTCTAGTATTCCAATTCAGAATGCCAATCAAGGATTATACCCAAATTGTGGCACTAGTAGAGATTATGGTTATGGTGTAATGGGATATCCGACTTTTACTTTTGAAACCGATGATGAACAATTTGTTCCGGGATCTTTTGAGAATCTAAACGACCGATTAGGAGAAGAAATGGATGTTATGAGATTCTTGATTAACAACGTCTGGTATTGGCGCGCTAGACTAGATGTACAATCTCTTGAAGTATCTGATAATGAGGTGACAATTGATGTTACCAATCATGGCCATGCATCAACGTCTAATGCTACTTTACAATATCTTGATTCAAATGGTCAGATTAAGTGGACTTCTTCAGCGTTTACTGTAAATGCCACCAATTCTACAATGATTGCTTTGGATGCTGGCGGGCTAGATTCTAGCGATGACGGGAGTTGGCAGATGTATTATCAAGTTAGAGTAATCAATGCCTCAAGGTGGGTGGCCGAAGAAATTGGTGTGCAGGCCGTCACCTTGGTGGAAGATGATGAGGCTAGTTTCTTGACCGGTTTTGGCTTGTTCAATTCCCTAACTACGATAATTTCGATAATCGGCCTCGCCGTTGTTATGAGGCCAGAGGATGAAGATTTGACCAATAATTGTCTTAGAGAAATACAAGAGAATTGAAATGCTGCCTATCCTACGGCGTGGCAGGCGATAATATGGAAATTACTATAAGCGCAAGTGACAATATCAACGGAACACTGATTTTACCACTGTATGAAGGAGTCGAAGAAATACCTGAAGAATGTGAAAGGGGTTTGCCTCAAGGAATGAAATCTCAAATTAATCGAGTTCTGGCTGACGGCGATTTCAAAGCCAAAAAGAAGGCCACTATGTCTTTAATTGGGGGAGAAGATGGCAAGGTTATTCTTGCTGGACTAGGTAAATCAAGTGACGTTTCTGTTCACGATTTTAGAAAATCTGGGGCTGCTGTATTTGCTAGCATCAAAAAGGTTCACGGTAATGATTTCACCGTTAGATTCACCGAAGCTGGCGTAGGTCACATGGCTGCCTTTGCTGAAGGTATGATGTTGCGAAATTATTCTTATGACGAATACAAAATGAAAGATGAGGAAGAAACTGATGCTGAAAAGCAAATTAGACTTACCTGTAGTGAAAAGGAAGCTGAAGAGTTGTCTACACTGGTTAACAAATATCGCGGCATAACCAAAGGTGTGCATCTGTCAAGAGATCTTGGTAACTGCCCACCAAATGATATGTACCCTGAAGTATTTGCCGATATGGCTTGGGAGTGGGCTAAAGAGTTCGACAATGTAGATGTTACCATTATCAATTATGAACAAGCGATCAAAGCTGGAATGGGTGGACTGGTCGCAGTCGGCAAGGGCTCATCTCGTAAACCGTGCATGGTCATTTTTGAAATGAATAAAGATATCAAAGGCAGATGCCCCGTGCTAGTAGGAAAAGGAATTACTTTTGACACAGGTGGAATTTCCCTAAAGCCTGGTGCAAACATGGACGAAATGAAATATGACATGGGCGGCTCTGCTACTGTCTTTGGTACCATGGAGGCTCTTGCACAAACAGGCCATGAGGGTAAGGTTGTCGCGATTACTTGTATGGCAGAAAATATGCCAGCAGCTAATGCAACACGTCCTGGTGATGTTATCAAGGGATTATCTGGCAAGACAATTGAAGTACTAAACACTGATGCTGAAGGAAGACTCGTTCTATCTGATGGCTTGTGGAAGGCCGGAGAGTACGATCCTGACTTTATTATTGACTTTGCCACACTAACCGGCGCTTGTGTAGTCGCACTTGGTCATGAGGCAACTGGTCTTTGGTCTAATGATGATGATTTCAGAACCGAAATACATGAGGCAGGAAATGCTGTTGACGAGCTTGCTTGGCCAATGCCATTACTTCCAGCATTTGAAAAAGAAATGACTGATTCAAAGATTGCCGACACTAGAAACCTTGGCGCTGGCCGCTATGGTGGGGCAAATACTGCTGCTGCATTCCTGAAACAATTCGTGCCAAACCGGGATTATGACAAAGATGGTGAGCAAATAACTTGGGCCCACATGGATATTGCTGGAACTTACTGGGGTGCAAAGAGTAATTCCATGGTAAAGAACGGCGCAACTGGAGTTCATGTCAGAACTATCCACCATTTGATTACCAATCGTTAAAATTAATGTTTTAGCAAACGATAGTTGGTTTATAATGGGAAATCACACTAAACTGGCAAAATCTATTCATTGGAGTTTTATCGCCTTGTATGTTTATGGTATTTTCAAACAAGTAAATGCTTTAGAAGATCTTGAAGACAGTGGTCTGCTTATTTCTGAGATTATTTTTGCCACGGTTTTTATTATTATTGTGATCCTAAGATATTCCTATATGAGGCGTTTCAAGACATTATTGGGGGCAAGGGAGCCTGTACATATCGTACACTACTACTTTGCTCGTTCAGTCCACAAAGCGATGTATGCCTGTTTCATTCTACTTCCATTAACGGGCCTAATGATTGCGGGGTTGTATAACCAAGGATATACGGTAAATGCCACGCCTGATGAAGAGCAAACTGTGATGGATGTAGTATTAGATTTACATGGATTAGTGGCTGAAATCAGTTACCTACTGATTGTACTTCATATTGGAGCAGCAATCTATTCTCGAATTAAAGGCGAAGGGGTTTGGTCATCAATGGTGCCTGTGCTAAAGGAAGACAAGCCAACAACTAACCAGACCGTCAAGAAAATTGCCGCCTTCGAAGAAGGAATTTATGACAAGGTAGGAAATTGGTTTTCATCTAAAAGCAAGGATTAGTTATTGATTAATCGTCAAAGACTTCTACTTCTACCATTTTCTTAACAAATTCTGTCATCTTAGAATTGAACCTAGTCGCCCGAACAATGTGGTTGTCTATCCAGTGGTAATTGCCGCCACGTGGTTTGCCGAACAAGCAGGTATGCCACTTGAAACCATGGTTTCCAAGCCAACGTTCAGTAACTGCGCGGTGTTCTTCCGCCCTCGCGGTAAAAAAGCAAATTTGGTGCCCTTGGTCGTACCATTTGTTTATCTGCTCTACAACACCATCATAGCATTCAGCAGTTGCCATACGTTCTGGTTCCTCGTTGGGAATATCTTCGCAAATAGTCCCGTCTATATCGATTAAGAAATTCTTACAATCTTCAGGCAATACTGGTGAAATGGCCATGCCGCGCTCATCTGTCTTAGTCAGTAAATCCGTCACAAATAGCGGTTGTAAGCCAGCCTAATGAACAAATTGCTGATATCAATCGTGATGATGGACGGTCGTTGCGCCACAAACACGACACCATACCTTGGTACCGTTTTTCTTGGGGGTAACTCCGGTGATGTCAATTTTTACCCCGCAAACGCAGTTTACTACTGTGCCCATGGGCTGTCCCAAACATAGGTGATTGATGAAGTGAACGCTTCTAAGAGAAGATTTGCCATGATTCTATGCGAATGAATATTTTACTAGCTGAAAATCCTTTTATTTCTTTACAAGTGAGAGATATTTCTCCAGCACCGTGTTGGATTAGTTTCTTTTCGATTGATTCTCTGATTACCACTAAGTTTTGCCTTTCAACAATAGCCCAGCCACGAATCAAAGATTTAGTTTCCTTCCGCATCAAAGGGAATAGATCGGCAAGGTGATCTATTGTGTCGTGAGGTAAATTAACCAATAGAAAATCAGTAGATTCGGTGAGCTTCTGGTCTCTGCGCCACTCTCTAGCATCCATGCAAAATACGTGATTATCAAAAGTATAATTCGACTTGCTAACAAACGATGCAACATTATCTGTAAGAAGTTCCACGGCATCCGGATTTAAATCGCCGGCAAAGATTGTCTCAACTAATCCCTCGGTAGCAATTAAACTAGGTAATGCAGGGCCAACTCCAGCGTATGGGTCAGAAATTGCAATCGGCCGATTCAGTAAATTAGCAAGTTCTTTTGCCGCAACAACGTTGCCCTCTCGCTCGGTTGATAGCCTAGAGGAAAAGTATGCTTTAGCCGGATCTATAATGATGTTATGACCATTTTCTCTTATTTTTGTTAACGTTGAAAAATTATCATCTCTGGCTAATATTGGAGAAATGTCTCGAACGCGGAATTCTCCAATAACTCCATTATCCGCGCATATGATTCTAGCACTTGAAATCCTATCTAGCATAGCCCTAGCAACCTCATTTTGATACGGTTTGACTTCATCCTCCAAGCGGACAATCAGTACATCACCAACCATCTCATATGACCGTGGCCAATATTGTTCGAATTGTTGAAATAAGTCTCGATCTAACAGGTCGCTCCAATGTTTGATTTTGTTAACCTCTCGGGATAATGTTTGGTGGGCAAACCCCAACCAAATTGGGTTATCTTCTTGAGGTGCATGTTCAGCAAGTGGCAAGCCTTTTTCGCCGCCTTCTACAGTAACAACACCAAGGCCTGAAACCAACCAATTATTGGTTTTCAAAACCTCCAACCAATGTTGAGTATCAACACTCGGCACTATCAAATGACGCATACGCTTCGCACTGTCCAAGCATCACTGGGGTTTGAGCATGGCGGATATCGAAGATAACGACCAGAAAACAGGTTTGCTCTTGATTGGTATTGGCCCAGGTGATGTCGCATTGGCCACCAGTGAAGCGATTGTAGCGGCAAAGATGGCAAATTATCGGCGCTATGAAGCCTACACTGCATTATGGCCTGAAGACCAATTGGCAAGTCTAGAAGAATCAGTTGGGCAAATTACCCGAGTAATGCGACCCGAAGTTGAAAATCCAGAAGAGTTGTTTGCTTTAGCACGAGATAACCTAGTTGCTTTGTTGATTGTTGGCGATCCATTACAAGCCACAACTCACATCGACTTACAGCTACAGGCCGAAGAAGCTGGAATTTATTGTCGAGTAATACATGGAATATCGATTACTGGGCTAGTTACCGGAGCAATCGGTTTATCAAATTACAAGTTTGGCCGGCAAACTACCTTGACATATCCTTATTCTGGCTGGATTGCCACCTCCCCACTTGAGGTCATTGCACTCAATAGTGCACTAGGGCATCATACTCTTGCGTTACTTGATTTAGACCCAACCGGCGCTGGAACAGGACAGCAAAAACCGATGATGCCAGGTGATGCTGTCGACTCAATCAAAGCGATGATTGATAAAGTAAACAATACAATAGATGAATTTCCGATAGAGTCTCCACAAGACACCATAAAATTACAATCGTTGAAACTTATGACTAGCGCTTCTCTAGCTGAGATTAAAGTCGTGCTGTGTAGCGATATGGGGACCAAACAGCAAAGCATCATATACACTAATTTAGCAGATTTAGCCAACGTTAAAGGTGGCGCGATGAATTGTTTAGTTTTCCCAGCAACTACGAGTGATGTTGAAGAGAAGGCCTTGCTTCGATGGGTACAGGAGAGGTGAAAATATGTCGGATGAAATATTGATTTTGTTGTCTTTTTTACTCTTCATGGGCATCTTTGCTGGTGTTGGACTAGCCTCCATGCGAGTAAAAGAAGATACTACTGACGATTATTTAGTTGCTGGAAGGGGAATGCACCCTGCACTTGCTGCACTCTCAGCTGTTAGTACTTGGAATTCAGGCTACATGTTTATCGGATTTATCGGGTTTATTTTCTTAAACGGTTATTCTGCACTATGGATTGCCGTTGTTTCGACAATTGGCCAATTAGTTGCTTGGATTTGGCTATACAAATACATTCAAAAAGAAGGAAAAGAACGAAATTTGCGCTCTTTGTCGTCCCTCGTTTCTAACAAAACCGGCGCCCCTGAAGCAAAAATCGCCGCTATACTCTCTGTATTTTTCTTATCGATATATGCTGCTGCACAACTAACTGCTGGTGGGGTGGCACTAAAATCAATGCTTGGATGGTCAGAAATTACTGGAATTCTAATTGGATTTGTTCTGGTAGTTGCGTATTGTTATGCTGGCGGAATTCGTGCTTCTATTTGGACTGACGCTGCGCAATCTTGTGTCATGATTGTCGGCTCAACCATTCTTTGTTTGGTCGCGCTGGGCAAAGTAGGGGGATTGTCTGGACTGCACAGTGCCTTGGTTGATATCGATCCAAACATGGTTAACGTATTTCCTTCTGGGCTAAAGTTCGGTGTAACACTTTGGATAGCCGCGTTCTTCTTGGGCGGCTTAGGGGTTGCTGGCCAGCCACAAGTAGTATCTAGAATTATGACTCTCAACAGCGATGAAGACCGTAAACAAGCCATGGTTTGGTTCTTTGTTTGGCAAACTCCATTCATTGTTTTGATGTTCTTAATTGGTCTTGCCTGTCGAGCAATATTCCCTGAGATGCTACCTGCAGATGCCGAAACTGGCCTGCCAAGGCTTGCTCAAAGCCTTAATCCGATTCTTGGCGGAGTTATTCTAGCGTCTATCTTTGCCGCAACAATGTCGACTGCCGACAGCCAGGTATTGGCCTGTACCGCAGCAATCACTGATGATGTTAAACCAGAATGGAATCAAGATCATGGCAAAACCAAAAAAGTAACTTTAGCAGTCGCAGCCTTCGCTACTAGTATCTCACTAGTTGGCCAACAATTCCCCGGATTTGGTGATTCTGTATTCGCCTTGGTTGTCTTTGCAGTATACGGTTTAGGCGGCATATTTGTCCCGTTGGTGTTGATTAGGATGATTGGTTATGAGCCAGATTCAAAACACACTATTTCGATGATGATTGCCGCACTTCTTGGAGTGTTGATTTGGACTGTTTTAGGTTACGGCGAATACATTTTCCCTTCCGTACCGGGAATGGGTGCAGCATTTGCTGTTCACCTTGGCTTTTGCTGGAAGCGAGATCTTTCTGAGGCAAATCCGTTTGGCAGATACAGTGTGCCAACTAGAAAAATATCGGCGATTGGGGCGGTTATTTTACTGGCGTTTGTTGGGGGGATGGAAGGCACATACCAGGTATTTGCCCCAAACTCATCAAGCATGTCGGATAAAGTTGGTTCTTACTCAGTAAGTGGGACCTATTCCTTCCATGAAATTATAGATGGTTCAGAATTCATTGAAGATGGGGAATCTATACCAATAGAGGCGAATTCAGAAGATTCTATGGATTCTCTAGATGGCCTCAATATTATAGGAGTATTAATCACAATTGCTCACCAAGACGATGAAACTGTTACAGGGCTGGGGTGTTTAGTCGCTGACCCGCCGCAAGATGATACTGTTGATGCGTCCATTGGATATTCGGGTCTTTCTGCTTCTGACTCAAGTACTGGAGGATTTGCTTTCCAGTTAGATTGGCATAATTCTACCTTGATTGATACAACCGTTAGTAACATGACTAAATCAGAAATTGACATGATGCTAAATGGTGGCGGATTAGGGTTAGGTGGGTATGAGTTAATTCTTGGCGTAACCGTACAAAATGGTGGTGGCGCTGGATGTTCAAGTGATGACACTGGTCAAGATGTAAATTACAAAATTGAGCTCGTGTCACTAGAGTACACAATAACGGCTGTATGATTGGAATTCGTTTTAAAGTTCGAATTTCATCCCTTGTTTACCTATTTTCCAACCCATTTCAACGACTTGGGTGTATTCTTCGCCCCACTGATCGTAAACTGGATTGGTATGATTTAGATGAATGAAAATAACCTCCGGGTCGCCTTGACGCTTGAAACCGAGCATGTCAAGGGTCTGAGTAATTGGCGGATGAGGTACTTTGTCCTGATTGCGGCCCGCTAATTCATCAGCAGACCAAAATGTACCATCAATCAGAGCAATGTCAATGTTTAGTTGGCCAAACCATTCTCTAAGGTCATTGCACTGATGTAACTCGAGGGTTTCTTGCCAAGTATCGTGATCTGGAAGATATAGTAGAGTTTTATTTGGTCCTTTGATTACAAAAGCATGCATATCAGAGAGTTCAGCTCGGTGCGGGACAAGTATTGGGGTAATGGAAAAACCCTCTTGCCTTAATGCTGTTTTACTAACTATCTCTTTGAGTGAAAATACTCCTTGATCTAACATTAATTTCCACTGAGGGGTATCGCTTAGCAGTGTATGCATCGATTTTGAAGTATGTAATTTCAAACCTTTTGCGTTGATTGTTTCTCTGCCGAACTGCCCCAAACCATCAACATGGCCAAAGTGTGCGTGGGTTAACCAGACATGGGTCGGTAATTTACCATCCATAAACTGTAATTGGCTTGCCAAATTTCTTGTGACGTCGATGAGGTGAACTTCACTTGGCGATATTACTCCTAAGGAAGTTGGATAACTTGTTTGGTCTGCTGATAACCCGATACAGCATGACTTATTGCAACCTGCTTGAGGTCTGCCGCCATCTTGAGCAATGCCCAGTAATATTGCCTCGACCATGTGTGAGCGAAAACTTTCACCAAAATGAATCATGCCGTTAGAACAAATACTGTTGCTGTGGTAAACGAAGAACTCAAACCATACCTGCTATTGGAACAGATAAGGGGAGTACATGGCTAAACCAGCACAAGTTGAATTCCCTGGACAAAAACGGCAAAGGGTGCGTCTTAGGGGGACAAAGCACGCCAATGAAGCCACAGCAAAGAAGTTGAAGAAGGACTTGGGCCGGCTACTTGACAACCCATATTCGCATCTGCCAGAGATGTTGTGGAAGGGTAAAATGCGTTGGGGTAGGACTGACCCTGTTACAAAAACCTTGAAAGAATTAGATAAAATCATTAAGAAAAAATATGACACTAAATGGCTATCAAAGCGAATGATGGCTAAACGAGGCGATCCTGTAGCAAAGGCATTTGCTGGGTCTATGCACGCTTGTCATGATGAAGATTTTACCACGGTTGGGAAATTCTCTTCAGCGTCTTTTGGCTCAGCATCGTTTGTTCGAAGAGGCGATGGAAAGCAAGGCTATCTTGCTGGCCTGCAGAACTATTCCAATGTCACTTTGAGAATGTTGCCATGGGAAGAGCACGCTAAGCGTGGAATGTACTTCTTTTCGTGGAAAGGTGGGTTTGTATGCACTGGACCTGACCCCTCGCCACCAGAAGAATGGATTGAAGATGTAATGTCAAGATCTCGTTTCAAATTCAAAAATGCTGAACATGAAGGTGCAAAAATATGGCTTACTGATGATGTTGAATTAGATTCTGTACTATCTAATGAAGTGGATGACGGTTATATCAGATTCACGTTCAAAAACGGTTCAATGGTAGTAATCGGTTTTGAATCACTGAAAGTTGGGGATAAGAAAGATACCTCGTTTATTCAGCACCTTGCACTGTCAATGCTACCACCGTTCTTGCCTTCAATTGTTGATATCGATGCATCTTGGAAACCTTCTGGGTGGCCTATTGGTACTGATTTACCAAGTGAAGTGGGTGAAGGAGTGGACAAAATACTAGATGCTTGGCAAGGTCTAGTAATGAATGAAGGATTGGTTGCTCAGGCCATCAAACGCTCGGTCATCGACTCTATTGAAAGTGGGCTAATTGTTAACTCTAATTGGATTTCTGGCGAGGATTTTGATGAGGTTAGAGAGGCACTGAATGATGTTGCTGGATCAAAAGACGAACAAGACCTTGCAGCCCATATTTTGATGGTTTGCTATGAAAGTGATTTTGAAGATGGCATCGGCATGAGGATTAACACAAGGGGTGAAACTTCTGAACGCAAAACCCCAACATTGGAAATTCTTGACGGGGCAAGTTGCGGCGATGTACTTGGAGTGCTATGGGAAGATTACGGTCTTGCAGCTCTTGGGAAAATTGGTATTGATGGTGATGAAGCAGAAGATATTTGGGATAAACAGAATACCAAACCAAAACCATTTGGAAAATTCCTCAAGAGTCTAGATTCGGCCCGAGAGGGTGCTAAATTGTCTGCCCGGATACCGACAAAATCTGGCGAGTTGGGTGGTTCAAGTGGATATATCGTCGATCTTATCCGCATCGGCCTACTAGAAGGATTTGGTAAAGCAGAGCGTGTAGCAACATCTAGACATTCGTCTATCGACGTTGCAGCTGCTGCATGGGCTTGGTTATTGGCTGCAGATAGGTCATCTGGACAGGAGTGGCATTTTGATTCCGATGCTCGTAATAAAGCTGGTGCGTGGATGCAATCAACAAAGAAACTACTCGAATGCGGGGCTTTATTGTTGAAATGTGAGGAAGCAGAATTAGCCGACCTTACCGATGTATGGATTGAAAATCTAACCCTACTGAGAACAGAAACCGGTGAAGCTTGAGATCAGACGTTTGCAAAACCACGCTCGATATCTGCCCAAAGATCTTCGATATCTTCAATTCCGATACTCATTCTTACATAACCAGGAACTAATCCTGCTGCATAACGTACATCTTCTGGAATCATCATGTGGCTAGAATTAAATGGACATTCAACAAGTGACTCTACTCCTCCAAGACTAGTTGCTTCGTAGATCATTTTGAGTCCACGCATGAAAGCCAATGCTGCATCATCGCCGCCTTTTACTACAAAACCAATCATTCCAGTGCCCTTTGGCATGATTCTTTGTGCAACTTCATATTGTGGATGAGACTCTAAAGTCGGATGGTTTACTCTCTCAATCATTGAATGGCTTTCCAAGCGCTTGGCTAATTCTGCAGCATTATCACATATTTTTGGCATTCTAACATGTAGTGTTCTCATCCCACGCTCCAACAAAAAACACGAATTTGGATCTGCACTACCGCCAAAATGCACCTTCCGGTGGAAAATATTCTCTATGTGTTCACGAGAACCAACTACTGCGCCACCAATAATATCTGAGTGTCCACCTAGATACTTAGTAGTCGAATGTATTACTAAGTCTGCGCCAAGCGATAATGGTTGACAACCCCAAGGAGATGTGAAAGTGTTATCGATTATGCAAATTAGGCCGTGTTTCTTGGCTAATGTAGCCATTGCTTCAACATCACAAACCTTCAACACCGGATTAGTTAATGTTTCAATATACAGTACCTTGGTATTGGTTTGGATTGCTGCCTCATATGAACTAGCATCAGTCATGTCTGCCATGGTTACTTCAATGCCAAACCGAGGAAATTCTTCAGTCAATAATCCGTACGTCCCGCCATATACATCAGTTGATGCAACTACGTGGTCACCCGATGATAACAGCGCCATTAGAGTGGAAGATATTGCTGCCATACCAGAAGAGAAAACCTCGCCATCTTCAGCGCCTTCTAGGGAACATATCTTTTTGATGACTGCTTCGGCATTAACTGAGGTTATTCTGGTGTAAAGTAAAGCGTGATGCGCCCCAGCAGCCCATCCTGCGTATCTCTCATCAGTTAATTTGTAAGTTGAAGATTGGAAAATCGGGGTGTTGACTGCATCGCCAACGTGATTGGTTCCTGAATGTACTGCCTTACTGCCAAATCCGGTTAATTTTGGTTGTGAATCTTCTGACAATTTGTTGTCCTCAGCCATTCCAATACTAGGTAGACTTTGAACGATGCGATAGAGAAATCCTACTCTTCTGAGGTTTTTTCCTCGCCAGAAAAGAACTCAACAATGATGTTGCCAATGAATAGCGAACCGCCGCCAACTAGTATCCATATACTCCAATCTACCATGTCAATGCCAAGACCGTAGATTGTCGCCCAGACTGGCTCTAAAGCGTAGATTATCGCTGCTTGTATCGGGTGTAAGTAGCGTTGATAGAGGTTTAAGAATAACAGACAAAAGAACGACCCTCCTACTCCCAGCAGCAGTACTGGAATAATTACCCCGTCGGAAAATATTAGATTCCACTGTTCGCTATTAGTTCCATCACCAAGCAAAAATACAGTGATAGCAGAGCAAAGTGATACAATAATAAATGACGTTGTAGATACACCAATTGGGTCTCTTCTAGAAGTAATATGTTGAGTAAATAGAATATGAAGAGCAAAGATAAGGGCGCAAAATACGGTGATAAATTCAGCCATCCCCCATGTAAGATGCGGGGGGCCTTGGATAAATCCTGCGCCGAAAGTAGCCAATGCTACTCCGATTATCATTATTTTAGTAGGAGATTTTAGGTTGTATACTGAAGAAATTAAGGCAGTAAAAACCACATAAAGGGATGTTAAAAATGCCGAAACTGAAGGATCTATGTTATCTAAGCCAATCATTTGTGATAGGTAGGCAACAAACATCAGAACTCCTAAGACAACACCGTCCTGCCAAATTTGCTTATCAAAAAGTGATTGCCTAGCTTTCTTAAAAAATACCAACATCATCAGCGCAGCAATCGCAAACCGTGCAAATACTAAGACTGCAACAACTCCGTTAGTGCCGAGAGCGGATTTTTCGGCATCCAGAGAATCCAATGCTTGTTTCATCCAAATAAATGTTGCACCCCAAACTAAAGTTACTGCGAGTAAGGCAAAAATAGCAATCTTACGTTGTTCAGGTGTCGCACTCTGTTCTAAGTTGTCCAATACCACTGTGGTTTGGGCTTCGGACATAATATTCCCACCAATTTCGAGTGCATTATAGTGATGGTTAAAACTGTAATTAATTACTATTTGAAAGATAAGCCTCAAAGGGTGCTTACTGTTCGTGATACTATGGCTCAGACAACTAGTTCATGGGAGTTGCCCATCGCTACTGGAGAAGTTCCTGATGACAATAGTACTTTTGACGCGATAGTTGTTGGTGGTGGACCGGGCGGCTCGGCGGCTGCAGGATACCTAGCAATGGCTGGTAAATCTGTGCTGTTACTAGAGAAGGGGGTTTGGCCGCGCGACAAGATTTGTGGAGATGCTGTTGGTGGCAAATCATTGAGCCATGTAAAAGCATTAGGAGTCAAAGAAGCCTTGGAAAGTAGCCCGCATTTTAGGGTGACTGGAATCAAGTTTTCCTCACCCAAAGGAAATACTGTCAGAGTCGCCTTGCCAGAAGAAGATGTTCAGCGGTTAGAAGCAGGATATGCATTGCCAAGGATACAATTTGACCATTTATTATTCGATAGATGTCAACACCTCGTTAGAGAAAGTGGTGGTATGGTGATTCAGGATTGTGCGGTAAAAGATGTTTTATTCGACGACGGGAATGGGGGAGATGACCCAGGAGTGGGTACAGGAAACCTGCGTCATGCACACGGCGTTACAGTCACTATTGGCGGAAGAGGGGGCGAGCAGCGAACTTACTTTTCGAAGGAGATTGTCGGTGCTGCTGGATATCAATGCCCTGTAGCTAAGGCTGTTGTCAAAGAATCATTTTCTGAAGAAATGGTCGACAACACTCACTATTGTGGTGGATATAGAGAATATTGGCGTAATGTTGAGGGCTGTTCTGGCGGCGTTGGAGACATTGAAATTCATTTTGTTGATTCAATTATTCCAGGTTACTTCTGGATTTTCCCCGTCTCTGAAGACGTCGTTAATGTTGGAGTGGGGATGGTGATTAATCTGTTGAAGAAAGAGAAAAAGAAGCTCAAAGCATTGCAAAAAGATGTTATTGAGAACCACCCTATTTTCAAAGAGCGGTTTGCCAATTCTGAAATGATAAAAGGTAGCGGCAAAGGATGGCAACTACCGTTTGGGTCGCCTAGAAAGAAAGAGAAAAATCAGCCTCGCCGAGCAAGTATGAATGGAATTCGCCTAGTTGGCGATTCTGCTTCTCTTGTTGATCCGTTTTCTGGCGAAGGTGTCGGGAATGCGCTTGTTACTGGAGAGTTAGCCGCCAACCACATACTAGCAGGTAAATCACCTGAACAATATCAAGAGGAAATGTGGGCAATGTTGGGTCCAGAATTAACTAATTCCTATCGTATGCAAAAATTAAGTAGGAAAAAATGGTTGCTAAATTGGTTTGTCGGCAAGGCTAGTAAGAAACCAGTTATTCAGGAAATGATGACTGAAATGATCGCTTCAAAAGAGGCTCAAGAAAATCTACATTCGCCATGGTTCATGTTCAAAACACTAATGTTTTAGGTGATTAGATGGATGCAAGCCTATCAGAAATTGATGCTGTGTTTCTCGACCTTGATGGCACGATTTACCTTGGCGGCCAGCTCATCCCGGGGGCACTGGATTTTCTCAACAGGTGTCAAGCTAAGGGTATTAAGCGATTTTTTCTATCCAATAATTCTAGTAGGTCAGTAAGCCAATATTTGAAAAAATTAGAGGGGTTTGGAATCCCAGCAACCAAAGAGGATGTATTACTCTCAACACACGACCTGTTATCTTGGCTGAAAAATGCTAACGTTTCCCAAACTTGGTTGGTTGGGACTGAGGGTATGCGGGAAATGTTAGAACAAGAAGGTGTTACGACAAATAGTTCAGATCCGCAATATGTCGTGCTTGGATATGACACTGAAATATCCTATGATAAGATAGCTCAAGCAAGTATTTTCCTTCATGCTGGAATCCCGTTAGTGGCTAGCCATCCAGACATGGTCTGCCCTTCACCCGATGGCGGATTGCCTGATGTTGGTGCTTATCTTGCAATGTTCAAGGTGACTACTGGAAAAGATCCTGAGCACATTACTGGAAAACCAAATGCGGGTATGATATTACATAAGATTGAGGAATTGGGATTGCAACCAGAACGGTGTGCAATGGTTGGCGATCGGTTGTATACTGATATTGCGATGGCTAATCGCGCAGGATGTGTTGGCGTTCTCGTACTATCTGGGGAAGCTACAATGGCTGATGTAAATCGATTAGAAGAGGGGGCAGAACAACGCCCGCATATTATTGTGAATAGTGTTGCTGAATTGTTGTAAGGTGTCTTCATGAGTTTTCTAAAGCGCTTAACATGGTTAATGGAGAGGCGTAAGAAATACCCTCCTGATGACATCCATCGAGCCGGGGACTTAGCTGAAATGCGCTTGGCAAAGCTATCTAGAGCCGCTGGGCGCGATAATGGTTGGAAAATTTACGAATCTGTTAGGATTCCTGACCCAGATGGAGGTCGGCGAGAAATCGATATGGTTATTATCGGTGGCAATTCTATACTAATAGTAGAACAAAAACATTGGGCAGGCTCCTTTAGAATTAACAAAGAGCATCATTTTATCCAAAAGCGAAAGAATGGTGATGAACATAGTCATGACGGTGTTGCCGATAGAATTGCTAGAAAGGCGAGGTTGCTAGCTGAATTGCACCAACAGAGATTAGGATTAGCCAGCGAAGAAGAACCTGATGTCCGAGTTATTGTTGCTATGACTCATCACCGTTTAGATTGGCCAAGAATTCCTGAAGATCTTGCCGCAGAAATGGTCAATGAGAAAGGTTTTCTAGACATCATCAAGGCTGTCAACCCTGGCAAGCCAAATCTTGACTTGATTGAGACTTTAGAGGGATTCAACACGTGGGATGAAGTTCATTTACATGGCGGATTAATGAACAAAGGTGATGTTTTTGAATTGGGCCTTGGTTCGGATATTGATACCATTTTTGCTCAGAGAGAATGCGAAGTTACAGGAAGTGCAGATCACAAAAGAGGATTGCTTGCTATATTTGATAAGCAGCCATCAAAGGCGTCGATAAAAATCGGCAAAAAAAATGCTGATGTCACTCTAGCACAAGGTGCTTGCATCAACATGCACGTGGTTGGGGAGCCAAAGCCAAGAAAAATACCCTGGGCTAGAATCGATAAAATTGTACTCTCAAAACCGCCTGCGGAATGGAATAGAAGTGGGTGATTAAATGGCCTCTTTGGTAATTGAAGCGATTGGTGTTGCGGCCGGCATTATTGGGGTTTTGGCCTGGGGCCCGCAGATAATCGAGGTATGGAAACATGAACGGCACGAGGGGATCTCATTACCGACATTCATGATTGTTGCATTATCCCTCTCTTTATGGTTAATTTATGGGATTGCAATATCTTCCAAAGCAATGATTTTCTCGAATATATTGACATTATCAGTAATAGGATTGGTGATAATTGGAGTTATTCGGATTAGAAGAAGACTTTGATGCTAGGCAATTTTTTCGTGAAGTTGATATATGTGTACTCTTTGGCCACTATGTAACCGATGGTTAAGTAGTGTGGAGTTATGAGTGCCGCTGATGACTGGGAAGAGCAGATGATAGACCGGATGGTTGAAATGTTCAAAAATATGGGGATGTCCTTGAGTAAACAGCAAATTAAAGCCTTAATGAGCCAATTTAAGTCGCAGTTTGATAAAATGGGCCTAGATGCTGAAAATATGGCAAAGGGTGATGTGAATTTCAATTTTGACTTGTCTAATTTGACAAAAATGTTTCAATCTGGACAGTCTATGGAAGATATCCTTGGCAACCTAGGGATGGATATACAGGTTGATGCCGCTCCTGTGGAAGTTGAGACGCCCGAAATCAAAGACGATGGTGATGAGATCCTAGAATTACCCAGTGATGATTTCTATCTAGATGGGTGGAATATGTCTATTATCGTCGACCTTAGTCTAAAGGCCAAGATTCCATCTAACGATATGCAGTTGGCCATGAACCTCTCAAAAGGAGGTTCGATGTTGGAAATCGTACAAGAGACTGAAGACTCCTTCGTAACCATGGCTCGCATCAAGTTGCCACATCCTTGTGAAGATGTTATTGGCTGGTCGATGAATAACGGTATATTAGATCTCACTATGAAATTAATCCCCCAGGGCTCAGCCCTTGATGGTGATGATGAAGTCCCATCTGCTGATATTAGCATAGATCTCAGTGACAAAGATGATGATGAAGATGACGGTGGAATTCCAATATTTTGAAATGGATGTGTAAAAATGAGTAAAGTAATAGGTATAGATTTAGGAACAACAAACAGCTGTGTAGCAACGATTGAAAATGGTGAACCGGTGGTGATTGCCAATGCAGAAGGGGCCAGGACGACACCTTCGGTTGTTGCCTTCGCTAAAGATGGCGGTGAGCGTTTAATCGGCGTCACTGCAAAGCGACAAGCCGTAACTAACGCACAACGAACACTATTGTCTGTAAAACGGCACATGGGTACTGATTGGAATACAAAAATAGATGATAAAGACTACACCCCTCAAGAAATTTCAGCATTTATTCTACAAAAGCTGAAGGCGGATGCTGAAGCATACTTAGGTGCAGAAGTGAAACAAGCAGTAATTACGTGCCCTGCTTACTTCACTGACGCTCAAAGGACTGCAACAAAGGATGCGGGGAGGATAGCTGGCTTAGATGTGTTAAGGATTATCAACGAACCTACTGCTGCTGCGCTAGCATATGGAGTGGATAAGGGAGATGACCAAACCATCCTTGTATACGACCTGGGTGGCGGTACATTCGATGTTTCGGTGTTAGAAATCTACCAAGTCGATGGTCAGCCACAGATAGAGGTAAAGGCTACTGCAGGTAATAACAAATTAGGCGGAGATGATTTCGATGACCAAGTTATTGATTGGCTAGTGAAAGAATTCAAGAAAGATACTGGTATTGACTTGTCTAAGGATTTGACAGCGATGTCTAGGCTAAAAGAAGCTGCGGAAAAGGCAAAAATCGAATTATCTGGGACTCAGCAAACTCAAATCAATCTACCATTCATCACAATGGTTGATGGTCAACCAGAGCATTTGGATATTACCCTTACCAGGGCTAAATTCGAGAGTTTGATTGCTAAACTGATCGAGAACACAATGAAGCCTACTAGGCAAGCAATGAAGGATTCTGGCGTCAAGAAAGGCGATGTTGACAAGGTGATTCTAGTCGGTGGCTCAACCAGAGTCCCAGCTGTCCAAGAAGCTGTAGAAAAAGAAGCGGGTAAAGCACCTTACAAGGGAATTAATCCAGATGAAGCCGTTGCTATGGGTGCGGCTTTACAAGCTGGAATCATTTCTGGTGATGAAGGAGTATCTGACATATTGCTGCTCGATGTTACTCCGCTAACTTTGGGTATTGAAACTCTTGGCGGTGTTATGACGACAATGATTGAAAGAAATACCACGATTCCTGCTAGAAGGTCTGAGATATACTCTACGGCGACTGATAATCAACCAGCGGTAACAATACACGTTCTTCAGGGTGAAAGAGACTTTGCTAAAGATAATGTAACTCTAGGTGAATTCACTTTGATGGGAATACCAGCCGCCCCCCGTGGCGTACCTCAAATTGAAGTTACCTTCGATATTGATGCTAATGGAATTGTTAATGTCAGCGCCAAAGATATGGGTACCGGAAAAGAGCAATCGGTTAAGATTGAGGCTCAGACTTCTCTATCAGAAGATGAAATACAATCTAAGATTGAGGAAGCCGAAAATTTTGCTGAAGAAGACAAGCAAAGAAAAGCCAAGGTAGAATTGCGAAATATGGCTGATCAAGTTCTATACCAAACAAGGAGAACCATCGACGAGGCTGGAGATAAGCTTGAGGAAGATGATGTTGTACCAGTTAAATCACATCTAGACGAGCTAGAAAAGTTGGTTCAAGATGACGATGGAAAGCCTTTGGAAATAGATGATGTTGATGATGCGGCAATTCAAGCCAAAGTTAAGGAAATCGAAGAGGCTATGCATGCGGTATCAGCGAAATTGTATGAAGCCGCATCTGCAGAAATGTCTGAACAAGACGGATCTTCAGAAGATGGTGACATCAGTGTTGACGGTGATGATGTTGTCGATGCTGACTTTGAAGTCGTCGACGAAGATTGAGTCGCGCTTATTTCATAGAGGTGTGTGGCCCAACCATGAGCGAGGCGCCGATTCTAAGAGATACGGCACGTTCAAAGGGCCGCGATGCATTACAAAAAAACATTCAAGCGGCTCTTGCACTTGCTGAAGCAATTCGCTCAACTTTAGGACCAAAAGGATTGGATAAATTATTGATTGATGACGAAGGCCGGACCTTGGTAACTAATGATGGAGTCACTGTTTTAGAGACTGCTAAGGTTGAACATCCAGTTGCTAAAATGATGATTAGTGCGTCCTCTGCGCAAGACAGAGTCGCAAAAGACGGTACCACTAGTACAGTTATACTAGCGGCGGAAATGTTGCAAAATGCCTGGCAATTAATCCTCCAAGGCATTCATCCATCAACTATAGCCAGAGGTTTTAGAAAATCTGAACAGTTTGTTTTAAACAGTCTTGAAGAGATATCTCTACAAGCTAACGAGGATATGCAAAAAACGGTGGTAGAGACATCACTAGCTGGGAAGGGCCACAGTTCAATGCAAGAAACGATTGCCGATATTTCCCTTCGAGCGGTTAAGATGATTGTTGATGGCGAAAGCATCGACCCCACTAAAATAAAATTGATTTCACAAACAGGTGGACCGGTAGAAGAATCTAGTTTAGTTCAAGGTTTAATGTTACCAAAAAAGCGTATTGATTCTGAAATGCCAAAAGAGATTTCTGAAGGTAAAATCTTGCTAATCGACGGCGGACTAGAGAAGAGAGGTGTCAAAGGTGATTTGAAATTAAATGTCACAGACACAGGTGTTTTAGAATCCTTTAGGCAGCAAGAGCGGGTGTTGTTAAAATCACAAGTCGACAAGTTAGTCGAGTATGGAGTTGATGTATTGGCATGTAAAGAAGGCATCGATGATGATATTCGTGACTATCTTGTTAAAAATAATATTCAGGCCTTTCGGCGAGTGTCAAGAAATGATTTAAACATGCTTTCTAGGGCTTGTAGTGCAATACTAGTTAATTCAATAAGCACTAGTAGAGTTAATGACTTAGGTGAATTTAAATCAAGTAAAAATATCTCCCTAGATGGGAAAGATTTCTGGGTAGTAGAAGCCGTTGGTAAGGCTGCTACAATTATCGCTAAAGGTAGTACTGTTGACATCATTGGTGAAGTTGAGCGATGTTTCGATGACTCGCTTGGAGTGTCTGTACAATTAATTGAAGATGGTGAAATCGTCTGTGGTGGGGGAGCATCTTATGTCGCTCTTGCCCGCAAACTAAGGCGGTTTGCGGAAACTATGCCTGGAAGAGAGCAATTAGCAGTTGAGGCATATGCTGATGCGATAGAAGTTATTATTCGGGTTTTAGCGGAAAACGCCGGTATCGACCCTATTTCTTCGTTGATTGATGTTGTGGCCGAGCAAACTAATCTCCATTCAGATCATATTGGGATAAATTTGACAACGGGAAAGCCCGCTGATATGTTGGAATTGGGGGTTCTTGAACCAAAAGGCATCATTAAACAAGCCCTCATTGGTGCTACTGAAGTGTCAATATCGATTCTCCGTATCGATGATGTTTTGTGGGCCAAACAAGATATCGAAGCACCAGTCCCGCCTCAATCTGATATGTGAGGAAACCCATGTGGTGTCTATCATAACCGGACAGATGTTCAAATACTCGAAAAAATGAAGATGTCTTTATGGGCATTGATGATTCTATTTGTGTTGGTATTGATGATATTGCTATTCACTTCCCTAGATTGTATATGGATATGAAGGATTTTGCCGAACTTAGAGGACAGGATTATGCTAAATTGAATAAGGGTCTTGGACTCAAAGCGATGTCTATTCCAGACTTTCATGAAGATACGGCGACAATGGGTGCCAACGCAGTTATGAAACTCATCGATAGGAATGGTTTGAATCCGCGTAACATTGGGCGTATGTACCTTGGAACTGAATCTGCGCTAGACGGTGCAAAGCCAACTGCGACCTATATCGTAGATATGTTAACCCAAAGATATTCTGAAAGATATGGCGAGGACTGCTTTCGTAATTGCGATGTTGTCGATATGACGTTTGCTTGTATAGGGGCTGTGGATGCTATGCACACTACGTTAGATTGGGTTGCCAGGTCAAATAATGAAGATGAGAGATTGGGGATCGTGATATTTTCTGATAATGCAAAATATGCTCTTGAATCTGCGGGAGAATATACTCAAGGCGCTGGTGGTGGTGCTTTATTGATTAGAAGAAACCCCCGCTTGTTAGAAATTCCAGATTGTATTGGTGTCTCAACGACCCCTGTTCACGACTTTTTCAAGCCACGTAGAGAGGTTTCTGTTAAATCAATTATTTCCAATGTAATGACATTGGCACAAGAGGCTGGACAATCAATCAAGAAAGGGCTTGTTGAAAGGATGATTCGTCACCTACCTGCCTCGACGGTGAGGAAGTTAGGCATTTTTGCTCATGGTGAAGAAAAGGTCAGTGTGCACAGAGATGATCCAGTGTTTGACGGCCAATTTTCTAACAGATGTTATCAAAGTGCGGTCAGACAAGCCTTCCATAACTTTAGACAAAAGGCTGAACGTGCGGGTAGATACAATCCCGAAACTGATGAGCGATTCACTGAACAATGGAGTCGTATTATCATGCACCTTCCGTATGCATATCAAGCAAAAAGGATGTTTCCGGATGTATTTAGGCATGATAGAGAGGATACTGATTTTTGGAAGGATGTCGCAGAACACCTTGGACCAGCCCCAGAACCTCACAACTCAGATGACCCTATTATAATCGAAATTTGGGAGAAAGCTATGGATGGATATCGTAGGGCTATTTCTAAAACCCCGCAATATTTAGATTTCCACGCCAGTAGAATAGAAAAAGGTCAGCGCGCTAGTAGTTTGATTGGAAATCAATATACTGGATCTATTTTCCTAGCACTGATGTCGTCATTCGAATCTGACTTAGAAGAAAATGATAATCTAGACAATGAACTACTTGGTTTGTGTGGGTATGGATCTGGTGCAAAGGCAAAGGTGTTTGAAGGCAAGGTCTCACCAAGGTGGCGAGAAGTTGTCTCTAGATGGAGTTTGTTTGAGCGCCTAGCTGGAAGAGTTGCTATTGACCATGTCACCTACGAAAACCTGCACAAAGGTCTGCAGAGTGGTAGTGTAGTAGAACCTGAAGGGGAGTTTGCCCTAGTAGAAATTACCGAATCTGGGGTGCAAGAAGGTGCTCGGAGATACAAATGGATTGGCGCTTAAAAATCTAATACGACCTTTCCGCAGTCACCACTAATTGCTAAATCCATGGCCGAGTTAAACTCTTCATAAGGCATACGATGGGTAACCAATGTTTCAATATCAATTTTACCCGCACTAAGTAGTTCGTGCATTTTATCCCATGTTGACCACATCTTACGACCATTTATTCCTTTTAGGTGAAGGTATCTGAATACAATCTCATTCATTGGCACCTGGGTTGTTTCAGTACCATATACGGACAAGATATTGACATAACCGCCCATTCTTGTAGAGTGGATGGTATTTGTTAATGCGCTTGGAGCCCCTGAAAACTCGCATGAGTTGTCTACTCCTTTGCCGTTGGTGTGAGCCAAAATTGTCTCCACTATATCGTCGTCTTTACCAATAACTAGATCTGCTCCTAGCTTCTTTGCCAATTTCATTCTTGACTTGTTATCCCAATCGATGGCAATTATCTTCTTTGCGCCCATTGCTTTGGCAGCATTTACGGCAAATAGCCCGATTGGTCCAAGTCCGTGTATAGCAACTGTTGAGTCTTTCACCGGGCCCCCTGTTAGGGTGTGGATTGCGTTACCCAGTGGGTCTTGAATAGATGCTAGTTCAAGTGGAATATTATCTGGTACATGTCTAGCATTAATTGCTTGGACTGAGAAATATGGGGCAAAGGCTCCGTCTGAATGTACTCCAAATATCTCGCCGTTTTCACAAATATGGGCATTTCCTTCGGCGCATCTATCACAATTCCAACATGCAAGATGGCACTCTACTGCGATTTTATCACCTATTTTGTGAGTGTTAACATCCTTGCCTATTGCAACGACTGTTCCACATGTTTCATGGCCGGTTATAGTGCCAGTCGGGACGTTTTCTGCAGCCCAATGATCCCACTTCCAAATGTGGATGTCGGTGCCACATATTGATGTTGAATGTGTTTTCACTAACACCGCATCATCTGCGCAATTTGGTAAAGGTGTTTCAACGAGATTAAAACCCCCTTTTTCCGGCTTGGTTTTTTTCCAAGCCATCATTGTAGTTGGTAAATTCTCCATGTTGCTCACTTACCTGTCGGTGAAGGCACCCTTTGATAATTCTCTATAAAAGTTAACATAATTATGAGGAAATAATTTTCCGTTTCTCGGATATGTTGATTAAGGGGTCATCGGTGGTAAAAAACCCGTTGGTGTGTCATGAAGTACGTTGTTGTCAGCGGAGGAGTCCTTTCTGGACTTGGGAAAGGGGTCACTGCTAGCAGTATTGGGGTCTTGATGAAAAGTGCTGGCCTTAGAGTCACCTCAATAAAAATTGACCCTTACTTGAATAGTGATGCTGGAACTATGTCACCATTTGAACATGGTGAGGTTTTCGTTCTCGATGACGGTGGAGAAGTCGATCTTGACCTAGGGAACTATGAGCGATTTCTTGACATAAATTTAGGTAAGGATAACAATTTAACAACTGGTAAAGTTTACTCAAAAGTAATTGAAGCTGAAAGAAGAGGGGATTACCTTGGTAAAACAGTTCAAGTTATCCCCCACATAACGAATGAAATTCAAGACTGGATTGAGCGTGTTGCACACATTCCAGCCGATGGTAAGAAGGACGCCCCTGATGCTTGTATAATCGAGTTAGGAGGTACTGTGGGAGATATTGAATCAGCACCATATATCGAAGCGCTTAGGCAATTTCAGTTTCGCGTCGGGCGAAATAATGTTACCTTCGTTCACGTTTCTTTAGTCCCAGTAATGGGCCCTGTCGGTGAACAAAAAACCAAACCAACACAACACTCTGTTAAGGAATTGCGCGGTCTAGGAATCACCCCTGATATCCTAGTTTGTCGCTCGACAAAGCCGATGACAGAAGAGACGAAAGAAAAGTTGGCTGCATTCTGTCATGTTGCACCTGAAGCTGTTATGTCGACACACGATGTACCTAACATTTACCATGTTCCATTGATGTTAGAGAAGCAAGGATTGTGCAAGATTCTAGATATTGATTGTAGTGATTCAACTCTATTATCTGATTGGAAAACCATGGCCCATGATTTAGATTTACTTAGTGAAGATGTTTCCATTGCGATGGTGGGCAAATATACTGATCTGTCTGACGCATACTTATCAGTAATCAAAAGTTTACAGCATGCAGCAATGAAAGTCAAACGCCGGTTAACTATTAATTGGATTGAGGCAAGCCATTTAGAAACAAGTTGGAAGAAAGACAATTCTCAAGAACATGATGATGCTTGGAAATTATTACGAAACTCAAATGGAGTTTTAGTGCCAGGAGGATTTGGTGACAGAGGTATTGAAGGCAAGATTATAGCCGCTCAATATGCTCGGGAAAATAACATTCCATATCTCGGAATTTGCCTTGGGTTGCAAGTAGCGACCATTGAATTCTGCCGTAACGTGCTTGGTATTTCGGGGGCAAATTCAACAGAATTTGATGATAATCCTGAGTTCCCCGCGGTAATCTTCATGCCGGAGATTTCCAAAACTCATTTGGGTGGAACTATGAGGTTGGGTAGCAGACCAACAATATGGCAAATTGATGATTGTAAGATTAAGCGACTATACGGTGATGGTGAATCTGTTGATGAACGACATAGACACAGGTATGAAGTGAATCCGGACTTAATCCAACAAATAGAAGAGGCTGGTTTGATGTTTGTTGGCAAAGATGAAACCGGGCAGCGATGTGAAATTTTTGAATTGGCAGGTCATCCATATTATGTTGGAGTACAATATCATCCTGAGTTTAAATCAAGACCGGGAAGACCCAGCCCCCCGTTCCTTGGCTTGTTAATGGCTGCTGCTGATATGAAAATATAATCATACATCAGAGACTCTAATTACTCTAGTTGTCCTATACCCTTGTAACATTTTGACAAATTTGCGTTCTCTAAATTCTTGATCTAAATCGCTATCTCCAGTATCTATTCTTACATTAGATAACCCAGTCAATTTTGCCGGTGTTGCTACACCAAGCACTGAACTAATGCCGATTAGGCGAAGGACGGCTGGTGAAAGTTGAAGGTTGCCTCGGCCGATTAAGAATCCTTGACCACCCATTGGAGAAAGAAGGAGAATTTTGTTACCGGTGTGTTGCTGTAATATCTCTATTAGTTGCTCTTCATTTAGGTCTGCGTATATTTTATCATCATGTTGAATATCTATTCCTAATAGAGTTAATTCCTGATTAAGTAAATCGCCAATCATTCTAAGAGTTCCACCACTCCCCCAAACCACCATCAGATTAGAATCTGCTTCGATTAAATCAGCAATATGGGTGGCTAATCCTTCAATTATCTCCTCTTCAGAAGCACGTTCAACTTGTTGTTTGGACCCTTGCATGAATCTGGGACTGGCAGGAGTTAGTGCTTCACCATACATTCTAACTTTCCACTCCCCGGCTAGATAGATTTCTTCATCTAAATCCATGACTTCTGTTATTGATGACATTAAGTCTCCTATAGCAAAAGAAAACAAAACCTCTGCTGCCGCATTTGGGGTAGTAGCAAAACAGCCGGAATGCATTTTGACACCTCCTGGCACGCCTATTAATGGTATTTTTTTATCTCCAAGGGCGTTGACTATGTCACGAGTTGTGCCGTCTCCTCCTGCATACAATATCACATCGACATCATTGTCGATTAGTTGTTGAACTAAATCATTGGTGTTTAGAGCATTTGTCGAGTTTGGAGTTTTACCAATTGAATTGTAAGTGAGGCTTGCTAGCCAGTCTCCGCCCATTCTTCCCTCCCAAGTATATATTTCTGGATTTATATTAGCCCTATTTAGTGAAGAGTTGAGTAACTCATCAAACTTAACGATACATTGAGTCATTCTAGGCCCGGCTCTGTCTTGAGCTCCTGCTTCCCGTGCTTCAACAGCCCTTCCATCACTACCTTTGAATCCCAGCCTACCGCCTAGGCCAGCATCGGGGTTGACGACTATGCCGACTCGCATGTTACCGGGTTATCTTAGTACTTCATGAAGGTCTGTGTCATCATAGTAGACAAGGAAGCAAAGATTTCATTTGCTATACGGCCATATACACAATTATGGTGAAGAATGACGAAGTACCTGATTTGGATTCGGCGCTTGAGAAAAGTTTTGCAGAAATGAAAATCGGGGAGGAAAACTTTTCCAATCAGAAGGTTACTGATCAAGACCAAGAAAGTAGTACCCAAGATATCGCTTATGGGCAAAAGTATTCCTCGGAAAAACATTCTGGGAAAATTATTGTAAAGCCAGTTGTATGTAATAAAAAAATCATTGAACATGGAGTTGAAAGTGAAGACTTAGTAATTCAAGAAGATTTAGATGAAGTGGTTATCCCTAAACCCAGCACCGTCGTTGTTGATTCACCAACCTCCACAATTGGAGATGATTTTGCTGTTGAGTGGTAATTTCTTATTGATAATGATAATCATTATGTTTATCAGTCTCTTTTTGTTAGCAGCTATATGGAAGGATACGGTAAAACCGGTAAAGACACAAAATGTCCCGTTATGCACGGTTCAATGACAAATACAGAATATGGAATGGCAAACCGAGACTGGTGGCCAAAACAGATTGATTTGTCTATTTTGCATCAGCATGACAAAAAATCTAATCCAATGGGTGAAGATTTTAATTATCGAAAAGAGTTTGAAAAATTGGATTATGCGGCTCTAAAGAAGGATTTGCACGACTTGATGACAGATAGTCAAGATTGGTGGCCTGCTGATTATGGGCACTATGGTGGATTTTTCATTCGTATGACCTGGCATGCAGCAGGAACTTACCGAACAGGCGACGGTCGTGGCGGTGGTGGCACAGGAGCACAACGTTTTGCTCCACTAAACAGCTGGCCAGATAACGGCAATTTAGACAAGGCAAGAAGACTCTTGTGGCCGATTAAAAAGAAGTACGGTAATTCGATTAGTTGGGCTGATTTACTTATTCTTACAGGAAATATTGCCATTGAATCAATGGGCGGACCTGTGTTTGGATTTGGCGGTGGAAGAGCTGATATTTGGCACCCAGAACAAGACATTTATTGGGGTGCTGAAGATGAGTGGCTTGGTGATAACCGATATGGAGATACTCGACAAGATTTGCAAAATCCATTGGCTGCGGTTCAAATGGGATTAATTTACGTTAATCCCCAAGGACCAAATGCAAACCCAGATCCTTTGCTAAGTGCTCAAGATATTAGAGAAACTTTTTCTCGAATGGCTATGAATGATGAGGAAACTGTAGCATTAACTGCTGGAGGTCACACATTTGGTAAGGCTCATGGCGCAAGTCTAGAAGACCACAAGGGGCCTGAACCAGAGGGTGCAGGATTAGAAGAACAAGGATTTGGTTGGACAAGCGACTACGGAAGTGGAGTAGGTAGTGATACAATTACTAGTGGAATTGAGGGTGCATGGACACCTAACCCCACACAATGGGACAATGCTTACTTTGGTATGTTATTCAAGTACGAAGATAGTTGGGTTTTGGAAAAGAGCCCTGCTGGAGCCCATCAATGGACACCAGAGAACCCTGATCAAGAGGATATGGCCCCTGATGCAGAGGATTCTAGCAAGAAGGTTCCCACTATGATGACTACTGCCGATATGGCAATGATTAGGGACCCAGAATACCGAAAGATATCAAAGATGTTCTATGAAAACCCTGATAAATTTGCAGACGCATTTTCTCGTGCGTGGTTCAAACTACTGCACAGAGATATGGGGCCAAAGGTTCGCTACCTTGGACCCGATGTTCCCAGTGAAGAATTGATTTGGCAAGACCCAGTGACTGCGGGTTCAACATCATACGATGTTAACGCGGTAAAAGAGGCCATTAAAGGAAGTGGACTTAGTGTTACTCAAATGGTTGAGACTGCATGGGCAAGCGCATCCACTTTTAGAGGATCAGACATGCGTGGTGGCGCCAATGGTGCAAGGATTAGACTCTCTCCACAGAAGGATTGGGAAGCAAATAAGCCTGAGCAGTTGTCTAGTGTTCTATCAACTCTTAGTGGGATATCTGAGACTCATGGTGCAAGTTTAGCTGACGTTATTGTTCTAGCCGGCAATGTTGGAGTCGAAATGGCAAGTGGAATGGAAGTTGTTTTCCATCCAGGCCGAGGGGATGCAACTGAAGAGCAGACTGATGGGGCATCTTTCTCCGTTATGGAGCCATTAGCAGATGGTTTTAGAAATTTCTTGAAGACTAATTATGCAGTTACTCCTGAAGAAATGATGTTGGATAAAGCCCAATTATTAGGCTTGACTGCTCCTGAAATGACTGCCCTAGTTGGTGGGTTGAGAACCTTAGGAGTAAGTTCTGATGACCGAGGATTGTTCTCTAGTGATAACAGTAATTTGTCTAATGACTTCTTCCCTACTCTACTAGATATGAGTGTAAAATGGAAACCTACTGGAAGTAACTCATACGATGGTATTGACCGAACATCTGGAGAAGTGCTACGCCGGGCCTCTAGAACCGACCTAGTGTTTGGTAGCAACTCGCAACTAAGAGCAATTGCCGAGGTATATGCTCAAGATGATAATGCTGAGAAATTCAAATCTGACTTCATCTCTGTTTGGACCAAGGTAATGAATGCCGATAGATTTGACTTAGCCTGATTTTTTCAAGGTTTGATTGATATGTCCCCACTAAGGAATAAGCGGGTTACTCGGCAAAAACAGCTAGTATATGACTGTGTAATTGATAGAAAAGACCATCCATCAGCAAATGAGGTATTCGTTGATTTGCAGAACACTGGTATCGGTCTTGCGACAGTTTATCGCCAGTTATCTGCGATGGTTGATGAGGGAATTCTAAAGTCGTTTGAGCATTCAGGTCAAATAAGATACGATCGCTTAGTCACTCAACACGCCCATTTTGTTTGCACGGTATGCGATAAAATATGGGATGTTGATTTGCCTGAAGATATTTTGTTGATGACTCCAAATGTTTCTGACATCGATGTAGAAGGCTTAGAATTGACTTGGAAAGGTATTTGTAAAGCATGCAAATAATCTTCAAAGGAAGTATTTGTTATGAAAACTGCAGTAATTACCGGGGCAAGTCGCGGTATTGGTTCAGAATTTGTCGTTAGATTATTGGATAAGGGATGGCGCGTATATGCTGGTTTTAGAAAAGAGATGCATCGGTTGGATTTGATTGAAGATGAAAACCTCATTGTTTGCCAATTAGATGTGACCGACAATGATTCTATTGAAAGATTTACCCAGAGAGTAGAACATCATGTTGATTTATTGATTAATAATGCTGGCGTCCCTGATGGTCGCTGGCGTAATATCAAAGAAATAGATGATCAGTGGGCTCTTGAAGTCATAAATATCAACTCACTTGGACCGGTAAGGTTAGTGCGTTCATTGTACGAAAAAATGGGTGGGAATAGCCTGTCTACTGTTGTCATGATTAGTAGTTTGATGGGCTCTATTGATGATTGTCATTCGGGACGATCTTATGCTTATCGTGCGTCAAAAACCGCATTAAATATGTTCACTGTTGCTATGAAAAAAGAAGCTTTTGAAGATAATATTTCATTCTTAATACTACACCCTGGTTGGGTAAAAACCAGAATGGGTGGAGAAAACGCGCCTGTTGAAATGAATACTAGTGTTGAGGGGATGATGAAATTAATTCAAGGACATAATCTAGAAGATTCAGGCAGATTTGTTCAGTATGATGGTGTTGATTTGCCTTGGTGAAGGAGGCTATACCGCAACTCACTTTAGTGATTAAATCAAAAGCAAAAGATGGTATTGAAACCATGGTTGAAGAAGATAATAATTTGATTCAAACACTTTCAATGTTGTGCTCTTTTTACACTGTTGATGATTTATGTTCATTTCTTTATTCTGATAAATTTCAATCAATGGATCATAAATTGTATGAGTTGGTTTTTGAAATGGGGCTTTATTCCGACCATCAAATAACCTTAGATATTATTCCACGGGGAAGTAAAATGTCTGTTTGTGATTCAAAAAACACAGTCTGTGATTCTCACCAATCGCTAAAAGTAGTTATTTCAGACTGGTTAGTTGAGGTAACTGGTTAGAAAAATAATGAGCAGCATGTGAGTGATCCGTCTGCAGCTCTTATTTCACTAAAGTCTAGTATAATTGTTTCCAAATTTAATTCCTTTAGTGTCGCAAGTACTGATGGATAGCCTTTAGCAACAATGACTTTGTTGTCTGGTAAACCAATTGTATTGCACCCATAGGTTTCTTCTTCGGGCATCCAAATTACTCGGGAGTTTTCCGGTAATTCGCCAAACGCATCTTTTGGTAAATATCCCTCTGGGGCGAGAATTATTTCATCAGTTGGAGTTGATGCTATACTAGTTAGGTGAAGTGCTTTATCTGGAATGTCAATTACTCTAAGTTCGTGTCCTAAGTGAGAAAGTAAATCTCTTAACTCCTCAATACCTAAATCATTAGTTCTAGTAGAGCGCCCAACAAAAAAGATATCCCCTAAACGAAGTATGTCGCCCCCATCCATTCTAGCATCGCCACTCATGCGGCAAATTTGTGCTCCACCCATTTGGCTGACTAAGAAATTAGCAATAGGTGGCTGTTCGGCGACTCTTGATGGATGTCCAGGGACTGGGAGTAAGACGTGCCCGTCAACAATTACGGCTTGGTCTTCAACAAATAAGCAATCTGGGTGTTTGTGATCTGCATCAAGCATAGTTACTGTTACTCCACATGATTCTAATGCTTCACGATATTGTTGGTGCTGCATACGTGCTAAATCGATATCTTGTGGCCCGCTACCGAAGAAATTAGCTAATGCTGATTTATATGAATTAGGAATGGCACGGACAAGAGCCCGGGGTTTCTGGTCCAAACGAACCGTTGCCATAATGAAATCCCGAAGTTGTCCCCTCTTAATGCTTAGCCCAATAATGGAAACTCGTTCCCATATAGTGAAAAATGCGCGTTTTTTACGGTTTTTCGGCTTCTTCGACCAGAGTCAATATGTCTTCTTTGACCAAATCAATAATCCAATCAAAGTCGCCCCACCAGATTCTTTGATTACCTTCATGATCAATCAATACAGTTCCAGTGGAATGGTCTATGTTGTAATCTGTTGCTGAAGGGTGGTGTCTTCCTGAGGTGTTGGTTTCGGACTGGTTTTCTTCGATTTTAAACCCGACACCAAAGTCACCCCATACCTTGTTCAACGTCTTCATCTCTTCAGAGTTTACATCAGTATTTGACACTGTTAAGTGGGTCCAATTCGATTTGGTTCGTGTTTTCCATTCATCCATTATCGTAGTATTATCGCGCCATGGGTCGACTGTTATAGTGATGAATTCGATTAATTCTTGTTGTGACTCATTTAGGCTTTCAGAAATATATCTCATATTGTAGGTTACTATCGGGCAAATATCGTAGCAGTTAGTGAATAAAAAGGCAATTACTGTTACCTTACCTGCTGTGTTATTTTTAAAATTGTAAGTCTCATTATCGCTTGTTAGTAAATTAAAGTCATCGGTTAATTTTACTGGGCTGACTAAATCGCCGTGAAACTTTGATTCGTATTCTTCACTAGACCCACCAAGGCAACCTGATGAAAACATCATTAGACAAACCAATAAAGCCAAGGATTTTTTCTGCATTTTTATCCCTCAGACAGTAGTCCCTAAATATGGTCTGTCGATGTCTAATTGCATCACATATAACCCAGTGGAAATACAAGAGGCATAAGTGATACCATTATGATGTTCTACAGCCCATAAAAAGGGCACCCAAGAGAACTCATAGAAATCTGATTCCAAAATTACTCCGTCATCGCCGTGAGGAAGATACCATGCTACTGTTGCTTCAGCGTAGGTACCAAATTTATCATCTGGATTGGTTGGAGAAACTAGTGTTTCAATGTCCAATACCCAAAGCCCTGCGTGATAGTGTGATATGTATAGACGTCCATCCCAACCACCACCGTGGCTTTGGTCAGTGTTCTCATCGGTTTCAAAATATGCGCTGTCAAGATTGTGTGGTGAAAATAATAGCCACTCATCTCCATCTGGATTGATTGGGCAGTCTGCGCCATAACAGTGATCTTCAGCCCAAGGAATTTCCCAGTCCCGAACAAGTTTTGGTTCAAATCTTAACTGACCGTCAATCATTGTGTAATCGGTTGTATCTAATAGGTAAATTATTCCAGTACCAACTGAAGTAGAAAGAACCTCGACTGCAGCAGTAGTCAAATGAACTGGTTCATCTGAGTAGCCAACGTGGGATAAATCTAACATTTCTGGATAAGGTTCAGCGTAGTGGATATAGGAAACTCTTCCACCGTTTTCATTACCAGTTGTTCCACTATCTGGTTGGCCGTCTTCATCCAAATCCAGGAAGTCCATCCACATACCTACTTCTTCAGCGCGCCAACGACATTGTACTGGGTTGCCAAAACCAGTCTTACATAGAGTGGCGTGAACAGTATATTCTTCTGGTGACTTCACTGGATGGGGTACATCTGTTACATCGGCAATTCTCAAACCTGCTTCCCAATAGCTTCCATAGATGAATGTGCGGCCGTATCTTGGATCGGTTTGATCTTCTCCTGGCCATAATTGAACAGTCATATCGTGAATGTAAATCCAGCCACCGCGAGTATGTTCCCAAGCGACTTCATATTCTCCAACTTTAATGATTGTATGACCTTGTCCAGAACCAGGAACACCGGGGAGGTTTCTGGCTGCTGAACCATCAAGATTCATGTGAGCAATAGTAACTCCACCACAAGCTTCGTCGATTGCATCATTACAAGCTTCATAATCAGGGTTAGCCACGAATAGATACCACTCTCCGTCAATCATGTGAGTGTATAGGTTATGTGGCCCGCTTGGATGGTCTACGTCATACCAAGAATCAATATACGTTGGATTTGTTTTATCGGTTACATCAATTAAAGTGACTGATACTTGGGCTGGGTCGCTCCATTCCCCAACATTTGGGTCTGCATAGCCTGGATCGATTAGTTGGTTTTGCTGAACAATATATTCCCTGCCATTATATTCAATATATTTGACATCCAAAACTTGGGTGTTTGGATCAACATATTTTCCAACAACTGTTGTGTTGTTGGGGTCTGTTACGTCAACAATATGCATGTCGTTCCAACCGGCTAAATAGGCATATGTTTGACCATCTGGAGTTGTAGCAACTTGCACTTCCGCATTACCGTTGGTAGTTAATGGATTGAAGTCTAGTTGCTCAATATTATCAGTGCCGACCATGTGTTGTGATGCATTAGCATGATCGTGTCCTTCGTTTTGGAACAATGGGTCTTCACTGTCAAAAATTATTGAATTTATCTGATTATTTGGGGCTTCTTCACCCGAAAAAACATACATTGCACTAGATACCATCAAGAGTACTAGAAAGAAGGTGAGTGCTAACTCCTTGCCCCGCATGTTAATGCCGATACTAATGCCCGTTTTGACTTTATGTGATGATGGTTTAGCCTAAAATAGCGGGGAATTGATATGCGGATAGTAGCGTTGTTAGTTGTAACTATGATGATGGTGCCTTGTTTAGCCGTTCAAGCACATACTCCAAACGTTATGATGAGTATTTTGAAAGAAGAGGGCCCTGTTCCAGAAGATGTTGTAGAAACAGCCAGCCTTGTCGAAGGTGATGGTATCAAGTTCAAAGTAGGTGATTCTACTAACAATACTAGTATGAGAGTTAGTATTGATATTGATGGTAATGGTATGTTTAATGACAGTATTGATTTTATTTCCCCTTGGATGGTTTTTGATTGCGTTTATGATGAAAATGGTACATTATTAGATGAAAATTGTTCGGAATCTGTAGTATTTTATTTCAATGGCACAAATGGGTCTGGAATATATGATTATCAATTAGAAAGAATGGTTAATAGCAGCCATACAAATGTTTGGATTAACACAATTTTTGTCGGAATGGATGACCATAGTGAGTCTGGATTACCAAGTGTTGGAGACTGTTTTGGTGCTGGTTGTGAAGAAGATATTACTCAGTCAACTGAAAACACAGATGAAGGATATGACAAATATATTCCACTGTTGATGGTTGTTTCTGCGATTGGATTACTTGGTGTCGCTATTAGTATGATTACTGAAGAAAAAGAAGAAGTGAAATCTAGTGAAGAAGAGTAACTTGATTATGCAGTAGAAGTATTAATTGACTAAGCCTTAATCCAAGACACATGCACGAATTAATCTACTTTGAATCACCTGGATATGCTGAGCCTACTAGACTTTGTTTGGAGTTGTCTGGACTACCATGGAAAAATACCACTGTTGAATGGGATGGTTATCAAGAATTGAAAAATAACGGTGAGTTGCCTTGGGGTTACTTGCCAGTATTGAAAACTCCCAGTGGAACAATTGCCGAATCTGGGGCGTTAATGCGCTATGCTGCTTCAATAGCTGGACTAGAGCCTGAGGATCTTTACATGAGAGGAAAGGTTGATGAAATTATCGAGTTGATTAATGGGTGGAGGGTGTATTTTACCCCAACATTTTACATTGAAGATATTGAGGAAAAAGCTGCTGCGAGAAAGGCGTTGTTTGCTGAAGGTGGTAAAATTGATTTGGGATTAAGAGACTTAGAGTCGTTGATTAAGTCTTCAACTACGGGCTGGGTTGCCAACACCGAGAATATTAGTCTGGCAGATGTCAAGGCCTTTCTCAATATTTTCATGATGTTTTCTGGACAGTTTGATGGTATTGATGCTTCAATGATTCAGCCATATCCAGCACTCCTTGAATATCACAATCATGTTGCTAATGAACCTAGAATTAAATCATACTATGATAGAGATGATGAGTTACGCTGGGTATTCAAACCAGGGGCTTTCGATAATAATAATTGAATTTGTATGTACTAGCCTTCAATAATTGGGCACATTTCATCTTGGTCGCAATAAATTATCGAATTGGCCCATAAATATTTATTTCTAATTTTTTTCACTCGCTTATTCTTGCAATATATTTTAGTTGATACAACAATCATATTCTCAATTATATATTGTCCATGGTACTAGATAAATCAATTGATTGATTTGTTAGCAAATGACCGATGGGTTGAGAAATAGGATAGAATAGCGATGGTTATGTTGGGAAGGAGTTCGTCTCGGGCTGTGCTTCTTGTTTTGTTGATGTTTAGTGCCGCTTTCTCTGGTTGTTTTGGAGAAACCGAACAAAGTGGAATTAATTCAGATAAGGATGTAGTAGTTACTCCGCAAACGCTTTCTGGCGGTGTTTTTCAGCCAATGACAATAACTGCTAAAGCTGATTTATCTGTATTTGTCCCTTACTTGATTTTGAATGAAGACAATGGGTTTGTACAAAACTCTACAATAATAGATCTAAAATCTGATGAGTCAGTGCAATTGAATGTATTGGCGCCACCTAGAACCGATACTGCTGTTGTTTTACTCGGAGAATATGGTCGGGATGTTTGGCCTATACGTAACATTGATGAATCCTGGAAAACTTGGTTTGATAGAAGAGGTTATGATAGTAATGAAAACCCAAGTATTGAACGGATTCCTAGTGTCAATAACTCACTAGACACTATCGGTTACTCAAATATGTCATCTGATTCTGTTGCTGTAACTAAATTGTCAATTAAGCGTCAAATGGCCGCAGCATATAGTGAGTCTGATGGTGGTAGACATTCTATGGGAGTTGTTAACGGAAGAACTACTTTCAATTATCTCAGCCTATTGTCAGATGAAAGTGCCGACATTACAGATCTAGCTGATGGGGCTAATGGGTATCTTGATAGGTGGGCTGGTCAAGGTAATGCTGCATATGAAGACGCTGCTCAATATCTTATACAAACACTGGAAAGTTTTGGTTTGGAAGTAATAACTCAAAGATTTGTTTATGATTCCTTGATGACTGGTGCCCAAAATCCTGAAGCATACAATATCTGTGGATATCGTTTTGGTGAAGTAGATCCTGATAAATGGATGGTGTTTGGAGCACACTTCGATATTGCCCCACCTGTTAATGGTGGTATGCTTGACCCTCACATATTTGGTAGAACATACGGAACTAGAGTTGGTGCTTATGACAACACTGCAGGAACTAGTATGGTATTGACAGTGGCAGAAGCTATGGCTGGATATAGTACAAGGAACACTATGGTATTCTGCCTTTGGTCTGGTGAAGAAGGTGGTAAGAGAGGTAGTGATTTCTGGACTGATTACTGGGTTAAGGAAGATAATCCTGATGTCGAGGTTACGAATTATGTTAACTTAGACATGGCTGGAGTTAACTGGCCTGGTGGCGGTGGTGCTCCTTGTGGCAACGGCCATGGTGGAGGAGATGGGAATTGTGACCCTGAGCCAGAAATAGACCCTGATGGTTATCCTAAAGATTCTGAAGTTTGGCCAATGCGTGTCTACATCGGACCAAGCCTGGACCATGATGTAATGAATCAACCAGGGATGGTTGGCCTAGCGATGTGGATTGGTTCTGATGCAATTGGTGTTGAAGAACAGGTTTCTCCATTAATTGGTGAGGGGTATGATGCTACTACGTGGAAGGTTGATGATTGGATGGCTAAAGACCGCCCTGAAATTATCGTCTATGAAGACACAACTGCTAGGTCAGACCATGCCACATTCCAAGATAATTTAGGTACTGTTACTATGGGTTTTGGTGGTCTTGTTGATGGATATTGGTGTTACCACCAAACCTGCGACACCGTAGATGAAATGATCGATTGGATGGATACGACTGGCAAGGATTACGGGGAAGAACAAACTGGAACTAGTAACTTGGTTGATGCTCTTGACACAATTACTTGGTGGGCAACTTATTCATTCTTCCATCTTGACGAACAACCAATTAGAAATTCATATCTTTGAATAGGCTTTCTATGCTTTGGTAAAATGGTGTTTTTTTTATTAATATTTATTGTGGGTGATGAATTACCCGATATGAATATATTAAAATATATAATCAACTGTGTTTTGTAAAAGTGCTGTAGGAGACCAAAAACCAAGAAACATACTTAGGACTGGAACTAAGAATATAAAGAATACACCATAGAATACTTGTTCATTCCAATCTTTTACCTTAGCACCATCTAAAGGGCCCCATGGAATCATATTGAATAGTCCCAGAATTAGATTAGCTGAAAGCCACCAAACACCTGCATCGACCAACATTGATTGCCAAATTATTGAGTTTCCATCAACATATGCTCTACTTCCATTTTCTAGCATTGGAATGTTTGTTAGATCAAAAGACCCAGTAATGCCTAGAATAAGTACCCACATTGGTATTCCTATTATGAATAAAGAGAGGTTTGTTAAAGGGCCGGCAACTGCAATATAGCCGTTATATCGCCTTTTTAGCAATCCGGAAACCATAACAGCGCCAGGAGCCATAAACAAAAAACCAAGGAAAAAGGACAACATTATGCCAAATCTCAACCCTTTGGGGTCTGCTCTAAATTCTGCCCAACAACCATATTTTTTAGCGACTAATTTGTGACCAATCTCGTGCAAAATAAAAGCTGGGCCAACAGCAAAAAGCATTACTGGCATGGCTAATAGTAAAGTGATAATCCAAGTATTAATGCCTAGTGTTGAAATTCCACCTAACCCTCTTACAGCCATGAAACCAAGTGCTAACGTAAATGCTGCAGTTGCTAATAGTAAGTGTTGTTTTTCTATGTCGCTGAATTCCCAGATTTTTTTATTACCCGTTGGTTGGGGAGTGGTTTTCTTACCAGTAAACATATTTTGTAAATCATCAATAGTAAACATTGAGTTGCCTTTTGAAGATTCAGAAGAATGAATTCTACGTATTTTAGGTTGTGGAAATGGGTCTGTATCGACGATGTCGGCTCTTGGGTCGCGACTCGCCATGGATAATTGAAATGCTCTAGTTTATTGAATCCTGTTACATAATGATTTGATAGAATTGGTTCAAGAGTTTATTGATAGAATTAAAAATAAGGTATGTTTTAGGTTTGATTGATAGCGATTGTATGGTTACTTGTAATCCTCTAAAAAATTTTTGAATATGGTTTGATTTGATATGAGAAATGAGACCAGTGATGCTATCAGTGATATCTTATTCATGAATAGTCTGGGTTTTTCTGAAGAAAATATTGCTAAACTAAAACATATGTCAGTAATTGATGTAAAAGATATTATTAACTCTAATAAGGTTAGTTTTTCGAATAAAAAAAAGCAAAATACGATTCAAGATTTGGGTAATCAGAATAAGTGGAAAGATTCACCCCCTTCACCAATTGAAGCACAAGATATTGGCCAAGAAACTTGGAAAGATGGTGAAATAAACCAACAAGAATATTATGAAACAATGACAAAACCTAGTAAGGAAATTACTAGAGTAGATCGTTCCGATAGAATAGGTGAAGATTTTGATTTAGAATTAAAACTAAACAATGTTGATAATGAAGATGTGGTAAAGAAAATCAATTCTAGAGAAGAATGGAAAGAAATGATGGAAGAGTTAGATGGTTTTTTAGATGATTCTTGAATCTGGTTCTAGAATATTATTAGATGGGGATAATTCATAAGTTATTCTTTGTGTCCCTTTACCTTTTGATTTTTTACCAATTATATTTACTGAGCCAATTTCGACTAAATTTGACACATGAGTGCCGGCACAAGGACATAAATCAACATAATCGCCTATTTTTACAACTCTAAGATCTCTAACTGATTTAGGTAGTAAATTCATATTTGTTCTATCTGGTGGCATGATTGAATTTATTTCATCTCGTGTCATAATACCATCATCAACTATGATAGATTGTTCGGTTAATTCGTTTGCTCTATCAGATAGCATGTTTAACATTTCTTCAGTAAATGATATTGGGTTAAAATCAATTCTTGAATGGGTTGCGTGTATTTGATTTCCAACCGTCCTAGCGCCATTAAAAATCTCATAAGCAAGTCCAGACATTACGTGTTGGGCTGTATGCATTTTCATATGACTATAACGCCTCTCCCAATCTATGGAGCCGATTATTTCGTCGCCAACTGAAAATTGGTGGTTTGTTTCTACGTGGTGTTCAATAGAATCTCGACCTCTTACTTCTGTTACAGCTATCTTTCCATTATCACCTTCAAGGTAACCCAAATCCCAATTTTGACCTCCCCCAATTGGATAAAATAACGACCTATCGAGGATTATTTTGTTGTCTTCTATATTGACTATTTTACCGTTAAATGTTGTTTTATATGCGGCTTGGATGTCTTTTAGATATAGTTTTTCGGTTGTCATTGAATCACCATTGTATTGATTATTTGTTGAGCTTTTTTGTAATAGTCATCAACCAACATTATTTTTGAATCGTAATATGCATTAAGATTTTTTGATTCTATCCAGCCTTGTTTAGGAGTTTCTTTTTCTCCTAATTCATACCATACTTCAGCCAGTCCATCACTTCTTTCAATAATTAATTTTGATTCGTGTAGGTTGGCAAGGTTATTTCTAAGACAAGTACCAACAAAAAACTGTTTTGTCGGTATTTCTGGCTTAATAATTTGATCTAAACTAATGTCAATAGTATGTATTTGTCCTTTTGGTCCTGGAAGTAATGTTTCTGAGAAATCAATTAATTTATCAGTATAGAAAATTTTTACATTAGACTCACTGCCTTTAAGTTGTAATTTTAATCGGTTTTTATTAGGTGTTATCGATTCTATTCTAGTTCTGTGGATAATGTCTACTTTACTTTTAGCTAATTTATGTGATAGTAGTTTCACAAACCATTCAGTTCTAAAATTTATTTTATTACCGTTGTCAAATATGTATAAGTTTGATAATTCTTCTGAATCTAGAATTTTAGATAGGTTTTGGTTTTGGTGAATAATACCGGGAAAGTTTGCTGGAAATCCAATTTCAGCATTTATTTCAATAATTGTTACGCTATGTTTGGAAGATAATATATCGGCACAAAAAAGTCCTATTAGACCCCCACCAGTAATTGTTATCGATGACATCAAAAATCAGTTCTCCACGATATCCAAGGCAAATACTGGACAAGATGGAATACATAACTCACAATGGGTACACTTCTCTTCATTGACTACAATCATTCTATCAACCAGATCCAATACATTTACTGGACACAATGCTATACAAGCTCCACAACCAAAACATTTGTCTTCATCAACTTCGAAGACATAGCCAGGAACTCTTCCCATAATATGATGCAGTAGGGTAGAACTTTTGGAACTTATGTGTATTACAAAGGAAACTGGTTACTTTGAAAAGTGGGTTATTTCCTTCATGAGAAGTTAAATTGCAAATTAATAGATAAAATGTAAACACTACAACATACCCCATTATTTCCACTCCAAGTTATTTGTTTGAGATAATTAGTGAAAAACATAAAAAAAACCATAATTAGTGAAACGTCATTGTTAGTATGTTAGAAATAGTCTATAGTATAATTGAATAAAACTCAGATTACTTCTTATCTATTAGAGAATAATTCTTCCACAGGAAATAATGGGGTGTGAGGTGAAATATACAACAACTAAATCTTCGATGACTTTTTGGGCAATATGATACCATGGTATTCTACAACCCGGGCAGGACAACTGGTTATCCTGATGAACCGGTTGAGAAAGGTTTCAGATATCATTACTTAGGCGGTGGTAATGAAGTAGGTAACGTTGGAGTTGTTCTTGAAGATAACACTCAAAATAGGTTATTACTAGACTATGGTATTGCTCCAACTAGGCCACCTAAATATCCCAAAGAAGCCCCGTTTGTCAAAGACGCTATAATCACACATTCTCACGTAGATCATTTAGGAATGGCACCATGGTTGCCAGCTAATTATAATACAAACCTACACGGAACTCAATTAACTGCAGATATATCTAGGATGATGTGGAATGATTGCTATAAAATTAGTAGCATAGAAAAATATCCACTGCCTTGGGACAAAAGGGATATAGATACCGCGATGAATTCATGGATTACTCATGAATTTAATGAACCTTGGAAACAAGATAATTGGGATTTAGAACTACACAATGCTGGACATATACCAGGAGCAGCTATGTTAAAATTAAAATCAGAAGAAAAAGATATTTTGTTTACTGGAGACTTTGATACTAGAAATTCACCGTTAACCAGTGGAGCAAAACCACAAAATGTAGATTTACTATTTATTGAAGGAACCTATGCCGGTAAAAATCATGCAAATCAAGAACAAGAGATTGCAAGGTTCATTGAAAACGTCATACGTGTAACAGATAATGGTGGTACTGTATTAATTCCAGCTTTTGCTAACGGTAGAACCCAAGATATGCTAATTAGATTATATCAACACTGCCCAGAACTAGATGTCCATATCGATGGGATGGGGAAAAGGATTGCTAAATTACAACTAGAAAATAGTAGATTTATCAGAGATCCAAAGCTTCTCAACGATGCATGGAACTGGTCTAGAAGAGTATCAAGTAAATCGGATCGTAAAAAAGCCTTAGATTCAGACGTCATAATTTCAACATCCGGAATGCTGCAAGGTGGCCCGGCAATATGGTACCTAAACAGACTCAGACATCAAAAAGAAAATGAAATATTTTTTACCGGTTATCAAGCTGAAGATACCGGTGGTAGAAAGTTACAAACCAAATCAAAAATAGACATCTTCGGGAAAGAAACCGATATTTCACTTAACTTTGAAAAATTTTCTTTCTCAACTCACGCTGGGCACAAAGAAATAACGGATTTTATTTATGCATGTGATCCAAGCGATGTAGTGATATATCATTCAGACCCAAATAATGCTAGACCGCATCTAGTCAAGGAATTGGAGCAGAACGGAATTACCACCCACTCTCCAGAAAATGGGCAATCTTACATTATAGAATAAAATCATATTTTAGTAATATTATCAATCCTTGTTCTATAATATAAGAAAACAAGAATAACCAGTCCTAAGATTGACAAAACATTAAAATTAATTTTCGAATTATTTTCACTAACAACATCATCAGTTTTAGTTTCTAGACCGTCCTCTGAAGATAAATTATCTTGTTCTACATCAAGAACTGTAATCTCACCAAGCATACCAAGATTTCTATGTGGTTCACAATAAAATTCGTAAACCCCAGACTGATTATAATCGAAAGTAAATGTATAGTCAACATCCCTCATTGCGTCCCCGGAATTAAACAAATCATCCATCTCTATTGCATTGTGTGGTAATAACTGCCCACTCCATAAAAATCGAACACTATCTCCTTCATTTATAGTCAAAGTTTCAGGTACAAACCTAATGTTTGATCCAAAACCATCAACCGTTACAGTGTGTTCTTCACCCTCATCTTGGAATAAACCAATATCTCCTGATATGGTTATCGCAAAAACAAGCAAGACGACAAATCTTCTTACCATAAACGGGAATCAATTGATTTACTTTATCAAATGATGTAATTATTCTAATACCCAATTTTCCGAAGTGATTGAATATGAATACCCCTACCGGTAGTTGATTGGAATGGCTACAAAAAGACCAAGAAACCCGAAAGGAGATGGCAAAGCCCCACGTCCAAGAAAAAAGAAACGTAAAATGCGTTTATCTCTTAGACAAAATAAAATCACAAAATCTGATAACTACACCGACTCTGTAGGCTGGTCACAAAATAATACAGGTAGAGTTTTAGAAGATGCACCCAAACCAACAGGCCCAGAAATAATTATCGTTCAATGCGAAATGTGTGGTAGTAGATTAAAAATCCCCAAACCTAAAAAACACCGTTATACAGTAACATGTTCTTACTCTGAATGCGGCCACATAATGAACTTTGATTGAGGATTTAATATGCTCAAAGCCTTATTTTGGCGGATAAATTTCTTTCTAAAGAATAGAAAATCAGCCAAAATTAACCGCCAATTAGGTAACGGAGTAAAATCTGTAATAATCGATAGTAAAAACGGAGTTTTAGCAGTTGACCCAAGAGATCTTGAGGTTGGATTTAAACTTCGGAATTATGGGAGTTATGGTTTGGAGGAAATAACTAGAATAAACAAACTAATCAGTACTAAATCAAATGTCTTGGTATTAGGAGCACATATAGGTTCACTAGTAATTCCTATTGCTAATAATTGTAACAAAGTAGTTGCTATTGAAGCCAACCCTAACAACTACAATCTACTAAAAACCAATTTACACCTTAACAAATCAGAAAATGTAACAGCACACAACATCGCTGCTAGCTCTAAAAAAGAAATAATAAAATTTCAAATGAATGTAGTTAATTCTGGTGGTAGCAAACGTCTTCCAAAAAACAACGAATACATGTACCGATATGATAATCCAGAGGTAATTGAAGTTCAAGCCCACTCCCTAGATGATTATCTAGATGACAATAATTTTGATTTGGTCTTAATTGATATTGAAGGGTCAGAATACTTTGCTATGCAAGGTATGGAAAATATATTATCAAACTGTAACACATTAATTGTTGAATTTTTACCCCACCATCTAAAGAATGTTGCCGATGTATCTGTAGAACAATTCTTATCACTAATTCCGAAACATTTCACCAAACTAACTATTCCAAGCAAAAATGAAACCCACCCAGTCGACATTGGTAGTGTTTTGCTTAAGCAAATGTACAACGATAAAGAAGGCGATGACGGAATAATATTTACTAAATAAAAACAACATTTTGATAGTTGTTAAAATATAGTTGTCACATTTACCCGATGACATGAGCGACATCAAGCCGAGCCTGCTTGTCGCTAAAGGCAACATCAACCGTATGGGTGGTGCAGAAAGAGATCTCATCAGGTGTTTGCCACATTTACAGCAATGGTATGATGTAAGTGTTGCAACATTAAACCCATCAACAAAATTATCAAAAATTTGTCAGGAAAACAACATCAAAATTTTTTCACCACCAGAACCATGGAGTCCACCCAATTCACCATTTTCACAAATTTTTGACGGTGTTCATAAATCTTCGAGACAACATTGGAAGATGTGTGAAGGCTTGATTGAAGCAATTGGTAATTTTGATTATTTTCATATTGTTAGTGGGGATGGATACCTTGCGATAATGGAAATGATTCCCAAAAACAAAACAGCACACCTATATCTCCACGAGCCCCACAGAGGGTATCACGAAGATTCACTACACCGAAAACTAAACGGGAAACTAAAACGTCCATCTATGATTACTAACATAATCCTCTCTAAAGGCAGGAAAAACGATCGATCAATAGTTCGAAAATTTGCTAGCAACACATCATTTTTTGTTAGTGGCAATTCTTCTTACTCTGCTCAACGTTCAAGAGAGGTTTATGATATAGAATGTGAGGTACTACATCCATGTGTAGACCAGGAGGAATACTCTAGTGAAGTTGGTAATACAATCAACCCAATAAAACAATCAACACAAGCTGAGTATGTTGTTACGATTGGTACAGCTAACTGGGCTAAAGCAACTATGGAAACCATATCAATGCTTTCTGGAACTGGAATATCTCTAGCCCATGTTGGTGGCGGCACTAATGTAGAAAAAACCCAATTACAAGTTCATGCAAAAAACAAATCAGTAGAATTATGGATTGCTCCAAGACTTTCTTCTAATGAATTAGCTAAATTGATGGCTGATGCACTCGCTATAGTTAGCATGGCTCATAAAGAACCATTTGGGCTAACTCCAATAGAGGCATTTTCAATCGGCACCCCGGCAATTTTTGTTGATGAGGGGGGCTTTAGAGATACAATAGTTGATGGTAAGTGTGGTAGACTAATTCCTAGAGATAGTACTAGAGAATGGCATGCAGCATTAGACCAAGCACGTGAACCAGAAAACCGGAAGAATTGGTCTGATTTTGGGCGTAGTAGGATATCAGAACTAAAATTATCACCAAATGAACAAGCAGAAAAGATTCACCAGATACTACAAAGTTAAGCAGGCGGCACTGGTGGTAATTGTCCATTAGACAATGCTTCCTTAACCACTTTAACATCACTATCAACCATTATGTTGACAAGTTGCTCAAAACTTGTTGTAGGTGTCCAACCTAATTTTTCCGCAGCCAGAGAACAATCACCTATCAATAAATCAACTTCTGCTGGCCTGAAAAACTTAGGATTGGTCTTAACTCTAGTAATTCCGTCTTGGTCCGATGCAATAGTATCAACTCCTTCACCAGTCCAAGTCAATGTCATACCAACCCGTTTGAATGCTAAACCTATCATATCTTGAACGCTATTTGTTTCACCAGTCGCTATCACAAAATCCTCTGGTTCATCTTGTTGCAACATACGCCACTGCATTTCTACATAATCACCAGCAAAACCCCAGTCACGTTTTGCTTTAACATTACCAATTGATAAAAACTCATCCAAACCCTCCGCAATTCTTGCTACAGTCATCGTTACTTTTCGAGTAACAAATTCTAAGCCACGGCGCGGGCTTTCATGGTTAAATAGAATTCCAGTGCAGGCAAATAAGCCATATGATTCACGATAATTTCGAGTAATATCATAAGCAAATACTTTGGCACATCCATAAGGGCTTCTTGGGTAGAAGGGAGTTAATTCAGTTTGTGGAATTTCCCTTACATCGCCAAATTGTTCAGATGACCCTGCCTGATAAAATTTACAATCCGGTTTTACTAATTTAATCGCTTCTAGGCAACGTAGTGCACCAAGACCTGTGACATCAGCAGTCATAGTTGGCGATCTCCAGGATTCCGGCACAAATGATTGTGCACCTAGATTATAAAATTCATCAGGTTGAATCTCCTTTACTGCATTGTCGATACTTGACTGGTCTGTTAGATCACCATTAACTAAGTGAAAACATTCATTTTCCATTAAATGATTAATCAAATTACGTCCCTGAGTAGGCTGACTAGTTCGTCTAACCAGTCCAAAGACATTGTAACCCTTTGCCAATAACAATTCTGCTAGGTATGAACCATCTTGTCCAGTAATACCGGTAATGATAGCAGTCTTACCTTCGGCCATGTTTCTTCCAACTAGAGTGCCCATTTGAATACACTTGTTTAACCAACAATATATTAACAATTATTAAAACAACTCAATAATACGTTTTGTAGCTGCAACAATAAGGACTACTGCTAATAATTTCCTAACTAATGAGTTTGATGCGTTCTTAGCACCAAAATAGGATCCAACATAAGCACCTATACTGATAGTTATCAAAAACATCCCAAGTAATGATAAATCCAAATCAAGATTACCCGAAATAGCAGTACCAATTAGTCCTGAAATCGAATTAACGACAATAAACAATGCTGCAGTTGCAGCAGCAGTTTTGACATTAGCCCACCCTTTTAACAACAAGATAGGTGATAAAAAAATCCCCCCACCAACTCCAATTAACCCGCTAAAAAGACCAATACCACCACCCCATAGATATGGTTCAACAGTACTTGGTAGTGGATTATTACTGATTTTTTGAGAACTAAAGTTAATGACTTTGTAAGATGCCCAAACCAAGGTTATTGAAAGTAACAAATCATAAAGATTCCCATCGATGGCTAACATACCACCAATCAAAGCCATCGGAATACTTGCCAATATGAACGGAATAGTTAACTTTATTTTGTGATGGCCACTTCTATTATAGTGAAAAAATGCGATCGAAGCAACTACGACATTCATTACCCAAACATGCTGTTTTAACCAAACTGAACTCATTACACCGTAACTAGATAATGACAGTAATGCTAGATATCCAGAAGCACCACCATGGCCAACACTTGAGTACAACGCGGAGACAATTAACAACCCCCCTAACAAGAAATATAACTCGTACTGCAATTTTACCCCCAAATCATTCCATAATATCAAAGTAAATTTTGTTTTGGGGTAACTATGGCCAAACCATATCCTTACTTTGTCTCCTTGGATGAAGCAAGGAATATTTGCCAAAATAATAAAATCTCTTTGTCCACAGAAGAAGTATCTATTGACGATTCTCTTAACAGAATAATCGCTAGCAACGTCGTGGCAAAAGTCAACGATCCACCATTTGATAATTCAGCCATGGACGGCTTTGCGGTTATTTTTTCAGAAACTACATCAGAACCAGTAGAACTATCGATAATTGGCGTAGCAAATGCTGGAAGTAACGATTTACCAAAACTATCATCTGGTCAAGCCATGAAAATAATGACTGGGGCACCAATACCAGAAGGCGCAGACTCAATAATTCCTATTGAGAAGTGTGTAATAAATGGAGAAAAGGTAATTCTAAATGAACAATCAAAACCACATTTTATCAGAAAGCAGGGAGAAAACTTCACCAAAAATTCGGTATTATTTGAACCGGGGGAAATTCTAACCCCTGAGAAAATATCACTTTGTGCGGCAGCAGGGGTAAATAAATTAACAGTTTATCAAAAATTAAAAATCGCTGTAATACCTACTGGGGATGAATTAAAATCGCTTAACGAAGATTTAGATTATGGTGAAATTTACGAATCTAACTCCTACGGGTTATGTGCATTAATAACTTCTTTAGGACATGAAGCAACGCGTTTTCCGACAGTAGTTGATAATTTAGAAACACTGCGGGAAACCCTAGACATCGCTGCTCAAGATCACGACTTGATAATAACTTCAGGAGGGGTATCTATGGGAGATCGAGATTTTGTTAGAATCATTATGCAAAGCGAAGGCGAGATTAATTTTTGGCGAGTAAAAATGCGCCCAGGCTCACCACCAATATTTGGTCGTTGGGCAAATACTCCAATATTTGGATTACCAGGCAATCCTGTTAGTAGCCACGTGGTGTTTCGTGTACTAGTAATGGATTGGTTAATGTCCTCGACAGATTCAAAAAACCCAAGAAACCAAATAATTCAAGCAACCCTAGACAACGACATCAAAGTCGTTGACGGATTTACCACTTTTAGAAGAGTAGAATTATTTCATAACCAAGGCAACACAATCGCTCGCCTAAAAGGCCATCAAGGTTCAGGCAATATTGCTGGAATAGCTATGAGTGATGGGTTGACAATACTTGGGCCAAAAGACAACGGTAAGCAAGGTGAAAGTTGCCAAATAATGTTATTGTAGGGGGTGTAGATTAATGGAGAAACAAATCACCAAACCAATCATTTTGTTGGAATTCTTAAAGCTACAATTCCCCCAAACAACCAACAATAAATTAAGGAAAATGTTGTCAGAAGGCCGGGTAAAAATCAACGGCATTGTGGTATTCCAAGCAAAATTGCCGCTTTCAGTAAATGATAAATTCCAATTATTAGGTAGGAATAGCAAGAAGCCACAAACCGAAAACCCCCTCAAAGAACTAAGAAAATCTTCTATTGAAATAATTTACGAGGACGACGATATTCTAGTTGTTGAAAAGCCAGCAAAATTACTTTCAGTAGCTACAGATAAACTTGAGATAAAAACTCTACACGGGAAATGTGTCGACTATCTACAACAACAAGATAACAAATCTTGGTGCTACATTGTCCATCGGCTGGATAAAGAAACCTCGGGGATTATGTTGTTGTCAAAAAACAAACAATCCAAAGAATATCTTCAGGAACAATTTGCCCAACGTCAAGTTTACCGGATTTATCATGCTATGGTAGAGGGTCAACCACTTGAAAAGTCTGGCACTGTAGAACATTACCTCATGGAAGACAAACACCTCAATATCAGGTTGGTTAACTCTAAACACAAAGAAGCAAAACTCGCCATAACACATTGGGAAGTAGTCCAGCAAAACGATGAAGCATCGTTAATTAGAGTAATGATTGAAACCGGTCGCCGACACCAAATTAGAATGGCTATGAAAGAACTTGGCTGCCCGATAATTGGCGATAAATTACACGAGGCAGAATCCAATCCATTTGGGCGTATATGTTTACATGCAACATCGCTAGAATTCCTTCACCCTGCGACAGATGAGCCGGTTAGATTTGAATCACAGCCACCATTTGCCAAAATATGAGTAAAACCATCAATTCAAATAGAGGACTTCTTGAACTCTCGACATCCAATCGTGGTTATGGTGTTATTATGAGTGATAATCAAGATTGGATTACCGTTCGAGGAGCAAGAACTCACAATCTAAAAAATGTTGACGTTAAGCTACCAAGAGGTAAGTTTGTTGTAGTTTCTGGCGTATCTGGTTCGGGCAAGTCTAGCCTTGCCTTCGATACATTATATGCAGAGGGCCAAAGGAGATACGTAGAGAGTCTTTCTTCATATGCAAGACAATTCATTGGTCAGATGAAAAAAGCTGACTGTGACGGTATAGAAGGGTTGTCGCCGGCAATATCTATCGATCAAAAACAAGGTAGCCACAACCCAAGGTCAACAGTTGCCACAGTAACAGAAATTCAAGATTATCTAAGGCTGCTGTGGGCAAGAATAGGAAAACCACACTGTCCAACATGTGGCCGGGAAGTCGCTAGAAGAACAGTTCAAGAAATAGTCGATGACATATTTTGGAACCTCGAAGAACACACAATTTCCGTTTGGTCGCCAGTAATCCGGGCTAGAAAGGGTACACATCAAGATTTATTCAGACAATTAGTCGAACAAGGTTTCCTCAATGGCAGGGTCAACGGCCATGATGCTGAATTCGAATCACCACCAGTATTAGACAAAAATTTCCGCCATGATATTGACGTCAGAATTGACCGCTTTGTTTGTCGAAGAAAATCCCACCAACGATTAACAGAAGCGGTAGAATCAGCAATCCGCTTAGGTGGTGGCACTATTGCTATTGAAAGTTTGAAGGGTCCCTCAGAAAATCTAGAATTACCGAAAGGCAGCAGGTCTAGGATTAATCAAGTTGGAGAAACAATTGCTTGGTCCGAGGATTTCGCTTGTCCAGATCACGGAGCCTTCATGCCAGAACTATCACCCCGGGTATTTTCATTTAATTCTCCACTAGGTGCGTGTAGTAGTTGTCAAGGTTTAGGCGTTCAAAGACAATTTAATACCGAACTGATAATAGATTATGAGATGTCGATAAGTAATGGATGTGTTAGACCTTGGAAACGTTCTATGTCACCATCATGGTACCGCCGTTTACTCGAGCAAGTAGCCGATTATTACAGCATCCCATCGCATGTCCCATTCAAATTATTATCAGATGATGAGCAAGATATTTTGTTACATGGGTCGGGCTCAACGGTGATTAATTTCCACTTTGAATCTGATAATGGCTCAGTATACAAGATGAACCGACCGTGGGAAGGAATAATTCCTAGATTGGAGAAAACCTACACTGAAACCTCTTCTGATAGAACTAGAAATCGTTTGATTAGCTGCATGACCGACCTTCCATGTTCAGAATGTAATGGTGAGAAACTCAATGCAGCTGCCCGTTATGTTACCGTAGGAGGTATACGCCTTCCAGAAGTTTCCTCTTGTTCTATTCATGAAAGTTTAGAATTAGTAAGAGCGTGGCGCCCTGAGCATGAAAGCGGCCCCCCGGAATCATATGCTGACCAATTAGAAATCCTAGACGAGAAGAGCTTATTTATCGGGAATGAGATAATGAAAGAAGTTGAAAATAGACTCGATTTCCTCAATAGCGTAGGACTAGATTATCTTACCTTAGATCGGAAGGCCAACACATTATCTGGTGGAGAGAGTCAAAGAATACGGCTAGCTACACAAATTGGCAGTAGATTGACCGGCGTAATGTATGTGCTAGACGAACCATCAATCGGACTTCACCAAAGAGATAATTCAAGACTTCTTGAAACATTAAGAGAATTAAGCGATTTAGGTAATACATTGATTGTTGTCGAGCACGATGAAGATACCCTCCGCCAAGCAGATTGGCTTTGTGACCTTGGACCCGGAGCTGGACTTGAAGGTGGTATGATAGTTGCTAACGGCCCCCCTGAAGAGGTGATGAACAATCCTGAATCGATTACCGGCGCTTATCTTAGCGGGAAAAAGACCATACCGGTTCCCGGAAAACGGAAAAAACCAACCAAGCACAAAATCAAAGTTAAGGGCGCTAAGCACAATAACTTACAATCTATCAATGCAACATTCCCCCTTGGTTGTATGACTGCAGTTACTGGTGTTTCAGGCTCGGGTAAATCATCACTCGTGTCAGGTATCTTGGCTCCAGCATTACAAAGGGCATTACACAGGGCAGATACTACTCCTGGTAAACACTCTACAATCGAAGGAATTGAAGATATTGATAAGACGATAATAATTGACCAGTCACCCATTGGGCGAACTCCTCGCTCAAACCCAGCAACTTATACCAAAGTATTTGATGAGATTAGGAAATTATTCTCACAAACTACAATTTCAAAAGAACGCGGATACACCCCAGGAACATTCAGTTTCAATGTTAAAGGCGGTAGATGTGAGGCATGTAGTGGAGCAGGGTCAATCAAGTTGGAAATGAATTTCTTACCCGATGTATGGATTACTTGCGATATTTGTGAAGGTAAAAGGTACACTAGAGAATGCTTAGAAGTGACTTGGAAAGGCAAAACAATCCATGATATTCTTGAGATGCCTATCGGTGAAGCGGTGAAATTCTTCGAAAACCATCGCAAGATATTCCTCACCCTAGATACATTGCGTGCGGTAGGTCTGTCATACGTTAGGCTAGGTCAACCAGCAACCACTCTTTCTGGTGGTGAAGCCCAACGGGTAAAGTTGGCTAGTGAACTGCGCCGGCCGCCAAATAAACACACAGTCTACATATTGGACGAACCAACCACTGGACTGGCACTTTCAGACGTGCAAATGCTGATTGATGTGCTCTTAGAACTACGTGGAAAAGGCCATACTGTAATCGTGATTGAACACCACTTAGATGTAGTGAAATCAAGTGACTGGGTAATAGATTTAGGTCCTGAAGGAGGCGACCGCGGAGGTCGAGTAGTTGCCTACGGAACACCTGAGAAAGTTGCCGAGCACCCAGAGAGTTTTACTGGGCAATATCTCAAAGAGATGCTCTGACAATCTTCCGTATTGTTCAAAGAGCGTATCGACCGCCATACTGTTAACCCCGAAGGCGAAGACAATGCATGTTACCCGCGTAGAAGCAACCCCCAAATCAGGTCCAGGATTACGTGATGTTCGAGGAGATGTAGTTAGAAGGCAATTGTCTGCAGACCATAATTTAGAATTCACTGCAGTCAAAACCATTGTAGGATTTCTTATTAATTCTGATGTATCTCATGAAGAAATAGCGGCAAGGGTTGACGATTTATTTGCCGATCCAATAATCGAACACTCAATCACCAACCAATCTTTTTTGGGCAATAAGGAAATATTCTCACAAACCCCAGACGCTGTGGTTTCTGTTGGATTTAAACCAGGAGTAACCGATAATCCAGGCAAAGCAGCTTTGGATGGATTTAGAACTATATTCCCAAACGCTTCACTAGATTCTAACATCTCCACTTACATCACTTACATCTTCTATGGGATGCCCCAAGGGATATCATCAGAATGGTTATCCTCGACACTCTACAATAATTTGATACAAAGGAGTTTTGTTACAGAGGGTGAAATGTGTAACACAGGTAACTGGTTGATGATAGATTATCCTGAAAAACCACCACAAGAATTCAAAACCCCAGCCCACATAAATCTCGAAATATCTAATGAACAGTTAATTGATATTTCAGAAACAGGACTTCTCGCATTAAATCTCACCGAAATGCAAGCCATACAACAACACTATCGCAATCCAGAAATACAGCAGTTTCGCCAAGCAGCCGGTATTGTTGAAGACAAACCAACGGACGTTGAACTAGAGTGTCTTGCACAAACATGGAGCGAGCATTGCAAACACAAAATCTTCGCCTCTAAAATATACCATACAGATTTAGAAACAGGGGAGCAAGCAGTAATTGATTCAATCTTTAAAACCCATATTATGAAACCAACTCACGATATGCAAAACGATGTTGATTGGCTACTATCAGTGTTTCATGATAATTCAGGAGTAATAGCTTGGGATGATGAGTGGAGTGTTTGCATGAAAGCAGAGACCCATAATTCCCCTTCAGCATTAGATCCATACGGCGGTGCAATGACTGGAATAGTTGGTGTTAACCGGGACATTTTAGGCACAGGTTTGGGAGCTAGACCAATAGCAAATACCGACGTATTTTGTTTCGGGCCACCAGATTGGCAAGGAGAAATCCCTGACAACCTATTCCATCCATCAAGAGTCCTTAGAGGAGTACATGCAGGAGTTAGAGTTGGTGGCAATGAATCAGGTATACCAACCATTAATGGAGCAATCGTATTTGATGAGCGGTACTTAGGTAAACCACTAGTTTATTGCGGCACAGTCGGCCTGATGCCGAGAAAACTACCAGATGGCAGAGAATCGCATATCAAAACGCCATCAGCAGGTGATGTAGTATTCATGGTTGGTGGTAGAGTTGGATATGATGGAATTCACGGAGCAACCTTTTCTTCACTGGAATTAACCGAAGAATCTCCATCTAGCGCAGTACAAATTGGCGATCCAATAACCCAAAAGAAAATGATTGACATGATTCTAGAAGCGCGAGATTTGGGACTTATCAGTTGCATTACCGATAACGGCGCAGGAGGGCTATCCTCCTCGATTGGAGAAATGGCTGAATATACTAATGGATGCAGAATCGACTTAGCCAAAGTCCCACTTAAACAACCCGGACTATCACCCTGGGAAATATTAGTTTCAGAAAGCCAAGAACGCATGACTGTTTCAGTGAAGCCGGAAGACGTTACAGCCTTTGAAAAGCTGGCTTTACTACATGAAGTTGAAGCTACCGCTGTTGCCGAATTCACTTCAACAGGTATCTTCCATGTTCAATACGGTGAATCAACTGTGGCTTATTTACCAATAGAATTCCTTCATGACGGAGTCCCTCAATTAGAGTTAGAATCAGAATGGAAAATACCAGAGCACAAACCATTCACTCCACCCCAAACAGCCGACCACAATACAATTCTAACAGATTTATTAGCCAGGCCAAACATTGCTAGCAAGGAAAGTTGGGTCAGGCAGTACGACCATGAAGTCATTGCTCAGACAGCAGTCAAACCCTTTGTTGGAGTTAAGCGAGATGGACCAGCGGACGCAGGCGTAATCGCACCAATTCATGGCAACCCTAAGGGCTTAGTAGTCTCTTGTGGGATTGCGCCTAGGTACTCTGATATTGATGCAGGTGCAATGGCTGCAGCGGCAATAGATGAAGCTGTTAGAAATGCAGTATGTGTTGGAGTGGACGTCGACAAAATCGCCGGTTTAGACAACTTTTGTTGGCCCGACCCAATAGAATCAGAAAAGACCCCAGATGGAAAATTCAAATTGGCACAACTAGTTAGGGCTAATAGAGAATTAGAAAGGATATGTCGTGCGTATCGTTTACCCTGTGTTAGTGGTAAAGATTCAATGAAAAATGATTATGGTAAAGGGCCAAATAAAATCTCAATACCACCAACTCTGCTGTTTTCATTATTTGGTGACCATCCAGATGTGAGAAATTCAGCGACTAGTGATCTAAAACATCCAGGAGATAAATTGTATCTTGTTGGTGAGTCACTAGAGGAATTGGGTGCTTCAGAACTAGCATTTATGATGACAGAAAGCGGCCATGCCGCAGGAATTGGAGGCAATGTGCCACTACTAACTGATCCAAACCGATTATTCTCTTCATATCGAGCGCTAAGTAAAGCAATAAATTCTGGAGTGGTAAAAACCGCCCATGACTGTTCTGAAGGAGGGCTTGGTGTAGCGCTTGCTGAGATGTGTATCGGTGGCAGAATTGGCGCCAAGATAGATATTGACGGCACAGGAAACATCTCAACATGGGCACGCTTGTGGGGAGAATCATTGGGGCGAATAATAATCGCCGTTTCCCCGCAAAATAATGCTAAATTTCTCGAACTTATGACTGGACATACTACTACCTTCCTCGGCGAAGTTGAGGCAACAACCCAACTGAGTATTGTTGACGGCTTTGATGAACTAATTTCCATTGAGGTAAACGACCTTGTCACTTCTTGGCAAGGAACTTTAGATTTAACCGGAGGTGTTGCTTGATGTATACTCCTAAAGTTGCTGTATTATTCGGCTTTGGAATAAACTGTGACCATGAAACCGCAGCCGTATTCGAAATGGTTGGCGGTAAATCTACCCGAGTACATCTTAACAGTTTTATTTCAGGCGAAGATGAATTATCAAATTACGATATTTTGGCCGTTCCAGGAGGTTTTTCATTTGGCGACCACTTAGGAAGTGGCAGACTCATGGGCAATAGAATGCGATTTTCACTTCGTGATGAATTACTTAATTTCATTAAATCCGGCAAACCAATTATTGGGATATGTAATGGCTTCCAAGTTTTGGTAAAAACCGGATTATTGCCCGGACCAGATAACAACGAACCAGACTTTATCCAACGTGCTAGTTTGACTTTAAATGACTCAGGGAGGTATGAAGACCGATGGGTTACGCTTGATTTTAACAAAGATAGTAATTGTATTTGGACCAAAGGACTCACTAGAATTGATTGTCCGGTTAGGCATGGTGAAGGAAAATATGTCATGCCCGATGCTGAAAGTTTAGCAAATCTAGCAAATAATAATCAAATCACTGTTAGGTATGTTGACCCCCAAAAACCACAATCAGATAACAGCAATGACGATGTCTTACCATTCCCTCTCTCACCAAATGGTAGTATGATGAATATCGCTGGAATTAGCGATAAGACAGGACTTGTGTTCGGCCTTATGCCGCACCCCGAGGCCATTTATGCGCAATGGCTTCACCCAGATTTTTCTAGAGGAGGAGCGCCCGCTTCAACAACAGATATCCAGTGGGAAGGGCAAGGTCTGCAAATTTTTAGAAATGCAGTAGAATATATTCAATCAACTCACTGATTAAAATGGCAATCAATACTAGGTTTAGGGAAATCGATTCCTTGAGAGGCCTAGCAGTATTATTGATGGTTATGGTCCATGCAGCAGCAACTTGGAACCCAACCACTGCTGCGCAAACCTCAGCCTTGGCATACATAGTTGCAGGACTTGGGGGGCTTGCAGCCCCCCTGTTTGTCACAATATTTGGCTGGGGTATGTACAAATCAAAAAGCCCCAGAAAATCAATTTTAATCAAAGCATCGGCACTGTTAATCCTTCAATACACAGTAAATCGAAGCTCTCCACATCTCTATGAACCATACTCACCAGGGATTCTCTCATTATTTGCCATTTTACTAGTAACAAGGCCATTGATTATGAAATCTATTGAATCAACCAATAAGATATTCATTTTCAGTAGTTTTATGATTATGATGTTCATTATTAACGGTTATTTATTTCAATTTCAAGGTACTAATAATTGGGACTCAAGGATATCGGCAAATGGACCTTTAGAAATAATTGAATTAGCATTATTCTCTGGAACTTATCCACTATTTCCTTGGATCATCTTTTGTGTAGTTGGCGGATATCTTGGAAGCTTAGTTGCCGGTGGAGGTAAAACACTTCCAAAAAATAACGCCACTTTAAGCGTTATAGTTGTTGGAATATCATATTGTATAACAACTCTCTATTTAGCCGAAGTAAATTCTAAAGTTTGGGCCCATCCTTCAAAGGGACATTACCTCAACTTCTTCCCGGCTAATTTCGGATTTGTGATCGCAGCCGTTACAGGTGTACTCATACTTTGGCTGATTATACAGGAATTTAAGTTATTATTATTTGAACAAGCAGGTAAGGTTTCCTTAACTGTCTATGTTATACACTTCATTCCTCTTACTTATCTATCAGATTTAGAGAATGAAAGAAATTGGACTATAATGGAAGCGAGCCAAGCAGTGGTATTATTCACCACCACTTGGCTCATCTTCGCATATTTTTGCAATAGGTATCAATGGCTAACCATTGAACACCTTATTGGCAAACTTACTGTTAGGTAATCACTCAGATGCTGCAAGAGCCTCAGTGGCTTTCTTAGCACCCATCCATGCAACAATACCGAAACCAATCTTGTTGATTATATCAGCAACGTTGTAAGCGACAGCCATCATTTCAGCTCCGTTGTCCATCTCAATTAGAGCGACATTAGGGCTGAAGAGGTAGCCGAGAGGGTAGATGATCCAGCCAACGACGATGAACCAGCGGAGTGCGTTTGCGCTCCACATGAGTTCAGGTGCAATCTTGCTGTTGTCAACACCAAGTCCAGAAGACCACGGTGTTCCAGTTGCTACGATAATCATAGCCCAGCCCATTCCTCCGAGTAGGAGTGCAACGATTGGGTTCATCAGATCGGCTTCACCAGCGTATCCGAAACCAATCATGATTAGAGCACCAGTGAAACAGATTCCAGTGAATCCGAGTCCAGCGACTTTCTTGTCGGTGATTGCTGCCTTGCCGACGAGGGAAGGGAACTTGAGCGCCATCAATGGGACTGTAATGATCCAATCCATGTACCGGTACTCAACAGAGACTTCGCCGAAATCGGCGTAGACTCCACGCATGTAGTAGTAGTGGAATGCAGCAATACCAACAATCAATGCCGAGATGGTCATTGTTGTTCGGTACTCAGGTGCAACGTTGCTTCGCTCGCTCATGAAGAAGACGAAAGCAGCGCCCATGGCGATGTATCCTACGAAGAAGAGGAAGAAGGTCAATGTTTGCAGACCATCATCAGCACCGTCCGATAGGAAGGCTGGCAATCCGGTATCTGCATCCATTGCGCCTGGTACGATGTCTGCAGCAGAAACTGTAGACGCCATAGCAAGGGCGAATGTTGCAATCAAAAGCAGGCTCGTGGTTTTAGAGAATTTCTCAGATATCATGGTTCTCAAACTGGCGTGCCTTTCTTTTGACATATAAAGGAGTGTTAAAATTCAACAAACATTTGCGTGGTTTTACGACCTTTGGCCAGTTTGCACAGCCCATAATCCAGTATAAATTCCTTCATTTGCTATTAGTTCATCATGACTGCCACTTTCAGCAATTTTACCATTATCCATTACTAGTATTGTGTCAGCATTGCGTATTGTAGATAATCGATGAGCTATAATGACAGTAGTTCTATTCCTCGATACCAATTCAATCGATCTTTGTAGCGCTGCCTCGGTTTCATTATCAACAGCTGAAGTAGCTTCGTCTAATATCAATAATGGGGCATCTTTCAATACCGCTCTAGCTATTGCCAGCCGCTGCCTCTGTCCGCCAGATAACCGGTAGCCCCCTTCTCCAACCATCGTACTCCATCCATCGGGAAGAGAATTAACAAAATCAGTTACTTCAGCAACATCAGCTGCGCGGAATACTTGTTCATCCGATGCAGTAGCATCACCATATCTTATGTTTTCAAGTATCGAGGTTGGAAATAAAGTAATATGTTGTTCAACCACGGCAATTGAAGATCTCAAATGCGACAAAGACCACTCATCTATTGGAGCTCCACCCCAAATAATTTTCCCACCATTTGGTTGGGTAAAACGAAGCAGTAGCCTTGTTAAAGTAGTCTTACCTGCACCAGTAGAGCCAACAATACCAGTGGTTTTACCTGCCATTATTTCTAATGATAACCTAGTGAATGTATTGTCACGGTTAGGATAGGCAAAATCGATGTTTTGAAACTCAATATCACTTTTTACAATTGCTTCCTTTTTCGGTTCAAAAGCCCCTTGAGATATTTCTATTTCTGAGGTTAAGACATCCAATACTCTGGTAGAAGAGGCCATTGCTCGTTGATATAAGTCAAAAGTTTCTCCTAGTCTAGTTAGTGGCCAAAGTAGTCTCTGAGTCATAAACACCAGTACAGAATATGCTCCAACAGCTAGAACTCCTTCTAGAGTGTACCATCCACCAAGCAGTAGTGTAGCGGTAAAACCACAGAGAATGGCCATACGAATTAGTGGAGTAAATGCTGCAGACAACCGTATTGCCTTCCTATTGGCTTGCCGATATGCTTCACTAAGTTCTCCAACCCTTGCTACTTCAATGTCTTCAGAAGTAAATGATTGAATTGTCGACATACCAGACAAATCATTTTCCAGCAAAGCATTCATCTTACCAGCGGCATCTCTAACTTCTGCATATTTAGGCTCAAGACTACGTTGATACTTGAATGACCCCCAAACGATTAACGGGATTGGTAAAATAGCCAACATAGCAACTTCCCACGAAATAAATAAAAACACTGCACCCACCACTATTACTGTTGTAGAGACCTGGAGGAGATCATTTGCCCCTTTGTCCAAGAACCGTTCTAATTGATTGATATCATCGTTTAAGATGGCTAAAATATCCCCCTTCTGTCGCTCATCAAACCACCCCATGCCTTGTTTTTGGACATGATTAAAAGTGTCCAGTCGCAATTCATGCTGTACTGTTTGTGCTAAATTTCGCCACAGCACCCCATAAAAATATTCGAATAAAGATTCAAGGCCCCAAATAACAAAAGTCAGCACAGAAAGTAGAATTAACTGATTCCACGGGTCTTTAAAACCCATTCCTGCAAGAAAAGAATCCTCTTGTAAAACAACTACATCAACCGCTAAACCAATCAATAATGGGGGCGCTAAATCCCAGATTTTATTGGTGATAGAACACAATGAAGCTAATCGAATGGTTTTTTTGTGGCCTTGCATATGTGAAAGCAGACGTCTAAATGGACCTACTTCCGCCATGACCCTTCCAAACGGTTTTCATTGATAACACCGTGATTCTATCCGTAGAGGAAATATTCTCCGCAACTAATATGCGGTGGATGTGGAAGCAAGGCTTGATTGCAATGAGGCGTGATGAGGAGTCAATCCTTTCTTATGTTACTAAGAAGGTCGGTAAAACTCGACATGTTACCTTGATTGACCCGGATAAGCAAACACCAGAAATAGCAGCAGAGAGAGCATGCATTGCGGTTGAAGTAGGCTCTGGAATGATTTTTGTTGGAGGCTCTACCGACACGCCAGATGAAATTGTTCATGCAACATGTTTAGCAATTCAAGAAGGACTTGAGTTACGAGCCTTTGCTGCTAGTCAATCACCTGATAGTGATGAAGAGTTGTGGAAAGTACCAGTAGTATTGTTCCCTGGCGGCTCGCATGCATTATCTCCCGCAGCAGATGGAATAACTTTCATGATGCTGATGAACTCTAACAGCCAGCGATTCCTAATTGGAGAGCAATTACGTGGCGCACCATATATTGACAAATTTGGCATAGACGCTTTACCTACAGGATATGTTGTATGCCACCCGGGAGGGAAAGTTGGCGAAGTAGGTGATGCTGAATTGGTAATGCCCGATGACACTTCACTAGTCAAGGCATATTCACTAACCGCTGCTATGTATGGTTTCAAACTACTATATCTTGAAGCGGGCAGCGGCGCAGAAAATCAAGTCAACCCAGAACTAATTAAATCGGCAAAGACTACTGATGGACTTACTATGTTGGTTGGTGGTGGAATTAGAACCCCTCAACAGGCACAAATAGCTGCCGAAGCAGGTGCTGACTGGATTGTAACGGGGACCCTCACAGAAGATGCAGCCGACTTATCGGATTTACGAGAAAAGATTAGTGCAATTACTAGCATTCTAGGATTAATTAACTGGGAACCAAATTAATCAGCAACATTAGGGATAGTTTATTTTCCAATTTTGTGTAAATTAAATATGACTAGATTAACAGTTGGCGACAATGCGCCAAACCTCAATTTACCAGCAATAGACGGAACTACATTCAAAATGTCAGATATGGAAGGTAAAGCGGGTAATACTTACTTTCTTTAGGTTCTCTTCTTGCCCTTTTTGCAATATTCGTATTAATAGAATAGTCAAGCGATGGAATGAGTTTGCTGATGATACGGTAATAGTCGGCGTTTTCAACGCTAAAATAGACGAACTAACCAAGCGCATGAAAAAACACAGTGCACCATTTTTCATTGTCGCAGATGAATCTTACGAACATTTCGAAAAGAATTCAGTGGTCAAATCTTTTGGGAAGTTCTTGTGGGGTGCACTACGTTCACCGATAACGTTCATGCAGGCAACACTCAAAGGTTACTTTCCGTTGACCTTATCGATCGCTAAACTCTCTATTATCCCAGTAGACATCCTCATCGATGTGGATGGTAAAGTAGTAAAAGCACATTATTGTAAAGATACTGCAGACCATCTTTCTATTGATGAGTTAATTGCCTTCTCAAAAGGCCAATAACCATTTCTGTAATGTCAAATAACCTAATCTTCATCATCGAAGATTACCGGATCGCCACTACCACCCGGTGCGGCTGGCCTATCGGTATCGACATCCATTCCAGGCTCAATAACCGTTTCTTCAACGTCTAGATTGACCCTGCCACCTTCTGCTAAGTTTGCCATATCCTCGACAGTAGGTGTAGAAATTTTTCTTTCAAAATTTGGAGAGTTAGCATAAACTTCACGCTTCATCTCACGTTCATCATGGCCCCTGACTAGTGATAACGAGTCAGCAAATACCCTGCCGACAACTTCTCTGGTTCTTTCACCACGGCGCACAGAATCTAACTCATTTGCCATAGTCTCTCTCATGCCTTCCAATTCTCTTAACTCTGCAGTTCTATCTTGCAGAGCAGCCTCTAAATCACTCATAGTAAGTGATATTTGTTGGATTCTCTCATCGCGCTCAAACACATCGCTATGCAATCTTCGCTCTCTTCTCCTTAACGATTCATATTCACGATTCCTCTCAAGCAATCTTCGCTTTAATTCCTCAATTTGCTCTACAAGATAATCGTGTTCAGCAGATACTGAACGAGGACCTTGCATGACTCGTTCTAATTGTTCTTCAAGTTCGGTTAATCGCCCATCTCTTGCATCAAGTAAACCTCTCAAACGATCAGCAATATCGCGCAGCCGTTGACGCTCTTCTTCCAACGCTTTATTGGCGGATTGCTCAACCTCATACTGCTTAGTCATCTGATCTACTTGTGCTTTCAAACTCCTAACCTCGTCAGCAGTAACAGAAGTAAGCCCAGCATCGGCCGCTCTTTCTAATGCATCAACCATTTGGGAGATACGCCCCTCCATTTCACCAATGACTTCATCTTGTTCAGTGGTTAGCACTTTCAATTTTTCAACTTCATCTTCAAGCCTAGCACGCTCTTCTGTTGATAACGATGATTGCTGGGCAGCTAAATCTTGCCTAGCATCGGAAAGTAATCTCTCAAGGTGGACCATTTGGCTTCTACGTTGTTCAAGTTCGTTCTCCAAATCGTTCATTCTAGCAACTTCAGGAGCAACCATATCTTCACGTTCGGCTAAGTCAAGTTCCATGACTCGCAAACGTTGTTTGACAGATACCATTTCTTCGTTTCTTTTAGCCAACTCATCCCATGCTATTAGCACCTCTTCAACGAGTTGCTCAACCGGGTATCCTTGCAGCATTCCTTCGAGTGCCGCACGCTCTTCTGACGAAGTATCACCGACACGTTTTATTCCGCTTGGTGATGGAGAGCCGACTGTCATACGACGCCTATCGGTAATCAACCACTCTTGAACTTTCCCAATAATTATTGGTCAATTAGGCCGTATTTTAGACCTTATTTGAAAAACCAGCAACCAATCAGTTGATTGCGGTATACATGTCATCGGGCATCTCGCCAGCCAACTTTAACGCACCGTTAGCCACGCTGTTGATTGCATCTTCAACACACCAAACATTGACATCACCGATGTCTGAAATTTCTTCAGCCATTCTTGCAGCGATACCTTCGATCAGTGATCCGCCGCCAGATAGAATGATGTTGTTTCTTAGTATAGGTTGATACTCAGGGTCAGCAGTTGCTACAATCTTCTTAACCGCATTAGCAACCAGAGGAATGATTGATTCACATGCTTCGACTATTAGGTCACCAATATCGACAACTTGCTTTTTACCTTCAACTGAAAGTTCAACCATAACTTCTTTAGCGTCCATTCCGACATATGATGAGGCTTCTTTCCATCTTCGCACCATGTCCTTAGTGACTTGAGCACCAGTGTACTTCTTCCTAACAAGTTCCATCAATTCAAGGTCTAGCCAGTCGCCTGCTTCTTGGATTGTAATTTGGTCCTCATCGCTTGGGAAGGTACCGTGAATTCTTGCAATGTCAGTTGTACCTGCGCCAATATCAACTACAATTGAACCTGCGATTTCTTCAATTCCATAAGCAGTTGCAAAAGGTTCAGTTACCACCATGATGGCATTTACCTGGCCCCTTAGGGTAGCAACCAGATTGGACTTATCGGTAAAAGATACGTGGCTTGGTGAACAAATAACTCCAAACACTTCATCGTATTCTTCAGGGTCTACAGTTTCCAGTAAATGAGATACGAACGCTTTAGCGGCAGCCAGGTTTGCTTCATCATCTTGAGCAACACCAGCAGCCATGGGGCGGTATAGGTTACAAGCCAACTTATTTTTCAAAGCATCGTTTCCAAACAGGACATCTCGTCCCAGAAAATTTCTTGCAACAGGGTCTTTCGGTCTACCTACAATAGTTTCGATTGTGTGGCTTTCACCAGCACTCGAAGATATAGTAGATTGGTATGTTCCTAGGTCAATTCCAACGTATAGGCGGTCACTCATATTATTCACCATCCGCATGCGGATGTTTCACCCAAAACGACATTGAACTTCAAGGTTCACCCTGTCGATAACGATGAAAAAACCGCGATAAATGTCAAAAAAACTTCCCAGTTGCCCGGTTTAACACAATTTCACTACACTAAACCCACCAAAGTAGATTTTTCTCGGCTCGCAAAAAAATCACCCCTGAAAATAAGTAGAAAACAACTTAAAGTCTACATAAATCAGTCAAAAATTTTGATTATTACCCGATTTAACAAAAGCCTCACCAATATTAGGCTGCCCATCTTCAACAACGCGCTCTTCTTTCATTGAGTTCCACAACCGTTTGGCAATTAGTGCGACTCCTAAAATGGTGATTATTCCCCAACCAATCGCCCTAACAGGGTTTGCAGATCCTGCTTCACCACTATCAACTAATACGTCCTCACTTTGCCCATTAATAGCACTGAAATAAGTTTCAGAATCAAAGTATTGGACGTCAGCATTAGCACTTGGTGAAGCATTTAGGCTCTGAGCAAAAACCTGTACATGCATGTTCATTCCATTAATGCTGAAGATTGGCAAATCATTTGGTGCCAACCAAGTACAGGAATGAATCCCTTCATGCAACGCAACATCTTGAGCTAGGCACGACAGTATTGGAAAGTAAGATTGAGAACCAGTTTGATTAATCATAATCCTAGAGCCGGTAAGATATGGGTCAAAATCCGAATCCGTAATTACCCATGAAACATTAAGTAATCCGTCCCAAATATTAGCCGATAAACCACTAACACTAACGTTAGAAATTGATACTAAACCATCCAAAGGTCTACATCCTGTCGAATTTACTGGGAATGAATTATCCACGGGCTCAGTAATACATACATCAACATCATCACCAATCCCGTCATCATCAGAATCATCCACACAGCCATCTAAGTTCAAATCATAAAGCCCGGGATTCTTCATTGGGCACAAATCATATTGGTCATCAATACCATCACTATCAGTATCGTCACTACAACCATCTAAGTCAAGATCGTACTGTTGTGGGTGTTCATTGGGGCACAAATCTTCTGCATTAGCAATCCCGTCACCATCAGCATCTTCCCAATTTATTGAATCTCTGGAAACGCCCTTTACCGCAACGGCAAAACCGATTCGATTACCATCAACTCCAACGGTTCCCGGACTATTTCCTGGAGCGATATAATTTGCATGGACCTCTAACTCGACCCACTCAGCATCAACCAAATCTAGTTGTGAAATTTTGACACCAATGCTGGTTTCGTTCGAATTAACGAGTCCAGAAACATCCAATTCCACGCTAGGGGTAAGAGAAGAATAACCGTCGAGGTCATAAATCCCTCCAACAGCAGAATAGCCATTTGACATTTTAACAACTAATTGTAAATCATCAATAATGAATGGTTCTGGTTTCGCGGGAAATGACATGATGATTTCCAAATCTTCACTATGCTCTGGCACTAATCGCTTTTTCCAAACATCACCTGTTTGTAGAAATGGGCCTTCCGCACCATTTCCAGTCCACGGACTCTCACCAATGTCCTGGCTCGGTGCACCTTGTAATCGACTAGTAATCCATTCGCTTATGTCTAAATCACTTCGAAAACTGTCATGAATCCATATATTTTGACTAGGTGTCAGGTTATCTTGTCCAAGTCGACTTTCAAGATCTTCAAAATCAACCAATTCAGGTAAACTCAATGCTCCCCATCCGGTTTGGTTATTTCTCGTGAAGTAATTATTCTCGTCCCCTACATCAATCGTGGCCAGCGCTAACAGTGAACGTATTAGTGACCCAGAAGGTGTAAAACCATGACCTAAACCAATATATTCACCTTCAATAGATGCCCAGCTTGGTGAAATATCAGAGATATTAACTAGGTTTATCGGCTCGTTAGAACCCATTATCCAACCCTGTTCGACCATTTGTTGTAGAACTCCAGCAAACGATGCTGCGATCGGCGTAGCCATACTTGTGCCACTTGAAACTCGCAAGTCATCATTTAGTGAATCATCGATGCCATCAGCCTTAGCCGAATTAATAGAGACTCCCGGAGCGACTGCGAAAATCCCAAAAGTTTCAGCTTCTGTAGGCCCTATCGACGAAGAAGCCCACAGTGTTGGCGATGCAGATTTAGTCGATGCCCCCACGGCGACTACATTTCTAGCATTTGCCGGCTCCAGTAATTGTGCACCAGTATTTCCAGGTGCAATAAACGCCAGCGACCATGGGACTTCTAGCGCCCACAAGTCAAAGTCAGCAGACCTTGCAGTATATGCTGTAGTGTCATCACCCCACGAATTAGAATGGATGATACCCCCATTTACCGAATTCTCCATCAATAAATCGGTGACGTTTTCTGGTGGGACCCAGCCGTCAGCGGAGACTATATCTTGGAAAATTATTTTTGCACCATATGACATCGTTGACGCATTAGTTGGTTTCCCACCATCTGTATGCCGGTAAATATCGTGGCAAGCAATCGATCCTGCTACATGGGTCCCATGTCTGTAATCCATGTGCCCAGGAGTATCTCCACCATCAATACTAGAATTATACAACAAAATCTTCCGGTGTGTGGGGCCGGGGCTGACTACCGCATCTTGGCCACTAAACTCCGTTCCAACACCACCAAGAGCAGTTGCATTCCTGAAACAAGCATGGTCCAAATCCATGCCGCTGTCAGCAACCCCTAGAACTACCCCCTCTCCATTTAATCCGAATTCCCAATGTGGATGGAATACCGCTTGATTACTGCCCATGTATCCAGCCGCAACCAAGTTACGAGAGTTGGTTTCTAGTACGGGCTCTATCCACAAAATGCCGTGAATAGACAAAAGAGTTTGGACTGAAACTTGATTGGGCAATAAGATAGTGAAATCAAGCGGCATTGTACTGTAACTAAGCGTCATCACATGCCTGATATCTACTCCAAGCGAAGTAAAAATATCAGCAACTTGCTGTTGTGCGGTTACAGGTAATCGCGGCTCTAAAACAATCTTCACTAGACCACTCTGCGCCCCTAGATCAATATCATCCCCGCGCCATTCGGCTTGGTCAGCAGTTCGAATTTCGTATTGGTTGCTAGACAAAACCGTTTCTTTGGACCAAGCCAAAATCGAACTATCCGATAAGGCTCTTAACGGATAAAAACCATAACTTTCCAAATCCTCCCAAGTCTCTTGAGTCCAAAACCCATCCTCGATGGTCAGAACCACTTCTAAGCCACCGGCATCAACCTCTGTAGGTATTGGATTTGTGGGATTAGAGATGGCACTAGCAAGCGGCAGCAATAGCATCATAATAGCTAACATTAACCCCCGCATGAGTTAGGACAAAACCTCAATATTAGTCAACCTCTCGCACCAAATCATCAATTTTATCGCGACGGGAAGTTTAAACCAGCCGTGCAAGTCGCCGACTCGATGAAGGCATATCGAGTATCCGGAATAGCACCGTTCGGTAGCGTACGTAACAAGTTTAGTCTTGACCTTCCTGCCGAGAGTAAAGCAGACGCAGAGCACATCACTTACTCGATAATCGGTTCAAGGCACAAGGCCAAGCGACGAACAATAAACATCGAATCTGTTGAAGAGATAGATCCGAGAATTTCTACAGAACCAAAAATCCAACACGCATTTAGAGAGCAAATCGCAGCTGCAGGCGGCGCAATTGCTCCGACCAGCGAAGAAGAGTAACCGACGCCTTTTTCTAATCCTACTCCAGTTGAGAGTTGTATACAATGGTTGATCGTACGGAACTTCAAAACAAGGCCCGCCTAGTCGAAAGTCATCGACAACATCTAGATGAACTACAACGACGCATGGACCAAATAGTCAGCGTCATCAATGAACACCAGGTGACTGAAGAGGTACTCAGTCGATTAATCTCTATGGAAGAAGCCGGCGAGTCAAAAGCGCACGTATCAATAGGTGCTGGAGTAACTTTACATTATCAACACAATACTTCAACCAAAGGAACGGCAATGATTGACCTTGGTAGTGGAATTTTTGGTGAAAGGAACTGGCAAGAAGTAATAGATATACTTGCTAAACGACGTGAAGAATTCACCAACTTACAAGAAACACTGTTGAAACAAGCAAGTTCTATCGAAGAAAAACTCGGGCAGCTAGCCAAGGAATTTAACGAAGCAGCTGAAAAACTCCAATCGCCAGAAAACCAAACCACTCCACAGCCCTTAGCCCAAACACAACCTTCGGACGAGGCAAACAAATCGACCCCCAAGCACCGCCGCAGAGGTAGCATGTTTGGTAGTGAATTAACCCTGGATGACTGAGTTGGTTTAATGGGTTTATTCGACAGATTCAAGAAACGACTGACTGAGGTGGTCGACGAAGTCGATACCGAAGCGATTTCAGCCGATGGCGATTCAACCGAAGCTCGAGACGCCCTTAAGCAAGCAAAACCAGAAATTATTGTTGAAAAACCAATAACAGGCCCAGAACCCGAAGCAGTCAGCCCATTAACTGATGAAGATGATTGGGAGATTTTAGATGATGAAATCGATTCGAATGTTGCCGATGGCGTAGATGATGACTGGGAAGATTTCGATGACGAGGAAGATTTTATCCCCCGCCAGCTTTCGAGGAAAGAAAAGAAACGCCAACAAAAAGAGCAGAAACGTATTGAAAAGACAAAAAAAGCTTACGAGAAGTCTATGAAAAAGCGAGGGGCCTCTGAAGTTGCTCGCCCAAAAGGCTCGAAAGTTGACTTGTCTATGATGCGCACTACAACTGGAAGAAAGTTGGTAGAAGTTGCCCAAGCCCCAAAAGGTTCGACTAAGTCAGCAGAAATAGCAACAGAAGCCGGCTCAACAATCAAAGTTGATCTTGGTGGAGGAGTAGTAGACCAAGGTGGCCGAGTAATCAAACCGAGTATTGCATTAGATAATATGCTGGAAGAACTGGAATGGGTATTACTTGAATCAGATATTTCTAGCGATGCTGTAACAGCAGTAATTGGTGCATTAAAGACTAATCTAGTCGGTTCTAGGCTCAGAAAAGGAGCAGACTTGTCTAAGGTAGTAGAAGCAGCATTGAAACGTTCCTTGAAAGGTCTTCTAGCGGCTGGTTATTGGGATTTTGATGCCTCAGTACAATCTTTTATTGATTCTGGTGATGCTCCGGTAGTGATTATGTTGGTTGGGGTTAATGGTACAGGGAAAACCACTACTGCGGCTAAAATTGCTAAACGCTTACTAAATAACAATCTCACAGTTATCGCGGCTGCAGGGGATACCTTCAGGGCTGGTGCAATACAACAGTTAGAAGCACACTGCGAGAACTTAGGTATTCGATGCGTATCTACTCAACGTGGCGGCGATACAGCAGCAGTAGCCAGAGACGCAATCGAATCTGCACAAGCGCGTGGAATTGATGTAGTGCTGGTAGATACAGCTGGGCGGATGCAGAATAAAACCAATTTAATGAATGAACTAAACAAAGTCCGTCGTGTTGCAAACCCCCATTTGACGTTATTTGTGGGTGATTCTCTTGCCGGGAATGATGCAGTAGACCAAGCAAGAATGTTTCAAGAGATCATGAAATTTGACGGGGCAGTGCTTACTAAATTGGACACCGATGCGAAAGGCGGTGCTGGTTTATCAATTGCTTTTGCCACAGGAAGACCAATAGTTTTCGCTGGTACCGGGCAAGGATATGAAGACTTGAAGCAATTTGACCCAGACTGGCTGTTAAACCAGTTATTTGAATAAATTTTAGAGGGCGTTATAATGACAGAAGTATTTTCCGACGAAGACACAACAAGACTGTTTCAGTTAGTACACATGTTCCAACGTAGTGCGTTGTTACACATGGGATATATTCCAGATCAAAACGGTAACAAATATTACGATCTTTCAGAAGCTAAAGAAGCAATAGATTTGCTTACCATGTTGCAGAACAAAACCAAAGGCAATCTAATCGATCGAGAAACTCAATTACTGCGTAGTGTCATCAGTGAGTTACAATTACAATTTACTCGAGCACCAACATTACACCGCCAAGCCAAGGACGAAGAAGGGCAATCAGCAACAATTCGTGAAACCTTTGCCAACCCCCAAGGTGGCCCGGTTGAGGAATTATCTTCTGATAATGAAGAAGAATGACCCCATTCTTCCGGTTGTTTGATGAGTTAGTTCTTGTTCGCTGGGATAGATTGACATGGCTTATGTCTCCAATACCCAAGACGAAGCGGCTCCAACAGTCCTTATTGTTGAGTCAAATGTAATGTCTGTTCAGCGACTCACTACTATCTTCAAAATAAAAGACTTCAATATCGAAGTTTGTGAAGACGGCGACAAAGCAGTAGACGAATACATACGCTTAGACCCTGAATTAGTGGTAATATCACTAGACATTCCATCGCTTGATGGACACCTAGCAGCACTTGAGATGAGAGAACACGGTGGTGAGGCAAGAATCATGTTTGTTGCACCAAGACGCTTAGCCAAACTAGCAGGCGATGCCCAATTTTCCGCAGGAGCAGTAGCATGGTTGCAAAAACCAATCACCTCAACCGTACTTGAAGAGCAATGGGACACAATACTTGGCCCAATTCCAGATGCTCCAGGTTTAGAAGATTTAGACGAATTATACCCAATTGATCGAATAAAACCCGAACAAGATGACGGCCCACTACCTCTTCCAGCACTTCCAGGGATGCCCCTTCCAGCACTTCCAGCTCCCGAGGCAATAATTTCACTTCCACCCCTTGAAACTGAGCCTAGTATCTTAATTGCTCAATCGGCTAAAAAGCCAAGTGCAATGAAATATATCGTGTTATTTTTGGTATTAATCGCTGGCGGTGCGGGCTATTATGCCTATTCAAATAATTTGATCTAAACTATTTGGTACCGCAACTAAAGTTGCGTTTTCAGTTACCGTTGTGCCCAATGGCGCTGATATAACTTGAGCAACCTTAACACCAGAATCCGTTAGTAAAGTATCATCACAATTTTCAAGCCGCTCATTGAGCAACCTGCCCTTATTCCACGAATTATATAGTAGCCAAGCAGGTAGCGATAAACAAACTAAGGCAATGAACCAAAGAAACGCAGTTATCAAAGACTTCACCTTTCTAATAGTGCATTCCAAGATGCTTCTGCGTATTGTTTAGCCATGGCAGCAGGATTGTCTGACCGGTGGATACCTGACCCAACAATAATACAATCAGAACCGGCAAGCACGGCTTCACGGGGATCACCATATCGCTGGCCCATTTCTCCATCCCCAATTGCTATATTTACCCCTGGAGTCCATATCATCTTACCATCTCCAACCTTGTTTCTTAACTCTTCTAGTTCTTCAGGCCTTGAACCATTGCCAATGAATCCTAGAACTCCTGCACTAGCCGCTCCTTTGGCAACTACAGAATCACGGTAATCAGTAGTCAGTAAATTACCTCGACTAGACATCTGGGCAAGCAACAAAACCCCACCATCGCGGCCAACATCATGCCAGGCAGCTTGCAGGCCATCAACAATATCTGGGCCTGATATAAGGTGGGCTGTTACGATGTTTGACCATGAGCGGATGTCGTATATTCCCGCCATTTGTGACCGACTAATCTTACCAATGTCGGCAAATTTACGATCTTCAAAAATCAATAAATTGTACTCTTCAGCAGTGGCACAGAATTTAGCCCACCCTTCTGCTGACCAATCATCTATCAAGTCAACATGCGTTTTGAGAGCAGCGATATGAGGTCCAACTTGTTCGAGAAGTTCAAATAATCCAGACATGGTGTTACGATCTGCAGCAAGGCAAACCAAACTTTGTTTTTCCCAAGCCACAGTCATGTATCGCTTAGCCATTGTCAGAGTACATTCCAGCCAACGATTACCCCACACATCTTCCGGTTGCATGTTACCATCCAAGCAGTGATATAACTCATAACTTGCGGATAATTTAATTATTTTATTATCATCAAGTTATTCAAAGGGAACCATAACCGTTAACCATGCGTCAGGCAGTGATATTGGCCCTCATGTGTTTGATGCTGCCCCTATCAGGCTGCTTTTCACCTAGCAACGATTCAACAGAAGACGGCACAGAGTCCATTTATCCCGATATTTATGATAGATACGAATTACAGTGGGATTGGGACGGTAGTTATGCTATGGTACTAGAGCCTGGGCCCCACGAATCACTTGATGTTCAAGAGGCAACAATCACAGTTGATACCACTGGTACTTGGGTTGGCGGGCCAAATAGTGCAGACGTACACTTGTCATATTGGCTGCCTTCTAACACAGAAGCAGGCGATAAAGTCCCAGTAATTGCCGTAATATCTCCTTATTTTTCCTATGGCCAGCCAGGCGACGAGTCTAATCCAACAAACATTGTTGCCGCAGGACGAGGGGAGTTCATTTATGACAATTTCATTCCACACGGATATGCCTTAGCTCAAGTAGCCGTATTTGCCACAGAAGAGAGCAGTGGTTGCTTTGACTACCGTGGTGATGGGGAAGGATTAGGAATACATTCTGCTGTTGAGTGGCTTGGCACACAAAATTGGAGTAATGGCAACGTCGCCATCTATGGCAAGTCATACGAAGGGGCAACTGCTTGGGAGGCAGCAGCCCAAGGCAGCGAACATCTAAAGACAATAGTACCTATTTCAGGCACTACCGCACTTGGCCCACTGTTGTACAAAAACGGCAGCGCTGAAGCCCGTTCACAAATTATGCACTCAAATTATGGCAGCAGTATTCTTGATTATGATGACGATGATTTAGACAACATGTGTGCTGACGTTGTTGAAGGATTTCTCGCTGGCCCTACCAGATATGGTTTAGGTGAAATGGACCCTTACATGGATAATTACTATGATGAAAGGAGCCATATTGACAAGGCATTGGGCAAGTACAATGGCAGTATCTATTGGGTTCAAGGCATGCAAGATTGGAATGTTGATCCACACCAGGTATTTGGCGGGCCCCCTGGAACCAATTGGTATCAAGCGTACATTGATGCGGGTTACGAAGTCGCAGGAATGTTAGGTCAATGGGAGCATAATTACCCCGACCAGTGGAGTAAACACAACGCCCAAGATTCAGGATATGGCGGTGAAGCGATTCATAACATGACTCGTTGGGATTGGGGCCAAGATTTGTTTGAATGGATGGAATATTATCTCAAAGACATCGGTCCTAAACCGGACTTACATGCGCAAATACAACGCCACGATGGAGAATGGAGAATTGAAGAAACCTGGCCCCCAGAGGACGTTGAACGCATCCAACTTGATATGTCACAATGCCAATCTTCTGGGGCATTCACAGGAACTGGTGGCTTAGTTCTTGGTGGCGAATCCACAGTTACTACAACTTGCCTGCCAATGTCCGAAGATAATGACACACACATATCTGGCCTAGCCACATTCCACCTAACAGTTGTACCATCATTTGACGGCGGCCAAGTATTTATTGAAATGCAAGATTCTGAAACGGGCATCAGGCTAGGACACGCAACTATGGATGTCCGTTACCATGCCGGCGGCTATGAAGCACAAACGGTTATTGCAGGCCAGACAATAACTATGCTAATGGAATTTCAAGGGATTGACGCATTACTTCCAGCAGGACACGGGATTACCTTCATTCTATCAGAATCGGGTGAGGATTATCTCCCTCCTGCCTGCACCCCCGCTTGTTCTATGCACATAATCCCAAGCGTGTCAACAGTTGAAGTACCGGTGATTTACCGAGATGGTAGCAATGTTTTGATTACACCACAAGGCGAAGACGCTGCTAACAATCAATAGTCAACCAATACTATTCAGGCGAAGCGCGTGAACAAGATCCATTCTAGTTACTAAACCCGCTAGAATATCACCCTCCACTACTAGTAGAACTTCAACCTCAGTAAGCCTTCTTCGTGCCTCAATTACCGATAAACCTATGTCGACAATAGTCGGGCCAGGGTGCATTACTTGCCCGACTAAACCATTTCGATGTGCGCCCTTTTGCAAAATACTCTCCTCTGAAACTATTCCTAAGATTTCCCCATCTTCTGACAAAACAGGCAGTTGGCTAATTCCATCCTTGACCATATTATCAATTGCAGTTTGAATTGTATCATTGAATTTTAATGCTGCTACATCAGTGACCATTACATCTCGAACAGTGTGTAACTTTTCTGGGCTTTCAAATCTTGATAGTGCTTCAACAAGCTTGCGTAGGGTCGATGAGCGAGGGTCAACTGCCTCATTCTCTACTTTAGCAATTATCGATTGAGCAACACCGCTTAATCCTGCGAGACTCGCTTGAGTCATGGATAGCGACTTTCGCCACCTGCGAATGTGACTCCCGGTGGGGACTTCCATTACTTTAACCTCGAAACAATCTTGTTGAATGATTCACTTAGTGCGATTATTTCACTTTTGAAGTCTCTACCTGGCATAGGTGGCAATTCAATTATTCGACCATCTTCTAAGATCTGATTAACAGTACTTAGTACCATACCCCCACTCATCATCCATAATTGAATAAAAGCGCGCATTTCCGGCGTGTTCTCAATAGTCATCACATTGTCATCCATGACTAAACCATACCGAGGTAGAGCATAGATGTTTGCCCGGCTAAATAAATTGGCGTTGAAACTAGTAATTTGACATCATTGTTCAAACGCCCAATCCCGCAACATTCAGCGCCCATTTGAATACCTAAAAAGCAAAAATAAAACAAAAAGTAAATCATATGATTATTATAATAAACAATAGTTAGCAATAACGCACAAAATATAGCGTAGTAAATCTGCGTATGGTTAATATACTGCCCATTATACGAGGGAATCGATAACTATGATGGATAAAGCAAAGTTAGAGTATATTTGGCTAGATGGACACGAACCAACCCAGAACATGCGCAGCAAAACAATGGTACGCAGCGATTTCTCCGGCAATCTTGACGAATGCCCGGTATGGATGTTCGACGGGTCTTCTACACGACAAGCAGAAGGCGGAGATTCAGATTGTTTGCTACAACCTGTAGCAATTTTCCCAGATCCTCAACGGGTAAACGGCTATCTTGTAATGTGTGAAGTAATGAATCCTGATGGAACGCCACATCCATCTAACGGCCGAGTGACAATTGATGACGATGATAATGATTTTTGGTTCGGCTATGAGCAAGAATATTTCATCATGGATGTTGAAACCCAACTCCCACTAGGTTTCCCAGTCGGGGGTTACCCTGGTCCCCAAGGCCTCTACTACTGTTCTGTCGGCGGTAAAAATACTCACGGCCGTTCTCTAGTTGAAGAGCATGCAGATTTGTGCTTAGAAGCTGGAATTAACTTTGAAGGAATTAACCAAGAAGTAGCTTGTGGACAATGGGAGTACCAAGTCTTTGCCAAAGGCGCAAAACGCGCAGGCGATGAATTATGGGTCTCTCGTTATCTATTAGACCGCTTAACAGAAAGCTATGGTTACTATATTGAATACCACCCTAAACCAGTCAAGGGCGACTGGAATGGTTCAGGAATGCACGCAAATTTCTCCAACGGAGCTATGCGTGATGTTGGCGGCAAGGAATTATTCGATACTATTTGCGAGGCTTTTGGTAAAAACATCAAGAAGCACATGGATGTTTACGGCGCCCATAACGAAGAGCGTTTGACAGGATTGCACGAAACACAATCCATCGACCAATTTTCATATGGAGTTTCTGACAGAGGGGCTTCGATTAGAGTTCCAGCATCTGTACCAACCGATGGTTGGGTTGGCCGACTTGAAGACCGCCGCCCAGCATCAAATGGCGATCCATACAAGATTGGTGCGGTAATCATCTCCACTACTAAATCAGCAATGTGAACTAGGTGAACTCTGCTAACAACTCGCGCAGTAGTAACCTGCATTGCAGGTTTTATACACCGTCTGCCTGCGATATCTATGAGCGCAACTAACAAAACAATAGCCTTTTTGATATTGGTTTTATTCACATTTAGCACACCAGGTTGTTTAGAAGACTTGGCAGATGAAGTCGAAATATACCAAGGAGAAACTAGTACGGTAACCATGGAAATAGTTCACGCAGAATCTGCTGCAAATGCGACATCGACTTACACGATTGAAATTGAATTATATCATGACGCGGCACCAAATCATGCTGATAATTTCCGCAAGCATACTCAACAAGGTAATTACGATAATGTAACATTCCACCGGATTATTGACGACTTTATGATTCAAGGCGGGGATTTCCAAAGTAATAACGGACAAGGGGGCTATGCAGTTCAGTGGTATGGTTATTGTGACGGTGAAGCAATGGAACAAGCATCCGATTGTAGTAGCGAGACACTTTACACACTTCCAGATGAGGCCAATAATAACCTAACCCATTTGCCTTGCATGTTATCCATGGCCAAGACTAGTCAGCCAAATACTGGTGGCTCACAATTTTTTATTATGCCTGGTGACATAACGCAACACACCTGGTTAGACGGGATTCACACAATATTCGGCAAAGTGATATCTGGCTGCGAACACGTAACAACACTATCTGAAGTAGCAACAGACGGTAATGATCGGCCAGTAGTGCCAGTAATTATTGTGAATGCTACTGCATCTGAGTAACAGTATAAGAGGCACATTCATCAACCGCCACCATGGAAAACCACCCATGGACCTGAAGGCTCACATCAGAGGAATCCCAGATTTTCCAATCCCCGGGATTTTATTTTATGATATCTCGACAATATTGTCAAACCCATCTGCTTTTGAATACGCAGTAGCCGCCATGGAAGAGAAAATATCTGCATTGCAGCCAGACATTATTGCTGGCATTGAAAGCCGAGGGTTTCTATTTGCTACACCTCTTGCTATGCGAATGGGCTTGCCGATGATGATGATGAGAAAAGCTGGAAAATTACCTGGTGAGGTAATTAGTTATCAATACGAATTAGAATACGGCACCGATACAATTCAAATTCAAGCAGATGCTATCAAACCCGGGCAAAAAGTCGTCATAATCGATGATCTATTGGCTACTGGTGGAACTCTTTCCGCATCTGTTAGACTTTGTCAGCAAGTTGGTGGAGAAGTTGTCGGTTGCGGAGTAATCATCGAGTTAGATTTCTTATCAGGCAGAGATGCTTTACAAGTACCTTGTATTTCTTTAGTAAATTACTAGATTTTAGCACGATTTAGGCACTTTCGGGCTTATTTGAACCAATTTTGTTTAAAAAGGAATATAAGACCTCCTCAACTTTAGGTATATTAACCGTTATAGCGGGGGGTAAAAAAATGAGTTTAGAAAATAATATAGCGAACTATTTCAAGTTCGATGAAAAAGGAGCAACATTAAGCGGAGAATTAAGAGCTGGTCTAACGACTTTTCTAACCATGGCTTACATTTTGCTGGTAAATCCAGCTATGTTGGCTGTGGGTGGAATACCGTTTGATGATGCATTATTTGCCACTTCTATCGCGGCCTTTGTTGGTTGTGTAGTAATGGGATTATGGGCTAACAAACCATATGCATTGGCACCCGGTATGGGTCTGAATGCGTATTTCGTATTCTCAGTAGTAATTGGTATGGGCATTGCATGGGAAGTTGCTCTAGCAGCGGTATTTATTGAAGGTATTATTTTCCTTATCCTCTCTCTGCCACAAATCGGTTGGAGAACTAAGATGATTAATGCAATACCAAAGGATTTGAAAATCGCTACCGGTGCTGGTATTGGTATGTTCTTAGCAATTATTGGTTTAAGAGAAATGGGCTGGATTCAAGATGATGGAGCAACTCTAGTAAATCTTGGAGGCACAGAGTCTTGGGGCGGTACAATAGGAGAAACCGGTGTGACAACAGTCACTGGAGGCGACTTTGCAATTTGGGCACATGGCGGCGTAATTGCCATGGTTGCTTTGATCGCAATTACAGTTATGATGGCGCGCGGAGTCAAAGGCGCACTAATCTACGGTATCGTGGGAGCGTCAATCTGGGGCTGGCTTGTTGGAGCCTATGACCCATACAACGATTTCCTTGCTGGCGGAGCCGGCTGGGGTGCAGCTGAGGCAGAAGCCCCGGCATTAGGTGACATATTCGGATTCGTTGGCTTGCCTGAGGAGAGTCTAGGTGCAGCATTTGGTGCCTTTGGCGATATTGGGGATGATTTGGCAGGATTCATGCTTGTAATGATTGCTTTCCTGTTTGTTGATATCTTTGACACAGCAGGTACACTATACTCTGTAGGCCGCCAAGCAGGCGACCTTGATGAAGAAGGCAACCTAATCGATTCTGAAGAAGCATTTATGTCTGACGCAGTAGCCACAATTGTGGGTGCAGCAGTCGGTACAAGCACCACAACAACTTACATTGAATCTGCAGCAGGTGTGGAAGAAGGCGGTAGAACCGGTCTAACAGCAATTGTTGTTGGAGTTCTAATGCTGTCTGGACTATTCCTTTCTGGGCTATTCCAAGCAATCCCAACGTTCGCTGCAGCTTGTGCTTTGGTAATCATTGGTGCAATGATGATGAAGCAAGCTACAGAGATTAACTGGGATGACAAAGAAATAGTTCTACCAGCATTCTTGACCATGGTGCTAATGCCTTTCACCTACTCTATCGCTGATGGTATCGCTTGGGGGGTAATCTCCTATGTACTCATCAAGATGGGTATGGGTAAGTTCGACGAGCCAGGACCAATTATGTACGGTATTGCAATCTTCATGACCATGTTCTACCTTGGTCCAGGAGATTTCTCGACCTTCGGTTGGATCTTCGACAAAGTTCTGTGAGCTTAGTCGGTAGAGAATATCCAGAGGGAATGAGTTTCCCCGTCGAGTTTGGTCTCGCCAGCCTTGGCCACGAATGGAGACTTGAGTAGCGCACGCTGAATGATATGGGCTTTTACCTCACGCCCAGCATCATTCAATGCAGCAACAATTTGCCGGATGCTAGCAGGGCCGTTATCGCGCAACCAAGCGACAATCCATTCAGCTTGCTGATGGTTGCGGCGGCGCTCTTCACTCCATTGTCTGCCCATAGCAGTATGTCGACAAACATCTGTTTAAACCCAAGTCGAATTACTAGAAATTATGCCTGAAGGGCCAGAAATCCATCGAGCAGCAAACCGCATTGCTAAAGCGTTAGTTGGCAATACGCTTAGCGAAGTTGAATTTCATTACAAAACCGTAGAAGGTTTAGAACATTTCTTCCTCAACAAAGAAGTAGAATATGTCAAGGCCCGTTCAAAGGGTCTACTGATTTCAGTAGGGGATTACGTCATGTATAGCCATAATCAACTCTATGGGCGCTGGACGGTTAACCGTTCGACAACCAAACCTAGGCCAACCAATCGTTCTTTGAGAGTTTTATTTGGCAATGAAAAAAATACCGCAAGACTTTGGTCAGCAACCGATATCGAAATTCTTGAACCATGGGAGTTACCAGGCCACCCATATCTTGCTAAACTAGGTCCTGATGTGGCAGACTTAGCAGTCCAGTATGATGACGTATTGGCTCAAGTCTCAAATCCAAAGTTTGCTCGAAGACAACTTAGTGGCTTAATGCTAGATCAGGGCTTCTTAGCCGGAGTCGGCAATTATTTGCGTAGCGAGATATTGTTTGATGCCGGCATAAGTCCGTATCGTAAAACAGGGTCACTATCTAACACCGAGCAAAAAGAATTGGCTAAGTCTGCCATTAACATCACCTCAACAGCATATCACGAGAAAGGGGTGACAGTTCCTCAAGAGTTATACAAAGTTCTCAGAGACAATGGCCAAACAAGACGCCAAGCTCGCCACTATGTGTTTACCCGGGATGGCTTAGAATGCCATAATTGCCAGTCATTAATCGTCCACACACGATTATCAGGGCGTCGTTTAGACTACTGTCCAATTTGTCAAAAATAGCCCTAATGTGTCCATCTTGGTGCAGGAGGCAGGATTTGAACCTGCGAACCGTTACGGACTGGGACCTCATCCCAGCGCCTTTGACCAAGCTGGGCAACTCCTGCAATATGCTTCGCTAATTAAGCGGATATATCAACACATCCTCGGGGGATGGCCAACTCAATGCAGTGGTTTACTGCTCAATCAAGGTCAGCGCCATTCATTAGCAGAGGTAGAGCAACTACCATACTGCAACAAACAGCCTGAATTCCTACTAAAATTAGCCCAAATCCTGCAGCGGCTTCTCCAAGTGTTTCATCTAAATCACTTAGTGCTGAAGCGACAACAAATGTTTGGATTAGGCCACTTAGTACAGCGATACCGATGGAACCGAATCCCCACCATACACCAGATTTTTTGTATTGCCACAGCAGAACTCCAGCATAAGCAAACATCCCTGATGAAGCGATTCCCATTGCTGTTAATACGTAGAATAACGCAACATATCCCCCACCAAGTTCACCTAGGTCGGTGCCGAAATTGAGCAGTCCAAATATGACCCCTAGGCCACCAAATATAATTGCGACGATACCGAAGACTTTCGGCCCGCCACTCTTGTTCTGTACGATAATCACTTGTTGGCCCATGGCTCCGGCTGGGGCCACTTGGCCCATCATTTGTGCATCTTGTGGTTGCATAGTTATGCTCTTTAGGCTCAGTATATAAATGATTAACCAACATTTAGCGGTTTTTAGCCAAAAATCAGTATTCAGTAGGCATACGGCCCCTTGCTCTTAACCATAATTCACTAACTACAATCAGGCCATAAAGCGAAGTCAACCATAGGGTGGGCCTACCCCAATTAGAAGAAATTGTACTTGATTCAGGAAGTAAGCCGCCAGATAGAGTAAGTAATATGCACAGCCATACTAGGGTGAAACAGTGAACCGCAAGCCTTAATCCAGCCATTATTTGTGAAGAATTAGATTTCATTTCGGTAACCTGCGCTCCAGTGAGCACTGCAGAAAAACCCACAATCTTGTCCAAGGCACTACCACCATTCCATCTTATCTGGCCAAGTCTAAATCGATTGACAAATTCAATTATCGCAAAAATCGATACCCATACAACAACGACCTCTAACAATGGTTGCCCACCCAACAAGTCTAGATCGCCAAACTCAGACCACAAGACGAGTATCCATAACCAAGCAACTAGGAATAACTGGAATACTCGAGCAAACTTTGTTAGTTTACGTAATAGTTCTGTGTCATGAGATAGTAAACCCTCAAGCGCTATTACCAGTCCTGTTACTGCAGAAATACTAGCACCAGCAAGAATCCACCACCAGTCCAAATCTCTATCACGCCAAGCTAACATTAACGCAACTAAAGTCCAGCCAAGGGCAACTACTGAAGCGGTATTAACTGCAGCCTGCATTGTATAAAGTGGGTCGCGTCCATCTTTGAGCACTGCAAGCCCACCCATTAATCGAACTTCGAATGCAGAATCATCAACAACTCCATGGGCAGCAGCAGTCATGCCACCAATTGATTTCACTCTGGCGGCTTCAACAAGACCAATCTCATCCTTTAGATCTGATTTGTTCCACGATGAGCCCCGGCTGGCGGCTTTTGCAGCCCCAGCGCCTCGATTCTTGCTTTTACCAGATGACCGAGTCTTAGCCCAGGCTCTAATTTCATCTGACATTATGTCTTCAACTTGGTCTTCGTTAAGCGGTGCGCCGTGGTCGGTATACAGCCATCGGCATTGAATCGGCACGGGCGCAGGGTCAACATCTGGCGCAACCATTTGAAATTGTCCCGGACCTAAAGTTGGCAGTTGTGCTACTAAGTCTAGGTCGCCCCCGCTTTCTTTTAGCAGGTGCCTAACCTTCTCAACATCTTGTGGTTGAGTGAATCTGCCGATGAATGTAGTATTGGCTTGGGCAAGAATCTTGTAATCAACATCGCTGACATTTTGTGTTGCTAAAACGCAAGCTACACCATATTTTCTTGCTTGTTTGAAAATCAGTTTAATGAGGTCCTTAGCGGGCGGGTTTCTTGGGTGAGGTGGCAGATAAGGTGCTACTTCATCCATGAAAAACAGCAATTTCAATTCACCATCAGCTGGTTGTTGAGTTAACATCCAATCGTATAATTCACGGGATAATTCTTGCACGAAATACTGCTTTTGCGCTTCATCTTGAATGGTATTAAGGTAGACAATATTCAACGGAACTTTACCCGGTATTGCCGGTTCGACAAAAGAGTCAATATCAATAGGTACGCCATTAGAAAACAACAGCTGGTTTACTCCAGAAGAGAAGGCTGAGAGCCTTCTAGCCAAGTCATTTCGAGTTGTTTTAGGCAAGCGTTCTTCAAAGTCTGGCAAGCCAAAGTCAATCATAACGTCTTCCCAAGTAGGCACATCCAATTTGTCTTCTTCGTCTCCCTCAACAAAACACTGCGGATATAATTGGCGAATAAATTCATGATGCGGCTCACGTACAACCTTCGCTAGTGCTCTAAAATCACCAACATCTAGGCCAAGTTTAGTACCTTCAACTAGAACCTCATAGAGAAACGGCTTGATTACCTTGCCTTGCGCTTTTTCAACATCATAGCCGGCAAGGCTAGTAAATCCAGCTGCCACCATATCCCACGCAGTAATCGCTTCTTCAGGATCTAAATCTGCTGGAGGAGCCCTAAACGGATCGATACATAGTGGCAGACCTTTGCTTCGTAGCGGCGTCCAAATTCTGACCTCACACATGTCGAGTAGTTTGCGAGCTCGACTAACATCACCGTTTTGGTCGATTAGGTCCTGTTCATCAATTCCTAGCGCAAGTCTAGCCAAATCTCCTTGTGGGTCAATTATCAGTGATGGTATTTTTGCAATGGCTGCTTCTTCAATTAGCGCCTTTGCCATAACGGTTTTTCCAGACCCGGTTGAACCAAGCATTGCTGCGTGTCTAGCAAGCACCTGTGGCGGGATGTCAATCGGTTGTTGATTGTCCCGGCGATGGCCAAGAAACATACCTTTGGGTTTAAACTCAGATTTTGGTTTACTAGACTCAACCATTGCTGAATCAGCGGAAAAAATATCGCCAATGATGCGAGCTAGACCACCGTTTTTCTCGTCCACACCTGCCCCCAAACCATTGGAGTCAGATGTCCCATCATCGGGCACCATTACCTTACGCAATAGTGCTAGAGGTCTTCAAAGGAACGGAGGTTTTACTCTAGGTGAACCGTATAAGGGTGCCTTAGAATAACATCCGACTTACTTAGACAAGCTAGGTAAGAAAGCATTAGCCGCCTTCTCACATGCATTGGCTACATCATCCATTCTTTGTAGAACTCGATACATATGCATTGCAGCAAGTGCATCATCATCCCCAGTAGAGAATACATGTGCAGCCGCTTTTGCTTCAACTTCATCAGCTTCATGCTCTTTCAAATTGACTTGTTTGATCAATTCTGCAACCTTTGCTTTGGCAGCCTTTGTTTCTCCACCAATAGAGAGGTCACGCATTGCTCTGGCTGTTTCCTTATACACAGAAACAGTCTCAGAAACAACCTCAGCCATTTCTTTTAGCATCTTTCTAGCCGTTTTGTCTTGGTACAATTCTCTGAAACTTATTTGCTCAGCAACATTCTGTGCATAGTCGGCAATGCGGTCTTGGCGAGTTAGCATATGTAAGAAATCATCCATGGACACCATCAATCTGAAATCTTGTTCCGACATTCTCTTGCGTAATTCTGCCTTGATATTATCAGCATCTAATTCAGCGTCGATTGTCGCTTTAATTTCCTTGCTAGCATCCTTACCATCTGCTGCCTTGTTAACCGCAGTTAGCATGTGTCCCGCGGTAACTTCAACCGCTTCAGCGTGATCATGGAATAGTTCGAAAGGTGTTGCTGCTTTTTGTTCGCTCTTTCCTGCATCAGATAGTGCTTCTTCAACGTATATTTCACCATCTCGAGTTTGCCACATAACGGCTGCCACTGCGATGAATGCTATTGGAAGCAGAATTATCATTTTTAGATTATCTCCACCAGATATCACATAAATCGTTGCGGCTCCAAAAGCCGCAACGGGTACACTAGCAACCCATGATGCGGCAATCTTGCCAAACACCCGGAAATCAACAGCTTTAGCTCCACCAGCAAGCCCTACTCCAACAACTGCACCAACCAAAGTATGAGTTGTCGAAACCGGTACTGCTAGGAACGGCATTGAGAAAATCATTATTGTTGTTGCTGCACCAAATTCTGCGGCAAATCCTCTTGTTGGAGTGATTTCAGTAATTTTCTTACCGATGGTCTCCATAACTCTCCATCCCCAAGTCATTACACCAATTGCAATACCTGCTGAACCCAGTAAGACTAGCCATAATGGGATTGGAGCCTTCTCCATTAACATTCCAGTATCATTGGATAATACCTGCCAAACAGCAGCCATAGGCCCAATTGCGTTAGAACGGTCATTTGCACCGTGTGCGAATGCAACATATGCAGCGGTAATAATTTGTAACCAGACGAAGATTCTCTCAACACCCTTGAAACCCCTACTCTCTTCATTGATGTCGATTCTTCTTAGAACTAAGTAAAGACCAAACGATGCAATAGCGCCAATTATTGTAGCCAGTAACAGTGAATTCGCAGGAAACCATGCGGTTTCAATGAATGGATTCCAACTTCCGTCGGGGCCCCCGTCTTCAGGCTTGAAAGGCAACCAGTCACCCTTATCTTCAATCCATCCATTCGATTGGGCTTTTGAAAAGAATCCCTTGAGAGCTTTGAACTGCAGAGCAAGACCCAGAACAAAGAAAGTTGGGAATGCTAAAATTGGTGCTAACCATAAAGAACGTCCCTCTGGATTATCTGCATCCAAAATTGTTTTCTTAATTATCCAATAAGAGAAGAACGCTACTATCCCACCCATTAAAGGACTGGCGATCCAACTCATCACAACTTTTTGAACAACTTCCCAGTTGATGTAAGAGGTGTTGTGGTCGACCTCAAGAACAAGACCGACCCCAATTATTCCGCCAATGATAGAATGTGTTGTTGAAACCGGGAGGCCAAACCTTGTTGCTATTGTTAACCAGGTCGCTGCAGCCATCATTGCGGCAATAAAACCAAATGCAATATCTTGCGAGATATCAGGAGTTACTTGGGTAAAATCTACTTCTAAAATCCCTTTCCTTACAGTGTCAGTTACCGCATCTCCAGCGAAAAAAGCTCCACAGAATTCGAAGATTGCTGCAATAACCACTGCCTGTTTTAGGGTTAAGGCACGAGAACCAACCGAGGTCCCCATTGCATTGGCAACATCATTGGCTCCAATATTCCACGCCATATAAGCGCAAACCATTAGCGCTAGTACTACAACAATCATTGTGATAGGTTCCATCAGTAGTTTCCATATAACAACAGATTATATCCTAATGGCTAAGTAATATATATAGTTGTATATATTGCGAGGAATTGATACGAATGAGTACAGGTCCAGGCAGTATTGATGTCAGAAAAATACAACTTACCGGGGGCTCAACCTATACACTTTCCCTACCAAAACCTTGGGTCGAGGAAATGGAGTTGAACCCTAGAGATGGTGTTAGGGTTGATTGGCGGCCAAGCGGAGCATTACGGCTTTCCCCACTCAATCGAGCAAATTTACAGACCAGGACAGTAGCCATTAACGCAGCTAATTTACCCAAAGATTCCCTTCACGATCACCTAATGGGCGCCTATATTTCCGGAGTTGCCAAAATAATCATTTCATTTGAGGGGCAGCAAAAAAGAACCCTAAACAAGCAAATCAGACGATTTTTACGAAATACCCGCGGCTTTGAAACAATGAATGAAAGTGAGACAAACGTCGAGTTACTATGCCTTCTTAGGGCATCCGAGATGCCACTTACTGCAAGTATCAACAGAATGTATTCGCAACTATCTTCAATGATTCGCGATATTATATCGGTAATCAATGGGGACTCAAATGAAATCCTCAATGATGCCAACGACCGGGAAGCGGAAGTAGATGCATTGCTGTATTTGGTACAAAGACAAGTCGCTATTTCATTAGACTCTCACTTTGTTGCTAGCAGCCTAAAACTATCACGTAACCAAGCAGTAGAGTATAGTAATCTAGCCAGAAGCCTCGAGAGAATGATGGATCACGCACTAATTATGGCAGAATTAACGTTAATTTCTACCACCCAATCATTGACTAGCATGAAATTAGTATTGCCACAAATAGAGAACTGGCAACAATCAATCAAGCAATTAATGATTAATATTAGAACCAAAGATTCTCATGAAATAGAGGCAGCAAGACATCAATTGAAGGATTCACAAAACGAGATTACGGCTTTAGAAGAACAATTAATGAGCGATAACGCAACGAATGAATTATTTTTGTTCAGGCTGCTAGAATCAATCCGAAGGATTTGTGCGTATGCTAGGGACTTTGGTGAAGTGCTATTGAACATTAAATTACATGATGAATCTTACACAAGTACCCAATGATAAAACATAGCATCTTAATGGTCCTTGCCCACGCAAAGACATGGAAAGGATTCCAACGGCTCGTCCCTCATGGACTGATGAAATGCGCCAAGCAGCAGTTTCAACCCTTGACTCCAAACATTGGGTAAAAGGCCCAAAAGGTCGAGAATTTGGTGAAAAGTTCGCCAATCATTGCGGAGCACTTATCGCCACACCTTGCCAAAACGGGTCCTCTTCACTATGGGCAGCCTTACGCATCGTAGGAGTTGGAGAAGGAGATGAAGTAATTGTCCCATCTTACACTTTCATCTCAAGTGCTACCGCAATTCCTCTTGCCGGTGCTACTGCGGTCTTTGTTGATGTTGAGCCGGATTATTGGTGCCTTGATGTTGATGCAGTAGAGGCGGCAATTACCGAGAAAACTAAAGCAGTAATTGGGGTTCATATTTACGGCCAACCATACGATCCAAGATTGTTTGACATGTGTCGTGAAAAAGGGATTTTCATAATCGAAGACGCCGCCCAAGCCCACGGCGCATCTCAGGTAATGTTGGACGGAAAGGAGCTCATTGCAGGCTCGATGGGTGACCTTGGATGCTTCTCATTTTTCCCGTCGAAAAATATGGCAGTTGGCGGCGAAGGCGGTATGCTTACTACAACTGTAAGCGCGTTAACCGATGCAGTTTCTTTGGTAGTGAACCACGGGCGTTCACCAAGTTTGGAATCAATGCAACTCGGCAGTAATCTTCGAATGTCAGAAGTTTCTGCTGCGATTGGCACAGTACAACTCAAACATCTCGACAACTGGGTTGCAAGGCGTAGAGAAATAGCCCAACAGTATAATGATGCATTCGCCGATTTAACTCTGGTATCAACACCCAAAACCAGACCAGGTGCCAAACACGCTTGGCACCAATATTGTCTTACCACAAAGTACCCGGACCAGTTAGTAAAACACCTGGATGGTCACGGAATTGACGCTAGGAGATATTACTCAACTCCGTGTCACAAGCAAGCAGTATTTGCTAACCATGCACAGCATAACGAGACGTTACCAATTACTGATAAATTATCAAACTCACTGGTTGCTATACCGGTTATGCATGAGTTAATGGACATCGAAATTCAACGCATAATTGAGGCAGTTGTTACTTTTTCAGCGAATTAGCATTGGCTAAAGTGCTTGCCAATGCTGCGTTTGACCAATTGCCCAAACCAGTTAATTCCATACCAACCCAACTAGGAATTTCCACTACCTGATATTGGCTTTCTAATTCAACTTCAGCAAGAATTAATCCTGCTAGTGAGCCTTCAAATTCATCAACTTCCCATAGCAAACCATCATTGCCAAATTTGTTGTATCTAGTTTTGATAACGTGTGGCAATTGTTCCAAATTTTGCATACTCGGCAGTGAATTAATTTTCCATTCTAATTCTGTTGCAGAGGCGTGTAACCGTTTACCTTTCATGGTCAAGATAATGTCTTCATCGGCTATTCTTATACGGGAAACCCAGTTATTTTCACCAATTAATAGCCCATATTCTTCAGGCGTTATTTTAACCAGTTCAAACCCTGAGTAAACAATGCTTTGTTGATTAATTTCAAGATCAGCACTATCTAGGTAAAATTGCTTGATATTGATTTTACTATGACACTCTCGCCATGGCTTATCCCTGCGGCCATCAACAAGAAAACGGCGCTCAATTTCAGTGTTGATGGCCAATCTATTCCCCAAGTAGCGGTTTGGTGGCTAAGGTATCAACATTGCTATGCACTTTTACGATAGATGTTTAGTAAAACCATTTTACCAAGCGATTGATATGGGATATTGCCGTGAATTGTGTTATGAGAGGAAAGTGGTCTGTGCGGATATTGACTCTTTTAGCAATTATTTCTCTGTGTTATGGGCTTTCTTTGGACGAACCAGAAAAGTCCCAGTCTAGTGATTCAGATATTGACCCATTTGAAACATTAGATTCTCCAACAGAATCTGATTCTAACGATGCAATTCCTGAATCAGCCAACAATAAAGAATCGATAAATATTGATGACGATGTCGGAAACGGGCTAAAAATCAAATTAATCAGCTTTAGTTCTGGCTTCATATCAATACTATTTTTAGGATCATTATTTTTTGAGTTTTTTAGAATTATTGTGTTGATTGCTTTACTGACGCCCCTCATAGCCAAAAAACAGGCTAGCAAGGAATTAACCAAAGGTAGAATATTGGGTTTTATTGAAGCCAATGCCGGTATTCATTTTTCAGCCTTAAGAGATGCCCTGAAGTTAGCAAACGGAGTTACAGCCTATCACTTACACGCCTTAGAAACACAAGGAGCAATAATATCTTGGAGGGACGGGAAATTAAGGAGATATTCATCTGCTGATTTACCAAAACATGAATTTGATACAATATCAACACCTATCGTCGGGACAAGATTAGCAATATTACAGATTTTATCTGAAGCAGGTTCTATTGGATTGACTAATAAAGAAATCACCAAAAAGTTAGCCATATCTAAACAACTTCTTTCTCATCATGTCAGAAAGTTAGACGCAAATCGATTTATTGAAAAATCAAACACAAAGAAAAACTCGCCTTGGAGGTTGACACACCAAGGGTCTGCAATAATAAAATCAACCGTATAAACAAAAGTTAGTAAAATCACTTCACCAATTGATTGATAACATACTCCTCTATGCTAACGCTATGCAAGCAAAGAAGCTCATGGCTGTATTGATAATTTCACTATTCTTCACCTCCGGCTGTCTAAATGCGCTTGACTCGGAAGTCGAAATACCTGAAATCGACCTACCACTCGATTGGAATGACATTACTCAAAGAACGGCAACATCGCCTGATTTAGTCAAATTTTCAGACTGCGGGGAACTTGAGTATAATCTTAAACAATCAATAATTGAAGAGTACAGAATTGATTTATTACAGTCAGTTGAGGAACAAAACTACTACTTCTGGGATGACGCAGTTATGATGGATGGGGACATGATTGCAGAGTTTGCAGATTCTGGAACGGGATCCTCAAACACTGTTACGCCACGAAGAGTAGAAGGTACAGACTTTTCAGGAACCAATAACCAAGAGCTGGGCGTCGATGAAGCCGATTTTGTCAAGACTGATGGATACTATATTTATTTCCTGAATGGCAAGCGCTTAGAAATCTTAGAGGTTCCAGAATTCGGTGAACTAGTCTACCAATCAAATACTACAGTTGAGGGTAATCCAACTAGTATGTTACTTGATGGCGATAGACTAGTGGTTATTTCCTCAGTCTCGGCTTGGAATATTCCTCGCGACAATCCGCTTTACGGGGCAATGGAATGGGATGATACCTACTATTCATGGCGAACAAATTCTTTGACAAAATTCTCGGTTTACGATATTAGTGATAGAGTCCACCCAGAACTAGAGAGAGAGTTATTCATCGAAGGTAACTACATCTCAGCACGAGAGGTTGATGGCACAATTAGAACAATCTCTCATGCTTGGATGGACACAAGTGGCCTAAAAGGCTGGTTAGATTTACCAGCAGGTTATTGGGATCTCGATTATGACAACCCAAAACGTTTGGAAATTAGAGAAAAAGTTGCTTATGAGACAATGTTGGAAAACGACCGAATAATCGAGGGTATGTCGCTTAGTGACTTGGTTCCAAGAATCTATGAGCGACAAGGCGCCGAAGTTCTGACATTTTCACTAACCGAACAAGACTGTGCAAGTTTCACCGCCCCAACAGACGGCTTTTCAAGCGGCGTAAACAGTATTTTCTCTTTTGATTTAACTTCAGAAAATTTCGACTTTGATGCAGACCATATAATTGGCAACTATCCAATGGTCTACTCATCAACAGACACTCTAATACTAACCGAGAACTCTTGGAACTCTTGGTGGTTTTGGAATTCTGCAGATAATGATGAGGCAACCAATATCCATATGTTCGATATCAGTGACCCTGGAAGCACAAGTTACGTCGCTTCTGGCCGTATTGATGGCACAATAAACAATCAATTTTCGATATCAGAATTTGACGGCGTAATTAGAATCGCCTCTACCGAAGGGCAATGGGGCCGATGGTGGCTAGACAACCCAGAACCAATGACCTCCAACGTTGTCACTTTACAACCAACAACCGATGCTGATGGCCACACAACACTAGCACTTATCGGACAAATAGAAGGCATTGCGCCAAATGAAACCATTTGGAGTGCAAGATTTGTCGGTGATAGAGCATATATTGTCACCTTTGAAAACATGGATCCATTGTGGACTATTGACCTATCTGACCCGGCGAATCCAACTATCATGGGCGAGCTGAAAATCCCGGGAGTATCAACCTACATTCATCCATTGTCAAATGATACACTGCTTACCATTGGAATGGGTCCAGAAAACCCAGTAACTGGTGAAGGTCTCGACTGGAGCAATGTCCGTCTATCGTTATTTGACGTCTCCAATTTTACTAATCCCCTAGAAACTACTACTTTGACTATCTCGCCAGTAGAGGACGAAAATAATCCATGTTGGTCTTGGTCAAATTCAGAAGCCACCTATGAACACAAAGCCTTCCAGTACTGGGCGCCTAAATCAATGGTAGCAATTCCAATGAATACTTACACTAGCGGATATTATGATTATGAAACGAGAACATATGTTGATTGTGACAGAGAATGGGTTAGCAAATTGATGATTACTAACGTAACAGAAACAAGTCTGACTGCATATGGTGAAGTAGACCACTCAGAATTCTATGATTCTGAAGAGTATTGGTGGAACTCATACAATATTAGGCGTTCAATATTCATGGGGGATTTTGTTTATGCAATCTCAGCTAATGGAATCACCGCAACTAATCTAACCACAATGGAGAATTCAGCAAGTATATCGCTTGATTATCAAAACCCGTACGAAGATTATTACTATTTCCACAGCGAGGAAGCAGTCGAAACAGAAGATTCCCCAGAACAAGATTCTTCTGGCGAAGAGGCGCCCCCTAAATCTGAATAGTTCTGATGTTGGAATTTCTTAATAAAATAAGGTGATAGAGTTGAAGTCAGCAATACTTTTACTCGGTTTCAATCGCACCGATTACTTTTCACAAGTACTAAGCAGTCTAGAAAAAAACCAAGCCGCCTATGAACATGATTTACATGTTTATGTGGACGGCGGTCCTGATGCTAGACAAGCAGAAATCAAGGAGTTAATAGCCAATTCAAAATTTCCCGATGCAACAATCGTTTGCCGCGCCAATAACTGGGGGATTGGGAGGCACCTAATCGATGCACGTAGAAAGTTATTCGACGAACAAGAGTATGACAGGATACTACTTCTAGAAGATGATTTGGTGCTTGGCGAACATTATGTTGACACTGTATTTAGTATCGCAGATTGGTCCAGTAAATACGACGATGTCGGAACAATCACAGCATATCATATCAATGAGCATCCACTACAAGAGCAAAAGAGCCAAGAAGATCATTTGATTGCTACTAACAGGCATTTCTGGGGCTACGTAATAACTCGTAAAGTTTGGGACGAAATCAAGCACATTATCTACAGTTTTGAATCAAGATTCCTAGTAAACTCAACTTATACTAACCGAGCCCATCGAAGAATACGTTGGTTTTTCATGGCGAAATGGATTAACAAACAACGTCGGATGAAAGAAAACCGCTTGGTGCCAGATAGTTGTGTAACTCCACCGTTTCCAAGAATTCCATTTAGAATTGCCACTAGTCAAGATGCAATTACCGCCCTAGCTTTGTGGCATCATGGATACCACCGAATCACGACTCGCGTTTCTAGGGCAGAATATGTCGGCATTGAAGGCTATTCATTTTCTCCTGAAGTATATCACAGTCAGGGATTCGATAAACAGAACTTAAGTGATTATGCACACCTTCAAACACCTGTAGATTTTAGATTTGTCAATGTCGACTCTCAGGGCAACCCTCTCAAACCGACACGCTACAGATGATAATTACATGGGGGCGAAGGTAGGCATAATTGGCTGTGGTCGCTGGGGCAGTGTTCACCTCAAAACGCTCGTTCAACTAAAGCAGGAAGGACTTGTTTCGGAGATTCATGGGTGCGATATTAATCCAGAAAAAGGGATTGAATTTGCTGATTTACTCACCACTTTTTCCACCGATTGGCAAGAACTGGTAAACCAAGAAAAACTCGATGTAATCGCCATTGTAACTCCAGCAGAATCTCATCACAAACTGGCTATTTCTTTACTTGATTACTGTACAAACCTGTTTATTGAAAAGCCAATTTCGTTACAAGAAACAGAAGCTGCTGAAATTCTTGCCAAAACCCAAGAACTTGGCGGCACCCTACTAGTCGGACACATTTTACGATTTCACGCCGGGCTACTGAAGGCAAACGAGCTAATCGATTCGGGCACCATTGGGCAATTACAAAGCGTTGATTTTTCGCGGATCAGTACAAGAAAACCCTCACAAAATTCTAATTTGTTTGAAGCATTAGCAATTCACGGCATTGATACAGCATGCTTTTGTTTTGGTGAAACCGAACCTTCTCGATTATCCATAGATAGCCGCCACTCACAAACCCAAAAGTCACCAGACGGAGTTAGAATTTGTCTGGAGTTTCCTGGTACTAAAGAGGCGTTAATTGATGTTGGTTGGAACGGTGAAAAAGAAGTTAGGGCAATCACCCTCACCGGGTCTAAAGGTACTATAACAGTTGATACAAAGGACAGTAATAGTATTTTGATAAGCACCCAAAATTATCATGAACAGTATAACATAGAAGACGCAGAATTGCCGCTTACAAATGAATGGAAACATGCCTTATCGCAAATATCCGTCAAGTCCAAACCCCCAATCTATCCAGGCCCGGGGTCTATCTTCAGGAGTATGAAGTGGATGGATAAAGCAAAATTAGAGTCTGAAAAAATAAATTATACTAACGGCCGCCCCGAATAGAAACTAACGTCAAGAGGCCTAAATTTTCATTAATTTGTCGGGACTTGGATAGCATTCAATAATAGCCACCTTCTCGATTGTAACATGGGACTTTCATTCACCGCAGTTCAAAGGTTAATGACTGCTGTGTTGGTCGTGACAATTCTTGTTGCATTTACAACTAGAGATGCCTTCAACACCGCATGGACTGTAATCGCATTATCATCACTAGTCGGATTTATTTGGGGGATTTCTAACAAAGATGCAACATTCACTTATTTGGGGATAAACTCCTACGGAATTTTAACTGTATTAGTATTTGTAGTCGTATCAGTAGTTTTTGCAGAATGGTGTATGACTCTGTGGGGCACAGATTCCCCCATCGAAACATACGGGCTATCACTAGTAACCGTTGGAACATTCTGGTGGACCATTGAAAAGATGGAGCCCACCGTTCTTGATGACAATCAATGAATAGGGCAAGGTTCCATGCGAAGGGTCAAAGGCTTCGAGTAATGACAACACAGCATGGCTAAGCATGGCGACCATCCTGAGTTACCCATCTTGATTGAGCAATTATTGATGGATGATGTTCACACTGTATTTCTCAAAGCGGATTGTCCACCCAGAGTTAAGCGTGGCACGATAGGTGAACTGAGGCTTGTTGAGGTCGAAGAAACCGACGACCAGTGGGACACTATGCGCCTTGAAGCCATGCAGGAAGAACTAGTTGATCTGGCCCTTCAAAACAAGCAACGCAGCGATTGTTTTTTGGAAATTGACCGTAAAGGGTGTCAAGTAGTCCAATTAGGGGATTTGAGAATCGCCTGTACTTGGCCGCCATTTGCCGACGCAAGAGAAATCACCATTGTTCGCCCCGTAGCTAAACTATCACTTGACGATTATGAGTTAGATGAGAGACTGATAGAACGACTGTCCAATCACCATAGGGGGGTATTCATTTGCGGCAGGCCTGGGTCAGGAAAAACCACACTTGCCCAAGCAATTGCGGAATATTTAGACAATGATTTAGGTGCAATGGTCAAAACGATGGAAGCCCCTAGAGATCTCCAATTAGCAGATCGAATCACTCAATATGCACCACTAGAAGGAGATTTAGAGAAGACTGCTGAGATAATCTTCTTGGTTCGTCCAGACTTTGTAATATTCGATGAAGTAAGACGGGCTCGCGATTTTGAGATATTTGCCGATGTAAGATTAGCCGGCGTCGGGCTCCTTGGAGTAACGCATGCCAATTCCGCACTAGAAGCCATCCAGCGATTGATTGGTAAAGTGGAATTGGGACTTGTCAGCCAAGTCCTAGATACAATTCTTCACGTCGAGGCTGGTAAAATACAGCAGGTTTTGGAACTTCGAATGACCGTAAAGGCGCCGACTGGTATGCAAGAGGAATTAGCCCGGCCAGTAATCGAGGTAGTAGAATTTCCAAGTGGTAAAACAACACACGAAATGTTTGCCTTTGGTTCAGAAATCGCAGTAGTACCCGTCGAAGGCCTCAGCCAAGCCAAGTCTCCTCTCAAAGCACTGGCAAAAGACTCCCTGGTACGTAATATTAGGGACTGGATTGGCGTAGAATGTCAAGTTCAGTTCACTTCTAATACCGCAGCTAATATTTATGTTCCAAGCAATATGGTGGCAACCCTTGTCGGCAAAGGTGGCACCAATATACGCCAATTACAAGAAGACTTAGGGGGCATTTCCTTATCAGTCAAAACCTTTGACGAAATGCCTGATAATTTACCTCGCCCTAACCCCAACTGGGAAGACCCTCAAGACCGCCGCAGCCGCGACAGTAAAGCATGGGAACATAGTGGCAAAGGCCGCCGAAGAAAAGAGCGCAAAGGGCGAAGATAATTCCCCCTCAAAAACCAAAATTAAGGCATAATTAAGCAATCCACTTTAATAATAAGCAAATTGAGCCAAAGGCATGAGGGCTATGGATGGGTCTAGAGACGCCGGTGAAAAACCAAAGGATGGGCTAGTTGCTTTCCTTCTCGAAAACCGAACACTGGTCAACTTTGCATCTATTATTATGTTAGTATTTGCAGTATGGGCCACAGTTGAAGTGATTACCAATTCACTCGGTATGACTTGGTGGCCGCCAGAAACCGGCATCCCTTCTGAAGACATTTACAATAATCCAGACGACCTCAATAATATCAACAACGGTTGGATTATTGGACTTGGAGCAGTATGTGGGACAGTTGGCTTTCTAATACAATACTTCTACCGCGCTGCGCCGCACGTCGACGCTTCCATGAAAGCCACAGCAGCCCTAATTATCTCTGCTGTCAAGGAAGATGAAATCCAAGAATCTGCTGAAAAGATGGCAAAGGAAATTGTCGCAGCAGAAAAGGAAGAAGCAGAAGCAGAAGCCCAAGCAGAGGCCGAAGCAGAAGCAGAGGTAAATTCCGAAGAAGTCGAAGAAACATCAATAGAAATGCCTGAAGCAGAAGAAGTTGCTGAGGAACCTGTTGAAGAAGATAATACAGATGCTCAAGAACCAGAAGGTGACGAGAGTGGCTCAGACGAGCCTGCTCCAACACCAACCGATGGCGGGGCAAAACCAAAATTCTGAGGTGAAAAAAATGTGGGAACATAGAACAGTATCAAATAAAGAATTCAGCACAACAGGAAGACTAAACCCAAGCGAAACATATGTTCGGCTTATGGATGAGGTTGAACAAACCGTCAAGAATGCGCAAGTTGAAGAATTTGCTCATGAGGCTTTCATGGATTATATTCCACGACGAGGTCCATGGGAAGAATTACCACAGACAGATATGGCAAAATCAGACCCAAGAACCAGATATATTGGGCCAGCAAAGGCTAAACTACTCAACACAAACCTATATCTTGGTTCCACCTGGATTGAAGCAGAGCGATTTAAATTCGAAAGAAGAATCCTCAATGTTTCAGATTTTCTAAAGCAAAAAACCATCATCAACGCAAACATGTGGACGCCGAAGCAATTGTTCACAACTCAAACCTTCATCTTCTGTTCAACTGGTGATGAGGAAAGAATGGGTGGTTCATTCCTAACTGGGGACCAACCAGACGATGATCACGTATTCTTAGGCAAGAAAGACGCCGAATTCCCTGAATGGGAACCAATCCTTTGGGGTCTTGGTCATCGAGGCGTAGTCCCGGATTCCGATCCATTGGACAAGTGTTTCTACCCTTCATTGATGCACAGAAATGTTTCATTCAACAACCGACTTGGTTGGATTAGATATTCTCCAGCAGGATTTGGTAAGGATGCAAACGGCTTCCTGACCACACGACCTCACACATGGATTTGGCCGGCGGTCGATGGTAATAGAGACACTCCAACATCATTCAATTTGTTGGTCAACCTACCTGACCGAAGGTTATCATTTGGTGAAGAAGGTATCACTGATGTTTACATGACTACAGGTAAGACTTCCATGTACTCTCTAATGGGTATGATGTCATCCTCTACCGTCCGACAAATGTTTGGCGCTGGTTCAGAAATGGTTCCACTAGAATTCCACTGTATTGAGCCTGGACTCGATGAATGGATTGCTAGAGCTACTGATGAAGACAAATATGCTCGTTTATTCGAGGTTTGTGCTTGTTTAGGCTACATTCTAACCGACCCACTTGTCGGCCAACTAGGCGGCTCTTCCAAGCGTCGTCGTCTAATCATGTACCCTACCGATCAAGGGAACTTGTTGACTTGTGTCAACGCTAGCCAAGTTGCTGACCATGCCTTAAAATCTAATTATGAGGCGACAGTGTTTACCAAACTAGATCAAGCTGATTTCATGAATAGAGTAACACGCCGTTTCAAAGCGTACGCTGATTTAGTTGCTGCAAGCGATATTGCTCAAGGTGCAAGATGGATTAGCGAAGCAGACTTCCACGACGGAGAGAAAAAGGTCATTGGCCCAAGCGTTCACTCAATCATGTCAGTCAGAGGCTACGATATTATTGACATGGAAGAATACAAGAATTCCTTTGACGATATATCAGCAGCCCCCGATAGACTCATGAGAAGAATTGTTCAATCTATTGCCACTAATGCGTTAAAGACAATTTATCCGATTGCTGAACTTGGTGAAACCGCAGGGTCTGCGCCATATTCACATATCTTTGGTGCTAAAGACGACAATCCGCTAGTATACTACACAGACATTAGATTCTTAGTACCAACCTCGATTGATAAACTACGTACAATAACTGGTTCTAGAGGTGCTGATAGAGGAAGAATGCGTGAAGCATATACTAGCCTTACCAATGCTGATGCAATGACTAGCCTTTCAATACAGGATTTGACACTACCATTCCTTGCCGATCTTGGCGACGATTCGTGGCAAACTGGCACCGGCCTGAAAGAAACCGAAGTAATTATTGAAGTTACTATGGCAGTAAACCCAGGAAGAGTATGGAAAGCACTGCTAGAGCCAACCACCAGCGAAGTATTCGATTTGCCAAAGGGCAATAAGGGTACAGCAGCCAATCTCTGGGGAGATATTTTCATCAATAATGAAGCACTTCACGACAAGATGAAGCGTGACAATCTAGGACATTACCTCAAATTGTTGAAGATGGCTTACCATTGGAGTAACGATAAATCTAAGAAGATTCACGGTCTAACTAAAAAGTGATTCAAATTAGAAGACTTCATCAACAGGAGATTTTTGCCTTAAGGCATGTCTCAACCAAATGATGGCTCAGGGCGCGCCCCGGTCGCTATTGTTAGGCCGACAACTTCAGTGACAAGTGGGGTCGCAGTCACTCAAAAACTGGTTTCTGCTTCAGTAGCATTTGGCAATTTACTGAAAGGTACGTTTGGTCCAAACGGACTTGACAAAATGCTTTACAAAACCAACGGCGAGACAGCAGTAACAAATGATGGAGCTAAAATCGTCGCTGAACTATTGGTTAAGCACCCAGCAGCCAAAGCCTTCGTCCAACTGGCAAAATCACAGGAAAACGCCTGTGGCGATGGTGTTACCGGATGCTTAATTTTTGCTAGCGAGTTAATGCGAGAATCTGGTGTATTACTGGAGAAAGGCCTCCACCCCCTAATATTAGTCAACGGTTTTAGAGAAGCCATGGATAAGACAATCCAAGTTTTGATGAATCATGCTGATGTGGTAAATATCACCGATGAAGGGATCCTCCAATCAGTCGCTAGAACAGCTATGACTGGCACGTCAGTAGAATCTGTGGGTAAGCAACTTGCAGATATTGTAGTAAAGGCAGCAATCCATGTCGCTAAGCAAAATGATAACTATTACTCAGTTAATATTGAACAAGTAAGAATGGCCAAGAAAGGGATAGGAAGTTTGTCAGACACCACTCTGATAGAAGGGGTAATTATCGATAAAAATCTAGATTTGGAACGTTTACCACGTAACCTTTCAGCTGGCAAAGTAGTGGTGTTTTCTTGTCCTCTAGAAATAGAAAAGACCAGTTACGATTCAGAAATCGAAATCTCAACAACCGAGCAATGGGTGTCTTTTATGGACGCCGAGGAAACTATCCTTGAAAATAAAGCCCAGAGCATTATTGACAGCGGGGCGTCAATGGTATTCTGCGCTGAAACCATCGATTCAAAAATATTGCATAGGTTGGCAGATAACGATATATTCGCTCTCGCATCTATTGACAAAGCCGGTGCAGAAGATGTTGCCCTCGCTACTGGGGCATTGATGATAGACCATATTGACGGGATTGATGAGAATACTCTAGGCTCATATGAATCAATGGCTGTAGAATCGTATGATAGTGATGAGGGGCGAAGAGATAGATTATACTTGAATGTGGGAGCCTCTTCGGGATTGACCACGATCGACGTTTGCGGAGCAGGCGGCGTAGCAAGCGAAGAATTCGTTAGAGGGATTTATGATGCCCTGAATTCCGTTGCTAGTTCAATAGAGTCGGGTAGTGTACTGGTTGGTGGTGGTAATGCACACATTACTGCAGCCTTGGCTATGAGGGAACATGCAGAATCAATTGCCGGAAGAGAGCGATTAGCCATCGAAGCATTTGCTAGAGCTCTAGAAGCGGTACCAGCAACATTAATTGCGAACTCAGGAAATAACTTGCTCGATGGATTACTTGAGTTACGCTCTATGGTTAGAAATAATTTACCAGGCAGCGGAATTGATGCCGAGGGCAAGCCGATGCAATTAACCGATGTGTGGGAATGCTCGGACACAATATTACATGGATTAGAGGCTGCATGCGAGACTGCTTGCGGGTTATTGCGCGTTGACCAAGTTATTTCAGCGCGTGGCGATTAAATTACTCAGCGTTATGTTCATACGGCTCTTAGCAGACCACAACTTGGGTCGCCTCCATGGAACAGTCACACAAACCTAGAGCCCTGTTGAGTGTATATGACAAAACAGGGATTGTTGATTTTGCTAAATCATTAGATGAACTAGGCTTCCAATTAATTTCAACTGGCGGCACTGCTAGAAAACTCAAGGATGCTGGTTTGTCAGTCATCAGCGTTTCAGATGTTACTGGGCACCCGGAAATTTTTGATGGGCGAGTTAAATCTCTTCATCCGGCAATCCACGGGCCACTACTTGCTCGCCTAGAAAGTGAGGAGGATAGAGTTGGACTCGCAGAACTTGGTTACGGGCCAATAAACCTGGTTGCTTGTAATTTGTACCCTTTTAGTGAGGCAGCAAGCCAACAACCAAGACTCGATGACCCAGAACTATTGGAAATGATTGATATTGGTGGGCCAACAATGGTTAGGGCATCAGCGAAAAATCATCGCAATGTGATTATCGTTTGTAATCCAGTAAATTATTCCAACGTAATTGCTGAACTCCAAGCGGCCGGCTCAAGTGACGCGGTATCTTCCCAATTTAGACAGAACTTAGCACTCGAAGCATTCGAACATACTGCAGGCTATGATAGTGCAATATCAGGCGAACTACACGCCCGATGGATTGGTAGGCCAGAGACTTTTGACGACAAGAGTGAACAAGAACAACGTCTACCAGCAGCATTACTTTCCTCAGCCCACAAAGTACACAATCTTCGCTACGGAGAAAATAGCCACCAAGCGGCTGCTATGTACATAGAGCCAAAAGAAATTGGCAGGCATTCCACTCTAGTAACCGCTCACGTTGAAGGCGGTAAACAGATGTCTTACAACAATTACTCGGATGCAGATGCGACACTTCGACTTTGTCGCTCACTCTCCACAGAAGAGTGGCCAAACACTCCTCATGCTTGCGTGATAGTCAAGCATAACAACCCCTGCGGTGCAGCCCTTGGCGAAACTCAGCTAGAGGCTTATGAGGCAGCATTAGCCAGTGATCCTGAATCGGCTTTCGGGTCTATTATATGTTTCAATGAGCCATTGGAATTATCCACTGCTAAAGCCATGGAGCCATTATTCATTGAAGTATTAATGGCCCCACATTACAATCCCGAGGCAAAACAATTTGTTATGCAGAAAAAGAATCGCAGGATTTTAACCATCGAATCACCAAATAACAGATTAGCGGCACTTGAGAGAATTTTAGTTAAGAAACCAATTGAAGGCGGCTGGATAGTACAAACCGAGGAAGCACCAATTATTGATTGGGATAAAGCGAAAGTAGTCACTAAAATACAACCAAATCAAGCTGAATTAGATAGTATGAGGTTTGCTGTAAGAGTTTGTGAGCAAGTCAAATCTAATGCTATTGTAATGGTTCAAGGCACCGCAACAGTTGGTATTGGCCCAGGGCAAACTAGTCGTGTTGAAGCGGTCAGAATCGCTGCCAGAAGGGCAGGTCAGAGAGCTAAAGGTTCGGTACTTGCATCTGATGCATTTTTCCCTTTCAAAGATGGACTTGAGCAAGCAGCAGGTGCTGGGGCATCAGCAATAGTTCAACCCGGTGGCTCGATTAGAGATCAAGAAGTTATTGATGCAGCAGATGCGCTAGGTGTTTCAATGCTGTTTACCGGGCACCGTTTGTTTAGGCACTGAGGGTCGAAGCAATCAAAGCAAACCAATGCTGCCGAGGTAACATGGCAAATGCAACCGGCTTGGCAAGAGTTGGCACGCCAGAAGATCCCATAAGGTGTGCAATCTTAATATCTGGTTCAGGTAGCGGTATGCAAGCTATGTTAAGCCATCAAAGTGAGGCCAGTTGTTCTCATTACACAGCCTTAGTTATCAGTAATAAACCAGACGTAGAAGGCATTTCTCGCGCCCAAGAATTTGACGTTCCTGTAGAAGTGGTAGAGGTTCCAGCAATCGAAGATAGAGTGGATGCTCGACACCAGCATGAAGCAATAGTTGAGAGATTACTACAACAACATGATGTTGAACTAGTTATCCTAAGCGGGTATATGCGCCTATTAAGCAAGCAATTCATCAATAATTGGGCTGGACAAATTGTCAATATTCACCCTTCATTATTACCTGAGTTTCCCGGTGCCCACGCTCACCGGGACGTAATTGCCGCAGGGGTTAGTAAATCTGGCTGTACAGTTCATTTTGTTGACGCTGGAATGGATACCGGAGAAATAATTGCTCAGTGTGAAGTTGAGGTACTGGAAGAGGATACTGAATCTTCATTAGCAAATCGGATAAAACCCTTTGAACATATTCTCTATCCATTAGTTATCGATGCGCTTGTTACTGGCGATCAATCAAGTCTGAAGTTTGATTAAAATTAGTAAATTGGGCCGAAAAGTCTGGATTTTCATAATTACAAAAATCACTAAATAATTGGTTTATAGACTCAGCCTGCCAATTAATCAACGCCTTATTGGTTACTCTAGCCATTAGCGGTTGTCGTTGTTGGTTTTGGTCAATTGGCACGCAGTTGTCTTGTTGTATCAGTGCATCAATGCCTGTTGATTGTAAATTAAATGCATCACATGGAATTAACACCAAATCATCATCAATTTGTTTAATGCCCCATGCGACTATCTCGATTAACGAATTACAAAACTCTGGATCTGCCCAAACTTCTCCCTCAAACATTTCTATGCGGCTTTTTCCACCGCACAAAGTGATAATCCTGGATACCGATGATAGTTTACATTGTTTGATTAAACGACTAACACCGCCAAACATCTGGGATTTATCCTCGCCCATTCTAGCACTCTTTCCACCAGCAAATATCAATGCAGTTGTCATACTAATCATCAGCGCATTGCATCGAGCTTATTCATTGCGTCTTCTAACTCACTCAACAAACTTCTGACTCTGTCCATTAGTGCTTGACGTTCTCTACTGCTTCGTGCCTCAGGCAACCATTCTAACAAACGCCGTACATCTTTAGCATCGCGCTCGACCGTCCATTGTAAAACAGCCTCCATGACGGGGTCTTCGGTCGGCAAGAACCTCTCAGACATACCTAGTCTAGTAGTTGAAAGGTCATCAATTATCCTGCTCTAACAGTTTGCTGCGTATACGTTCGAACAATTCCCCTCCAGCGGGGGCTGAAGCAATCAAACTACGCAGGGCATTATGCTGTTCATTTCTAACCGAGATAAACAACATAGCAATTTGGTGCCACATGTGGCTCTGCTCTGCCATAGCAACCAACCATTCGTCGTCGGGTACAGGATGGCCGCTACGATTCATTTCCTCAGCAATTTCTAAAATCATCTCCATTGGTTCTTGTTTACCAAAAAGATGGATTAATGCCATCCATGGATTTTCACCAAGCTCTTCTTTAGATAGATTAGATAATAGTAATCCGGCTAGTTTCAAATCTTCTCGTCCATGACGTTTCCACAAGGCAGGAATTAATTTTGCTAAACGTCGTGGTTTTTCTTTACCGTAAGTTAACAACCACGATGCAATGGTTCGCACCTCTGGGTCAGGGCAACCATAGTGAGCAGCAAAACCGCCATGAGCTGCAGTGATATCAGCGCGTGGCTTGGTAATCATTCCAGGATTGCCTGCAGCGTAAGCACCGTTTAGGAATTTTAGAACTCGCCGATTTGACCGCAATACCTTAGAGTTATATTGCTCTAAGTACCCATCTAGTTTGATGTTCATTTCTTGGCACCGTCAGCAGCTTTCTTACGAACGACATCAAATAGATCTCCTACTAGGCTTACCGAGTCTCTAAGTGTGCCAAGCATCTTATCGATAACATTTGGATCTTGGAATTTTTCTTTAACGATTTCACGCAATTCTTCTTCAATTTGATGATGTTCTCTGTCGTCTATTTTGAATATGCCCCTTAAGTGAGCTAGTACTCGAAATTCATCTCTAGACAGTGAAGCATTGACAATGGCTATTTCGAATACCTTGGTGTAAATCTCTCGTGCTTTTTCCAAATCAATCGGCTCGCCGCCTTCAACCTTAGCACCTGTTCTTACGGCTTGGTAAATATCAGATGGATCATTTTCACTCAAACCTAGGGCACTGGCCAGTTTTATGATCAAGCGTTTTTCTTCTCGTGTAAGCACTTTATCGACAAGCATCACAGATATTGTACTGTGAAACACCTCAAGGCTGTACGATATAGGTTCGGACACAATACACCCATGCACTTACTATTATTGAATTCGTTGCTCTAATAAAACCCATAAAATCATGATTATTTGACAAGAGCATTCAATAATGATGGGCGCAGCCCCATTACTGTTCACATCCAATTCATTCACCGACTTTTGTCTGGTGGTCTTGGCTCAAAGGGTCTCCCTTGAGCCATTTTGTGTTGTCTGTGGACTATAGGAGATATTCCCATGGTAAGAAAACAAAACAACAGAGGTGGCAACCCCTCGAAGAGTAATAAAGCAATGAAGTATATGGTTCGTGCTGACATAAAAGTCAACGGAACCGTACAAAGAAAGGACATCATCGGTGCGATAATGGGTCAAACAGAAGGCCTGCTAGGCGACGAGTTAGAGTTAAGAAAACTCCAACGAACCGCTAGAATCGGACACGTTGATGTAGAAATGGAAAATAAAGGTGGCAAGGTACATGGTATGATCATGATTCCAAGTAGCCTAGACAATGTAGAGACTGCAATTATTGCATCTTCATTGGAAACTATCGATAGAATTGGCCCATGTACAGCGAAAATCACAGTCAAGGAAATCCAAGATATTAGAGCAAGTAAGCGAACTAATGTCGTTGACCGTGCTAAAGAACTACTGCTGGAATTAGTTAATTCCGGTGAAGCAGCATCAAAGACGGTTATCGAAGAAGTCAGGTCAGTACTAACTGTTGGCACAGCAAAACAATTCCATGGTTTAACCTGTGGTCCAAACATTGAATCATCATCATCACTAATTGTGGTTGAAGGTAGGAATGATGTCAGAAATTTGCTTAATTGCGGAGTAAAGAACGCAATTTCAGCAGATGGGGCAGGCTCCATAAAGCAGGAATTAATCGATTTAGCAAATGCTAAGGAAACTGTAGTTTTGGCAATTGATGGTGACCGTGGCGGTGAAATGCTATTTAGTCAACTCAATGAAATGATGAAAGTTGATTTCGTCGCTCAAGCACCAGTCGGTCAAGAGTGGGAATTATTACCACAAAAGACAGTAACTAAGTGCTTGTCAATGAAGGTAGAAGCAGTTAAATTTGCTCGCCAAATCAAAAAGCAGGAAGATAAGGACGACAAAAAAGCAGGAGTTGAAGACAAGAACTGGGCTGAAGATATGGAGGACACCTTTGAAACTAAAAGCGCTCCAGATGAAGTGAAAGAATTTTTCACCCATCTAGATGACCTTGAAGCAAGAAAAGCAGTTTTCGTTATGATGGACGGCACAGTCTCAGAACCTGTTGGCGCCAAAGATCTAGCTAATGCAGCAAATGAGGCTGATGGCGCAATAGCCATCGTGTACAACGGTACTATCAGTGATAAAACCCTAGACATTGCTTCAGAAGCGGCAATTGAGACAGTAGTTGGAACCAAAGCAGGCAAAGGCTACGGTGATCGAGCCGATGTCAAGTCCTGGCTCGCTGAAGTTCATCGTTGAGTACCAATCTAACGCGAATATAATGAATTGAGCCCGCTTTGGCGGTAATATGAGCGATGCATCCGAGGCTTGGCCAGACGACGACCAAGACCCTTTTGCTACGTCAGACAAACCGCTAGAACATCTTCATGAAACTTCTCCTACGGAGGACAATCAACCCGAGACAACCGATGAACCACAAGAAGAATCAGTTGCTGAGGAACAATCCACTGCAATAGAGCAGTGGACATTGCCAGTCAGGGTCGCTCCAGTAATGGCAATCTCTGGCGAGGAAGTCAAAGAATTTCCACTCAATGAATCGGTTGACGGTAGGCGCAATACTTCTCTAATTGTTAGCGATAATCTAATCAGAATAATTCAAGTTACCTATGATGATGATGGGCAGCGTAGATTAAATGTCAAAACAGTACTGAAAAACGAATTAACTGGTTTTACTCATACTCATAACGAATTAATGCATAAACATCAATGGATGTGGGTCTCTGCTATTTTCGCCGGATTAGTGGCTACATTCATCCCTTTCTTAGGTTTCTTTGGCCAATTTATTCTAGCTAGCGGCCTAATTGGATGGGCATATATGCATCTTGAAGTGCACACCTTGGAATTTTCAACTAGTGGATCAAAGCATAGAGTTTATTTTACCGGTTATGGTTCAAACCGTCCGATGTTTAGAGCCAGTATGGCTTTGATTGGTCCAACAATTGCCAAATATATGGACACAGGAGAATTTGATACCCAGTCAATCGCCACATTCCATGGCTCATTAGCCAAGCCAATAGAGCAACAAATGCCGAGTATAGTGATGGCTGATGATGGCTCATTGGCAGCCATGTCTAGTCAAATTACAGCCCCTGAGCCGCCTGCACCCCCAGTTCAAACTTCGGCACCACTTCCACCGCCAACGCCACCGACCAACATTCCACAACCCCTAGCAGCACAAGTACCCCAACCCCCCGCAATGGCCGGGCCACCAGCCTCAACTCCACCGCAGCCACTAACCGCCCCACCCCCGCCTCCTTCAGTAACAGCAGTTCCACCCCTTCCACCTCTGCCACCACCTTTACCACCAGCAACAATGCCTCCTCCGTTGCCTATGGGTGGAATGATACCACCTATGCCAATGGATATGGGTGAAGTTCCATTGGATGCTCCGATGCCAGCAGCACCGGAAATAAATGTGCCAGCAGCCCCAGTTGAAGAATCACTTTCAGATGATGAAAAAAATGAGTTACTTGAAGAATTGAAGTAATCAATTTGCTGAGACGACTACACCACTAGCAGATTGCAGGTTTAACGCGTCAATCAGTATTTTGACCTCAGCCTCTAACTCTTTGATTTCATTAAATGCAGGTAATGCTTTTTCGTCTTTTTCCAGTGGTACCTTAAACCCTGGTCCAGGTATTCGTTGCAATGCTTTACCAAGCACTAAAGAATCCTCGACAAGGTTGCCCTTAGCCGCTTTATGGCGCGCCTCCAGACGCATTTTGACCCAGTTTTGATATTTCTTCAGATTAGCGGCAATCTTCATAATTAGCCATTTTCGCTTTTCATCGTGTTCATTACCTTGGGGCAGTAATCGCAAAACCAATCTCAACAAGCGGTCAAAACGGACATCCCTTGGCTCTTTACCAACCTGTTTTGCTAGGCTCTTTCTCATAGAAACAACTTGTTCATCAGGTTGGCTAGATTTATCAAAAGAGTCAATCAAGCCAATTTTACTCATAAAAAGGTGTAAATGCTCTAATGAATTTAATTCGACGCTACTGACTTTTTGCACGGTTTGTTTTGTTTTAGGGGCTTTACCACCAATCCATGCTTCATTGTAGTCGTCTGTTGAGAGATCATCTCCAACAAATTTACCCTGGACATCCCTTGCTCGTTTTGGAACTTCTTCTCTTGGTGGCAAAGGGGCATCTTTGGTAGTATTTTGCTCGGTAACCTTGACGGTAGATTCTTGCTCTAATTCTTCTTCTGCGACTTTAATTTCTGAGGCTTCTTCCATCGCCTCAAGCATAGCCTCATGAGCCTCTTCAAGAGAATCAGCAGGCTCGATAATTTGTTCGGGAACCGGCAATAAAGTCTTTCTAATCGGGGCGGGAGACCAGGGTGTGAAGGCGAAATCTTCATCCTCTACAGGATACTTTGATAATTCTCTCATCATTTTTGGGATTTGTTCAGCAATAGCGGTAAGTCTGAGTGGATTTTGCATTTCTTCTTGAATTTGTAATGCTAAACGGACATTTCTATTCCATGGCATGGCCGATAATCTTCTGCGCAGCGAATCATGTTGTGCCATTGCTGGTCTAATTTTAGCCAACATTTTGGCCACCAACATTGGGTCAGCATCAAACATTTCGTTGAGTTCGTTAACGTACCAGCCAGCACTTTGAAACAAATTTAACTCATGAGCGATTTTGGTTTTTATTCGTTCACCAATTTTCCCACCAACCACCGAATTCCCAGTGTTAGTGAAATCTGTAGTTGTACCATATTGCCTCGCCTGAGCGACAAAGTCTTCAAATTCTGCTAGATTAAAGGTGCTTGAGATAGTATTTTCTGAGGCTTTACCTTGGCCAATTAATTCCAGTAAATCTCGCTCAAGAAGCTTTCTGTGCCTTGCTCCCCGAGTGATAAGTCTAGCAATCATTGACTCCGTGTCGCTGATTATATCTTCACCAGCCTCAACTTCTTTTAGCAAATTTATGCGTTTTTCTATTTCTTCTTTACCACTATATGAAATATCGATTTCAAGCAGACTGTTAACACAGTCTATTCGCTTGTTCCAAACAATTTCATCATGCTTGATAATCCCTAGTGCACTAAATGGATCGCTGGCAATTCGGGAACCCCAGTCATCCATATAGAGGCCAAGTGTTTGATACTTTTCGATAATCGAATAACATTGTAGTTCAGTATCCTTCCATTGTAAATCTAACTGGTCGATAATTTCCGCTAATGCTTCAGAATGTTCGAGGTAGCCGATATACTGCTTAACATCAGGAGTCTGCTTCATTCGTTGTTCAAAGAATTGGAATCTAGCAACCAATGCCAAATGTCCGTCTATTTGGTTAGATAATTCGGGCAAATTAACTTCCCACTCAAACAAATCTTTGGCTACAATACTTGTGGTAGAGAAATTAATCCCGGCATTGACCCAATTAGAAATTTCTATGTTAAGATGGTATAATCTAGTTTTCAAATCACTGCCCATCGAAGAAATCTGCTTGGATAATTCGGTTAATTCCCCATCATCTTTGGTTCTCATTAATGACTTTCTTTCAGCTTCATATCTATCGGCTAATTGGTCATCAAACTCGGCTATTTCGTCGATAATTTGTAATCTAACCATTTCATGGAAATTATGATTCTTCTGTTGTTCGGCAATCTCTTGAAGAGCATCAACTAAATTCATTTGATCAATGCTTTCTATATTGTACCCAGCCTCTCGCAGTGCTTGTGCAGCAGAGTAAATAGTGCGCTTCTGGCGCGCTTCATTTTGCTCAACTTCTGATAATTGAGCATCAATTTCGGTAAATGAATGAGGATCGTTCATTAGCGGAATAATTAGATTCAATTGGATTTTTGAAGACTCATCAAGCGCATCACAGCGCGCCAAGATGAGTGACCGTTCTTCACCCATCATTACCGATTCCCAATCGCCTCGATTATTGTTTAACACCAATTCCCAACGGCGATTAATCTTCGCCCATTGTTCGTATCGTTCATTGATATCAGGGAAGTCCATCGGATTAGTCAAAGCTTCAATCCATTCGCCAAACAGTCCTTTGGATAGGTCTAATCTCTCTAGCCAATTTTGACTCATTCTTTCAATTAATGATTTACTGGCTTGAATAAAATACTCAACGCGCATCAAGGCTTCGGTTGCCATAGAAGCATTGGCTTCAAGATATTGACTTATTTCAGCAGTATCCCAGCCACTCTCTAACCATTCAGAGACATGATTGTTAAACCAATTTTGATTGGTTCCAGTCATATTTTCCTCCTGCATAGACTGACCTATTACTCCGTGAGCAATGATAGTCTTTCAATGTGAGCGCTGATTATCTTGGTAATTGTGGTTTTTATGAGATATTTTGTGACTCGGCGATTTTTTTAGGGGTCGAAAAAGCCAGTTTAAAGATTCATTCCAGCCAAAGGGCATAAAGGCTCAAACTAGATTCCATTCGCATGGAACCAATTACTGCCTTGTTTGGGATTGCCTGCCTTGGTGCAGGTGGAGGCGTTGGATACTGGTTGAAACAAAACCACGAGAAGATGCAAAACCTATCCGATTTTAACGTATTATTACAAGAATCACAAAGCGCTCATTTCACGCATTTGAATACTCAAGTGGCTGATGTAAATAGTAGGCTTTCAATGTTAAACAGCATGGTCGATGCCCTACGAGCCACAAATCCAGAATTAGATGGGGCTCTCAAAGCATACAGCACACTTGCTCATCTCGAGCAACTTGGTGAAATGGGTGATTCACTAGATGATGTCGAGCCGTTCGCTAATGCACTTACGGCTTTGGAAACGCTAGTCTCGCCAATCACAGTTGAAAGCATAGTGGGTGCTAATGACTTATTGACTCAAACCAGTTCAAATATGGTGATGCAGTTAATCGAAATCTTTGACGCACACGATATGGATGTTAGTAAAATCGGTCTCAAACCAGTCTCTGCCCACAAACTGGGCCACGCGGCCTTGAGTTTGAGAAGGTATGACTGGGCTGAAACCTGTTTTGGGATTGCTTATGCATCTTCCCCAGGTAATGCCAACGTCTTAGAAGCGCTTGAATACATTGCTATTGAGAAAGGCGATGAAGTATTGCGTAGGCATTGGCTTGAAGCAAGAATGACAATCAATCCAGATAATCCAGATTTGCTGAGGTCCCATGCTCACCTACTGGCTAAGATGGGTGATATAGAGGCCGAAAGAGACGTACTTCGACTTGAGGCTCTAGGCCTTGATACTCCAGCAGATCGCTCGCTATTATCTGGCTTAAGGGCTAGAGCCGGCTCTCGTTCAGAAGCGTTAGAGTCTATCGAACAAGCACTTGCTGAGGATCCGACACAATCCAAGGATTGGTTATCTTATGCCAATCTCTTGCATCAAGGCGGGGAAATGAGTAAAGCCCTCGATGCTGCAGATAGATGCTTAGAATTAGACCGCCAAAATGGCGGCGCTTGGGCCCTTAGTGCTACAATTCTAGCACCTAAACAAAATCGCTTGAAAGAAGCGCTCAAAGCAGCGGTTCATGCCGTTGCGCTAGATGCGGGTGGTGTTGATTTAGTATTGCTGAAGGCAGATTTACTGCTTGCGGAAGGTTCAGCAACTGCTGCTGAAGAATCGTTAACCAAGGCGCTTGAAAAGGATATGATGAATGGAGAATTACGGGCCAGAATTGCCACTAGGCATCTATTAGACGGCCGACCAGATGATGCTCAAAAGTTACTCGATGAAACTCCAGTAGGCATCGACCATGCGCTATTACATGTTGTTGAAGGAAGACTACACTTAGTCAATGCTGACAAAGAAAGAGACGGCACTGGAGAGACAGATGCAACTCTGCTATCAGTGGCAATTTCTGCTTTTGAAGGGGCACTAAAACTGAACAGAGAATTAGGCGTTGCTTGGCTTGGCATGGCCCGAACTAACAGATTATTGCGCAATTTAGATGCAGCAGAAGAAGCCCTAACTCGAGCCCGCCGATTATTGCCTGAAGACGACTCTTCATCAGCCGCAGAGGCAGCACTTCTAGCACTTGACCAAGGCGATGTTGCTGCAGCAGCCAATCTAATTGATGTTGCAGATATTCACGGTGACAGTGCGGTAATCTCCTATGTAAGAGGTAATATCGAGGCTAGAACAGGACATCTCGACCGAGCGCTAGAATACTACGGTAAGACATTGAAAATTGACCATGCTCACATCAGAGCACGTCTCAACAGGTGCAGTATTTACATGGCTATTGATGAAGGCAGAAAAGCGCTTGACGATGCAGAAATACTCCTTGACTTAGCCCCCAATTTCACCCTTGCCCGGTTCCGTAAAGCCGAGGCTGGCATGATGTTAGGCGAGTGGGCTAAGGCTCGTGAAGACCTTGACATTGTTCTGGAAAGAGCCCCACATCATCATCAAGCTATGACTCAATTAGCTGCTTGTTTCATCGCTCTGGGCAGGCCTGAGCGTGCTGAAGCACCGCTTAACGATGCGCTAAGAATTGCACCAAACCACGCCCCTGCTTGGCATCAAAGAGGACTGTTATATCTTGAATGGGGCCGTGATGACAACGCGCTAAGTGACTTTGAGGCGGCGGTGAAATCCGAAGCCGACCATCTCGATGCTCACCTCCACATCGCAGCAATGCACCATGAAGCAGAGCGTTTTGACCAAGCCGGTGCAGCTTGGAGAGCCGTACTAAATCTAGATCCTGATCACGTGGTTGCTAAGACCAGACTTGGGGAATGTGAAGTCAAATTAATGGCTTGACCGTGACTACTTTCTAGCTGCAGCTTCTGCTTGAGCAACCGTTGCCCTAACTGCAATTGCCGTATCGGGAGTTACTGAGATACTGGTAATTCCACAGTCGATTAAAAACGGTGGGAATTCATCTGGGAAATCAGATGGTGCTTGGCCACAAATCCCAATTTCCAAACCCTGGGCATTGAATTTTCTGACAATATCGCGAATCATTGATTTAACCGCCGGCGAGCGAGCATCAACGGGGTTTTGATATCCTTCTAAATCGTCACGAGAGACCGCATAAACAGTCTGCACTAAGTCGTTTGAGCCAATTGAGCCACCGGATAAATCCATCATTTCCATGAATCTATCCGCTTCAATAGCATTGGAAGGTAGTTCAACCATAACAAATAACTCAGTACCAGATTTAGGCCCGATTTCATTTTCATCAAGTAGATTCTTCACCATTTCCCCTTCTTCAGGCGTGCGACAGAATGGCACCATCAACTGTAAATTATCCAATCCAAAATCGTATTTGACCGATTTCATTGCCGCGATTTCCATCTCAAAGGCTGGCTTAAATTTCTCATCCAGGTAACGTGAAGCCCCTCGCCAAGCAATCATTGGGTTTTCTTCTACCGGCTCAAAGATTCCTCCACCCAATAATTCTCGGTATTCATTAGATTTGAAATCAGATAATCTAACTAGGACCGGTCTCGGGTAGAATGCTGCACAGATAAGCCCAACACCTTCGCGCAGTTTGTCTATGAATAAACCACGCTTATCTGAATATGCCCAAGCGCGACTGTCAAGCGACTCTACTAGAGTCCGAATATCATTGATATCCGCACCAACAACTGATTCATGATACGGCTTTAGCCCATCAGATAATTCACCCGTTTCAATATAATTTTTCAATTCATCATGGTGAACAAATGCCAGTGGGTGAATGCCTAATTCTGAAGACAGAATAAATTCAATTCTCGCCAATCCAACTCCGTCAACGGGTAATCTTGAATCAGTCAAGGATTTAGTTGGAAATCCGACATTCAATTTTATTTTAGTAGTCAAATCTAGTTCTTCATCAAAAGAAACCTCTTCAATTTCAAATGGTACTTCGCCTGAATAAACATATCCCGTATCGCCTTCAGCACAACAACCGGTTACGGTACTAAATTGGGGCAAGTCCATGGCGTCCGAGCAACCAACAATTGCCGGTATGCCAAATTCACGGGCAATAATTGCTGCATGCGAAGTTCGCCCACCCTTACGAGTAATTATCAGCGATGCTTGTTTCATCAGCGGCTCCCAGTCAGGAGTGGTCATTTCGGTAACCAGTACGTCGCCTTGCTCAAATACCGAAAGTTCAGAGGATATTTCCTCCATTGACATACCACTTTCCAACAGGTTGCGTAACTCACGCTTGCCGTCTAAAACCTCGGCATAGGTTCGATACAATCTGACCTTTCCAGTACCAATCCGCTTACCTACTGCTTGTCCAGTAGCCATTACTCGGCCGTCTTTTTTGAGTTTTCCAGCTAATATTTCATCGATTTTGTACACCGTCATTTTGCTACTGACTTGCTTTGAATGAATTGTCTCAGGTCTTGCTTGAACGATAAACAAGTCGCCGCTGACACCATCTTTAGCCCATTCAATATCCATCGGCTTGGCAAAATAATCCTCTATTTTCAGGGCCATTTCTGCTAATTCAACGCATTCTTCTCTAGTTAGCGACCAACGTCGTCGTTGGTCATACGGCACCGCAATTGACTGGACATCATTAGCCGCCTCTTCATGATAAATCATCATCTGCTCTTTACTGCCTAAAGTTCGATGAACGACTGGGAACTTACCCTGTCTAAGGCCTTCTTTCCACACGGTGAACGTGTCAGGAGAAACTACGCCTTGCACCACTAATTCCCCAAGCCCGTACGAAGAGCCGATGTGTATTACTCCATTATGGCCAGAATCAGGATCGATAGTAAACATCACTCCCGAGCAGGCTTTATCCGATCTTGCCATCTTCATCACAACAACTGCAATCGCGCTATCAAGCGGGTGCATACCGTGTTCTATGTGGTAACCTATCGCTCGCTCGGTGAACATACTCGCGACACAGCGACGCCATTTCTCTATGATGTCTTGGTCGCCACTAACATTGAGATATGATTCATATTGGCCAGCAAATGATGCTTCAGCAGAATCTTCTGTGGTTGCTGATGAGCGAACTGCAACATCAACTCCGGGATGATACAAGTCACATAAGCGGCCATATTCTTGGGCAATCGCTTGTTTAATCTCATCAGGTACCGGGGTCTCCCGCACCAATGAGCGAGCTAATGTCGCTCGACTGTTGAGATTCAAATGGTCTTGTGGATCTGCGTCTCGCAGGCAAACCTCCAATGCTTCAGCAAGCGTAGAACACTTAATCGCCGCACTTCGTAGTTGTTCGACGTCTTCAGGGGCCCCGACGTTATTCCACGTTGACTCAGGTATTTTGGCATTAACGAATTGCTTAAATGCGTCAGTTGTTAAAGTAAAACCGTTTGGTACTTTGACCCCAATCTTAGATAATTGCTGGAACATCTCCCCAAGTGATGCACCTTTCCCTCCAACTGTGGCAACATCTTTCATATCAGCATTAGAAAACCACTCAGCAAGTTTGGCGGGTGCCATAATTTGAATTAAACTGATTCACTAATAAGTGGCAGTTTAAAACCACAAGAGAGTTATTAATTTTTATCTATCAAAAAGCAGTTGATAGTTATCAGATTACTCCAACAACTTTGATTAGAATACGCTTGGGTCTCTGTCCATCAAATTCTGCATAGTGGATTTGTTCCCACGTGCCTAAATGCAGCCGACCGTCCCTAACTGGCATGGTAACCTGCTGGCCAAGTAATTGACGTTTAAGATGCGCATCCCCGTTATCTTCACCAGTTCGATGGTGATGATATTCCTCACCACTGCGCCCTTCTACGCCATGGAACGGCGCCACCTTTTCCAGCCATTGCATGATGTCATGATGTAGTCCGTATTCAAGGTCGTTAACATAGCAAGAAGCGGTGATATGCATTGGATTAACCAGCACTAAACCATCCTTTATTCCCGACTCACTAACTACCTTTTCGACCTCTCTAGTGATGCAGATAATTTCGTAACGTTTCTCTGTATTCATGTAAATCTCTTCAACATAAGTCGCAGCCTTGCCGGTAATCAATTCGCCCATGTTGTCAAGAAACGGCAACTAGTCTATGAACAAACAACCCTGCATGACGTCATCAATCGGCTCAATGTTTAACTACCTAAATTGATAGTTAATCTCTATGCAGGTGTCTGTTTTGAACAAACTCTTGCTATCTTTGGCTACAATATGTTTGGTGGCTAATATGTCTGCGCTACCAATTGTTTTCACCAGTGCAGTTCCTAGTGCTGTAGAAGAAAACTTTGCCACCTTTCCACTTGACTCAGCATGTGGGGAAGACGGTGACTGCTCTAGTGTTGAGGTTGATTGGGAAGTTTCAGTTGCCACCCGCGACTACTATGCTTGGGATCTGGTTAATCTCGATGACGTGTTAGCCGAAGAAGCCCTGCCGAAATATCAGAAAAAAGGCCCTTATACCTACGAAATCACTTCTGAAAAAACTTTACTAAATCATGATAGCGAGAACAGTGAACTAACTTACAATGTTGTAAAATCCTATCAATGCGCTGAGGATAGTTCAAATTCTTGCTCTGACGAATTAACTCAACTTAATATCCAATTTAGACCCCAACTAATTGGCGCAACAGGTACGGCAATTAACGGTATTATGGAACTTACCAAAATCGGTTTTGCTAGTGGTATGATGGGCCAAGACCTCAATACCACTCAAGCCGGAGTTGCTACAGCCCAGTTCATCTCAACGATGGCCAATACGGTTGGTGGTGCTGGTTTTGGCACCTATGCATATGGTGCCTTGACCGCAGCTGAGGCCGCTGGCCAAGTAAGCGTAATACTGCCCAATACTCTTGATGGCAATATGCTGCCAGTGGCTAACTTCCTTGGAGGTCTTGATCAGGCATTGTATAATTCAGTTCATCCATTAGACGCCGAGTTCGATATCTCGCTGGTTGAAAGTCCAGGCCCGGTAGCCTTCATGGCTATGGGGGAGCCTGAAGCACTACTTTCCGAAGTAGAAGCCAATCCAAGTCAATCAGTGGCTCTCAAGCGAGCTACAGCATACGGTTATGTAGCCAATGAAATGCTTGATCTCAACGGTGATGGGTTCTTTGAAACAGAAAGTATCGATTATGCCCAAACATACATTCGTGACTGGGCTATGTACATCGGTATTGGACTTGACTTCCAGTCTAATGGTGGTGGCTCACCGTACGGTGATAGTGATGATATTGCCGAGCGACTAAACAATTTACTCGATGTTGATTTTGCTGAAGTAGACTGTCTTAATTTACTACTAAATGGTGATGGAACAAATTCTCCCCAGGGCTTACAGGCACAGAATTCAGGCGGTACTGGTTTTGGGTTAAGTGCGTTTTTAGCACAGAATTCAGACAACGCAATGTCAACCTTTGGCCTTAACCAAGAGCAATATGATGCAATCTATCAGTGGGCTAGCCAGTGGGCAGAATCCACATCATCCTTACAACTTGCATTACTTGGCACACCAGGAACCATCAATGCCAAGCAATTTGTCAACACCACTTTTGGTGCTGGGGACCCAATTAGCGGCGGTTTTCTTCAATACAGCATGAATCAAGGTGGTGATTGGGAAATTCTAAATTTACTGCCAGCCATCAATTTGACTGCAGAACAATCTGCAGAGATTTTGTACGGCCCTCTTGGTCTTACCACCACCAATGGTGCAGCACAGTTTCTGTACGGTGAATTATCTGGTAAGTCAGCGCCTGGTTATCTTGGTGCTGCAGGGTCAGTAGATAATTGGAATTTAGCCACAATTGCCGCGGCATACAACATTACTACCAATGAAGCAAGAGCCCTTCAACAACTAATTGTCAATGCTATATTTGGCGAATTCGTCGGTGATTTTCTCATCAATAGTTTTGGCGCACAGCCTTACTTGACCCAATCTGTTGATAGTTGGCTACTTGGTTGGCACGACCCAGTTAGCGCATTTCTAGCTTCAGGAGATTCATCAGACATGAGTGTTGGATGGGCATCTTTAGAATCTAATAAGACTTATTTTGGCTCAAATAATATTGCAAATGGTGATGGTACAAATTATACTATTTGCACGGGGGAAAGCAATATTTGTCAGAAAGGTGAGTTGATTCAAGAAGACGGCTCGACCCAATTATCATGGCGTAATGACCGAATGTTTGACGCAACTTTGGGCTTGATTACGCAAGAGGAAATTGCTGGAACAACTGGTGGATTTATTTCGGGAAATAGCGATACAGTCGATGTTTCAGGTTATGCTATTACCGACATTATTTGTTCAGGCGAATCAGAGTTAAAGGGCATACCAGTCTATGATTGCTCAGCATCAGTCGACCCAACTCAGCGGTCAATTCAAGCGAATTTACTGAAAACCTTCTCACTACTTGATGCCACTCCTAGTGCCTTACCAATCTATTTGGGCAGTGAAATAACCCTGCAATCAGAACAGCTATCAGGGTTGATTATTGCTGGTGATTCAACAACCCGCTTCTACCTTGATACCAGAGACGGTAACGACATGCAAACCCCTCCATCACTTAGCGATCTTACTCCGGTTTTTGAAATCCAATCAACCTCAACTATCGGTAATTCAGATGCTGATGCAATGCGTAGTGCAATAGTGCAGAATCAGAACTTTTTCACCTACTGGGCTAACTTTGACACCCCGTTGGATTTCATACCATTCCTGCTTTGGTTGACGGTTTTTGCTTCATTATTTACCGTTTTAGCCACTACTTATCGAGAACTAGGCCAAGAGGAAGAAGAATTACTTGTAGTTCATGAGGTTGACCAAGAGCCAGTCAATAGCGGCGGACTCTTGCAGCGCAGTATGACAATGCGCAATAAGTAGTAATTTCAAACCAAGAAAGACACTCTGCACGGTGTTTCCAATGCCACAATCACGCAGTTTATTCTTCTGAATCTGAGGAAGCAACAGGGAATAGCGCCATGACATCTTCTGCTGGCTGGGAATAGAAGGTCTCAAACTCTGCTAAGTATTCCCCCTTTGTTGCGTTGAAGTTCTTCTCAAACGCGGCGTCAAATCCTAACTCATCAAGGTCGCCATAGAAACCATTAACGAAAGCTTCCTCACCTTCGTGGTGAATCAAATAGGCAACAAACCAGGAGCCAACATCATAGACGTTAACTTGGGAATCGTATCCAAGTTGGTCTAAAGGCACGTCTTGAGCATTGTATGCATCTTGAGATATCTCCAACTTGCGCTGCATGACCTCTCGCAGATAATTATCTCCAACACCATCCTGTTCTGAATAGAGAGATTGAGCCATGAATTCGGCGCCACCTTCTGCAAACCATGGTTTGCCTTCCCCACCCATTTTCGCATCGCGCGCACAAGAATCTCGGCTGTCGCCTGTGCATTCATCGTTGATGTGAGAGTGCTGGTAAATGTGGAAGTATTCGTGCAGTATAACTGGTTTGTAATCATCTTCTTCAGGACCCGGATACTTTGCAGACATGATCATCATCATGAAATCATATTCGATATACGTACGCTTGAAGGTGCTAATGGCCGCACCGCCGTCTTCAGTGTAGCGGGTGAATATTTCATAATTCTCATTGGCACAGTCCCATTCTTCATTCCAATTTTCATCCAAGGCTTTGTGGCGTTCACAGAACACATCCTCCAAATCCCTGGCTGCATCTACATCATTTCCGATGACATAGATTTCAACCGGACCAAAATTGCCCCATTCAGCAGAAGCAATATTGTACCATTCAAGTGTAAGATTGA